>Ga0116186_1001642_pt1 | contig 21590 bp, 15 predicted proteins | sample AD_JPNNA4_MetaG_FD_89806 | JGI IMG/M metagenome (GOLD analysis project Ga0116186, IMG submission 89806) | Active sludge microbial communities of municipal wastewater-treating anaerobic digesters from Japan - AD_JPNNA4_MetaG | ecosystem: Engineered > Bioreactor > Anaerobic > Digestate | place...
CATTCCGAACTCGGAAGTTAAGCCCGGACGCGCCTATGGTACTGCACGGGCAGCTGTGTGGGAGAGTAGGTAGATGCCAGGGTTATGAACCGCCTGGGGCCAAAAGCCCCGGGCGGTTCTGTCATTTCCCCAATTTGAATTCGGGGGACGTGATATCGAACTCTTTGATTTCCTGGCAGAATACGTGTATCGAACACCAACAGTGGGCAGCTCGTGAACCAGGCAATTGAATATCACGTCCCCGGAATTACCCGTCCCCGGAATTACCGGAATTACGGAATTATCGTCGTGGCATCGCGGGTGACGTAGGGGTGGTTTGCGAACCGCCCATTAGGGGATCAATCGATTCGCTTCAAAATGCTCCCCGGGAAATAATAGGAGAGGATGCGGTCGAACGTATGCCCGCGTTTCGCCATTCCTTGGGCGCCTGTCTGGCACATGCCAACGCCGTGTCCGAAACCGCCGCCGATGAGGGTTGCGCCTGTAATGAAGCCGGCAGCATCACGCGCCCAGTCGGCGATGAAGCAGGAGCTCTTCAGACCGCCGAAAAGTTTGCGGATGTTGAGTTCCTTCATGACCGTCTTCGAACCTCGTTCTCCGACGAAGGTCAATCGATATATCCGGCCTGAAACGCCGCGCGCGATGTCGGTGACGGATTTGATACGGCCGATTCCGAGACTGTTCACGATCGTATTCCAGTCGGATGCGGTGAACGTCTTTTTCCAGCGGAAATTACTTCCGCCTTCGACGGAAGGGTCGCTGCACCAGGCCGTGCGCGGATTCGTCAGAAAGTCGGTAATCTGCTTTTCTTCGGAAAGATCGAGGGCTGGAGGATTGTCGATATCCCAAACGCCGCGCAGAATGGGATTGGGTTCGGTGGTCCAGACGTAATGATTGGATTCGCCATGGCCGCCGCAATTGGCCGCATACACTGCATCGATGAGGCCGCCGGACGGGGCCGTGAGGACATACCCGCGGGTGGGGGCGATTTTCTGTGCAACGGCGATCGACATGGCCGACTCGCCGGAAAACACCTGGCAGTGCTGTTCTGAACAGGTGTCGAAGCCTTCCCCGATATGCCGCGTGCCGATCTTGGCGAGAATCTCTCCGCGGGCGGCGCAGGCCTGGGCTTGAAGCGCGCCGATCGCCGCATTGCCTGAGATCTCCGAAGGCACGACACCTGCCAGAACCGTTTCCAGAGGAGTATTCAAAACGGCGTCGATAGCATCCTCGGCACCCCAGCGGAACGTCATCTTGCCCCGGTAGGTGCGATCCGCGAACCCGTGCCAAGGATACCCGACGGCGTATTCAACTTTCTTCAGAAGCATCGTCTGCTCGGGAACGAGATACAGTTCGCGTCCCTCGGCGACCGTTGCACCATTGACGACAAGCGCAAGGCGTCCTTGGGAACGGCTGACGACTTCCACGTAAATCCAGCTTGATTTTCCCTGCGCGGCGAGCCTGTCGACGAGGGCCTGAGCTTCTGACTGGGTGTTGTAAACCCCGACCTCGACCATGCCGAGACGCCCGTCGTGAATGACCGATTTTCCGTCTGCGGTCAGTAGAGGCCTTCCGATCGTAAGTATCCTGGCGGGGAACCCCAGCGCCTTCCACTCGGATTCGAGACGTGAGAGCTTCTCGGTTTCGACGGCCCGTGCTGACGCGGTCATCACGTGATACCGCTTGACGGCCGCTTTTTCGAGAACGCCGGAAACTTTTGCGACATCGGCGCCGCTGATCCGTCCGTTTTTGCCGTTCATATCCCAGACGAGGCCGGAATCGGCGGTGAACTCGATGGTCGTCGCATACTGGGCGACCTTGATATTGATCAAACGCTCGGCTGATGCAGATCCGACAAAAACACTCAAGACACAGAAAAGTGCGATCGAAAAATACCTTGCGATATATGAACGGAAGCTGGCTGAACGAACGTTCATGAACGGCTCCTTCCCGAGAGTGCGGGTAGAACGAAATCGATTCAGGGGGGTACCCCTCTGGTGATGATATGAATTAAGTTTACTGAAAATATTCCCATCCGTAAACCCCTCCTCATGGAGAAGATGTTGTGAGTCTGCATGACGGAAGTCAGATTTTGCATTTTTGTTCGTGATGGGCGTGTCCAAGCACGAGAGTCCCTCGCCCTTCGACACGCTCAGGGCGAACGGATACAGTCTCCCAGGCTATCGCCGTTCGAGATTCAGAGAGACACTCTTGGAGGGGTGGATTGTTTTCCGGGCTTTCGGTATAATGGAACCATACATTTCTGCGAGGAGTTGAGAATGAAGTATTGGTCGCGGATCTGGTTCTGTGTGCTGGTTGTACTGCTGGCGTTGGCCGTTCCGGCTGCCCGGGCCGATGAAGACCCGCCCAGTTACAGGATTTCCGTAACGCCGGCGTTCGAAGTTTCGGGCAAGAATTACGGCTCCTTCGAGACCCCGGTGTACGAACTCGACGAACCCCTCGATACGCTCATGGTCGCCGCCGACGTCGAAAAGGCGCCCGGCGCGACGGTGAACTCGTACGTTCGCTTCCGTTATGCGAAGACCGGCCGCTGGAGCCGCTTCGAAGCCTTCGAGGCCGAAGCGCATTTTGCCGATGTGAACCCGGTTTCCGCATGGCAGATGGTGTTCGTGGTCTACGATCCCTCCATGGGAACGACCCGCGTGAACCGCTATATCGCCCAGGGCCGCCGGATGGGCGAGGAGATGATGGAAGCCATGATGGCCAAGACCGTGCCGCTGCCCGCCGCCAACGCGTGCCCCAAGCCGCCCATCGTTTCCCGCGCGGCCTGGAAGGCACGTCCGCCGAAGGGGGAATACCGTGTCCAGGAGCCGCAGAAGATCGTTCTTCACCACAGTTGGTCGCCGACTCAGGCCCAGTATCAGGGCGCGGCGACGATCCGCGGCATCCAGAACTATCACATGGATGACCCCAATACCGGCTGGGCCGATATTGGCTACCATTTCCTGATTGGGCCTGACGGCGTCATCTACCAGGGACGGCCCGAAAACGCCCTCGGAGCCCACTGCCCGCCCAACACCAACATGGTCGGCATCTGCATGATCGGCAACTATGACCCGGGAGCCGACCCCGTGAACGCGAAAATGGAAGCCTCTCTCGTGAGCCTGCTGTCATGGCTCTCGTCGACCTACAAGATCGATCCCCGCACCCAATACTACGGCCACCGGAACTTCTCCAGCAAAACCTGCCCCGGAGACGGCGTGTACGACAGGATGTCGTATTATCGCGAGGAAGTCCTGAAAAACACCGGGCTCAAATAATTATAGTAAATATACAATAACGGAACCACCCCTCGATCGAGGGGCGGTTCGCGATTTCGGTGCGTGTGGCTGGCGTGCTGCTCAGTCCCAGGTGATGCCGTCGACGTCTTCGATGCCCAAGCCGGGGGCTTCGGGCATGATCAGATGCGGACCATCGAGAACGACGCCGCCACGGATCGGGTCGGAGGCGCAGAGCGACGGGCTGTCGAGGTCGCATCGGGTGATGATCCTCCTGGCGCAGGCCAGGTGGGCGGCGGCGGTGACGGCCAGCTTGCTTTCCATCATGCAGCCCATGAAGCACTCGACGCCGTGAAGCTCGGCCATGGCGCAGATCTGCTGGGCGCCGCGCATGCCGCCCGTCTTCATCAGCTTGATGTTCAGGAAGTCGGCCGCCCGACGGGCGAGCAGGGTTTCGGCGTCGAGGGGTGAGAACACCGCCTCGTCGGCCAGAATGGGCGTAGCGACGGCGTTTTTCACGGCGGCGAGACCCTCGAGATCGTGCGCCGGCAGCGGCTGTTCGAGGAGCTCGATCCCGAGGCCGGCCGACTCGATCTCGCGCATGATACGGATCGCTTCCCGCTCGTTCCAGCCCTGGTTGGCGTCGAGACGGATGACGATGTCCGGTCCGACCGCGGCGCGGACCGAGCGGATACGCTGGATGTCGGAGGCCGGCTCCTTGCCGATCTTGATCTTCAGGATGCGAAACCCCCGCTCAACGGCTTCGCGACAGTCGCGGGCCATTTCCTCGGGGCTGTTGACGCTGATGGTGAGGTCGGTCTCGACGCGGTCTCGGTATCCGCCCAGCAGGCGAAAGAGGGGAATGCCGTACCGCTTTCCGAACAGGTCGTGGACGGCCATGTCGACGGCGGCCTTGGCGCTGGTGTTCTTGACGCAGGAGCGGTCAAGGGCCGTCAGCACGTCTTCGAGTCCGTCGATACGCTTTCCCTTCAGGACCGGCGCGATGAACTCGCGGATGGCGCCCCGGATGGAGCCCTGCGAGTCGCCGGTGATGGCACCGGTCGGCGGCGCCTCGCCCCAGCCGACGTCGCCCGTGTCGGTGTCGACCGCCACGATGACGGGCTCGAGAACCTCGACGGTGCGCAGGGCCGTCTTGAATGGCTTGCGGAGAGGGATGGACACTCGGCCGGTGCGGATGCCGGTGATGATCATGGAACGACCTCCGATCGTGGATGGCGAAGACGCCGGGTTATCTGTCGAGCCTGAACTCGCGTGCGGAATAGAGACCCTGCATGTAATGCTTTCCCTTGGAGAGGAACGTCGCCAGAAGGGGCGTCACGGAAACGCCCCGCGTTTTCGAGCGCCTGAACTCCCCGGTCTCATCTGGCGCGCTGTAGCCTGCAAAATCGTGAATGATATAGTAATCATTGTTGTATTTGCAAAGATATAACATGGCGTGGCCGTCCATGTAGATCGGGACGGCGGGCGGCAGAGTGTCGAACAGTTTCTTCCGGTCTTCCAGGCTCATGGACTCGGGCATGTGGTGCATGGCGCCGAGAGCGAGTTTGCCCTGTTCTCCGGCGTTGCGGGGCAACATGACGCCCATGGTGCGGAAGTTGTCCATGATGAAGGCGGAGCAGTCGCGGGCGTTGAACATGCCGCCCCAGCCGTAGCGCTGACCGAGGAACTTGAACGCCTGCGTGATGATGTTGCGCGGGGTGAACGGCAGGTAGCCGAGATGCACCTCGTCCGTCCGGGAGATCAGACCCAGACCCCATTCCAGGTTTCCCTCGGGGCCGCGGACGGGCAGCTTGGCCACGTAGTTCCCGACCGGGTGCTGGCCGTAGATCTCGAGGGGAATCTCGTCGCGCGAGGCGAGGGGGATGCGGACGCCCATGTCGAGCAGCAGTTCCGAGACATCCGCCTTGATCGGGTTGTAGCCCGTGAACACCCGTTTCCCGGTGACGACGAGGAAGTTCGGGGTGTCGAGGTAGTCGAAGAGGGTGCGGGAATCGGTGAGGGCCACGTCCTTCACGGGGACCCAGGCGAGATAATTGTAGGCCTGGGCGAAAAACCACTCGCCGTCGGCGCTCGTATGGAGGATCACGAGCGGTTCGACGGGGTAGAGGGCGGTTTCGATGAACCGGTCGAACTCGTAATCGTCGGGTTCGTTGAATACTCGGTCGAATGTGGGGAAGGTGCGCATCTCGGTGCGCCTGACCGTGATGCCGTACCGCACCATGACCCGGGAGGGGATGGCGGCGAGATCGAGGGCCCGTTCCAGACGGTCGAAATAGGCGCCGGTGAGTTCGCTGCCGTTCATGAACTTCTTTTTCGAAGGGCGGGAGCTGACGGCGGAGATCATGCCGCGCACGGCGTCGCCATTCAGGATTCGGCGGTAGTATCGAAGATCCTCGAGGGGTTTGCACTCGCGGGCGCTCCTGTGGTTGTACCGCCGGATTTCCTGGGGCGTCATGATGATCTTGTCGGGCTCCGCCACCCTGGCGATCCAGAACGAGGGATCGAGCATCTCGTCGATGACCCCGGGGATGTTCGGTTCGAACTGGACGAACCTTCCATCGCCGGCGGTCGCAAATGCCTGAGACGCCATTCCGATGATAGCCAGAAGTGTCGCTGCCACGATCGGAAGCGAAAGCGGGCTGAAAGACATATTTCTTATTTTATATATCGATTGATGTCTCATGCGCGTATATCCTTTTCAGTCGACGTCGACGGGGGCGATGTGGAGGTCGGCCTTCTCGAGGGGCAGGAAGGGCAGCAGGAGCATGCCCGGCATGGCGCAGACCAGCGTGGCGAGGAAAAAGCCGGCGTAGCCGACCTGTTCCTGGATGTACCCGCTGACGATGCCGGCGAACATGGCGCCGAGGGCCATCAGGCCGGTGGAGATGGCGTAATGCGCCGTGGGGTAGTTCGAGCCCTGGGTGATGAACATGAGGTAGACCATGTAGGCGGCGAACCCGAATCCGTAGCCGAACTGGTCGCAGCCGACGATGAGGGTGACCCAGGATTTTCCGGGGTGGGTGTAGGCCGCCCAGATGTAGAGCAGGTTCGGAACGTTCATCGCCAGCACCATCGGCCAGAGCGAACGCTTGATGCCGAATCGGGAGATGACCATGCCGCCGGCGATCCCGCCGATGACCAGCGCCGCGACGCCGACCACGCCCGTGATGAAGCCGACATCGCTGGTCGAGACGCCCAGACCGCCCTTCTCGACCGCGTCGATCAGGAACGGGTTGGACATTTTGCTCACCATCGACTCTCCGAAGCGGTACAGCAGGATAAACCCGAGGACGACGGGGAGGTGCGCCTGGTTAAAATACTCGCTGAACGCCGCCCTGAACGGAAACCCGTCGGATCGGCCCTCGTCGCGGCGCGGCTGTGGCATCGAGTAGAAGCCGGCCACGACGCACACCGCATAGACCGCGGTTCCGGCCCAGATGACTTTCTGCCAGACCGGCGCCAGGGAAGCACCCTCCGCGACCTGCAGTTCGAGCTGGCCGGCGAGGTAGATCAGACCGCCGTTGCAGAAGACGTTCGCCACGCGGTATGCCGTGCCGCGGATTCCCACGAACCATGCCTGGTCTTCCTCGGAGAGGGCAAGCAGGTAAAAACCGTCGGCGGCGATGTCATGCGTCGCTGACAAAAAAGCGAGGCCGGTCAGTACGGCGAGCGTGGGCATCAGGAACGAGCTCTGGACGATCGAAAACGATTCGACGATCAGGAACGCGATGATGGCGAGCTGACAGCCGACGATCCAGCGGCGCTTCGTTGAATGGGCGTCGACGAGCGGGCCCCAGAGCATCTTGATGATCCACGGCCATGTGATGAGACTCGTCCAGAGGCCGATATCGGCATTCGAGATGCCGAGTTTCTTGAACATGGTCACCGAGACGGTGCTGACCATGAAGTAGGGAATGCCTTCGAGAAAATACAGGGCGGGCACGAACATCCAGGGGTTGCCCGAAGTTTTCTGACTCACGAAAAGATCCTTTCGAAGAGATGACAAGACCGCTTCACCAGAGAGACACAAAAAACCAAGATACGAGAAATGATTGCCAAAGCGCGGAGACGCAGGGAACCGGAGTTTTTCTCCGCACCTCAGCGGTGAATCATTCCATATTTCAACGTGCCAAACCTTCTTCGAGCGTAGGGGCGAATCGTGATCCGCATGATTCTGCCGGAAGCATACCATCCACCGTGAGATACGGGCAACGACCCTTCCTCTTTCGCGCGCATTTCCGATGATCGTCGAGCCGCCGCGATACATACATGGTAAAATGACCGCCGACAAACGATGGGATGGGAAGGAAGAACATCATGGAAATCATCATTCAGAAAAACCGCTTGGATGCCTGCAGGATCGGAGCCCGTATCATCGCCAGGCTGCTTCGGGAAAAGGAAAAACCTGTTCTGGGGCTTGCGACCGGCGGAACGCCGCTTCCTCTGTATCAGGAACTCGTTCGCATGCACCGCGACGAGGGGCTTTCCTTCGGGCATGTCGTGAGTTTCAATCTCGACGAATACGTAGGACTCGATCCGAAGCATCCGGCTTCGTTCCGGGCCTGCATGGAAGAGCACCTTTTCCGGCACGTGGACTTCGCGCCCGGGGCCACGCACCTTCCCGACGGCCTCGCGAAGGATATTCCGGCCTCCTGTGCCGCGTACGAACAGGCGATCCGCGATGCGGGCGGCATCGACGTCCAGGTGCTCGGCATCGGTTCCGACGGGCATCTCGCGTTCAACGAGCCGACGTCGTCGCTCCGGTCGCGCACCCGCCTCAAGACCCTCGACGAGGAGACTCGCCACGCCAACGCCGCCCCGTTCGGCGGCCCGGACAAAGTGCCCCATCACGTGCTGACCATGGGGTTGGGGACGATCATGGATGCCCGCTGCTGCCTCCTGCTGGCGTTCGGAGCCTCGAAGGCGCCCGCCGTGCGCGACATGGTGGAGGGGCCGGTTTCGGCCTGGTGCCCGGGAAGCGTCCTCCAGTTCCACGAGAAGGCGATCGTCCTGCTCGACGAGGAGGCCGCCGGGTTGCTGAAGCGCCGTCAGTATTACCTTGACGTGTATGCCGGCAAACCGGGGTGGCAGCAGTATTGATGCTGACCTGTTGATGTCTGCGGAATGAACATCACCTGCTCGTGCCGAGGTATCGAAGCGCGAAATGTCTCTTGCCCCCTTCGACAGGCTCAGGACAGGCTTCGATACCTCAAAGCGAACGGAATGTCGATATTCATCTGCAGGTTTCCCGGGGGATGGTTCGGAGCCGAGTCGCGGTACGTATGTGACCGTTCGTAAGCTGGAATTGATAATATAATATATTTATGTATAATAATGGAATGATGATATGAAAGACGGCCCGACGAGTGTTGCAGCCCTGAAACAAGCGGCGACGGCAAAGTATCCGAAGGGGCTGTATTACCTGTTCGCCACCGAGATGTGGGAACGATTCAGCTTCTACGGCATTTCCGCCGTTCTGATGCTCTACCTGACCTCGCGGCTGGGATTGACCGACAACGACGCGTCGCTTGCTTCCGGCGCCTACATGGCCTTCACCTTCATGACGCCGATCCTGGGCGGCTTCGTGGCCGACAAACTGCTGGGCCTCCGGTACTCTGTCGCGGCGGGGGCCTTCCTGATCTTCGTCGGGAACCTGGTCCTGGCGTGGCGGGAGAGCCTCGCCTTCGTTTTTGCCGGACTTGCCTGCGTCGCGCTCGGAACCGGCTACCTGAAGGCAACCGTTTCTGTCATGGTCGGAAAATTGTATCCGGAAGGCGATACGCATCGCGACAGCGGCTACACGCTGTTTTACATGGGCATCAACCTCGGGGCGCTGATGGCGGGAGTCCTGATGGCCTGGGTCGCACGCACCTACGGTTGGCATAACTGTTTCTATCTTTCATCCGGCGGCATGTTCCTGGGCCTGATCGCCTTTCAACTCGGGGCTCCGTACTACAACAACGAAGCCGATGGTTATAAATCGGGGAGGCTGCTGAAACGGACGTTCGTTCTGCCGAATGGCGTCTGGCTGGCGCTCGGAACCGTGGCGCTGGGTGCGCTGATGGTGTATCTGTTCCACAATCCCGGTCAGACAAAGATCGCGATCACGTATCTCAGCATCGCCATCGTCGTCGGCATCTTCGGCCTCGCTCTCTCCTGCCGCGATACCGGCGAGCGTAACTCGATCTTCGCGATCCTGATCATCATCCTGGCGGCAATCTGCTTTCAGTCCGTGTTCAAGCAGATGTACACCTCGCTTCCCCTGCTCGTGGATCGCGTCGTCGACAAGACCTTGTTCGGCATTCCGCTCGAGGCGTCGTTCTTCGCGCTGGTGCCGAACTCGCTCACCGTCATCCTCTTCGCCGGCCTGTTCACCTGGCTTTGGGCGAAACTCGCCGACCAGGGCCGCAACCCCTCGATTCCGATGAAGATCGTCTTCGCGCTGTGCTTCGCGACCGTGAGCTCCCTGCTCCTGGCATGGGTGTCCGGCTCCATCGCCGCCACCGGCGTCAAGGCATCCGCCTGGTGGATCGTCCTGGGAATCGGCATTCTCACGCTGGGTGAACTGAACATTCTGCCGATGGGCCTTTCCGCCGTCAGCACGCTCGCGCCCAAGCGGTTCGCCTCGTTTCTGATGGGCGCCTGGTTCCTGTGCGCCTCGCTGGGCGGGTATTTTTCGGGTTTCCTCTCGAGTCTTGCCTCGATCGACAAGGCGAGGATCGAGGACGTCGGGTATGCGGCCGGGGTCTATTCTGGGCTCTATATGAACTGCGCCATTGGCTTGGCGGTCATCACGGTGCTGATGCTCCTCGTAACCCCGCTCGTAAAGAGGCTGATGGCGGCACGCTGACCCTTCCCCATCCTTCGTCAGAAAGGGTTTACGCGCTCCCGCCCGGAAGCTCCCTGTTCAGGATTTCGGCCAGGTCCTTCAGGAGATACGGCTTTTCGATTTTCCCGGCGAATCCGTACTGTTCGGGGTTTGCCATCACCGGATCGTCGGAGTAGCCGCTCGTCGCGAAGATCCGAAGCGTCGGATCGATCCGGTGAAGTTCGGCGCCTGCCGCCTTGCCGCCCATTCCCCCCTGGATCGTCAGATCCAGAATCGCTCCCGCGCATGTACCGCCTTTCTGTCGCAGCTCCTGGAGCGCCTGGATGGCCTGCTGGCCGTCGGCCGTGCAAAGGGGTTCGTATCCCATCTGGCGCAGCAGAATCGACAGCAATTCGCGTAGAGCCGGCTCGTCATCCATGACCAGAATGGTTCCCTGACCATGGTGGTCGATGCCGGATGCCGCCGCCGTTTCGGTCTCAGCCTTGCGCTGACTTGCAGGAAGGTAGATGTGAAAAACGCTGCCGGCGCCGGGCGCCGAGTCGACCGTGATGAACCCGCCGTGCCGCTTGACGACGGAAAATGCCGTTGCGAGCCCGAGACCGCTTCCGCATTGCTTGGTTGAGAAGAACGGCTCGAAAATGCGCTCCCTGACCTCCGGGGAAATCCCGACGCCGGTGTCGGCAATCGAAATCTGGACGTACCTTCCGTCGCCGTTCCTGGGAACGGGAGTCTTCTCGAGCTGGACGTTGTGCGCCGAGACCCTGATCAGCCCTTCCTCCGGCATCGCCTGACGGGCGTTGATGACGATGTTGTCGATGACCTGGGAGAGCTGGTTTTCGTCATAGTCGCACAGCCAGAGATCTTCCGCGATATCGAACAGGCAGGCCGCCTTGGACCCGCTGATGGCGAACATCGATGAATCGCGGAGCAGTTTCGAGACATTTCCCGTCTTTTTCGACGGGGCCCCGCCTTTGGAAAACGTCAGGAGTTGTTTCGTAAGGTTGTGCGCCCGGTTGAATACGCTGCGGGCCTTGTCCAGAAACTCCTTGGCCGGGGAGCCGGCGGAGCAGTGCAGGGCGGCCATCTCGATATTGCCGAAAATGCCCGTCAGAAGATTGTTGAAATCGTGGGCAATGCCGCCGGCGAGGATTCCGAGACTCTCGAGTTTCTGTGTCTGACGGATCTGGTCTTCGAGTTTCTTCTTCTCTTCCTCCGCCGTCCGGCGATAGTGAATTTCGGTGGATATTCCGATGAGACGCTCCGGCTGCCCATGCTCGTCGCGTTCGATGATCTTTCCGAGGCCGTTGGCCCAGATCCATTCGCCCGATTTCGATTTGAGGCGGAACTCGGCGTAATAATGGTGGGTTTTTCCGGCATTGTGTTCCTGGATGGCGTGATTGACGGCATCGAGATCGTCAGGGTGTATGAGGGCGTAGACATCGTTCAGGTTTTTCGGGAGTTCATCCGCCCCGTAGCCGAGAAATTCATATAACGCCGGCGTCGTCAGGACTTCGCCGGTTCGGAAATTGTTGTCGAACGAGGAACTGTGCGTCGCTTCGAGCGTCAGCTGCAGATGCTCCTCCATCTTCTGACGTTCGAGATTCGCCCGCACCTGATCCGTCATATCGATCGTGAAGCCGGCGAGCAGATGCGGCCGTCCGTTTTCCAGGATCGGGAACTTGACGGATCTATAGTGCCGATTATTGAATGTCTCCGAAATATCGATGGCTTTTCCTTCGCGCAAGACCTTCAAGTCGTCCTCCACCATCTTTTTCGCGAAGTCGCTCGGGAACAACTCGAACATGGTCTTTCCGATAATCGCCTCCACCGGGCAGCCGATCAGGTGTTCGAAGTTTCGGCTCACCTTCAGCGCACGGCCCTGCTCGTCCTTGAAATAGACGAGGATCGGACTGTGCTCGAGGAACAGGTTGAAGATGTGTTCGATGTCGCGAAGCGATCGTTCCGTCCGTTTCAACTCAGAAAGATCGTGGACGATCGAAAGCAACAGATTCCGTCCGTGAAGCGTTATGGCGCTCGAAAAGACCTCCACCTCGCGGATTTCTCCCGAGGCGATGCGATGGGAAAAGACGAACCTCCCCTTCGTGCCGGCTTTTGCCTTCCGCATTTCGGCAATGACCGCCTCCTGCGGGAGGGTGTTGATGTCGGAGATGTTCATCCCCCGCAGGGTGTCCGGGGAATATCCGTAAAACTCGACCGCCGCGGTATTTGCGTCCTCGATTCTGCCGGTCTGGGGGTCGATGAGGAGTTTGATGGCGCAGTTCCGGTCGAATATCTCCCGAAACAGGCGCTCATCGGCCGTGGTTTGGCATTCGGAGGTTGCTTCCCGATTCTGATCCATATACCTAAGGAAAGAGAACGACGGTGGTGCCGGTGAGCAGTTTCGCCGTAACCCGCTCCTCGACGGTCGTAACCGGTTGCCCGGGAATCTGGCTCGTGCTTCGGAGAAGAATGGTCACGGTCGTCCGTTCCCCGGTCTGGTAGGAAAAGCCGATCGACGACACCCCTTCGATGAAACTGGGATTGTCGATCAGCTTGTGAATCGCGTCGCTCAGGGCGCCCGTGAAGCTTGCCGTCGAACCGACGCCGCCCGATGGCTTGTAATTTGTGATGTTGTCCGAACTCGGGGGCGGTTCGGTATCCGGATTCGACTTCCGCACGTATCGGAGGCTGTTCGTGCCGCCGTACAAGGCGATGCCCATCCAGGTTCCCTTCGCTTTTGTGGCGGCAACGCTGGATGTCTCGGTATTCGGGGTCGTGATGGAGGCATAGAGCAGGAGTTGAGAGGGAGTGATGCTCGTAAGCTGGGTCGGCTCCGAGCCGAGAACCGTGCATGATCTTCTCAGGTATACCGGCAGAACCTCCGAAGCGATCCCCGTCGGAAGAAAACAGGTGGCGTTATTGGCGCGCTCGAGATCTTCCCGGATCTGCTGCAGGGTGAGCTGCATTTGCTTCTGGGTCACCATTCGCCAGTTGCCACTGCGAAAGACGTTCGAACCCGAACGATACAGGTTGAAGACTCCTATCAGGAAAATGCTCAGCAACCCTGCCGCAATGATCACTTCGATCAGCGTGAAACCGGATCTGGGGGGGCGCATGTTACTCCTCTCGATTTACAGACGATGGCGTGAAACGTTGATGGTGTGAGAAACCTGCCGTGACCGGCCTCCGCTCTGAATGTTCACGCGAATGACGATGCCGTCCTGATTGTATAGCTGATTATATACCAAGTCGAAATCGGTGCTGTAGGTGACAGTCACCGGTTTGCCGACGAAAGAACCGGAGGGCAGGGTCATCGTCCCGGTCAGGAGAGGGACATCCTTGCTGCCCGAATTCTTGCATAAATACAAGTCCAGATATGCCGGGTTGATGCTTCTTGCGCGGAAGGCGTAATAGAACTCGGAGGGCATTTTCTTGAACTTGAGCATCGCCGCCTGAAGGATGCCCTGCGCGAAAAAATCCATCTGGATCCGCTCAAACACGGCGGGGTTGATCGCAGTGCGATGCCTGAACCCGCTGATGAACCAGAGTCCCACCGACAGCAGGGCGGTACAGAGAACGAGAACGATGACCAGGGCCATCCCGTTTCGAGAGGTGCGCATGCGTTCAATCCCTCAGGTCCGCTTTATACGTCGTCAGTTCGACATTGCGAACAACTCCCCAAGGCTCGCGCCACTCCACGCGCAGTCGGAGTCGACGCAGGCGGCGGTCCGTTCCCGTGAGGCTCAACGGTGCGCCGGCTGCGCGGAAGAACCACGACGAGGGTTGTGTTGCGACGTAGGGGGTCGGATTCGTGTTGTTCAGATCGACGTAGTAATAATCGAACGCGCTGTTGACCAGTTCGCTCGTCAGGACCACGCCGAAGATATCCTGGCCGACCGTTTCCGAGCCCAGCGGTACGAGAACCTGTGGTCCCGATGTGATGTCGGCTGTGATCTCACTTCCGTCAGGCAGCTGGGCGAAGTCGAGAACCATGATCTTGTTCAGCTTCGCCTCAGCCAGCTGAATCGCCTGGATTCCCCGGAAATCCTTCTGGTTGCCCTTGATCCCGTATCCCATCATGCCGGCGATCGGGAACATGGCGAACGCCATGATCAGGGTCGCCAGCATGATTTCGATGAGGGAGATGCCCCGACGACAGGAACGAGCCATGTCAGCGCATCTGTTTCTCGATGACACGCAGATCGAGACGTGTGGCAGAGATCGGAATGACGATGTTCAGAGTTCGGTCGTTCGGGGCCGCCCCCGCCGTGCTGTACGGATTGGCCGGATCTGACGGCCAGCCTCGTGCCGTATCGCTGAGGCTGAGCGACATCGTATACGTCGCCGCCTGTCGGAAGAGATACCGCCACGGGTTCGAGGTGATCGGCAACGGCGAATCGAAGGCGCCTCCGCTGATCGTCCAGGTTGTCGTCATGCTTGCGACTGGAGTGACATTGTCACTGACGCACGACTGGAACCTGATCGGAATATCCTGTTCGTAACCGATCTCCTGTGCGCCGTCGAGACCGGCTCCCTGGAAGGTGAACTGGGCATTGCCGCTTCCGGGGCGCCACGGCCAGGCGATCGAAACGAACCCGTTGAGCGCGGTCGGTCCCCAGGGCGTCGTTTCGTTCAGCTGCGTATATGTCGGCGCGGTGAGGAAATTGTCGACGCTCGCCCGAGTGTACCCGACGGGAATCGTTCCGGCGAGGAAGGGAACGACGCGCGCGGTGAGCGTCTTTTCATCGACCGCCTGGACGGCGGCGTTCGGCTTCTTGTTGTCGCGGATGACGATGAAGCCGGCGCTCGTCCAGCTCGCGACCATGGTATTTCCGCTCGAATCCGTGAACCAAGCTCCGTAGGTCAGGTTCGAATAGTATGGCAGATTGTTCGCGTAATTCATCGGAACCTTGCCCGACCAGGCGTTTCCGTTCGCGGGATCCCGCGAGAAATGTTGCAGGGAGCTGAGATTCATCGTGTATGTCAGATAACTGAACGTCGTGGAATTGTAGATGGCTGCCGGAGAGGTCTGCGACAGCAACGTGCTCGGCATTGTCAGGTTCTGCATTTGGAACGAGCCGCCGTGTCCGTTATCGTCCCGGTAGGTCGCCGGTGCTGAAGTGTGTGCCCAGATGATCTGGGGACTCAGGCTCGTGCCGGTGGCTGTCTGGTAGATGAAGGTGCCGGCTCGCTTCGAGACGTTGTGACGACAGCTGAGGCCGGAATGAGAATCAGTGTAGGTATTGGTTTGACTATAGTTGCCAAAGGGGTTGTTGTCGGCAACGACGAACTGAAGCGTCGAAGGATTGGATTTGCCTTCGGGAGACAGGATCGAATCCCCCGTGGTGCCCCAGAGAACGGTGCGTTCGGCGGTCGGGCCTGTCGTGCGGGCGATCAGACCCATGGCCGGCATTGCCTGCTGCTGATACGGCTCGAGCAGGGTGAGAGCCGGTGGCGTCTTGTCGAGAACGATGACTTTTGCCTGAGCCTTCACCTGGAGATACGGCCGAAGCGTGGTGTCCGCCCATTTGGGAGTATACACCGGCGCGCCCGTGACGGGATCCACGCCCGTCTGATCCTGACCGACAATGATCTTGGTGCCGTATTCGTAGAACCTCGTCACATCGACTTCAAGCGTGTATGCAACGGGATCTGACGGTATCGTCAGGAAGCGTTTCAGCAGCGGCTGCGGGACCTCGATACTCGGCGACATCGAGTTGTCGGGATAGACGTCGGCGCTTTGGAGAATGCCTGCATTCGTCGTCGGATGCTCGAGCCGCGCCGTCCACTTGAACGTCGGAGGTGCCGACCACCTGAGCGTTGAGAGGTCAGCCTGGGTGTCGTTCGGCGTGGGGGGAGCGGAATTCAGGATTGCCGCGATTCTGTCATTCGAACCGGTATTTGATGCCTTGTCGCGGAGTTTGAACGACCAGGTGGCGCCTTCTTCGATGATATAGACCGGTGTCGACGTAGGATCGGTGGTGAGAGGTGCGTATGAATAACTGTTCCCGCCCAGCCACTTGCCGGACATGATGACGCCGGCGCCGCCCGGGAACGAAGCGATCGAGGCGGATGCGATCTCGACCTGGGCCATCGACCAGCCTTCCGTTCCGGGATAGAGATAGGGCGATGCGTTCGTCGTCCCGCGTGCCGTCTGGATGGAACTGAGGATTGCGGCGCGACTTGCCGGGGTGCTGCCCGGCGTGAGGCGGTCATAATCGTAATAGGTGAACTTGCTCTGTATCCATACGTTATATTTGCCGGCCGTGAAACTGAGGCCGACCGTGTTATACAACGGATCCGTGCGGTCGAAGATGGTGACGGGGTTGGTGGCCGGAATGCCATACCGGTCGCTGATCTGCTCGACGACCCAATGATACGAGATCGTTGCTATCGCAGACGTGAAGCCGCCGGTCCACGCATCCCCGTCGACGTTGGTCAGGTTGGTGGCGCGTGTATTGACGCCATTCGGATCGAGGAGCGGAAAGTTTTCGACCTGGAAGAACAGAGGCGTGGTCTCGCTATAGGGGACCTGTGCCTGTTGGAGGGCCGTTCCATTCAGGACATACGGGCCGTTGATATCCGTCTGGCCGCTTGCATTTCCGGTTCGTTCCGGCGGGGTATTCACGTTGATGACGGCAAGCTCGCAATAGATCTGGTCGGTCACCGGTGTGGAGGATCGACTGAGGCCGCTCAGGAACTGCCATTTCGTTGTGTCGGTGAGATTCGAACTGCTCGTCCAGTTCGGGTAAGAAATGGTGCGGCAGAAGTAGTCGGCGCCGATCGGAACTTTCGCCGCGAAGGTCGTCATCCCACCGCCGTAATAGTCGCGCTTGATGACGCCCTTGTAAATGAGTTGCCGATAATAGGCCGTGCCGTATCGCGTCCCAGGCTGGGTCGGGGGCGGCGACCCCCACGTCGTCGAGGCGATGACCAGTTCCGACGGGCCGATGTTCGCGATGGCCGCGGGCTCTCTGATCGTCTTCAGCAGGTAGAGATTCCCGAAGCCGTCGGCTGAAATGGAATCGGGGTCCGAGCCGACGGCGATGATGTTGTAGGAGAAGGAATTGCTGGTTTCATTGCGCACGAACTGGTACACCTGGCCGTTTGCCTTGTCGTAGGCATACACGATGCCGCCGTTCAGCCACCATTGGTCTGAGACGGCACAGTCGACGACGTTGGGGGTGACTGGCGGGGTGAAATTCTTGCTGGCCAGCCAGTCCTTGACGACGTCATTCCCGAGAAAATACACGTAGTCTTCCAGCGTTCCGCGGGCCGAGGCCCCGATGAACTTGGTCGTCGTATAGTTGTTCAGCGGTAGGTTCTTGTCGCCTTTCAGATTGGTATTCGGCACCGTGATATCCGTGCCTGCGGAATTCTTCGCGATGAGGGTGAAGCCCGACGCGCTGGGAACGCGGGAGTAGAGATACGATCGGCCGAAACCCGAACGAACAGTGTCAAGATACGGGACCGGCGCGCCGGGGGCGGTATACTGCCCGGTGCCGGGGGCGCAGGGGTCGCCGCACTCGGCCAGCGTCGTCACGGTGACCTCCTCGCTGAGCTTCACGCTGGCGACCGGATACAGGATGTTCGGACCGGTGGCTGGGTTCACCCGGTACTGCGTCATCGAAAGGTTGCGGAACTTCGCCTTGACGCTTTCCCGCCGGATCATCGGCCGACCGGTATTGTTCTGGAGCTTTTCGATCGGATGATACCAGGTGTTCGTATTGACGTAGTAATAGCCCGAACGGCCGGGAACCGGCGTGATCGGGATGTTGCAGGGGGCGCAGAACGTCGCGTCACCAACATAATATGTTCCAAAGGAGATCGGGCCGCCGGTTCGCTGGAAGACCATGGGATAATAGTAGAACGTATCGGTCATCCCATTGCCGTCCGTATCTTTCGAGTATCCGTAGCCGTGAGAGAAGGTTTCCCACAAAAATCCGTAAGCGGAGACCGACTTTTGCTGGCCGGGGGGAATGGCATACGGCTGTCGATGGATGCCGCCGGGAAGATTGCCCTGTACGCCGTGATACCCTTCGGTGAGTTGCGCGGTCGTCCGGCACTGGCGCTCGAGGGGCTCCGTGACGTCGTCGAGGCCGGTATCGGCTCCCGAAAATGTATAGAGTTCCTTATAGAAATTTCCCGGGCCGACGTAGATGAGCGAGGCGGAGATGCCGTACGAGTCCTGCGGATCGTACAGCTGTTGTGGAACGTTGGTCGTCAGATTGTTCATGGCATAGACGCCGCGAACGTTCGCATACCCGACGGTCGGGTTTTCCCCGATCAGCAGATAGGCGTCGCCGTTCTGGAGATAATACGAGTCCAGGGCCGACCACGCCGGCGTCAGACAGGCGAACAACGCCAGCAGGACGAGCAGGGGCGGGATCGGGAAACGGTTCCGGTTGCTGTTCATAAGGATTTCCTCCTCGCTGCCGGCATTACCGGCATCTGTTGCGAACGTCAGAGCTGTCGGCGGGCGATGATGCTGAGCACAAGTTGCTGAATGCCGGCGGGGAACTTGTATTTGGTCATCAGGACTGTGGCTGCGGGCGCCGTCAGATCCACGCCGCCATAGAGGAACAGGTGCCCTGTTTCCGGGCTTTCCATGAGGGGGGCGAGGGCCGGCGATTTCGCCAGATAGGCTCGCAGAGGCTCGGTGATCGTCATGCCGATTCCGGCAAGGACGCGCTGCGTATCGGGAAGCGGCGGAAGAGTGATGGCGTCGAATTCGGTGTTCAGGAGAGCTTCGAAAAGGTGATCGAAGGCCCTGGAATGGTCGCCGGAAGGAAGCGTTGCTCCGGGATTCCGCAGCTGCCGGGGGGAGCCGGACGTGATCGGACAGGCGTTCATGACGGTCGAAATACCACGCTGACGCGCGACGTCAGCAATGATGGATTTCACTTCCGACAGAATTCCGTTGAATATTTTTCCGGTCTCGGTGGTGGGATGGTAGAGCGGCTCGAGAAGCCGGTCATACTGAGCCTGGATACGCGCGTCGATCTCGGCGAGTCGTTTCTCAGAACTGATGATGGCCCGTTCGGCACTGAGGGAAACACCTGCCGCACCGTCGGGTTCGAGGTGCTTGTCGATCGTTGAAGCCTCGACCGTTTTGGTGCTGGATGCAGCGGGATCGAAGAGGGGAACCTGGGCGGACTCATTCAGCGTAGTGACCGGAGCAGCCCTGATAGATGCTGCAATCCTGGCCGACCCGGCCTCGCGAAGGAGCTTGCTCCGTTCGAGCTGGAGAGTCTGAAGCGCCTTGTCGACCTCGGGTCTCCTCCGCGCAATCTCGTCCTCGGCCGCTTTGTAGGCTGCTTTCTGCCCGGGCGAGACTTTGAGGAACCTGTTGAGGGTGAAATCATAGCCCATCATCGAGGGATGGAGCATCAGAAGAAGGCGAAGGTCTGCCTGGGCGATTCCCCCGATCTGTTGGGCCATGGGTGCGGCTGCATGCGTCCCGGTCGCCAGCTCCAGCAGCAGGACGAGGATCAGGAACGAGGCGGAAGGAGAAACAAGAGACGCGAAAGAACGTGTGGGCCTTTTCATTGATGACTCCTGTCTGTGGGGACTCCTGGAATGATGGCTTTTCTGTTCAGCAGACGGATGATTTCAGGCTCGAGATCGATCCCGCCCGCCGGGATCGGACACCCGAGACCGGGAAACCGTCCGACGACGATCTCTCCCGCATTGTCGAGCCAGCGTTCGAGCGACTCTGCCGTGACGTTTGAGTCGGGGGTTAGCCAGAGTTGCTGAAGGGGATTGACCTGAACGGACGATAGATCGGTGATCGCCAGTCGCGAAATCTGACGACGATTCAAGGCGGAAACGTCAAGGATCACGTGGGCGCGATTTCTAGCCGCAACTTCCCCGATTGCATCACGAATATCCGATAATATCTGTTCGAGAATCGGCACGATGGATTCGTTCCTTGTGGATCGGCCCATGGACAGCATTTCTGTATATTCGGTCAGTCGGGATTGCTCGATGGCCAGTTCGGCCTCGATTGGCTTGCGTCGGAGCCAATACGCCTGCATGGCATCGGAAGCGGCTTTCCCGCCGGACTTGAGGTCTTTTTCGAGGCGGGATTTGAGCTGATCGAGCCTGAAGGTGATCGCCCTGATGTTCGACTCGGTCCGGTTTATGGCGAGAGACAGGTCTTCCGGCGGCTGAGAGGGGGTTCCTGTGAACCTCCGGGTCTGGAGATCGAATTTCCCCATCAGGGGATGAAGTGCGATGATGCGGGTCAGATCGAAATAGCCGATCGACGTCATTTCAGCTGCCGCCACCGGGGCCATGCCAGCGATAAGAACGGCAAGGATGAGAATTGACGGAAGGCGGGAGATGCGTAATCCGGAGCAGATCATTGGCTTTCACCTCGAATGGTTGGATCGGGGATTGGACGGGCGACGGTTTCCCTGCGCAGGAGGGGCGGAAAACCAGCCTGCACGAGGAGACCGAGAAGCCGGCGTCCCCCGGATGCGATATCTGCAAAGTGCGCTTCGGCGAGCGACTTGAGCGAATATTCCTCGATCAGGCGAACGTCTCCGGCAGGGTTTCTCAGGCAGACGCGCATGACCGCGCGATCGAGCCTCGAAAGCCCATACATGCCGGGGGTGCGGATGTCTTTGTTCCAGGCGATGTTGGTGGAGCGTTCCGGGCAGGATACATGAAGCATCCATCCGGATGCCGGAATGACCGGCGAGGGATGCCATTTCCCTCCGATGACGCGCTCGAGCGTCGAACAGAGAAGGGCACTTTCGCTCAGGGGAAAACTTTTTTTACGCCAGAAACCGGATGGGTCGATTCCGTCCGGGGCCATCGCATCCCGGATATCTGGCGGTATCGTCCAATCTCCGGGTGCCTCGTCGGGAAGGGGAACGGGCGAATCGAATTCGGCAGCCTCCGGCCAGACAACGGTCACGTCCGGGTGTGTTGCCTCGGAAGCCAGCGCTGATCGCAGTTTGAAGCTCAACTCGAGAAACGCGAGGTCGGGAGGGAGATTCGCCGGATTCAGCGACTGGATCTCCTGCCATTCGTGCGTGACATCACAGCACTGCGCAGAAAATGCCGCACAGAGCATTGCGGAAATCGATATCAGAAGGACCGTGCATTTTCGAAACACAGCAGACCTCTCTGGAATACACTTCTTGCATCATATATACCATGAAACATCCATCGCGACGATGAAAAGAATTCTTCCGCATGAACAGCGGGTGCGCGGAGAACGGGAGATGGAATCATCGATGCCTTCGATGCGTAAAAAACACCCGATGTGTAAAAAAAATTGTCTCGAGGTTGTGGACTCCAATGGGCAGAATGCTCTCAAGCCGAGGCTGCGTTTGTTCCTACTCATCTCATATGTTAGGCAACAGCTGGATAAAGTCCCAGGAAGTGGTGTAAAAACGGCCCCGGGAAAATGACCGGGGCCGGGGGGGTTGCAAGAAGGTCATCGGTCCTCCAAAATCGGTTTTGCGACAAACTGAACAAGGAGGAAAAAC
>Ga0116186_1001647_pt1 | contig 21547 bp, 17 predicted proteins | sample AD_JPNNA4_MetaG_FD_89806 | JGI IMG/M metagenome (GOLD analysis project Ga0116186, IMG submission 89806) | Active sludge microbial communities of municipal wastewater-treating anaerobic digesters from Japan - AD_JPNNA4_MetaG | ecosystem: Engineered > Bioreactor > Anaerobic > Digestate | place...
AATACAATTTAAAGACGCAAAAACATTAAAATATGTGGCAAAAAAATGATGTTTTATTCATTTCGCTTTTCACCATCAGAAATCCCAAGCCTTTTAATCACCGGAAGATCAATTTTTTGTTCAGAAAAATTGGGATACTACCCATTCCATTCGTTATGCTTTAAAATGTCTTATATTAAATAAGTTTAAAGCAAAAACCGACTTTAAACCCATATCGTAAAAGGTATGTATTATGAAACGCTAAAACTAATATCGTATTCCTTTAAAAATCGGAGAAAATCGTTGGAAAGGAAGATTTTATGTTTTTTTGAAACCATATCAAACCTCAGCTCTTTATCCAATTCATTGGATGTGTAAAAACGTAGTACAAGGTCTGTTTTTCCTTTTCCGGCTTGTTTAATGTTTTTCGTGAGCTCATTAATAAATGTGGGGCTTAGTTCGTTTAAGTCGATTTGTAAGGTAATGGTTTTATACAAATTTCTTATTTCGCTCAGGAGCATGATTTTTTGAATGATAATGTCGGGTTGAAAATTATTTTTCCCGTCATCTTCTTTTTTTTCGGGAACTTTAGCTTTAATAATTATGGCTAATCCTTCTTTAAAAAAGTTTGCATAGTTTACATAGTCTTGACCAAATAAACTGAGGCTATATATGTCGGTATAGTCTTCGAGTGTAGCGGTAATAAAAGGTTTTCCGGTTTTGGTTGTTCGTTGTAATACATGTGATACCATTCCGGCAAATTTAATTTCTTTACCTTGTAATGATTCTTTGTTTGATAAATCGAAAAGAGTTGTATTACAGTTCGTTTCAATATCAAAAACATACGGTTCGAGTGGGTGCGACGACATGTATATGCCAATGTATTCCAATTCTTTTTTTAGTTTAAAAATATTGCTCCATTCTTCGCATTGTGGTATTTCCGGTTTTGTAATAGAAACAGGTAATGCTTCGCCAAAGAGCGTCTGTTGATGTTGGAGTTTATCATTTCGGATTTGTTGGCTATATTTCAACAGGAGCTCAATAAAAGTGGTACCGTTTTCGCAGAAATACTGATGTCGTTTTATGTCTGTAAAGTCATCAAATCCTCCCGCATAAGCCAGTGCTTCGTAGCTGCGTTTGTTAACCAAGGTGGGGTCTAAACGTTCGGCAAAATTAAATATGGATGTATAGGGCCCGTTTTTTCGCTCGTTGATGATGGCTTGAGCCACTGCTTCGCCCAAACCTTTGATGCCACCTAATCCGAATCGTATATCACCGTTTTGGTTAACAGTAAAACGTATCTGACTTTCATTAACATTGGGACCTAACACGTTGATATTCATTCTGCGACAGTCGTTCATGAGCTTGGTAATTTCCTTAATATCGTCGAGGTTGCGACTTAAATTGGCTGCCATGAATTCGGCAGGATAGTGAGCTTTAAGATAAGCGGTTTGATAAGCCAAGTAGGCATAACAAGTAGAGTGCGATTTATTGAATGCATATTCGGCAAAGGCTTCCCAGTCTTTCCAGATTTTTTCACACTTTGTTAAATCGAGGTTGTTTTTTTGGCAACCGTCCATAAAACGGCTTTTCATTTTATCGAGCACATCTCGCTGTTTTTTCCCCATTGCTTTGCGAAGGGTATCTGCCTCGCCTTTTGTAAAACTTGCAAGCTTTTGTGAAAGAAGCATCACCTGTTCTTGGTAAACGGTAACGCCATATGTTTCTTGCAAGTACTCTTCCATCTCCTGAAGATCGTATTCTATCTTTTCTTTTCCTTGTTTGCGTGCTATAAATTGTGGAATGTATTTCATAGGTCCCGGACGATACAGTGCATTCATCGCAATTAAGTCTTCAAAACGGTCGGGTTTTAAGTCTTTTAGGTATTTTTTCATGCCGTCCGATTCAAATTGAAAAATACTGGTTGTGAGTCCCTTGCTAAAAAGCTCAAACGTTTCTTTATCGTCGAGCGGAATGGCATTGATATCAATTTCAATTTGATGTCTGAGTTTGATGTTTTCAATGGTGTCTTTAATAATGGACAGGGTTCGCAATCCAAGAAAATCCATTTTTAACATGCCGATTTCTTCGAGAAAATGTCCATCGTATTGGGTAACCAGCAATTCGGTTTCTTTCGATTTAAAAACCGGAACGTGTTCCATAAGCGGGTCGCGGCTTATGATGATGCCACATGCATGAATTCCCGTCTGACGAACGCTACCTTCTAACGTTTTGGCGTAAGTTAGCGTTTCGCTTATTAAGGGAGCACCCGATTCAAGTTCTGATTTAAGTTCTTCGGAAGAGGCATATGCTTTTTCGAGCGTGATGTCTTTTTCTTCGGGAATAAGCTTTGTAAGTCTTACCGCTTCGGCCAAGGGTACATTTTGTATTCGAGCCACATCTTTAATGGCTGATTTGGCTGCCATTCGTCCAAAGGTTACTATATTGGCTACTTTTTCTGCACCGTATTTATCTAAAACCCATTTTAAAACCAATTCGCGTCCATCTTCGTCGAAATCAATATCAATATCGGGCATCGAAATACGTTCGGGATTTAAAAAACGCTCGAACAGTAATTTATATTTAATGGGGTCTAAATCGGTTATATTCAGACAATAAGAAACAACTGAGCCGGCAGCAGAACCACGACCCGGACCTACCCAAACACCCATTTTTCTAGCTTGATTGATAAAGTCTTGAACAATAAGAAAATATCCGGGATAACCCATTCTCTTAATGGTATTTAGCTCAAATTGAATTCGCTCCTCTATCTCCGGAGAAGTATGTTGACCATAACGAACAATTTTCCCTTTGTTTACTAAATACTGCAAATAATCCGATTCAAATTTAATTCTTAAAACTTTTTTATATCCACCCAAGCGGTCAAAATTATCGTTGCCAAACTCATTTACCAACTCTTCTTCTGAGTATTTACTAGCATAATCTTCTTCGTTTCCAAACTCTTTTGGTATGGGAAAAACGGGCATGATAGGTGCTTGGTTAATTTCGTATTCTTCTACTTTATCGGCAATGGCTAATGTATTTTGAATAGCTTCGGGTATATGGCCAAAAATGGCGTTCATTTCTTCGGGCGATTTTAACCATTCTTGTTTTGTATAACGCAATCGGTTCATTTCGCTTACCGAAACATTTGTATTTATGCAAATCAATCGGTCGTGTGCTTCGGCATCTTCTTGGTTAATAAAATGGACATCGTTGGTGCAAATAAGCGGAACTCCTGTTTGTTTTGACAACTCAATCAATACCTTGTTTACTTTTTCCTGTTCTTTATACACTTCCTGGTCTGCAAGCGGGTCTGATGTTTTATGGTATTGCAATTCGAGGTAGAAATCGTCTTTAAACGCTTCTTTATACTCTAAAACAAGTTTATGGGCAAGTTCGAGGTCGTTTTTTCGGATGGCAGTTGGTATTTCGCCTGCTATACAAGCCGTTGAAACAATTAATCCTTCTTTATGCTTAAAAAGCAACTCTTTATCGATTCGTGGTTTACCATAAAACCCTTCGATGTACGAAAGCGAAACAAGTTTGAGCAGGTTATGGTATCCGGCAATGTTTTTGGCTAATACAATCAAATGATTACCACTTCGGTCATCGGTATTTTTATCTTTGTCGAATCGAGAGCGGCGTGCCAAGTACATTTCGCAACCCACAATGGGTTTCAGATATTTTCCATTGTATAGTTCGCCTTTTTCCTGCGCTTCTTTTTCTTTCTTTTTTTCGGCAGCATTATGTTTTTTGGTTTCGTTCAAAAATTCTTTAATCCCAAACATGTTTCCGTGATCAGTAATGGCAATAGCCGGCATTCCCAACTCTACGGTTCGTTTAATAAGCTTTTTTATATTAGAGGCACCATCAAGTATAGAATACTGGGAATGAACATGTAAGTGAACAAAACTCATACAACTTTTTTTTTGTAAAAATAATCATTCAGTATCTTTAAAAAGGTAATTGTTCATAACTTTAACACCAAAATTTTTCAACAATCATTCATGATATACGCAATAAGTATTGGAACAAATACAGGTCATCGTTTGCAAAATATACAAAAAGCCATTGCCGAAATAAAATCCGGTTTAGGTGAAGTTTTACAGGTTTCTGCTGTGTACGAATCGGAACCGTGGGGGTTTGAAAGCAAAAACTGGTTTTACAATGTAGTTCTTACATTACAAAGCAATATAGATCCTCAGGGACTTATGACAACGCTGCTCGATATAGAAAAAAAAATGGGACGTGAACGAAATGCGAAAGGCTATGCCGATCGGTGTATCGATTTGGATATCATTTTGTGCAACGAGTGTACAATATGCTCACCCAACCTAACCTTACCTCATCCACATATGCACGAAAGGCTTTTTGTGTTATTGCCCTTACAGGAATTAATGCCACAATGGATTCATCCTGTTTATCAAAAAAACATCAACGAAATGATTCGTGATAGTAGAGACCATAGTAAAATTAATAAGCTAATGAGCAGTGAGTTTAAATAATGGTTTGTTTTCTTTGAATGCACACCCAAAAAAACTCATTTAATAAGGCAAAGTTTTATTCTTAAGCGAAGCGTTTTTTCTGACTTTTCGGAAAACAAATTGAATAAATTTAAACTACGCTGAGAAGAGGATGCCCACTAAGCACAGCTTAGCGTGTACGGGTTTCTTTCAGAAAAATATTGCTGCATTATAACAGAAAAGCCCGGACTTGCCGGGCTTTTTGCTTATTTCATCTCGCATTCAAAATATACTTTATATAAATTGGTCCCCAAAAAAGAAACGATGTTGTTATTAAGAAAAACAGAAGGGTAAGAAAAATAGATAGTCGATGATTATTAAAGAACTTTGTTTTTTCTTCTACCAATCGTTTTCCTTTTCTTGTCCTATAAAACACTAAATAATTCACAACCATTATTGCAACAAATATTCCTACCATTATATAGTATAATATGTTATAATTAGCTAAATAAGCAAATATTACATTAATAAAACCATTTATTATAAGTGATAATGAAAAACTTAATGTAAAAACAACCGTTGAATGAGGTTGGTTATCTGGCAATACCTTTGTGTAAAAAAGGTAATAGTAATAATAAAAAACATTAATCATTGTCCATAATTATTAAAGAAATCATACCACATACCTTACATTTAATGGGGATGGTGGCCCTATTGCATTCTCCATTCGATTATACCAAAAATTAAACTTAAATTCCTGATATGCATCAAGTGTTGTAATAGCTCTACCAAGTTCCCAACCAACACCCCAAGCAGCACCATAAATACCACCAAAGATTGAAACTGCGTTAGTACCTTGTTCTGCCATCATCCAACCTGTACCCATCTCCCCATCTGCATAATCTTGTAGGATTGAATATTCATTCCAAGCGCCCAAAACACGTCCGCCCCATTTGATTGCATTGGATGTAGTTTTGCCAAATTTGTTTTTGCCTCCCGTAACACTGTTTCCCCCCCAAGTCTGTTTATACATTTTAAAGTTTTTGCCCATCCATGTACCAAATGTTTTACTATAGTACATTTCGCTTGCTGTAGATGCAGCAGCACCTACGTAAGCCTCCCATCCTGCCCCCCCTTTGTCCTGCGGGAGCCTCACTAGGCATATGTGTTGATGTGCTGCTAATTTCTGCATTAAACGGAGTCCATTTTGAGCCACGTTCGAAAATAAAATATCCGGTTTGTGAGGTGTATCTGTACATTCTTAGCCTTGCTAAATTTTATGCAGTAAAGCTACAAAATGTAATAAAGTTTACAAAACAAAATTTACAATTAAATCTTTAACTTTAATTGCACATAACGAAGCAGCGGCAGTGGATATTGCAGCGTAGTTAAAAACTACGCTGAGAAATGAATGAGAGGGGATAAATAAAAAAGGCCATCTCGATTTTGAGACAGCCTCTTTTTCATTGTTTTAATTTGTTTAGTGCTTTACAAAATTTATTTTGTAATTTTTACTCAATGTACTGATATTTAATATATACATACCTGTCGTTAGTGAATGAACATCAATAGCGTCATTATTCCGGATAACAGGAATAATTTTACCGTCAAGACTGATAATAGTTACATCTGAAATTTTATCGGTCGAACGGATGTACAACCATTCAGTAGTTGGGTTTGGATAAACAACGATGGGTTCTACGTTGATTGGTTGAACAGATAATGGGTCTTCGATGCCTTTTACAATAATATCGTCAATACGTGAAGAACCGGTAGAAGCAACAATGGTGCCGTCAACAGCAGTATCTGAAGTCATAATCCAACGTAAACTAACAAATATTTGTTGGTCGCAAGCAGATGGTAAAATATAGTCATTTATTACACCTGCTGTCCAGTTATCGGCACATGTAGCAGTTGCTCCTTGAAGGTCTAACCAGTTGCCGTCGTCATTAATCATATACTGAACCTTAAAATCTCTAGGACCTGTACTTGATGAACGTTGTTTGCTCGAGAATTTAATTTCTTTGTAGCCAACCGTTGTGAAATCAACTCTCCAATATTTGTTGTCTGTTCCGGCATCCCAACCGTTTGAACGAGCACAATATGTAGAAGCGCCGGCATAAGTAAAGCTTAGGGCTCCAGTTGCAGTAGTGGTTAATATTTTATCAAGATTAGCAGTAATACCGCCATCAGCTATACTATCATCAGGGTTATTCGGGAAAGTCCACTCAACGATAGATGTGTAAACCGGTGCATCTAATGTTACAGTTACCGTCCATACTTTTTGATCGGTTCCATTTTCAGCAGTAACGGTATATTGAACCGGGTTAGAGAAATCCTGAGCAACTCCGCTTAAAGGAGAAATGCTTGCTCCTTGAGAAATAGTAATGGTTGGAACTAAAGCGGTAACATCTGTACCATACGGCATTACAACAGTAACAGTGGTGTCTGTAGTATTTATAGTAGAACTTACCTGATTTGGAATATCAAATGTTAAAATATCTGCTTGATTATTTAACTGTGTCGTTACATTCACAGTCCAAACTTTATTTGTAGTACCATCCTGAGCTGTTACTGTATATTGAACAGCAGAGTTAAAGTTTTGAGCAACTCCACTTTGTGGGTTAATCGTTGCATTAGCAGAAATGGTAATAGTTGGAATTAAGTTAGTTAAATCGGTTCCCATCGGCATTACAACATCTACGGTTGCTGCTGAACTATTTATAGTAGAGTTTAATTGTCCGGGAATATCAAACGTTAGAATTTCGGCTTCGGTACTTGCAGCTTCGGTAGTTACATTCACTGTCCATGTTTTTGTAGTTGCATCGGCTGCTGTAACAATATATTGAACAGCAGAACTAAAATCTTGAGCTGTTCCGCTTGTAGGATTAATCGAAGCACCTGCAGACACCGTAATGGTTGGAGTTAAATTGGTTACATCGGCCCCATAGGGCATTACAACATCAACAGTAGCATTGGTGCTATTAATGGTTGACGAAACCTGATTTGGAATATCAAATGCCAATATTTCTTTATCAGAACTTAAGAAAGCAACACCTTTAACATAAATATCATCAATATTGGAAGCTCCGGTACCAGAAACGGTTGAATTATTAACAGATGTATTGGATGTCATGATCCATCGAACATAAACATCGTACTGATTATTGCATGCCGAAGGAAGTGCAACATCCGTTAAAACGCCGGTTGTAAAATTGTTTGCAACAGTTACGGGAGCAATGTCAACCCAATTTGTCCCGTCAAGACTATATTGAGCTTTAAAATCTTTAGGTCCGGTATTTGAAGAACGTTGTTTTGACGATAAAGTAATATCTTTATATCCTTCGGTTGTAAAAGATATCATCCAATATTTTATGTCCATTCCATTGTCCCAACCGTCGTTTCTTGCAGTACTAGTTGTTGCTCCTGAAGCCGTTGTATATGTTACGGTACCTGTTGAGTTGGTGGTAATGGTTTTATTTAAGTTAGCTGTAATACCGCCATCAGCAATATTGTCATCAGGATTATTCGGGAAAGTCCACTCAACAAGCGTTTCGATGGTTGGAGTTAAAACTGTAACCGTTACGGTCCAATTTTTTGTTGTGTTATCTTCTGCGGTAACGGTATATGTAACCGGATTGGTGAAATCCTGAGCAACTCCACTTAAAGGAGAAATACTTGCTCCTTGAGAAATAGTAATGGTTGGAACTAAAGCGCTAACATCTGTACCAATTGGCATAACAATATCAACGGTAGCATTGGTACTATTAATGGTAGAAGATACTTGTCCTGGAATATCAAAGCTGATAATTTCGGCTTGGTTATTTAATTGTGTTGAAACGTTAACGGTCCAATTTTTTGTCGAATTGTCTTGAGCTGTAACAGTATATTGAACAGGATTTGAGAAATCCTGAGCAACTCCGCTTGCAGGATTAATGGTAGCTCCTGAAGAGACGGTAATAGTTGGAGTTAAATTGGTTACATCGGTTCCATAGGGCATTATAATATCAACAGTTGCGTTGGTACTATTAATGGTGGAGGATACTTGACCTGGAATATCAAAGCTGATAATTTCGGCTTGGTTATTTAATTGTGTTGAAACGCTAACAGTCCATATTTTTGTTGAATTGTCTTGAGCTGTAACGGTATAGGTAGCCAGATTGGTGAAATCCTGAGCAACACCACTTGCGGGGCTAATTGTTGCATTGGCTGATACGGTGATAGTTGGACTAAGATTCGTTACATCGGTTCCATAGGGCATAACAACATCAACAGTAGCGTTGGTACTATTAATGGTAGAGGATATTTGTCCGGGAATAGTAAACGTTAGAATTTCGGCTTCGGTACTTGCAGCTTCGGTAGTAAAGGTTATGGATTGTGTAACGGTAGAATTGTCGTAAGCATCTTCAACCATGCCGATTGAAAGATAATATAATTGATTGAATGCAAGATTGGAGTTAGGGGTAATGGTAATGATTTTTTTGGTAGCATCGATGGTGGCGGTAAACGGAACATCTGCACCGGAGGCATCGGTTTCTTTCAGACTAATGAGCGAAGCTACATTTGTATTGTCAATAGCGCTATTGTCAAGGTTACGAACCGGCTCATCAAACGTAATGTTCATAGTACTATTTACAGCGACATTTGTTGCATTGTTTAATGGACTGAAAGTAGCAACCGGAGCCTGAGTATCCGGAGCTTTTACAGCTTCTTCCCAAGTAGTAGCAACACGGATGCCATCTATTTGACCCGGAAATGAGTTTGTTCCTTGTCTTAACGTAATTCGACCTACATCAGTCAGGTCTGTAGTTAATGCAGAAGTCTGAGTTAAATCAGCAGTTGGTTCTGCAGTACCAATAGCGGGATTTACCCATAAACTTGCAACGTCGTTTGTATTTCCACTTATAAGTTCATATTTTAAAACGACAAGGACTGGAGTTCCAATTGGGAAGTCAGTTGTAATCCAATTTGCAGCAGTATTTGATGAGGTTGCTCTAATACCTAAGTTAAAAGTATTAGCAACACTTCCGGCTCTAATAGAAACTCTTCCTGCTAAAATTGAAGTGCTTGTACTAGGTAAAAGGGAAATTGTATAATCGCCTGTTGTACTTGTATTTGCTGGCAGTCCTGTTGTCTGGCTTACATTCATTATAAATGCAGCATATACTACAGAACCCGGTGTTTGAGGAGTAAATGAACTATATGCGTCTTCTGCACTACCATACCAAATTTCAACTTTATTACCAATTCCAGAGGAAATATATCCGCTATATGTTAAACTTCCATTTGAAACCATAAGCGGCAAAGTAGTCCCACTATAAGAAACCCAATTGCCATTGCTTACGTTAGCACCGGAGTTTACATCGGTTAATTGACCTGCTGTGTAATCAAAGTTTTCTTCAAGTAATAATGATTGCGACCATAGCCCTAAAAACAAAAACGAAGTTAATAGGGTCAACATAAATTTTTTCATAGGCTTTTCATTTAAAATTTCTACAAAAGTATAGCATTTTTTTGTAATAAGCGTAGTCATTAGGTTAAAAATAAATAAAGATATTGTATTTTAGCAGAAAAATATACGTGCTTAATTTTAGATTAAAATATTTACTGTTTCGTTATAACAAAAACAGAAAAAATAAAAAAACGTTTTGTTTGGCACCCTATTCTTCTTTATTTTTCTATTATAAGGGGAATGTATTCCCATGTTTTGCGAATAAGCACCTATGTCTTGGCAAGTATAGTTCACAGTCCATCACTGAAATATGGAATGGTGACTCCATAAATAATCTTAGAAAAAGTATTGAAAATAACACATTCAATCAGGGTTGTCATTTGTGCAAAAACAAACTTTTGCAACGCAATTTCTCACAAGTATATGCACGGAGGTATGACTATTTATCTCCTTCTAAACAAGGGTTTCCTACTTCCATTGAAGTACAACTCTCTAATCAATGCAATTTGAATTGTATTATGTGCGTTGTAACAACCGACCATTCTAGCAAAATCAACATCTCTGCCTTCAGAACCTACATAAAAGAAAGTATTCCATATTTAAAAAACGCATCGTTCAGTGGCGGAGAACCCTTTTTGATAAAGGAATATTTCGACATCTGGGAAGACTTTTATAATTTAAATAAAGATTGTAGAATTTCTGTTAATACCAATGCTACTGTTTTAAACAAGAAGGTTAAAGATATTCTTGATAAACTTAAATTTAACATCAGTGTTTCTATTGACGGCTTTAGCAAAGAAACGTTTGAAGGGATCAGAATACATTCCAACAGAGATGTGGTTTATGATAATCTACAATTTTTTAAAAACTATACTTTAAGAAACAACACTTTTTTTAATGTGAAGATATGTGCTTTAAAGCAAAATATTCACGAATTCCCTGAATTATTTAATCACTTCAATCAGGAAAATATTTCAATTATTCTAAACGAAGTGGTTTACCCGCTTAATACGGCATTGTGGAATAATCATTCGTCGAAAATCAAAGAAATAATAGGTTTTCTTGAACAAAAAACTCCGGCGTTTAAATCGAGTGGAAACAGTTTTAGTAATTCCGTTGTTTGGAAAGAATTATTGAAAATGCTTCTTAACTACTACAATGATGCATTAAAATTTGAAGCATTTATCCGAAAAAACAAATCGCTGACAGATGAAATAAAAGAAAAAGTTTATAAAAAGCTCCGACCTGTTTTTGCAAATCAAAATGAACTTAATAGCTTTATTACCATTATTGATAATTACTCCCAAAATGAAAAAGAGTTAAAAATACTTTACTTTTTCTTTTTAATTGCCCCATTTGATCGAATGATTGGTGAAATTGAAGTTAGAGACGAGCAGGAAGTCAAGAAAATATTTGATAATATCATTAAACATTTTGAGTGGAGTTAAACGATGATTTCATTTTTTAAACCAACTTTTAAAAGTGTTGACGAAATAATCCAGATGGATGAGTTTAAAAGTCAGGAAAATCAGGAGCTTTTTAAGAAAGTTTTTCATAAAGATCATTTTTTCAATCCGTTAAATCAGGGGAACAATACAAGCTACAGAAAATTTATAGTCATCTCAACCCAGAGAAGTGGGACTAACTTATTAGTTAACCTGCTCAGAAGCCATTCCAATGTTGTTTGCTATACTGAGATATTTAAAGAGAATAACCGTCCTTTATGGTGTTTTCAAAAAACAGATTCAAAAACATATCAACTCGCTCAAAAATATCCTGTTGATTATCTTAATCATTACTTTTTCAGAAATTACTCTGAGAATGTTAAAGCAGTAGGATTCAAATACATGTACAACCAACTTCGCACACAAAAAATAAAAAAAGTCATTCAAAACTTCCATAAAGAACAAGACCTCATCATCCATTTGAAGAGAAAAAACAAACTCAGAGCTTATCTGTCATTAAAATTGATGGAGGAAAGTAAAATTTCTGCTAAATTAATTTCTGAAAATGAACTAGGAAAATTTCAAAATAAGAAACCTTCAGGAATCGAAAATTTTAAACCTGTTTATATAAAAAGTGATGAACTAAAAACCTATATCGAGACAACATATATTGCTGAGAAACAACATAGTGAACTAATTAAAAATCAAAATCATATAACTGTTTTTTATGAAAACCTTTTAAAAGAAATGGTAAAAACCGCTAATCAGATTATCATAAACTTAGGGTTGCCTATTGAAGAGTTAACCATTTTGAATGAAAAGCAAAACAAATATCTTCTTTCTGAATCTATTTTGAATTACGCAGAGTTAAAAAAAGAATTTGCCGAAACAGAATTTGCCTCTTTTTTTGAAGAATAATCATTTTTTCATTTTTCTTAAAATCTCTTTATACTTCTGGTACTTATAATTAGACAAAATCAGGTTTCTAAATTCCTCATGGTTGCCATAAAAAATCACCGCTAAAACTCCATAAAAAACAGATTCTTCTGAGTAATTCTCAATCGGCTCATTTATAAACTCTTTCAACAATCGGAGTCTTTTTTGTACTACTATTGTATCCAGATTGTTTAGAATACAATATGTTTTTAGCTGTTTTTCATAAAGTTCATCTGTATTTTTAATATTAAACAATGATATTTTATCAATTAAATCGATGGCTTTAAGTGTATATTGATTTAATAATTCCAAATGGATTGGCTGTAAAGTTGTTTTTGATACTTCTTTATTTTTAATAATACCAATTCTTAACGAATCGGAAGCATTGACAAACAAGTTGTTCTTTGAGTATATTTTTGAAAAAACCGGATTAATCATATACACTAAAGCAAAAGAATCAGACAAAACACTCACCTGTATTCCTTTTACAAATCTCTTTGACTTAAAAATGGACACTTTTAATCGTTCAACTTCTTCAGGAACTGAATATTCGCGATGATTGAATTTAACTTTGCCTTTCCCTTCAACATCAATGAGAATCAGCGGATTTTTAACCACATCGTTAAAACCTTTAGGTAAAAATAACTTTGCTTTTGTATTATATGGAAAAAAATCTTTCTTATAATCGGGGTAATAAGGGAATACGAAACTGGATTTTGCCGGAATATTCAATAAAAAAGTATCATTATCAATACGATTTATTTCGTTAATACTGTTATCTTGTACGGTAATAAAATGTTGTGTATATTTCTCAGAAAACATAGTCAAGTTTGCCATATATATTCTTGCTCCCGCTTTCTTGAACATTTGTGGAGTTTGAACAAGTTTTTTATAGCTCAGAATTTCATTCCCCTCTTTAAAAAAAGTTTTTCTGTCTGTATCGAAAAGATGCCACGTATTTTTGTAATAAATTTCGCTTACTACATGACCATTTAAAGAAATAACGCGTGCTAGGAACCCTGCATTGAACAGTATCTGGCTAAATATTTCCGATTGCCTTCCGCAAATGGCAAATCCCTTAGAATTCAATGTCGTCAAAGGCATAACTCCCCAATCGTTAAACAATTTTTCGTGTACCAATGAGTTTATTTGAGCATTAAATATATCTATCACTAATTGTTCTTTATCGGTCGCTTTGCTATTCTTTCTAATAAAATCGTTGACAGATGAATAAAACCTATTGTTCAATGAAAAGTTAAATTCCACCGATTTATTTCCGGCATTTTGTATTGATATTAACGTGTTGGAAGAATCACTTGTCTCAAAAACAAAATCCGTTACATAATTCGGTTTTATGGAAAAATGATGGTACGTAAACCATGCTATACATACTGCTAAAATTATAAAAGTTATTTTTCTCACTTACACACTTTTAAAAGATTGCTTTAATCTTACTGATAGTTTTTCAGTTGTAGTGTACACTACTTCTGAAACAAGCAAATAATCGGGAATTCTTAAAATGGCTTTAACACCAGCAACAGCTTCTGATTCATTCAATTGGCTTATGGCTTCTATAATCTTTTTTATATTTTCATCCATTAATTTTTTTGAAGTAGAAAAATAGATTGCCTTTTCAGCAAAATATTCTGTTAAATATTTCTCAGCTTCTGCTTTGTTCTGAATAGTATGTACTTCTGACCTTTCATATTCCTTTATTTCTTCGTACATAATTTTAGTTTGCTTTATCAGCGCCTTAAACATTCTATCGTTTTGTAAACCCACATAATTGTCCAGATTTTCAATTTTAGCGTTATTAAAGTAATTATAAACCTGCAAAATCTGTTCAGACTCTAATCCCCTTAAAGAATGAGAAGAAGGATAATCTACCATATTGAAAAAAACATTAATTCCCCGCTCATTTAAAACATTTACCATATCTGGAATTTCTTTCCAGTTTTGTTGCATTGGACAAATGTTAACGGTTATCCAACGATTATTTTCCTTAGAGTACTGATAGAAATATTCAAAATTAGACATCGTTTTTTCAAAAACAGCATTTCTGCGGATTTTCTCGTATGTTTCTTTTTGAAAAGAATCTATTGACAAGGCAAAATAAAATTTTCCTTTAGCCAGTAAGTCTTTAATTTTATCATTCAAAACAGTACCGTTGCTTACAACCAAAATATTAATTTCAGGATTATTTTGAATAATTTCATCCCAGATTTTGTAATAGAGCTTAATCAGAAAGGGCTCTCCTCCCCAAAAAGTTGCCTTTTCAATATCCCTCCAGAAAGGTTTTAATTGCTCAACAAAATCATCTCCGTAAGGAAGTTGAATTTCAGGAAGTTTTTCAATATTTTTACGAATTAACGACGAAAGCTCACCCCAGCACATTTCACATTCAAGATTGCACTCATTGGAAAGTTCGAACTTGATATTTTTTAAAACAGCTTTCTTTGATGTTTGAAACAGTTCATAATCCAAGGCAAAGAGATTTGTGTAATTTTTATTCACCAACATTTTATAACACATCTGACATCCCTCGGACAAGTCATATTTTTTTAAGCGCTTTCTGAAATTCTGAATATTTTGACCATTAAAAATCTCCTGTATCGTTTGATTAGGATAATTCCCGACTATTTTATAGCGATTACCACAACATACCCTAACCTGACCTGAAATATGAAACTCTAAAGTATTAAAAGGAGCATAGCAAAAAGACATCTTGTTTTTTGCCAACCTGATGCGGTTGTAGTCTGCAAATAATTTGTTTCTATGGAACCCGGCAAACATTTTTTTATCTATACTTCAGATTTGATATATTCTTCTAAATTATTTTTACAAAGAAAATCTTCCACTTCAGAATAATTTGAAATGATTTCTCTGATTGGTTTTTTATTCAGCTTTTCAATCGGAAATTCTTCTTTATTTTCAACGGTTAACGAGGGTATTTGCAACAATTGTCCTATTCTGTTTATCTCCATATCTGTACGTCGAACTAAATCTTCATAGTATATATCCATATTAGAAAAAGGAGCAATCATTTGATTGTATTTGGATTCATCGTTTCTAATTTTCTCTAAATATTTAACAAATTCCGAAATATCTACCGTAACCAGAGGAGAATAATTTTCTAATTCCGAGCTTAAAATAATACGATCTGTATTCTTTTTGAATTCACTCAAATACTTAGAATTAATAGCATAAACAATATTATTCTTCTCTAGCAATTTAGTAGAAACAAAACATTCCAGCAGATTTCTTCTTTTTAAATGTATAAAAGACACTTTATGCTTTTCTCCCAAGGTTTTAATCAAGTTTTTATTGTTGAATATTTCATTTTGAAAATAAGTCAACTTAAACCCCACAGCTTTTATTTCATCATCATATGACTTAAAAATCTCATTCAGAAAAGAATTTGAAAATTGATTTCGATATTTCATCACCCACGATTTAAATTTTAAATCAGGGTATGAGGTTACAATCTTGTTTTTTGAATAAAATAACTCGTTATAGCAAATAATCTTTTTTGTAAATTGTAGCTTAAATATCAAATAGTTAGATCCGGTTCGTGGATAGGTAAGTATGATAAAGCGGGAAAAATCTTTATTTTTTCCTATATGAGGTAATCTGTTATAAATCAGGTTAATTGCCATTTACCAATCTATTTTATATCCCAATAAATTGAACAACTCTTCATTATAAGGCTTAAAATAATCGTTCAAGTAAGAAATCACATCCTGAGGAACATCTTTTTTGTTGGTACCCACATTCAAAAGATTAATTTCTCTTAAATAGAAATGAGTGTCAATGCCTAAGAATGCAAATATTTTTTCAAGAACTTCATTGGGTTTCAGTAATAAATCCTTTGATGAAACAACAAAAATCTGTTCTTTATCAAATAGTTCATAATATCGTTTTAGTTGCTCAGCATAGCGACTGCGTGATTTATAAAGAACATGGGCTTCAGTCGGGTAATAGTTCTCATCTTTCGTTAGCTTTTCAAATATTATTTTTTCTTCTTGTTCTTCTTCCAATAAAGACTGCATTAAAGGACGTTTTTCGTTGTTTTTTCGTACAGCCTGAAAATATTGTGAAATAACCCTTTCAACAGGATTTCTCAATAATACAATCATTTTTACATCCGGGATTGTCTTTTTTATTCTCCCTGCAACAAAAGGGTGGTAAAGATAGTTTGGTGTTGCTTCTCCAATCATAGTTTTATCATTTACACCAAATTTGAAAGGGAAATATTGCTTATACCAATTAATAGGTTTATCGTAGTTTTTATCAAAATAATGAACTTCTTTCTTATAACTATTTTTCACCTGTGGGTGCATAGATAAATAATTAAAAAGAGAGGAAGTCCCTGCTTTTTGTGCTCCAATTATTAAATAATTTGGAAGAACTCGTAAAAATGCTGTACTCTTTCTTATCATAAATCAACTTTTCAAAACTTGTTTTATTAAGTTTAAAAAATACCACCATGCTGTTAGTAACCATGCTTTAAAATAATAGTGCTGCATTAGGAAACCATATTTTAGTTGTGTTCTGCCATTACGATAAGCCAATATTTCATATTCGCGTGCAATGGAAAAGAAAATTTTATTTCTGTATTTTTTATAAAAGGGGTCTTTTTTAAACCAAAGTAGGAGGCGAATGTTATTTAATGTAAATGCTTCGGACGAAATTTTTTTACTAATTCCTTCGGAATGGTCATAATAGGCCGACCAGCATTCGTTAAAGTAGTGAAATTTACTGTTTCGAATGATATACAATTGAAATGCCCAGCTAAATGAAAACGGGGGGAAAGAATAATGGTTAAAAAACGCATCAAAGTCCAATAACCGCAATACCAACGAAGCGGTGGGAATAATATTCCTCATCAATAAATGGTAGGGATGAAAATCCGGTTCGTAATGATTAAACTGACTATAATATTTATATTTCTGAAGTGATTGTCGGCTGGCGGTTCCGTTTTCTTCGCTAATAGATGAAACAATTTGAGCATCGTGAAAACATCCTGCATATTCCGGGTTGTTTTCAAGAAAATCGACTTGTTTTTGAAGCTTATATTCGTATGTCCAGTAGTCATCAGCATCAAGCCAACATAAATATTTGCTGTGCGAGTTTTGATAGATTTGTGTGGCCCGTACAACGGGTCCCTCGCATTTGTCGAAAATAAAAAGTTTAGTCTTTTCAGGATGTTGCTCTTGATATTTTTTTAGTACTTCTTGCGTTCCATCGGTACTGGCATCATCAAAAAGAAGTAAACGATACGTATATGTTATGTGTTGAGAAAGTACGCTTCGAATAGCACGCTCAATCGTATTAATGTGATTGTGAGAAAGTATGGCAATCGTAATGTCAATCATAAATGTATCGCCCATTGTTTTTGTTTCGATATTCTATAAAGTTAACAGGGCATTGACCTGTTAATTTTCTTTTGAAGAAACGTTGATAGTCTTTTTTTACCCGCGGCAATATTTTTTTTAATGGTTCTTTTAGAACATTTCCATAGGAATAAGGTACCGGAGGGCAAAAAGTAACTTCACCGTCAGGCATTATGTTAATGTGTTCGTTGCCTCCACCTCTACATACTGATTTTTCGTATGGAAACTCGAGCATTATTTCTTTATACCCATTATATTTTTTTCGTATCTCTTCGCGTTCTTCAAAACTAAAATTTTCGTCAAAAGAATTAAATAAATGTCCGGATAAAAGTGGAAAAAAGACAAAAACCGGTTCCTTGGCTACTTCCTTACTTAGTTTTGAAAGAGCAACTAAATCCTGATTATTTGTTCGACTAATAAAAGTCCATATTTGAGTTCTAATTCCTTTTTGTGATGCTTTTTTTATGCCCTCAATAGCATGATTAAATAATCCTTTAACACCTCTGTTTTCGTCGTGTTTTTCAGAATTTACATTATCTAAAGAAACGATTAATCGATTTAAATCAACCTCCTTAAGTTTATCAATCAATGTGTCGTTTAAAACAATACCATTTGTTACTACGCTAACCAGAATGTTTTTTTTTCGGGCATATGAAATAAGTTCAAGTGCATCAGGACGCAATAAAAACTCTCCACTGCAAAAATAGATTAAAATTCCATTTAGCTTATAAAATTGGTTAATGATATCTTTAACTTGTTCGGTGGTTAAACTTGAATTTGTTTTCCTGTCAAATTTCTCGTAGCAATGTTTGCAGTTTGCATTACACTCATGCCATGTAGATATAAAAATATATTTTAAAGCGGAGAAGCCTAAAAAATGTTTAAAATGAAATAAGTAGAAACGAAATAAAAACGTTAACCCAAAACGTTTATAATATTTAATAAGTTTAAGCATTAAACCATTTTTATTTTGGCTTCAATTAGTTGTACAATATCATTTAAATAAATCAATTTTTTCAACGATTCGTTTTCGATTTCGATATTAAATTTTTCTTCCATATCAATAACAATGTCAATTAATCGTGCTGAATTGATTTTCAAATCATTTGTGATATGCGGATTTTCAGGCAAATTCTCGAAGATTTTTTTGTTAATGGCATATTTTTTCAAAATCTCAAGAATGTCATTTTTTAATGCTTCATTCATAGTTATATCGTTTTAAGATTAATACGGCATTGGTGTCGCCAAAACCAAAACTCGATTTTGCAACATAGTTCAAAGATACATTATTTTTTGTTTCGTGCGAAATTTTTCCCGGGTTTAAAAGATTTTCTATTTCCGGATGTAAATCTTTGCAATTTCTACTGGCATGAACATATTGATGTTGTAATTGTAATACGGCAGCAATGCTTTCAATTGCTCCGGTGGCACCGATACAATGCCCGGTAATTGATTTCAATGAATTTATATAGGGAAAATCCTTATTTTTTCTGTTTAAAGCAACCGACCAATTTTGAACTTCAAGCACATCGGCCATAGTAGAACTAAGATGTCCGGCAATAAGGTCAACTTGTTGTCCTAAAATACCGGCTTCGCCCAACGCTGTTTGTATGCAACGAACAACCCCTTCAGCGCCGGGTGCTGTAATGGTTCCGCCATTCCGTTGTCCGCCGCTGTTTAAGTGGGCACCAACAATTTCTGCATAAATTGGAGCATTGCGTTTCATCGCTTCTTCATACTCTTCGAGAACTAACATTCCGCAACCTTCGGCCGGAACAAAACCCGAAGCTGTAGCACTCATTGGGCGGCTTGCTTTGGATGGGTTATCGTTGTGTTCGCGCGTGGTAACCCTCATGGCATCGAATCCTGCCCATCCGGAAGGACTAAAAATATCAACACCCCCGGCTAACATCCGTTTTGCCATACCATTTTTAATGTGTTGGTATGCTAGTATTATTGATTCGGTTCCTGTAGAGCATGCAGATGAATTAAACCCTATCCAATTTGCCAGCCCCAATATACCTGCTAAATTAGCCGAAGGAGCACTTAACATGCTATGTTCTACAGTAGTACTTCGTAATCGTCGTATCGTTTTATTATGAACATTTGGCAATATTTTATGTTCGTACATATCAATGGTTCCAATAGCACTGCCTATAACAATGCCCGTTTCATAGTCGGGTTTATTATCAAAACTCTCAGGTATCTCAAGTTGAGCGTTTTTCCATGCCTCAAGTCCGGCACAAACAGCATATTTAACAACTTTGCTGGCATCGGAGAGTAAAAATTGTTCAATATAAGGGAAAAAAGGAGCTTCTTCGAGCGAAACCAGCCCCCCAACTTGACAACCAAAACCTAGCTCTTGAAGTTGTGCTATTTTTTGTATTCCATTTTTCCCCTTTAGCAGCGATTGGTTAAAGGTATTAATATCATTTCCAATGGGAGACAATACTCCAATTCCCGTTACAACCACTCTTCTATTTGTCATAAATTATAAAATTACATTGAATTCTGGACATTGCTATAAGTTGTTGATTTGAATCATATAAATGAGCTAAAGATGAAATGTAATTGTTTCTTAAATATTGCAGTTCAGCTTCAATGGTTACCAACGAATTTGGGTATAGTGGCTCAAAAAAATTTCCTTCCATAAGTCCTAAAACCGGATCAAAGCGATGGTTGTTTTCATGCAAACCAAGTAAATAGATACCATGCAAAACACAGCCGACTTGCCCCATACATTCAAGCATTATTGCACCCGGAGTAATGGGTTTATGTATGAAATGCCCCTGATAAAAGAAAGCTTTTTCGTCAAAGTAATACGATGCGACCAATTTTTTTTCGTCTATTTCAAGAATAGTGTCAATAAATAAAAATGGTTCTGCATAAGGAAGACGAGCTAATAATTTTTTGTATAAATCGTTAGAAGACATGTTGTTCTCCTCCATCAATATGGATTATTTCGCCGGTTAACCATGAAGTGTTTGCATCGATTATGGCCATAATTAACTGTGCTACATCATCGGGAGTAGTTAAGCGTTGATGTGGATTTTTTTTGCTTACTTTTTCAATAAATTCATTCGCATTTGGAAAAACTCGAATAGCTTTTGTGTTAACTACGCCCGGACATAGTAAATTAACCGAAATATCGTGGGGTGCCAATTCTACTGCCATATAACGACACAAGGTTTCAAGCACAGCTTTAGCTGCACCAACAGCTGCATAATGCGGAATAACTTTGTGACTGCCATCGCTGGTAAAACCTAAAATTTGAGCACCCGGTGCGAGCAAATGCTCATTAAATAACCATTGTGTCCATGTAGCAAAGCTAATGCCCATAGATTGAATGGTGTATAGTAAATCTTCTTCGTTCATCGAATTATTTTCGCCAAAAAGCGGTTTAATATGACCATCGGCGACAGAATGTAAAAATACTTTAACAGAGTTTTTTGGTAATTGATTTAACGATTGCTTTATTTGTTCTTTCCCATCTAATGTATTGGCATTGGCATTTAATGTAATAATTTGTATTCCTACCGGTTTCCATTTTTCAATATCATCTATGAAAGATTTTGTGCCGATTCGACCATCCCGATGAACTAAAAATAAATGATATCCCTTTTGAGCAAGCATTTTTGCCGAAGCCAGTCCCATTCCGCTTGAACCTCCCAAAATAATAGCCCAGTAATTCTTTTCCATTATGTATTTTTTTTACAAATTTAGCTAAATATTCTAATTATCAAAAATATCAACTGGTAGATTCAAGTTATAAGTGCAACTTTTCATGCTGTAAATTTACTAAATATTTCATAAGGTGAATAATAGTTTAATTTTTTTCTGGGTCTGTCATTAATTTGTTTGCTTACAAATTGTATA
>Ga0116186_1001665_pt1 | contig 21394 bp, 26 predicted proteins | sample AD_JPNNA4_MetaG_FD_89806 | JGI IMG/M metagenome (GOLD analysis project Ga0116186, IMG submission 89806) | Active sludge microbial communities of municipal wastewater-treating anaerobic digesters from Japan - AD_JPNNA4_MetaG | ecosystem: Engineered > Bioreactor > Anaerobic > Digestate | place...
TCACCGCCGTCACCCCCCCGGTACCAGGTCCCGGACCACCGGCACCACCTGCTCGAGCGCCCGCTCGAGCGCCGCCCCATCGACCGGTACGCCGGCCGATCCCAGCACCTCTGCGAGCGTCACCACCCGGTCCTGTTCGAACGGGACGTCCACGGTCGTGAGGCCGTAGAGGTCACCGCGCACCGTCCCGGAGACCCGGACGGTGATCCGGTCCTGCCCGGACCCGACCGCCACCCGTGCCGCCTCGAGCAGGGGCCGGTTCCCGAGCGTCACCGGTACCTGCTGCCGGCTCGCCCGGCCCGCAGGCAGGACGAACGGACCGGCATTCCCGGTGCCGAGCGGGCGCACCCCGGTGCCCTCGACCACGCCGACCGTGAACCGCACCTCCTGCACGGGGATCTCCAGGGGGTTCGGGTTCGTGATGCCGACCTCCACCAGGAGGGTGGTGCTGTCAGGCGTGACCGAACCGATCCGAACGCCATCGATCGCGACCGTCGGCGGAGAGATGCAGCCTGCCATGCCGATCACGGCGAGGAGAACGGCCAGGACCAGGACGGGAACGAGATACCTCGGCATAGAAAAGACCACCTGCACCGCCGTGCGCGTGCGAATAAAATGGAAGTATGTAGTACTTATGGGTATCCTTTGTGACACTCCTGGGTCTTCGTGGATCCCGATCGTTCCCGGTCCCGGAACGGTCAGCGCCGGACCAGGCAGACCCACCGGTCGTAGACCGGGTCGCGGTCGTTCTCGACGACCTCCACGCCCCTCCCGGACTCGATCGCCCAGCTCGCGACCAGCGTCGCCTCGGACTCGGTCCCGACGGTGATCAGGGTCTCGTGCGAGAGGGCGAGCAGCTCGTCCACGAGCCCGTGCCAGAGATCCTCGTTGATCCAGGGATAGATCTGCCCCATCATCAGCCCGAGTCCGAGCGGGGCCGGGCTGCAGTATTCGGTCGCCACGGTTCCGTCGATGCAGCAGACGGTCTCGGGTTCGAGACGCCCCTCCTGGAGCCCCAGCGCGAGCAGCGCCGGGTCGTTGTCGTACGAAAGCGGGTCCATGCCGAGTCCGCGCAGGACGGTCGCCCCGATCCCCGATCCGCAGCAGGCGTCGATGACCCGGGTACCGGGCCGTTCGCCCCAGGTATCGGCGACGAGTGCGTTCGCCTTCTCCAGCCGGTCGGGGGGGAGGTCGTTGATCGCCGCCGGGACTTCGTGCAGGATCCTCTCGGCGAAGTGGCGCCTGACCGCCCGGGCCCAGGTCTCGCGCGGCTCCTGGTAGATCTCGCCGCCGACCTCCTCGAACCGTTCCAGGGCGAGGACGGACGGGGTCCGGTAGAGGAAGGTGGCCACATGCCAGGCATCATCGTCGCGGAGGGCGAGGGCGATCGGGTCATCGTGCTCGTCCACCAGGAGCCGCCCGTCGGTCGCCTCGAGGTCGAGGAGCACCGAGGAGTAGAGTTCGTCGGTCAGTTCGGCGAAGCTCGGTTCGACGAACCGGAGCTCGGGTACCTCGAGCAGTTCTTCAGCCCTCACCATTGCAGCATCACGCGTCCCTCACGATCCGCAGGCCCTTCGGGGCCCGCATCGTCCCGTCCACGAGCGCCCGCTCGTGGACCTCGATCGTCCCTGCATCCAGGTCCCCCAGCACGTGGGCCCCCGGCCCGACCGTGATCGGGCCCCCGCAGGAGACCGTCCCGTGGACCACCGTTTCGGGCCCGATCACGACCCGCTCGGAGGCCCGGACCGAGCCGAAGAGGGTCGTGGCCGTACCGATCTCGACCGTCCGGGCCCGGACGTTCCCGTGGAGCCGGCAGTGCGACCCGATCGCCATCTCCCCCGGCACCTCCAGCCGCTCCGTGTCGAAGACGGCACCCGTCGGGATCACGAGGGGTGGCTCGACCGGCCCCTCCTCCTCTCCGAGCACCTCTGCCATGAACCGCTCGACCTCCTCCTCCGGTTCGAACCGGAGCATCGCCATCAGATACAGCATGATGTAGACGATCACCGGGAGCGGGTTCCGGATCTGGATCCATCCGTGGGCCTCGAACCCCTGTTCGATCTGGACATTGTCGCCGATGTCCAGGTCGCCCGCCACCGAGAGCCGGCCGGCGATCCGGACCCCCTCGCCCAGGTAGGCATCGGCAGAGGTCGCGACGTTCCCGGTCACCTCGGTCCAGTTGTCGATCCGGATGTCGCCCTTTGCCGTCAACGCCCCGTTGATCCGGCAGAACTCGGCGACCATCACCTCGGCGCCCGAGATACCGTAGTCGATCCGGGCGCGGTCCCCGACCAGGACCATCCGGTCGGTGACCAGCGTGTGCTCCTGGAGTTCGGTCCGGTCCGGGAGGAGGCACCGGTCCAGGTGGAGTTCGGTCGCGGGAGACTCGTCCATGACCGCCTGCCGTACACTCTGTCAGGCCCCGTATTTATGGGCCTTGTCGATCAGGTCGAGCAGGACCGGGAGGACGTCGCACCCGTTGATCCGGCAGAGCCCTCCTTCGGCACAGGCGAACTCGTCGAACCGGTCGACCCGGTCCGGGCGGACCCCCTCGCCGTGGATCAGGACCGGGACCGGGTCGGCTGAATGGTCCCGGACGGTGCAGGGGGTCGAATGGTCGCCCACGACCGCGATCACCGTCTCCGGGACGTCGAAAAAGGGCGCGAGGGCAGCATCGACCCGCTCGATGAAGTCGCGCTTCTCTTCCGCCTTCCCGTCGTGGCCCGCCTCGTCCGCCCCCTTGATGTTCAGCAGGACGAAGGCGTGCGTATCGAGCGCCCCGATCGCCGCGGCGACCTTCCCCCCGATGTTGGAGTCGACCGACCCGGTGGCGCCCTCGACGTGGATCGGGTCGAGCCCGACGACCTTTCCGATCCCCGTGATCAGGGTCGCCGCCGAGATGACCGCCCCATCAAGGCCGTACCGCTCCCGGAAGGGCTGGAACTCGCCCATCCGGCCGGCCCCGCGCAGCAGGACCTCGTTCGCGGGGAGCAACCCCTCCCCGATCCTGCGACGGTTCACCGGGTGGTCCGCCAGGATCCGCCGTGCCTGGCGGACGAACTCGTTCAGGACAGCGGCGGTCTTCGCGTCCGCCTCCTGTCCCGTCGTCGGCTCGAACTCGTGCGGCAGGACCCCCTCCCTCTTCGGGTCGTTCGATCCGACGCCGTCTCCGAGCCCCTCGCCCTCGAGGGCGAGCGCCGCCCGGTGGCCGGCACCCGAGACGAACCGGAACCGGACCCCGAAACGGGAGAGGTCCACCCCCTCCTCGATCGCCTTCGAGAGCGGCCCGGTGCCGTGGATCCGTCCCGCCCGCCGGTCGACCACGCGCCCGTCCGGCCCGAGGGTGGCATAGTTGGCACGAAACCCGACCATCCCGGGCCGCATCCGGATCCCCGAGCCCTCCGCCTCGAGCGGCCCCCGTCCGGTGTAGTACTCCCGGGGGGGATACCCGAGCAGGGCGAGGTGCGAGGTGTCCGAGCCCGGGCGGATCCCGGGGGAGATCGTGTCCATGATCCCGGTGATCCCCTCGCGGGCGAGCCGGTCGAGCACGGGCGTCCGTGCAGCAGAGAGGGGGGTGGCCCCCTGGAGGGCCGGATGTGGCCGGTCACCAATGCCATCGAGCACGATGAGGACGATCCTGCTGGCGGTCATCCGGTAGACGTTCGCGCTCGAGCTCCATAGAGATACCGGCCCGACGGATTTATCCCGGCCACGTGCCCATCCGATCTCGTGATCCTCGTCGCCTCTGACCTCCATGCAGGCCACCCCGACGCGGCCGTCCCCGAGTTTCTCCGGTTCCTCGACGCCTGCGAGTCGTGCGGGGCAGAGACGCTCGTCCTTCTCGGCGATATCTTCGACCTCTGGCGGCGGAAGAACGGGCCGCTCCTCGTCGAGCACGCAGGGCTCCTCGAGCGCCTGCTCCACCTCGGTAAGGTCGACCTGCACTACGTCGTCGGCAACCACGACTACGCGCTCCTCGAGCTCGCCGGGCGGGCCGGCGGGCGGGGCCCGTTCCCTCTCAAAAAACGCCTCCTGATCGAAGACCAGGGCCGCACCACGCTCTTTATCCACGGGTACGACCTGGAGGTCCTGGGCGCGCTCGAACCCCTCTCGGTGGAGGCCTACGAGGCCCTCAGCGCGCGGATGTGCGCGGTCGGAGACTTCGGCGGTGCCGCCGCCGGCCGGCTCGTCGAGCTCTACTCCCGCGGGCTCGACCTCGTCGCCCGCCGCGAGACCCTCTCCCGCCCCGCCCACGAGCGCCCGACCCTCGACGGGGCTGAGGCCCTCGCCCTCTCGCCCGCCCGCCACCTCCTGCTCGGCATGGAGGTCGGGGACCGGCTCGTCTACGGCCACACGCACCGCCCCTCGGTGAGCCCCGACGGCCTGGTCGCGAACCCGGGCTCCTGGGTCCACGACGGCGCCGCTCTCTCTTATCTCCGGATCGAGGACGACGAGGTGGCCCTCCGCGTCTTCGGACGGGACCCGTTTCCCTGAAAAGAGGGTGTCTCAGGCCACCTGGGCACGGCCCAGGAGCTTCGACTTGATCACTTCGATCCGGCGAACCGGGAAGACCTCCCGGACGTCGGCCATCATCTCCCGTGCCAGCGTCCCCGTGACCATCGCCTCGGTGACGGTCTGCCAGTCGTTCCCGGCGATGAAGCTCGAGACGCGCCCGGTGATCCGCTTCCGGATCTCGTGGATCTGCGACATATCGGCCGCCATCAGCGTGTAGCAGGTCACCGTCAGGTGGACGCGGAACCCGTCCTTCGTGCTGCCGATCACGTGCGAATCGATCCGGCTCGAGCGCCGCTTGACGAGCGAACGGAGGTAGTCCTTGGTCAGCTCGTGCCCGACGAACTCCGTGTACGCGGCGTCGCCGGCGACCCGGTTGATCCGGAACTTCATCTTCACGTGCTGCTTGCCGTAGTCGCTGTTGATCTCACCGAGCGTCACGTTCATGATACGCCCGATCAGGTTCTCGGTGTCTGCCGAGATCGTGTCGCCGATGTAGGCGGAGTTGAAGGTCTCCGGGGCGTTCACCTTGTACCAGGTCTTCGCCTTCCACCCCTCAACGCGCCGTCCGGCCTGCTTCTTTCGTGCCATTCAGTCACCTTGGTTATACAAATCTGAAGATCTCGTGTGCATCGCCAAACCGCCGGCGTACCGGCGCTGGCCAGTCGTCGGGCTCGAAGCCCTTCTGTGCGAGGAATGCGGCCGTCCACCGCTCGAGGCCGATCCCCGAGCAGCCGGACCAGAGGTCCTTCCCGGACTGGACCTTGACGTTGAATCCCCGCGGGTACTTGTCTCCGTTCACCGAGACGTTCTGGAACTCGAGCCAGGAGTCGGCGTACGGGAGTACGGCTTCGTAGTCGGTCGTCCCGACCCGTTCCGTCCCCTCTGCGCCGACCATCCCTTCCTGGGCCATGAACCAGGGGGTCACCCGTGCCGAGCGCCACTCGAGTTCGAGGACGTCATCGAAGAGCCGGCGGTACCGCTCGTGGAGCAGGTCCGCCGTCTCGACCGTCTGCTCGGGCGTGCCGATCCAGAGGAGTTCGATCCGGTGGAACTCGTCCACCCGTTCGATCCCGTGGATACCCCCCGACTCGTACCGGTGAGAGGTCCCCGAGCGGTCGAAGATCCGGGCGGGCAGGCAGTCGTTTGCGAGGGTCGTCCCACCGATGAACGGCCAGAACGAGGGGCACTGCGCGTAGCAGAGCCCGCCGATCGGCCCGTCGATCTTCTCCCGGATCAGGTCGACCGGCACCTCGCCGGTCACCTTGAAGTGATCCGCGACCTCCTCCCAGTAGGCGGGGTCGCGGGTCTTCGGGGTCGAGACGTAGTAGATCTCGGGGTAGACCCCCTTCGCATGCCCCGACCGGATCCAGACCTCCCAGGGGACGAGCTTGGGGAAGATCATCTCGACGAACCCCAGGGGCCCGACGATCTCCTCCATGACGATCTCCTCGAAGACCCGGAAGAGGCGGGTCGACTGCGGTCCGTGGATCCACTGTCCGCGCGAGAGCGCATGTCTGATCCAGCCGCGCCGGATCATCTCCTGGGTGGGATCCTGGAAGAAGCGGTGCTCCCGCCTCGGGGACTCGTAGACGAGCTCCCAGTGCTCGGTCTTGCCACCGTAGGCCGCTGCCTCCACCTTCTCTTCGATCAGGCGGATCAGCCGGTCGGGGACCTTGTTCTCCAGGTCCGCGGCCGTGACCGCCAGTTCGAGGCCGATCCGGCCCGGTCCGCGTTCGGCCGACCGGATGAACGGGAGCGTGGGGAGCCGGAGCCCCTCCGGGGCCTCACCCAGCAGGTCGACCCGGTAGTCGGAGACCACCAGGTCACGCAGGCCGACCCGGTATCGCCCGAGCAGGGCCGCGACCTGTTTTCTGAACCGGAACAGGGCATCGTGCACCCGGGTGTAGCCCCCGCTCTCCAGTGCGAGCGATAGGGTCGCACCGTGGACCGCGTGCTCCGTGATCCGGCCGACCTCGTCCTCGGGGGCGTCCTTCGGGACCCCCTTCCGGAAGAGGACCGTGTTCGCCTCTTCGACCGCCCGCGCGATGGCGGGCCGGGCCTCGTCGGGGATCTCTCTCGAGAAGACGAGGTCTGCCCTCAGGCTGAATCGTGGCTGCATTGCTCCTCCGCAATCTGGCAGTTCATCAGGTAATCGTCCATCGTCGCGATGATCGAGCCGATCTCGCGCCCCGCGAGACGGGCGACGACCATCCCGTCCTCGACCGTGGTCGAGCAGAGGAGGTGGTCGTCGGGCCCGAGCGCGGCGGCGACGCAGGCGGGACGCCGGTGCCGGGTTCGGATGACCCCCTCGCACCTCACGCGCCCACCGCCTCCGCGAACGCTGCCGCGAACCCCAAAAACCCGTCCGCCGGGACAGACCCGCCGGCCCGGCGGGCATGTCCCCCGCCGGACCCGCCCGCCTCGGAGGCGAGCTGCCGGACCAGGGGCCCGAGCGGGACCGCCCCGTCGGCGCGGGTCGAGACCCGGACCATGTCGCCGTTTCGGGCCGCGACCAGCACGGGCCCGCCGGCGGGCCCTGCGAGTGCGGTCGCCACATCCCCGACGAGCGCCGGGTCGTCGATCAGGACGGCGCACGTGCTCTCTCCGACCGGACGGGCGCCGGCGATCGCGCCGATCACCCTCCGCCGGTACCCGGCAGCGACCTTTCGCGCCTCCTCGACCGCCCCGGGAGACCGGAGGCAGACCGAGGCGGCGAGACCGCCGCGCCCGGACTTGCCGCAGGCGTCGACCACGGCCGAGAGGGTCGTCGCGTCGTCGAGCACCTCGCGCAGGCAGACGACCCGGTCGCCCCAGAGCGCCTCGATCGCCCCCGGTGCCGCGTCCCTGACCGTGTCGAGCACGATCAGGGAGAGGAGGCGGTCGAGCTCCGGCCCGTCCTCCCCCATGGAGGCCCGGAGGAGCTCCCGGACCCGGTCCGCGTTCCCGGAGATGCCGGGGAGGAACGGATCGATCGCGAGCTCCAGCTGCTCCCCGATCGTGGTGCCCGGGAGCCGGATCCCCTGAGCCAGTTCGATGACCCCGTTTGCGAGCCCGTCGTTCAGGATCTCCGCGTTCTCGCCCTCGAAGGTTTGCCCGTCGCCGAGCATGCCCGCGACGGCGAGCCCGGCGAGGTCCCGGCAGTCCGCGAACCGGTTCGCCACAAGGAACGCGAGGGCGGCGGCGCAGAGCACCCGTTCGCCGTCGAGCCCGACCTCGTGCGGGTTCAGGACCGCGCCGTCCCCCCGGGCGACCGGCGCGTGGTGATCGAGGACCGCCACGTCGGACGGGAGGTCCTCGAGTCCGGCCCCGAGGTCGCAGAGGAGGGCGGGCGCCCCGCCATCGAGGTCCGGGACCCGGTCCACCACCCGGAGGCGGAACCCGATCCCCCGCTTCCGGAGCGCGTGGCAGATGATCGACGCCGCCACCACCCCGTCCGCGTCGTGGTGGCCGTAGACCTCCACGTACCGCTGCTCCTCGAGGAAGCGGGCGAGGCGTTCGGCTGCAGCGTCGATCGACATGGTGCGTTATCTCGAGAGCAGGATCTCTGCGGTCTCGGGTTTGTAGACCCAGTCCTTCGGAAGGCGCTTCGAGCCGACGTAGTACTTCACGAGCCGGCGTACCTTCGACTCGGTCAGCTGGAGCTGGCGCTTGTTGTGGAGATCGTTTTTGTTCTCCGCGAGGTGCTTGCGCATCCCCAGGGCCTTCACGATCAGGTTCCGGAGGTCCTCTGGTATCTCGGGCCTGAGCCCGTTCGCTTCCAGGATCTCGCCGATCCGCTTTCCGGTGGCGAGCTTCACGTCCGGGACGGCGTACTGGTCCCGCAGGATCAGACCGATCTCGGCGGTCGAGCGCTCTTTGCGGTGGAGGTCGACCACCAGCTTCTCGATCTCGGACGCGTCGGTCGTCGACCACGCGGGCGGGTCTGCCCGGTGGGGCCGGACGGAACCCGACCTGCCCCTCCGTCGTGCATGCATTCGTGCCATACGTTCCACTCCGATTCCGATAGTCCCGAGAAGAGCAGCGACAGGACGCACGCTCTGTAATCCCAAGCCCACGCAGGGCCGCGCGACGAGGCGCGTCGGACTTACCGGTGTGTCGTGCACACGTCAGCGACGGTGCCGGGTATATATTCGGCCGGTGGCATCATAAGCCTGCCGACCATTCCAGAAGGGTTATCCCCTCGCGGGCCGTCCCACCTGTATGATGCCATTTCGCACGTTCCCTCTGGTCGTCGTCCTCCTTCTCTCCGGGGCGCTGCTCTGCACCGGGTGCAGCACCCCGGCGGGGCAGAACGCAACCGGTCTCGCCGGCGCCCCGGGATTGCAGCCCTACTCCGATCCGGTTCACCTCTTCACCCTCGAGAAACCCCCCTCCTGGGTCGTCTCCGTGGGCGATGCGATCGAGGTCCGCGCACCGGACACGAACGGCGCCCGGGTCGTGCTCCGCCCGCTCTTCCTGAGCGGCTCGTACCGCACGGCGAACGCCGGGACGGTCGCGAACTACCTGGTCGGCCAGGAGGCGCAGCGCACGACGGGATTCACGGTCAGTTCCGCCCGGCAGGCCCGTGACGGCTCGATGCTCGAACTCGTCGCCGCCTACGACCGGGGCGGGGTGCCGATGAACGGGGTCTTCACGGTCTTCGTCCGGTCCCCGTACGGCATCTACTCCGCCTACGAGGCCCCCCGGAGCACCTTTACGCGGGACGAACCGGTGATGCGGGCGATCGCCGCTTCCTTCTCCCAGCTCCCCGTGCCGGCGACGGGCACGCCGGTCACCGGCGGCATCGGCCCGCTCCGCCCGAGGCAGCTCTCCGGCGGGGTCTCGATGAAGGTCCCCGACGGGTGGAACGTCCAGGTGATGCCCTACTGCGCGGGGCTGATCGCGGCGGACCCGCAGAATACGCGGGGCGTCGTCTTCCTGAACGGCCTGCACATGGAGCCCGGGACGACGCTTCCGCCCGGCATCACCCCCGAGGAGTACCTGACCGGGTACCTCTCCCGGGACTTCTCGACCGTCTCCGACGTCCGGATCCTGTCGCACGAGGAGACCGACCTCTCTGCGCTCCAGGGCGGCTCGACGACCGTCAGGGCGATGCGTATCGCCTTCTCGAACAGCGGGAACCCGACGACCGGGTTGTTCGTGGTCGGGACCTCCCAGGCGGGAGGGGGGTACTACACCACGGTCAATTACCTCTGGGGGGTCTACGCCCCGGCGACCGACTGGGAGCGGGACGCCCCCGTCCTCCTCGAGTCGTTCCTCTCCATCGACTACAGCCAGGCGACCCTCGAAGAGTGCCGCCGCCTTCTTTCCGCCTCCTGGAGGGCCGTCTCCCGGCCGGCCGGTTCCGGGGGTTCCGGCGGGAACGACGACCGCGAGCAGCAGTTAAAGGACTGGTATGCGCGCCAGGAGAACGAGGACATCTTCATGGAGAAGTTCGAGGATTACATCCTGAACCGGGACCGGGTCTACAACCCCGAAACCAACGAGGTCTACCACGTCGACCAGAACTTCTACCAGTACTACGACACCCACCGGGAGCAGTTCCGGCAGCAGGACCTGCAGCCCCTCACCGACACCCAGTTCAGGAGCCTGGTGCCGCTCGACGGAAGCCTGCACATCCAGCCGAACGTCTGAAAAACCGTGGGGCCCCCCACTCCACCTCTTCTGTCCCCTCAGAGGTCCCGCCGGGTCCGACGGCGTCGCCTGCCCCTCTTCTTGCCCATGGAGAGGATGTCGACCCCGTACTGGCCCGCCTTTCCGAGACCGATCACCATCTCGTCCGACTGTGCCAGTCGTTCGATGTTGATCTCGTACGACCCGGGGCCCCGGATGCGGATCGTCTCGATCGACTCGTGGAGGGGATGCTCGGGGACCTCGTCGACCTCGACCGGGATCTCGTGCACGTCCTCGTCCGGCGCCTCCTCGACGAGGGTCTCGAGGGGGGTCTCCTCGAGGACATCCCGGTGCCGCTCCTCGGCACGGACGTAGAGGAAGCGTTTCCCGCCGCAGCTCGGGCAACCTCGGAGGACGTCCTGCGACCCGTCCTCGAACTCCCGTCCGCAGGTCGTGCACTTGTGGGGCATGGACTACCGTGACGAGACCCAGGCGCTGATCAGGTCCCGCTCCTTCCGGAGCATCTTCAGCTGGTTTGCCGGCCCGATCACGGTGAGGCGGGACGGGGACTCGCGCCCGCCACCGAAGAGGCGTGCGAGGAGACCGCCCCCCTGTGCCCGCGCGGGGTAGGTCTCCATCTCGATCCCGGCGAACCCATCGGGCGAGATCTCCATCATGGTCATCTCGATCAGCCGGCTCGACTCCTCGGGGGTGAGCCCCTTCTCGAGCACGACGATGTTCCCGGCCATGACCTCGTCCAGAATCAGCCGGATCTTCTCCATGGACGTGAGCCGCGCGAGGCGCTCCTCCGAGATCAGGTCCAGTTGTACGCCCTGAATCATACCGCGATCACCCGAAGAACTCGATCATCTTCTCGTAGAGGTCGTCCACGTTCGTCCCCTCGAGCCCCGAGATGGGGATGACCGGGTGCTGGGGGAAGGCGGACTTGATCCGCCCGGGCGACGCGTCCGGCAGGTCGATCTTGTTGGCGACGATGATCACCGGGAGGTCGCGCGACTCGATGATCCCGACCATCATGATGTTGACCTGCTGGAACGGGTCGAGGGTCGCGTCGAGCATGTAGATGACCCCGTCGATGTCCTCGCGGAGCCAGTGCATCGCCTCTGCCACCCCCTCAGTCGCCTCGCGGGCCCTTTTTACCGCCTCCTCCTTCTCGATCCCGTACTCGGTGAACTCGTGGTAGTCGATCTTGGTCGTCACCCCCGGGGTGTCGACGATGTCGATCACGATCGAGTCCCCGTTACCGTTCGAGATGGTGACACCCTCCCTGCGCCGGGCGCGCCGGGTCTCGTGGGGGATCTCCGAGACGGGACCGAGCGCGTCGCCGGTCCAGTCCCGCACGATCCGGTTCGCCAGCGTGGTCTTTCCCGCGTTCGGCGGGCCGTAGATCCCGATTCGCGACCGTTTTTTCTTGAAGAATACCCGTAAAAACCGTGAGAGCCGTTTCCTTGCCTTCGTCAGAATATCCATGCAGCACCCCGGCCGATGATGCTAGAAGTGTTATGGCTCATGCGTAATGAGCCCTTTGGACCGCCCCCCCGCGGGGACCGGGCACCCGAGGGAATCCTTTTATCCAAGACATGCCTATCTCCTCTCATCGGGCCGAGTATTGGCCCGAAATTACAAAATACCCCGTGATTGTCCGATCCGGAAAACCTTAATGAACTATAATGTAGATTATGGTTCATCTCAGGGGGGATACCTGAATGAATTCGTCCGACACCATGCACCTGGAGACGAGGGTACCGCTCAAGGAGATGATGAGCAGCAACCCGACCACGCTCGATTACAATGCGACGGTCGCAGAGGCGGCCCGCGCCATGTGCCGGGACGATGTGGGAAGTTGCATCATCCTCGAGAACGGCCTTCCGATCGGAATCGCAACCGAGCAGGACATCAACTGCAAGGTGGTTGCGCTCGACCTCCGGCCGAGCGAGGTCCAGGTCAGCGAGATCATGTCCACCCCCCTGATCACGATCGGCGCCGACCGGAGCGTCTCCGAGGCGGCGCAGATGATGGTCCGGCACAAGGTCCGGAGGCTCCCGGTGGTGGACGAGAACTACCGCGTGATCGGGATCGTGACCGTGCGTGACATCCTCTCCGTCGCCAACGAGATCAACGAGATCATGACCGATCTGATCCTGATCAACCGGGTGGACGGGTACGAGGGGGGCGTCTGCGAACGGTGCGGAATCATGGCATCGGACCTCGTCCGTTCGGATGGCCAGCTCCTCTGCAGTCACTGCCGCGTCGAGGAGAATCTCTGATGAAATCGGCGGCAGACCTCCTCTGCGAGGTCCCGCTCCTCCACACCGATGAACGGGTCACCCGGGCCCGGTCAGTCCTCCGCGAGGATCAGTATCGCGAGGTCCTGGTAGTGGACGACCGCGGGGCGCTCGTCGGGCTTTTGGACATCTCGGACGTCCTCCGGGTCGCCGCGACCCGGTCGGACGTGACGATCGATGGTTTCGTACGGGAGGCACCGTCGGTACCGCTCGACGCGAGCCTGGAGCGGGTCGGGCTCCTCCTCCGCGAGGCCCGGACCGACACGGTCGCGGTCGTGGACCCCCACGGCAGGGTCCTGGGTGGGGTGCTCCTTGCCGGGGTCTTCCCGATCCTGGTCTCGCGCCACGACCCGCACGGGTCGGTGGCCGACCTGATGTCGACGCGGGTCGTCTCGGTGGACGCGGAGGACCCGGTCTCGCGCGTCCTCTCCCTCGTGAACGTGACCGGTTTCTCCGCCTTCCCGGTCATGAAACGGCGGCAGCTGGTGGGCATGGTCTCCAGGCGGGACCTGCTCGGCTCAGGCCGGTCCCGGCGCGGGACCGACGGCGGGCTGGCGGTGGAGGCGGTGATGACCACCCCGGCGCACACGCTCACGCCGGACATGTCCGTCCGGGAGGCGGCGCGTCTGCTCTGCCAGTACGACATCAGCCGGGCACCGGTCGTCGCCGGCACGAAGGTCGTCGGGATCCTCGACCGGCACGACGTGCTGAGGGGGCTCGCACTCCCCGAGAACTGAGGTGACGTATGCAGGGGAACGGATTCAACCACAGGGCATCCGACCGGCTCCTGAAGATGCCGGGCAAGCTCGACCGCGGTCCGGTCGAGTTCCAGTCGCGGGTGGCGCCCCACGCGGGCGAGATCATGGGGGTTGCGACGACCCGTGTCGTCGCGGTACCGCCGACGATGTCGATCATCGGGGCGGCCCAGACGATGACCACGTGCGGGTTCCGCCGCCTCCCGGTGACGGACCCCGGGACGCAGCGGATGCGCGGGATCATCACCGCCTCCGATATCATCAACCTGCTCGGCGGGGGCGACAAGCAGAACCTGGTCACCGTCAAGCACGGCGGGAACCTGCTCGCGGCGATCAACGAACCGGTCCGCGAGATCATGTCCGGTCATTACCTCTCGATCCGGTCGACCGGGACGATCGCGGAGGCGGTGGAGATCATCCTGGGAAAGAAGGTGGGGGGGATCCCGGTGATCGACGAGGAAGAGACCCTCGTCGGTATCGTCACCGAGCGCGACGTGCTCCGGCTCCTCGAGACGCAACCGAGCCCGCTCACGGTCGAAGAGGTGATGTCCACACAGCTCCGCGTGACCGCTCCCGACGCGACGGTGGGGGCGGCCACCCGCGAGATGGGCCGCTGCCGGTTCCGGCGCCTGCCGGTGGTCTCGGACGACGTGCTGTTCGGGATCATCACCTCGACCGACATCGTGCGGTACCTGGGGTCGGGAGAGGTCTTCGAGGGGCTCGTGATCGGAGAGATGGGCGAGCTGATGGCCCTCCCGGTCAGGACCCTGATGAGGGGGGAGCTGATCACGACCACGCCCGAGACCCCGATCGACGACGCCGCCCGGCTGATGCACGAGCGGCGGATCGGGGCCCTCCCCGTGATCGAGGACTCGCGCCTGATCGGGCTCGTGACCGAGTTCGACCTGGTGCGGGCGTACGCGGAGGGGAAGGGCTGATGTACGCGAAGGACGTGATGTCCTCCCCGGTGCAGGTGATCGGTCCGGACGACTCCGCCGCATACGCCCGCAACCAGATGCTCCGCCACCGGTGCTCCAGGCTCCCCGTCGTGGATGGCGACCGCCTGGCCGGGATCATCACGAAGAAGGACCTGGGATACCGTCTCCGGCAGACCGAGCCCACCTGGCGCCGCCGGCCGATCGACCGCGTCCCGGTCAGCCTGCTGATGACCCCCGACCCGGTCTGCGTCTCCCCGGACTCCACGATCGGGACGGTCGCCGGGGTGATGGTCGAGTACGGGGTGAGCGGCCTTCCCGTCGTCGACGAGGGCACCCTCGCCGGGATCGTGACCAAGACAGACCTGCTCCGCTCCGTCTCGGTCGAACGGCTGGAGGGAACGGTCCGGGACCTGATGGGGGACGTGGTGACCGTCTCGCGGTACCACTCGCTCGACCACGTGATCGACCTGGTGAGCGAACGGGACGACCGCGTGGTCGTGGTAAACAGCGACGGGACGCTCGCCGGGATCATCACCGAGTCGAACCTCGCGTTCTTCGAGTTCGTGGGGCTCCTGCCCGGGGAGTCCGAACGCGGTGTGACCATGCTCCGGCGGGAGGCCCCCGGGGGCCCGAAGACGCGCCGCCACGTGCGCGACGTCTTCGCCGTCGCCGAGGACCTGATGTCCCGCCCGGTCGAGTGCGTCGCTCCCGACGCCCCGATCGCCGATGCGGTCCGCCGGATGCGCGAATTGCGGATAAACAGCCTCGTCGTCGTCGATGCCGGTGACATCAAAGGCATTATCACACGAGATGATGTAATTAAGGGGGTAGCCACATGACCCAGACCTTATTTATTAAGGACATCATGTCCAGGCCTGTAACGATCGCGAAGTCGGCGGTGATCACCGAGGCCCTCGATCGGATGCTCGACCAGGGGATCGACCCCCTGATCGTCACGAATAATGGCACCGTGATCGGGACCGTCTCGCGCCGCTCCATCGCCGAGGTGATGGGCTCCAAGCGGAACGCGAACGTCTCGCCGAACCAGATCCACGTCGCGAACGTGGTCGAGGAGGAGTTCACCTCCGCGTACGCGGACGAGGGGATCGACATCGTCGTCCCGCTCCTGCAGGTCTACAAGCTCGTGGTCGTGCTGGACGGGGACCACCGCCCGATCGGCCAGGTCTCCCGGGGCGACCTATTGCGGGTGCTCCGGCCCCAGGGGTCGGTCGACCAGGTGATGGAGAAGGTCGCGATCGTCTCGCCCGATGAGCGCGTCGTCCACCTCCGCCGGCGGATGCTCGACGACGGCGCGAACCGCTATGTGGTCGCGAACGGTGCCGAGTTCCTCGGCATGGTGACGGAGACCGACGTCGCCCGCGCGATGGCGGAGTTCCGCGAGGACGTGGCGGACCGGTTCCAGGATCACCGCGTCCGGAACCTGATCGTGAGTGACATCATGTCGACGCCGCTGATCTCGGTCCCGCCCGAGACGCTCGCCGCCGACCTTGTCGAGACCATGCTCACGCGCGGCATCAGTGCGGTCCCGGTGGTGGAGAACGGGAGGGTCCTCGGTGCGGTCTCGCGGCAGAGCCTGGTCCGGGCCCTCTGAGAGCCCTTCCCTCCTTCTTTCTGACCGTCCGTCATCCCGCCCCGTGGGAGAACGGGCAGACCTGACCGGGATCCACCGGGCAATCCCGATCGCCCACCCCGTCTTCCCCCCGGCACCGGGGGGCGGACCGAACCCTGGCATTCCATACCCCTAAATAGTAATTCGATCAAGATTTCATCGAAACGGTGTGATGGGGCCAGGACCGGCACCACAGGTCGTCCGAGGGGTGTCATGGGTGAGAATGCGTCCTGGTGCACGCCGGTGACATCCATGAAGGAACGTGAACGGGGATTGGACCGGCGGGTCCGGGAGTTCGTCTCACTCTCGCCGGACGGACGCATATGGGGAGAGATCATCACCGAACCGCTGCTCACCGTCGCGCAGGTGGCGGCGACCCTGCAGATCCGGGAGAAACTGGTCCGGAATCACATCAAGGAGAAGAGACTGAAGGCGGTGAAGATCGGGAAGTACTGGCGGATCAAGCCCGAGGACCTCCACGCCTTCATCGAGGCGAACTCGTCCATTCGCACCGAACCCCATTCCCTCATCTCCGACGTCTCGGAGATCGACGCGGGGATCCCGGGCTCGGACGCGTAGGAAGGGGAAGGACGGGCCCCGCAGGGCCCTGCAGCACGGTCTCTTTTCGTCAGGCGTCGGGGTAGGGGACGTCCGGCACGTACTTCGTCCCGTAATAGATCACGCCCGATTCGCCCTCGGTACCGATCCGCCGGAAGACCGGCCGGACGCGCATCCCGATACGGGCCTCGGAGACGTCCTCGAGGACCACCTGGCCGGTCACCCGGGGCCCCTCTTCGAGCTGGATGATCGCCAGGACGAACGGCGTCTGCTGCGCGAAGGCGTCCGATGCCGTCCGGATCACCGTGAAGGTGACGATCTCTCCCCTGCCCCGGAACCGGAAGGGCACGGTCTCGCCGGCCCGCCGGCAGTCCGGGCAGAACGAACGGGGTGGGTAGAAGGTGCGTCCGCACGAGGTGCACCGGGTGCCCTCCAGGTTGTACCTCTGCCGGATCTTGCGCCAGAAACGGGGTACCGACATGGTCAGGCCCTCCCGAGGATATGGACGGCGACGGAGGCGCCGGTGCCGCCGACGTTGTGGGTCATCCCGATCTCGGCACCCTCGACCTGCCGCCGGCCCGCGTCGCCACGGAGCTGCTGGACGACCTCGCAGACCTGCTTGATGCCGGTCGCCCCGACGGGGTGACCGCAGGCCTTCAGGCCGCCCGAGGTGTTGACCGGTATCCGCCCGCCGAGGGCGGTCTCCCCCTCCTCCGTCAGCCGGCCCCCCTCACCCTTCCGGCAGAAACCGAGGTCCTCGATCGCGCAGATCTCGGCGATCGTGAAGCAGTCGTGCACCTCGACCAGGTCGATCTCGGACGGGGTGAGACGGGCCATCTCGAGCGCCCGCCGTCCCGCGACCACGGTCGCGTCCAGGGTCGAGATGTCGCGCCGATCATGGAGGGCGATCGTATCGGAGGCCTGGGCGGTCGCGAGCACCCGGACCGGGGCGTCGGTGAACTCCCGCGCCCGTTCCAGGGGGGCGAGGATCACCGCCGCCGCCCCGTCCGTGATCGGGGAGCAGTCGAAGAGCCGGAGGGGGTCGGCGACGAGCGACGAGCGGAGCACCGTGTCGATCGTGATCTCGCTCCGGAACTGCGCGATAGGATTGCGGGCGCCGTTGTAGTGGTTCTTGACCGCGACCTGCGCGAGCTGCTCGCGGGTGAGGGGATAGCGGTGCATGTAGTCGTTCGCGATCATCGCGTAGAGCCCGGGGAAGGTCGCGCCGACGAACCCCTCCCATTCACGGTCGGCTGCCGCCGCGAGCGCGTCGACCGAGGTCGAGGTCTCGACGTCGGTCATCTTCTCGACCCCCGCCGCAACGACGACGTCCTCGAGGCCCGAGGCGACCGCGATCACCGCCTGGCGGAAGGCGAGCCCGCCCGAGCAGCAGGCGGACTCGACACGCGTCGAGGGGATGTGGCGCGAGGCCATCCCGGAGTAGTCGGCGATCAGCGCACCGATGTGCTCCTGTTCGACGAACCGCCCGGCGGACATGTTGCCGACGTAGAGCGCGTCGATCCCCTCCCCCGAGAGGTTCGCGTCTTCGAGCGCGAGCGCTCCCGCCTCGAGAAAGAGGTCGCGGAACGAGGTCCCCCACTTCTCCCCGAAGGTCGTGCATCCGATTCCGATTACGGCAACGTCTCTCATCACTGCATCACGATCTTTCCCTTGTGTCTGGCGTACACTGCGTAGTCGACGTAGATCGGGTTCGCCAGGAGCTGGCGGACCGTCGGCGCTCCCTCTCTTTTGAACGCCTCCGACTCGATCGCGTCGGTCACCTCGATGTCGAACGAGTCCGAACCGGCCCCCGAGCCGAAGGAGGTGACGAAGATCCGGTCCCCGGGCTTCGCGATGTCGAGCGTCGCGGCCAGGCCGATCATCGAGGCCCCCGAATAGGTGTTGCCGAGGGTCGGGACGACGAGCCCGGGCCGGATCTGCTCGGGCGTAAAACCGAGCATCTCGGCGACGCGCTGCGGGAACTTCGCGTTGGGCTGGTGGAAGACCGCGTAGTCGTAGTCCTTCGGGCTCTTGCCCGTCTGCTCGAACATCAGCCTCGCGGCCCCCTGGACGTGCTTGAAGTATCCCGGGTCACCCGTGAACCGTCCACCGTGGCGCGGGTAGTTCTGCCCCTCCCGCCGCCAGAAGTCGGGGGTGTCCGTCGTGAACGAGACCGTCCGGTGGATCGTCGCGATCGGGTCGTCTGCCCCGATCAGGAAGGCGGCCCCTCCCGCCGCCGCCGTGTACTCGAGTGCGTCCGAGGGGGCGCCCTGGGCGACATCCGCCCCGATCGCGAGGCCGTACCTGACCATGCCAGCGCCGACGAGGCCCATGCATGTCTGGATGCCGGCGGTCCCCGCCTTGCAGGCAAACTCGTAGTCGGCAGCGGTCATGACGGGGGTCGCTCCGATCGCCTCGCCGACCGTGCATGCCGTCGGCTTCACCGCATAGGGGTGCGACTCGGACCCGACGTAGACCGCCCCGATCTCCGCCGGGTCGACCGTCCGGCGGGCGAGGGCGAAGCGGGCGGCCTCGACTGCGATCGTCGCCGTGTCTTCGTCGAGATCGGGGAGCGACTTCTCGCGGACACCGAGTCCGCCGATGATGTCCTGCGCGTTGTCGCCCCAGACCCGGGCGATCTCCTCGAGCCTGATCCGGTAGCGGGGAATATAGGCTCCGTACGTGATGATGCCTGTCATAGAGTCCTCTGGTGCCCGGCCACTCCCGGGGCTTTCTTTCTTCGTTTGATGGAGTCGGATGCGTCCGCCCCTTACCACGCGGTCGCACGCAGGGTGGCGACGAGCGGGTCGAGGGCGGTCTGGGTGGTCAGCAGGGTGATCCGGTCACGTTCGGCGAGCCGGGTCACGATCGGGTGGACGTCCGCGGGCGTGATCCCCTGCAGGACCACGCACCGTGGCTTGAAGGGCGTCACCCGGATCGCGACCATGGGCGACTTACCGTTCGAGACCCCGGCGAAGATCAGGGCACGCTCCGTCGACCAGCCGTAGATCCGGCTGAACTCGTCGGACGAGAGCTGCAGGATCGCGTTCAGGCTGTCGACGATCGTGTATCCGAAGAGCGACTGGTCCATGGAGCCGGTCAACGGCTCGGCATCGATCCGCTCGGCGAACACCCGGAGCGGGACCGGCGCCCCGAACTCGTGGATGTCGTGGATCACCTCGTCGTCGAGCCCCGCAAAGAGCATCCGGCCGAAGCGCTCGATGTACCGCCCCCCGTTTTGTTCGTCCATCGAGAGGATCGTCTCCACGATCTTCCCGACGACGGCGGTCCCCGGGGACTTCCTCCTTCCGCTCTCGTAGTCCGAGATGACCGAGGGAGAGACATCGAGCGCCTCGGCGAGGTCGCTCTGCGGGATCTCGAAGCTGAGTCGCCACTTCTTCAGCGCCCTGCCAGGTGAATCCGAAAGCGTGATCTCGCCGGCCATCTTCTCCGCCAGCCGATGACGCAGTCCGGACTTCATACCAGTACCGTCGACCGATGCAGTTAAATAATTAACGAATACAGGTTCGACAGTTCACGAAGTCCCCTGCCCTCACACCTGCCGCGAGGGGTGGGGAGCGGCCGGGCATAACCCATAAATAGCAAGCATCTCAAATTTGGTATCTGTGACGATCGAGGCGGAGGACCTGGCGTGCCTGAAGGCGATCGCGCTCCTCGGCGGATGCCGCGGCCCGGTATACGTCTCGAGCCAGTCGCTCGCCGCCGCCCTCGGGGCGAGCCCACAGACCGCCGCCCGCCGTCTCAAGTCACTCGAGTCGGCGCTCTACGTGACCCGTTCCGTCCGTCCGGCAGGACAGTACGTTGCGATCACGCGCGCCGGCGAGGAGGTCCTGCACCGGGAGTACTCCGACTACTGCCGCCTCTTCGGCCGCGCCTCCGCCGGGTTCGTCCTGACCGGGTCCGTCGTGAGCGGGGTGGGCGAAGGGCGGTACTACATGGCGCTTCCTCCGTACCGGGAGCAGTTCGCCCGCGTGCTCGGCGAGGACCCGTTCCCCGGGACGCTGAACGTCCGGCTCGACGGGGCGAGCGTGCCGGTGAGAAAACGGCTCGACGCCCTCGACTGGGTCCCGATCCACGGCTTCGTGGCGGAGGACCGGACCTTCGGCGACGCACGGGCCCTCCCCTGCCAGGTCGACGGGTACCGGTGCGCGATCGTGGTCCCTGGGCGGACCCACTACCCGGAGGATATCATCGAGCTGATCGCCGCAGTTCCGCTCCGCGAACGGCTCGGGCTCGCGGACATGGACCGCGTCACGGTCGAGGTGCCGGAGAGAGATGAGGTGGACCATGATTGACCAGGCGCTCAGGGCGCTGCGGGATGGACGTTTCATCCTGCTCTATGACTTCGATAACCGGGAACGGGAGACCGACTTTGCCATCCGCGCCGACGCCGTGACGCCGGCGCATATCCGCCAGATGCGCCGGGACGGCGGCGGGCTGATCTGCTGCGCCGTCTCGCACGAGGCGGCCGAACGGATCGGCCTGCCCTTCGCGCACGATGTCCTCGAGGCGGCCCGCGTCGGCGTCCGCGACCTCCCGATCCCGTACGACCGGAAGAACCGTTCCTCCTTCTCGCTCTGGGTCAACCATACCTCCACCTTCACGGGGATCACCGACAACGACCGGGCGACCACGATCAACGCGATCGCTGACCAGGTGCAGCGGGCGCTCGCCGGAGAGGAGACCCGGTTCTTCGACGAGTTCCGGCTGCCGGGGCACGTCGCCCTCCTCCGCGGGGCCCAGGGGCTGCTCTCCCGCCGGTGCGGCCAGACCGAGCTCTCGCTCGTGCTCGCCGCGATGGCCGGGATCACCCCCGCGATCGTGGTCTGCGAGATGCTCGACGACGAGACCGGTCTCGCCCTCGAGAAGGACGATGCGATCGCCTACGGCGAGGCGCACGGCATCCCGTTCCTGGAGGGGCGCGAGGTGGCGGCCCGCTGGCGCGACCCCGCCGCCTGCTCCGGCCTCGTCTCTCCCGCCGCGCGGTGACCGGCGGTGACGGACCCCTCCCGGCTGATCGCCGACCCCGATCCGTCGCACCGCTGGCGGGCCGCGGAA
>Ga0116186_1001666_pt1 | contig 21393 bp, 36 predicted proteins | sample AD_JPNNA4_MetaG_FD_89806 | JGI IMG/M metagenome (GOLD analysis project Ga0116186, IMG submission 89806) | Active sludge microbial communities of municipal wastewater-treating anaerobic digesters from Japan - AD_JPNNA4_MetaG | ecosystem: Engineered > Bioreactor > Anaerobic > Digestate | place...
TATGAATTTATTAACCTGATCTATCCCCAGGCAGATATTACCAAAATAGAAACTTTAGAGACTTTTTTTCAAAATAGTACTGCTGATACACTTATTCATTTTGCTGCCTTCACCGATACTAAAGCTGCCTGGGAACAAAAATTTGATACAAATAGTCCCTGTTTTAAGGTTAATGTTGAAGGCACAAAAAACGTTGCCCAATTATGTAAAAAGTACAATAAACATTTAATTCATATTTCTACCGACTATGTTTTTAATGGTCAAAAAAATGTCCCTTATAATGAAAATGACCTTCCGAATGCCATGGAATGGTATGGCCAAACCAAAGCTATGGCTGAAAAAATTGCCCTTGATGCTGGGGCTACTGTTGTCAGAATAAGTTTTCCCTATCGCAAAGAATTTCCTCTAAAAGTCGATTTTATTAGAGGTTACATTAATAAACTGCAAAGTAGTGAACCACTAAATCTTTTTACAGATCAAACCATTACCCCTACCTTTATAGATGATATTGCCCATGGCTTAGATATTATCATTCAGCAAAAACCAGCAGGAATTTTTCATCTTGTTGGCTCTAGTTCACATTCACCCTATGAGATAGCTCAGGAGGTTGCCAGAATTTTCAATCTTGATTCTTCTCTGATCCACCCTTCTTCTTTAGAAAAATATCTAATCGACAACCCCACTGCCCGTCCTTTTGGCAAAAATCAGTCCCTCAGTAATCAAAAAATTAAAGATGAACTTGGTATTTCCATGCGCACTCTAACCAACGGTTTAGAGGCAATCAAATAAATCAGCTGTTTTTTCTGCTTCTCTGACTGCATAATTTACCCCCCTATCTTCCGGATAAATTTTTGCAAAGTTTATATGGATGATTTTTTTATTTGATTGAAGATTGGAGATTGTAGATTGATAGTTTGTAGTCACTATGTGTTGTGCTGTTTTAAATTTAAATATCCATTTCTTTTCAATTTTTCTTTTATCAAATTTGGGGAAGATTTTACTTAAATAATCAAAAAATTCTTTATATATTTTTTGATTATTTTCCTCAAAATACCGGTGTTTTTGAGATAAATATGTACCTAAATAATAAATATGCCGACCCTTATATCTTTTTGTCCCTACTAGATTTGTATGTTCAATAAATGCCAAAAAAGGGGAGTTGGCATCATTAATATTATGCCAGTAATAAGGGCTTAATTTTTGTTTTGAGCTAAACACTACCGTCATTGCCCCTAAGTAATCGACATTCTTTAATTCTTCACTAGTGACAACAAAATCATATTTCTTTGTTTTAAGATTGGTAATTGAAGATTGAAGATTGATAATTGAAGATTGAAGATTGATAATTGAAGATTGAAGATTGATTTTTCCCCCCAATTTCAAAACCCTACGTTCCAATTCATCAATAATTGACTGAAATCCCCCTTCAACATAACCAAGATATTCTTTTCCGTTTGTACTTGAATTAGCTCTAGTATGTATTCTTGCCCACATCCACGCCATTGAAATATCACGATATCTATCACTAAATTTACCTTTTAAAAGTGGCTCCCAAACTACTTCATAAGCTCTTTTGCCACACCATTTTTCAATCCACTGATACGCCAAAACATCTTCGAATTTTTGCCAATTATTTTCTTTTTCCAAATATATTTTCATCAAGCCGAGCCGTAATTTATCAATTAAATTCAACGGTTTAAATTTCAGTAAATCAATCGCTCCCGAAAATGGATATACTTTTTTGTCGTAATAAAGGGCGGTTTTACTTTCATGCCATTTTAATTTTTTACCCAAACCTAATTCCTCTATTAAATCGATAATATATTTATCAGTTTTAAAAATATGGTGATAAGCTTTTTCTAGATTAGTACCATAAACTGAAAATCCCCCCATAAGTCCACCCAAATTATCATTTTTTTCCACAACGGTCACTTCATAGCCCTTTTGCAATAGTCGATAAGCAACTGTCATACCGCCAATTCCACCACCAACCACTAATATTTTTCTCTTCATTTATGCTATGATACTATGTTTAAAATCAATAAACTAATTACTAATTACTATCCACTATTAACTAATAATCTAGTTATTTAAAAGAATGGCTGAAGCTATACAAGTCACCAAAAATAGGATTGTCCCTATGGACAAGGTTAGAAATATCGGTATTATTGCCCATATTGATGGCGGTAAAACCACTACTACTGAACGTCTTTTGTTTTATACTGGAAATATCCACAAAATTGGTTCAGTTGATGCTGGTACAACCACTACCGATTCCATGGTTCAGGAAAGGGAAAGAGGTATCACCATTCAATCTGCCTGTGTCACCACTTTTTGGAAAGATTATCGAATAAATATTATTGACACTCCCGGACATGTTGATTTTACCGCTGAAGTTGAACGATCCCTTCGTGTTCTTGATGGGGCCATTATGATTTTTGACGGTAATGCTGGTGTCCAAGCTCAATCTGAAACCGTTTGGCATCAGGCTGATAAATATCAAGTCCCGCGCTTAGCCTATGTCAATAAAATGGACAAAATTGGTGCTTCATTTTCCAATACTCTTGATTCCATTAAACAAAAATTACATGCACCCATTGTTCCAGTGGTGATTCCTATTGGTGCTGAGCATGATTTTATTGGCATTATTGACCTTATGGAAATGAAAATGATAGTTTACGATAAAGACGAAGAGGGTGTGGAATTTACCACCAAAGATGTCACTCCAGATTATTTAGAAAAGGCCACCGCTGCCCGCGCTCAAATGGTTGAAACTATTGCCGGAGAAGATGAAGCCCTGATGGAAAAGTTTTTAAACGATGAAGAAATTTCTGTCTCTGAATTAAAAGCTGTTCTCCGCAAAGCCACTATTGCTCGTAAACTTTTCCCCGTCTACTGTGGTGCATCTTGGAGAAACAAGGGGATTCACCCCATACTTGATGGTATTGTTGACTATTTACCCTCTCCTCTTGATTTGCCTCCGGTAGAAGGATTTGACATAAATAGCGGCGAACATTTGTTTAGAAAGCCGGAGAATTCTGAGCCTTTTTCAGGTTTACTTTTCAAAGTCCAATCCGATCCTCATGTTGGTACTCTTTCTTATGTTCGAATTTATTCGGGTACTATTAAAACCGGTCAAGAAGTTTATAACTCCACTAAACAAAAACCAGAAAGAATCGGTCGTTTACTCTTAATGCATGCTGACAAACGAGAAGGAATTGAAGAGGGTTTTGCTGGAGAAATTATTGCTTGTATTGGTTTAAAAGAATCAGCCACTGGCGATACACTTTGCGATAAAAACAATCCTATTTCTCTGTCTCCCATTCAATTTTCCGACCCAGTTATTTCTCTTTCCATTGAACCAGAAACTGCCGATGATCAAGAAAAAATGGGTACCGCTCTCAACCGTTTAGCTTCAGAAGATCCCACTTTCAAAGTTTCCTACAACCATGAAACTGGTCAAACTATCATTGCAGGTATGGGTGAACTCTATTTGGAAATTATTGTTGATCGTCTCAAGCGCGAATTTGGGGTCAATGTCAAAACCGGTGCCCCTCAAGTGGCATACCGAGAAACCATATCAGCTAATGCCGAAGGTGAGGGAAAATATATTCATCAATCCGGTGGACACGGGCAATATGGACACTGTAAAGTCCGCATTGAGCCAAAAAATCGTGGTGAAGGGATTGAATTTGTGAATGATATCAAAGGAGGTGTCATCCCTTCTAATTTTATTCCCGCAATTGAAAAAGGTGTCCGTGAAACTCTTCAAAAGGGGATTATCGCTGGTTATCCTTGTACTGATATTAAAATCTCTGTTTATGATGGTTCTTATCACGAAGTTGACTCTTCAGAGGCCGCCTTTAAATTAGCTGGATCTTATGCTATTAAAGATGCTTTTACTAAAGCTAATCCTATTATTCTTGAACCAATCATGAAATTTGAAGTGTCTATTCCTTCTGAATTCTTAGGTGCTGTAATCGGCGATCTTTCTTCTCGTCGTGGTCAAATTGGCGGTACCACTGAATCGTTTGGTTTTACCACTATTACGGCTAGTATTCCTCTTGAAGCAGTCCGTGGTTATGCTACTATTATCCGCTCATTAACCCAAGGACGCGGTTCTTTTTATATGGAACCAAGTCATTATGATCCGGTTCCTCGGGACATTCAGGAAAAACTAACCATCAAAACCGAAAGCAAAAAAGAATAAATTCCCGCGAATAAATCTTAGAAATTAAAGGTTTTTATTTAATTTCAATATCTTTTTCCAGATATTTGATTATTTTATCGTATGTTTGGATATCTTTTTTATTGTTTTCCATTGCCTTTTTCTTTTCTTCAGCTAGAAATTTTCCGATTGTCTCAATTTGTTCTTCGTTAAAAGAATATATTTTTAAAAGGAGTTCCTTCTTGGCCTGTTCACTTAAAAAGAAACTGTGTTCGATTAGCACTTTAAGTGCTTCTAGTTTTGTCATTTATTTGTAAAAACATTAACTGCTTGATCAATATCTATTTTATTTTTTTGATAATCATCTTTCTCACTCTTCATTATCTCTTTTCCCTTCATAAAAGCTTTAACTATGATTGGACGATCATGGTTAAATTGAGCCATTGTGGGGATAATGTAACTTGGTACAGAACCAACAAAGAAAGGTTCTATCGCATTTGCACCAATAAGCACTGCGGTAGACACGTTTGGTAACAAATTCAGAATCTTCTTACCCTCTTTGTCCTTAGTATTTGACAATTTTGAAACTAATCCCACAACGTCGGCTACCTCTCCCCAACCTCCTGGTATAAAATCAACCCCACTCAGAGCAACATTTGCAAGAGTTCTAGATATTGCTACCCAACCTTTTTTGACCACTTCGTCTTTAAGTGTCCTTCCTAATCTTTTAGTAAATTCAATAGTGTTTCCCCACTGCTTTCCTGATTTTTCGGATGATTCTACTTTTTCTTTATTTAAATTATTGTTCATATTTTTAAACAAAGGGTATCATAAATTTTCCCTTTTTTCCTATCTTGCCATCTTGGCCTCTTCTTGCTACAATTCTAAAGCGTTTTTCGCTATAATTAACTGTTATTAATTTTCCGCGAAAGCGGGAGTATTTTTAAAAAAACAAAAAATATGGCAGATGTCTATCAAAGAACCAAGCCTCACGTTAATGTCGGTACTATTGGTCATGTCGATCATGGTAAAACTACCTTAACTGCGGCTATTACTAAAGTCCAAGGAAATGCTAAATCATATGCAGATATCGCAAAAGGCGGTACTGTCCGTGATTCCAGCAAAATTGTTACTATTGCAATCTCTCACGTTGAGTACGAAACTGAAAAACGTCATTACGCTCACATCGACTGTCCCGGACACGCAGATTATGTCAAAAACATGATTACCGGTGCCGCTCAGATGGATGGCGCTATTTTGGTTGTTTCCGCTCCTGATGGCCCTATGCCTCAAACCCGTGAACACGTTTTGCTCGCCAAACAAGTTAATGTACCCGCCATTGTCGTCTTCCTCAATAAAGTTGATTTAGTCTCTGATCCTGAATTCCTTGACCTTGTTGAAATGGAAATCCGCGATCTTTTGACTAAATATGGTTATCCCGGCGATACCACTCCCATTATTCGCGGCTCCGCCCTTAAAGCTCTTAATGGTGAAGCTGATGGCGTCGAATCTATCAAAAAATTGATGGAAGCTCTCGATACCTTCATTCCCGAACCTGTCCGTGATCTAGACAAACCATTTTTAATGCCTATTGAAGATGTTTTCTCTATCAAAGGTCGTGGCACTGTAGCCACCGGTAGAATTGAACGAGGTGTTGTTAAAATCAACGATGAAGTTGAAATTGTTGGTTTACGTGATACCAAAAAAGTCGTTGTTACTGGAGTAGAGATGTTCCACAAACAACTTGATCAAGGTCAGGCAGGTGACAACGTCGGTTTACTTCTCCGGGGGGTTGAAAAAGACGATATCGAACGCGGCCAAACCTTGGCCAAACCCGGTACCATTACTCCCCACACTGAATTCAAAGCTGAAGTTGTTCTTCTCAAAAAAGAAGAGGGTGGTCGTCATACCCCTATTTTTGCTGGATATCGTCCCCAGGTTTTCATCGGAGTTGCCGATGTTACAGGTGAAGTTATTCTTCCCGAAGGTGTAGAAATGGTCATGCCCGGCGACAATGCCACCGTTACTATTAAATTAATTAAGCCAGTAGCTATGGAAAAAGGTTTCCGTTTTGCTATTCGTGAAGGCGGTTTGACCGTTGGTGCTGGTGCTATTACCGAAGTAATCAAATAAATAAATGAAAGGTAATCGTATTCGTATTAGACTTAAATCTTTTGACCACCGTCTCATCGATGAGGCGGCGGTCAAGATTGTTGAAGCCGCTGTTACTGCGGGTGCTTCAGTTCAAGGTCCGATTCCTTTACCTACTTCTCGTAAACTAATTGTCGTTTTAACCAGTCCTCATACTGATAAAAATGCCCGTGATCATTACGAAGTTTTAACCCACAAACGTTTAATTGATATTTTTTCAACCAATTTGCGTACTGTCGACAGTCTCCAACATTTGGATCTTCCCTCTGGCGTCGAGGTCGAGCTTAAAATGTAATTTACACCTATGATAACCGGATTTTTAGCTCAAAAAAAGAAAATGACCAGTATCTTTTCTCCCGAGGGTAAACAGATTGCTGTCACCATTTTAGAAGCCAAACCTGTAAATGTTAGCTACTTAAGAAATAAAGAAAAAGACGGTTATGATGCCATTCAAATCAAAACTTCTTCTGGGAAATTAAAAGAATTCAAAAATAACGGGGAAAATACACCTGAACTTAAAACCGAAATAAAACTAGACACTGTTTTCGCCGACGGTGACAAAATTTCTGCCACTGGTGTTAGTAAGGGTCGCGGTTTCGCAGGTGTCATCAAGCGTCATAATTTCCATCGTCAACCTGTTACCGGTGGTCAATCCGATCGTGTTCGAGCCCCCGGTTCTATTGGTGCTCAGACCCCTGGAAAAGTAGTCAAAGGTAAAAAAATGCCTGGACATTATGGAAATAAATCTATCACTATTTCAAATCTTAAAGTTTCCAAAATTGATGCTGAAAAAAATCTATTATATGTTTCCGGATCAATACCCGGACACTTTAATTCTTGGGTATTAATCAAAAAAATCTGATATGAAAGCTAATCTTTATAATTTAAAAGGAGAACTTGTTAAAGAAGTAACCTTACCCAAAGACATCTTTGAAGCCAAAATCAACGATACTTTAATCTCCCAAGCCATCAGGGTTTATCAAAACAACCAACGTAAAGCTCATGCCGTGGTCAAGCATCGCGGTGAAATTGCCGGTACTACCAAAAAAATGTATGCCCAAAAAGGCACCGGTAATGCTCGTCACAGTACGGCTAAAGCCCCTCAATTTGTGGGAGGTGGTTCAGCTCATGGTCCTCGAGGCAATCAATTTCCTAAAATGAAAATGTCTCAAAGACTTCGTCAGTCAGCTCTTAATTCTCTTTTGTCTAAGTTTGCCAAAAATAAGGCTATTATTTTAGTCGATAAAATATCCACCATAGAACCAAAAACGAAAACTGCTCTTAACTTCATTTCTAAACTGGAAAAAGACAATCAGTCCTTGGCCTCTGCCAAAAAATTTGCTATCATAACCAGCCGTTCTCACAAATCGGTTAAAAGGGCTTTTGGCAACCTAAAGCGGGTTAATCTCCTTTCGGTCAAATCTCTCAACAGTTACCTTTTAGCCAACAATAAATATTTAATTCTTACCGAAGCTTCGGTAAAAAAACTTAGAAAATAATATGTTAATCAAACGCCCTTTAGTCACTGAAAAGTCAATTGCCAATCAAAATGTTGGTAAATATTCTTTTGTGGTCGATAAAAGAGCTACTAAATTTCAACTTGCCTCTGAGTTTGAAAAATTATTTGCCATTAAACCACTTGCGGTCAATATTTTTAACACCAAAGGTAAGGTCAAATCTAATTGGAAAACCCGGAAACCTATTTTCAAATCTGATTTAAAAAAAGCCATTATTACCGTTAAAAAAGATCAAAAAATTGATCTTTTAACTTTAAAAAATGAAAAGTAAATTGCTTAAAATTAAAAAGAAACACTCGGGACGGGATTCTCAAGGTCATGTTTCAGTTCGTCACCATGGTGGTGGTCACAAACGTTTCCTTCGTCTTATTGATTTTAAAAGAAATAAATTAGACATTAAAGCCAAGGTAATTGCTATCGAATACGATCCAAATCGTACCGCCAACATTGCCTTTTTATCATATCAAGATGGAAGCAAAAGCTATATTTTGGCCCCCTCCGGTCTCAAAGAAAAAGATATTGTCGTCTATTCAGAGCATGCCCCTGTTAAAGAAGGCAATAAATTACCTTTAAAAAATATTCCTGTTGGTGTTCCTATTCACGCTCTTGAATTTCAACCGGGTCGAGGTGCTCAACTTATAAAATCTGCCGGTTCTGCCGCTTTTGTCGAATCAATCGATGCCGATAAGGCTACAGTAAAATTACCCAGTGGTGAACTTCGTATTTTTCCCGCCAACGCTTGTGCTACCATTGGTCAAGTCGGAAATAGTGATCATTCTAATATAAAATTGAAAAAAGCCGGAGACTCCCGTCATCGCGGTATTCGTCCCACTGTTCGGGGTGTAGCCCAAAACCCACGTTCTCATGCTCATGGTGGTGGAGAGGGTCGCTCCTCAATCGGTATGAATCCAAAAACCCCCTGGGGTAAGGTTGCTATGGGTAAGAAAACTCGTAAGGCCAAAAAAGCCTCTAACCGTTTAATTGTTAAACGACGTAAATAATATGGCTAGATCTTCGAAAAAAGGTCCTTATATTGACCAAAACATAATTAAAAAACTTGCTAAAAACAAAGGTAGCGAGGTAATTAAAACCTATGCTCGGGGAAGCCAAATCTCTCCCGATTTTATCGGTCATCGCTTTGCCGTTCACAATGGTCGTCGATTTATAGAAATATATGTTACCGAAGACATGGTTGGACACCGTTTTGGCGAATTCGCCTTTACTCGAACCTTCAAAGGTCACGGTCGTGTTGTTAAACGTGTTATTGAAAAGACCTAAAATATGGCTAAAACTATCAAAAAAACCACTACTCCAGTTGCGAAAAATAAAATTCCTGAAGTTAAAATTCCTGAAACTAAAATTCCCGAAACTAAAACCTGTGTTTATCGCAACAATAATCTCAAAATTTCTCCGCGAAAACTATTGCTTTTAACCAATTCTATCAAGAAATTACCACCTCAAGAGGTACTCGTCAAATTATCTTTTACCAATACCAATGCTGCCAGAATTTTGACCAAAGCTATTAAAACTGTTGTATCTTCGGCTAAAAACAATTATAATCTCACCGAAAGCAGCTTAAAGTTTGACAGTATTATCGTCGGAGAAGGTCAAAAGATTAAGCGCATGGATAAATCTCACGGTTCTCGTTTTGCCCGTGGTGTTATTATCAAACGTCACAGTCGTTTAGTCATTACTTTGAAGGGCCAGACGGCATAAATTTATGGGACAAAAAATTAATCCTATTTCATTCAGACTCAAAACTCATCCTGATTCCACACAGTGGTCTTCTTCTTGGTTTGCCAATCAAAAAAATTATAAAAACATCCTATTAGAAGATTACAAAATCAGACAAAACCTTCAAAAAAGGCTTGCTTCTGCGGGAATTGTAGCTATTCGAATCGAACGTTCTGCTAAAAAATTAAAACTCATTTTGATTGTTTCTCGCCCCGGTTTAGTTATCGGTCGTGGCGGTAAAGAATTAGAAAATATCAAAAATGAAATCCAAAAAATAATCGGGAAGAAAAATAAAACCAATATTGATATTCAAGTTGAAGAATTTAAAAATGCTGACCTTTCGGCAAAATTAATTGCTGAAAAAATTTCTTTTCAATTAGCCAAGCGTATGCCATATCGCCGAGTTGTTCTCAATGCCATGGAAAAGGCCACAACTGCAGGTGTTAAAGGTATAAAAGTAGTTCTCTCTGGACGTATAAACGGTGCTGAAATTAGCCGTCAGGAAAAATTTCACCAAGGCCAAGTTCCTCTATCAACCATCAAAGCAAATATTGATTATGCTGAAATACCCTGTCTCACCAGATCAGGATATATTGGCGTTAAAGTTTACCTATGTTTAGCATAAAATAAAACTATGTTACAACCTTCACGAACCAAATATCGTAAACAATTCCGGGGTCGGATGAGAGGCAATTCCAAAGGGAATTTAGTGGCCTTTGGTGATTATGGTCTCAAAGCCATGGCTTGTGGATGGATTACTGCCAACCAAATTGAATCTGCTCGCCGAGCTATTGCTCATGCCACCAAAAGAAACGGACGTATCTGGATTCGTATTTTTCCCGATAAACCTTTCACTCAAAAAGGTGCAGGAGCTCCCCTTGGAGCCGGCAAGGGTGATGTCAAAGGCTATGTTTCTGTGATTCGCCCTGGACGAATTCTTTTTGAAGTTGCCGGTATTTCTGAGGCTGGATCACGCGAGGCTCTCAAATTAGCTGCTGCTAAATTACCCATTGTTACTCGTGTTGTTAAACGTCAATGAAAAAAACTGATAAAATAGCCTACCAACAAAAAAGTAAACCAGAACTCATAAAAGCTCTGGCAGACTTAAAAAAGACTTACTTCGAATCCAAGAGTAAACAATATCTTGGCAATCAAAAAGATACCTCTGTCTTTAAAAAAATTCGTCACGAGATTGCTCTGGTGCAAACTCTTATACATCAAAATGAAAAATAAAATTGATAACATAGGTAAAATATTTACAGGCGTCGTCGCTTCTGACAAGATGACCAACACTATTGTCATCTCACTTGCCTACACTTACCGCCATCCTCTTTACCACAAAATTGTTAGAAAACACAAACGAATTTATGCCGAAAATAATCTTAATGCCAAAATTGGTGACACCGTAAAAGTAAAGGAAACTCGACCTTTATCCAAACTTAAAAGATTTACAACTTTAGAAATTCTTAAAAAATCTTCAAATTAATATGCCTCAACTTAGAACCCGCCTCAAACCAGCCGACAATTGTGGAGCTAAGTCTCTCGAAGTAGTCCACATTTATGTTGGATTTCGACACAAAAAAGCCAAAATTGGTGACACCGTTTTAGCAGTAGTTAAAGAAGCTTTACCCAATTCATTGGTTAAAAAGAAAGAAAAAGTAAAAGCAGTTATTGTCCGAACTAAAAAGGAAATTGGCCGACCAGATGGTTCATATATCCGTTTTTCTGATAATGCCGCCGTTATTATCGATTCTCAAAAAAATCCTCGAGGAACTCGTATTTTCGGTCCAATTGCTCGGGAAATCAAAGATGCCGGTTTTAATAAAATCGCTTCTATGGCAAAGGAGGTCTACTAACCATGAAAATTATCAAAGGGGATAAAGTCGAAATAATTATAGGTAAAGATAAAGGTCGTAGTGGCGAGGTGTTCAAAACCTTACCTAAGTCAGGCAAAGTTTTTGTCAAGGGTCTAAATATTGTCAAAAAACACATTAAGCCATCTCAAGGCCAGAAAGGTCGACTCGTTGAAAAAGAAGCCCCTCTAGCTGTATCAAAAGTAATATTAATTTGTCCCAATTGTCAAAAGAAAACCCGAGTTGCCTATAAAATTTCCGAAAATGGTACTAAATCACGCATTTGCAAAAAATGCCAAGCATTAATTACTCTATCTAAAAAATAATTATGAATTCCCCTTATATTCAAGAAATAAACAAAAAATTAATGGCGTCCCTAGGTTTGAAAAATCCTAGTGCTTTACCTAGATTGACAAAAGTAGTAATCAATTATCGTGTCAGCGACAGTCGAGACAATCGAGAACAATTGGAAACTGCAGAAAAAGAAATTGCCGCTATCACTGGGCAAAAACCAAAATTAATTAAATCCAAAAAATCTATTGCCGCCTTTAAACTTCGACAGGGAGAAATTATGGCTTATAAAGTCACTCTCCGTGGTCAAAGGATGTATGATTTTATTCAAAAACTTTTTAATTTAGTTTTACCTCGTTTACGTGATTTTAAAGGTATGCCTCTTCATGCTTTTGATAAAGCCGGTAACTACAATCTCACTATTCATGATCAAACTTATTTTTCCGAAGTAAATCTCGACACTGTAAATAAAATCCGCTCAGTCCAAGTTACTATTGGTATCTCTGCCTCTTCAATTGAAGCCGCAAAAATGTTATTATCAACCCTAGGTTTTCCTTTTGAAAAGCCCTAATAAATATGGCTACTAACGCAAAAATAGTTCGAGAAACAAAAAAACTGAAATATGCGCACCGTTATCACAACCGTTGCCAAATTTGTGGCCGTCCTCGTTCTTACATTCGTTTATTCGGTCTTTGTCGTTTATGTTTTAGAAAATTAGCCAATGCCGGTAATCTCCCCGGAGTTAAAAAAGCTAGCTGGTAAATATATGATTACTTCACTTTCTTGCGACCTATTGATTAGAATCAAAAACGCTAGTCGCGCTAAAAAAAATACCATTACCTCTCCTTTATCCAAATATTCTCTTTCTATTCTCGAAAAACTCAAAAAACACAATTTTATTGAAGATTATTCGATAGACAAAGAGAAACGGCTTATAACTATCATTAAACCTCAAATCTTTGATCTTAAAATTTTATCTCGTCCCGGTCGTCGTCTTTATTGTTCTTCTACGTCTATCCCTTGGGGAAAAACTCCTCGCTCGTTAATCATTATCTCCACCTCCAGTGGCCTTCTTTCTCAAAAAGAAGCCGCTGCCAAAAAAGTTGGCGGCGAACTGGTTGCTGAAATTTGGTAATATGTCACGTATTGGCCGACAAAGTATCACTATTCCCGAAACCGTTCAATTAAAAATTGAAGATCGAAAATTGACCATTTCTGGTCCTAAGGACACTCTCGAATATACCCTACCTCTAAAAATTACAGCCGAATTTAAAGACAATCAATTAAAAATTTCTCGACTTTCTGAAGACAAGCAAACCCGTTCCAACCATGGTTCCGCTCGTGCCCATATTCAAAATATGGTTAAAGGTGTCCAGGAACCCTGGGTTAAAGAATTGGAAATTCGCGGTACTGGCTATAAGGCTTCCGTTAATGGCAATAAATTAACTGTCTTAGCTGGTTACATTCATCCGGTTTATATTACAGCCCCTGTTGGAATTACTATTTCTGTTGCCGAAGAGACCAAAATTACCGTTTCTGGAGCAAATAAAGAAGTTGTTGGTCAAGTTGCCAGCAATATTAGAAAAATCCGCACTCCCGAACCTTATAAAGGCAAGGGGATTCGTTATGTCAATGAGTTTATAAAGTTAAAAGCCGGTAAAACCGCCAAAGCATAATATGGCCTTCACTCGTGATACTAAAATAAGACGTCTTAGAAAAATTAGAGGCAAACTTTCCGAAAACCCCAATATTCCTCGACTTTCTGTATTTAGAAGCAATTGTCATCTCTGGGCTCAGATTATAGACGACAAACATGGCAAAACTTTAGCCTCAGCTTCCACCAAAACTACAAAAACTAAGGGTACTAAAACCGAACAAGCCTCTGCTGTCGGCCAAGCCCTCGCCAAAGCTGCTCTTGATAAAAAAGTTACCTTTGTTCGTTTTGACCGCGGTCTTTATCGTTATCATGGCCGTGTCAAAGCATTAGCTCAAGCTGCTCGCAAAGCTGGCTTAAAATTCTAATTATGATGGATACTCTAAAAGAAGAAAAAATTGTTTCTGAATTTACCGACAAAGTTGTCGAAGTCAGACGTGTCTCCAAAAAAACTAAAGGTGGCAATCAAGCTTCCTTTACAGCTGTGGTTGTTACCGGCGATAAAAAGGGTCGAGTCGGTGTTGGTCACGGAAAGGCCAAAAGTGTGTCTGATGCTATTCAAAAAGCTATTAATCGTGGTCGAAAATCTCTTATCAATGTCCCCATCGTCAACGGAACTATTACTGATTCCATTACTTTGAAGTTTAAAGGTGCTTTGGTATTGCTCCGTCCAGGTAAAACCGGAAGCGGTTTGATTGCCGGTGGTCCAGTCCGATCTGTAGTCGAACTTGCCGGTATTAAGGATATAACCAGTAAAATTATCGGTTCTAAAAATAAGTCGCTCAACGTTTGGGCTACTCTTAAAGCCCTAAAGACTTTACAGAAATAATATGGAAGCTATTTTATCTACACTAAACAAAACTACCGTCAAATCTGCCAAAAGAATTGGTCGCGGTATCGGTTCCGGCAAAGGTGGTCATACCACCGGCCGCGGTCAAAAGGGACAAAATTCTCGAGGTAAAATAAAATTAACTTTTGACGGTACTAAAATCAAAAAATCATGGTTAAAAAGATTGCCTTTTTTAAGGGGTAAACATCTTCTTTTACCTAAAAATAAAACTTATGAAATTAATCTCAGTCAACTGGAATCTTGGTTTAAAGACGGTCAAAGCGTAGATAAAAAAGCTATTTTTGAAAAAATTGGTAAAGTCAACGCCAAAGATTTAACCAAAACTATCAAAGTTTTAGGTGCTGGTAAACTAACAAAAAAATTAACACTAAAAGATATTCAACTTTCTCAATCTGCTCGTCAAAAAATTGTATCTCTGGGTGGTAAGATAGAATCATGAAGCAACACTTTAAAGCTTTATCACTTTACCCTGAGGCTCTAAAATCACCTTTAATTCGTAAAAAGTTTATTTTTACTATACTTATTTTGGCCCTCTTTCGATTTATCGCCCACGTTCCTGTTCCCGGAGTAAATATTACTTTACTCAAGAGTTTTTTTTCACAAAATCAGTTTTTATCCCTTCTAGACATTTTTTCCGGTGGTACTTTAGCCAATTTTTCTATTGCTGCTCTTGGACTTAATCCTTACATCAATGCCTCGATTATGCTCCAGATATTAGCATTTATCGTTCCCGAGCTTAAAGAGCTCCAAAAAGAAGGTGAATATGGTCGGGAAAAATTAGACCGCTATACTCGGATTATTACCATTCCTCTGGCTATTTTTCAGGCCTTTGCCATGTATGGCATACTCAATTCTCAGAAAATTATTATTAATCAGTCTCCATTAATAATTATTGCCTTAGTAGCTAGTATGCTTGCCGGTACAATGATTATGATTTTTTTTGGTCAACTTATCAATGAATATGGTATCGGTAATGGCATCTCCGTCTTAATTTTCGCTGGTATTATTTCTCGTTTACCCGTCTCTGCTATTCAATCTTTTGTCCTTGCTGATTGGTCCAATCCCCAAACACTTTTTAATATTATAGTTTTTGCTGCCTTGATTTTTGCTATTGTTCTTGCTGTGGTGACGGTTGAAGAAGCAGTCTATCGGATTCCTGTTTCTTATGCCAAACGAGGTCAAAATACTTATTTACCTATCAAGGTAAATGTTTCTGGGGTCATGCCTATTATTTTTGCTGTTTCTCTGGTTTCTTTGCCCTCTCTTTTAGGCCAAGCTTTGGCTCGAAGTAGTCAAAGTACTTTGGCGGCTATTTCCCGCTTTCTTATTCAAAATTTTAATAGCAACAGTGTTTTATATTTAATAGTTTATTTTCTTTTAGTAATTGTTTTTACATTTTTTTATTCTACTGTTGTTTTTAAACCAAAAGATGTTGCTGAAGAATTGAGGAAATCTGGAGGTTATATTCCAGGTATCCGTCCCGGTTCTGCCACCGAAAAAAGGCTAACTTTCATTTTATATAGGGTGGTATTTATCGGAGCTTTTTTCTTGGCCTTAATTGCCGTTTTGCCTGCAATTATTCAAAAAATTACCGGACTTTCTTCGCTTACCATTGGAGGAACCTCCGTTTTAATCGTAGTTTCTGTTATTCTTGAACTTCACCGCAAAATCGAAAACGTAGTTCAAATGTATAATTACGACAAACTAACTTATTAAAATGCCACTAAATCTTTTTATCATTGGTCCTTCTGGCTGTGGAAAATCCACCCAGGCCAAATTAATTGCCGAAAAATACAACTTAACCCATCTTTCTATGGGTCAAATTCTTCGTGACGAAATTGCCAATGGTAGCGGTTTTGGCGACGAAGCCAAATCATACATTGATAATGGTAAACTGGTTCCCGATGATTTGATTTTTGACATCTTAATTTCAAAATTAAAGGCTATCAATAACCAGGATTTTATCATCGACGGTTTCCCTCGAGTTTTAAATCAAGGTAGATATATCGAATATTATTTAAAGAAAAATAATTTACCATTTTCCATGTTGATTCATTTAAGCGTTACTTTTGAAGAAATATCAGCTCGTCGAGCAAAATTGGGAGCTGAATTTCAAGATGCAGACCGAACCGATAATACTCCGGAGGCCATCGCTTCCCGTCAACAATTTTATGATGATGGCATCGCTCCCATTCGTGAATATTTTGAATCCAAAGGACTTTTTGTTGATATTGACGGCAATCGCCCCATCAAACCAATTTTTGAAGACATTGTTAAAAAAATTGAAATATTATTAATTAAAAATAAATGAAAGAACCACAAGTAAAAGGTACTGTTACTGAAGTTTTACCAGATCAGTTATTTCGGGTAAAACTCGAAGATGGTCGTCAGATTGTCTGTTATTTAGCGGGCAAATTAAAGATGAACCATATCCGCTGTTTGCCCGGAGACACCGTTTCAATTGTCTTGTCTCCAGATGGCAACAAAGGTCGCATCGTTTACCGAGGTTAAAAAGTCAATTTGCCCTTTGAATTTTGTTATCCTTTAGGGTAAAATACCAAAGTTCATATTCTATGAAAGTCAAATCGAGCATAAAACGTCGTTGTAAAAATTGTAAAGTGGTTATCCGCCGGGGTGTTCGACGTGTTATTTGTTCCACAAAAAGGCATACTCAAAAGCAAGGCTAAATATGAGAATCGCAGGTATCGAAATCCCAGATCATGAAAGAGCCCAGGTGGCCTTAACTCGTTTTTACGGTATTGGTCCTAAAAATGTCATACTTTTAGCCAAAAAGGCTAATATTTCTCTTGATACTAGAATTAAAGATCTTACCCGTGATGAAATCGGTAGCTTGATGAAAGCGCTTGAAGATTTTAAAACTGAAGGTGATCTTAAACGCGAAATCCGCGAAAATATTGACCGCCTCAAAGCAATTAAAAGTTATCGCGGTATCCGCCACATTGTTTCTCTCCCCGTTCGTGGCCAAAGGACTAAATCCAATGCCCGTACCCGCAAAGGTAAAAAGAAAACAGTTGGCTCTCTTACCAAGGAAGCTTGGGCAAAAATTGAAACACAGCAAAAAACTGCTGCTACTGAAAAATAATCTATGGCTACTACTACAACAAAAAAAGAAAATAAAAAAGCTTATAAAAGCATTTCTGATGCTCGACTTTACGTCCAATCAACTTTCAACAACACCATAGTTACCGTTGCTGATGACAAAGGCAATACTTTGTCTTGGTCCAGCTCAGGTCAATGTGGATTTAAAGGTTCCCGAAAATCTACCCCTTTTGCCGCAACCACTGCTCTTGAAAAAGCTTTGGAGGCTGCTCGCCCCTATGGTATTAAAAAATTATCAGTTTACCTTAAAGGTCCTGGTACTGGACGTGATGCCACTTTGAGATATCTTCGTAGCAAACGGGATTTCGAAGTAGAAATGATTGCCGACGTTACTCCTTTACCTCACAACGGCCCTCGCCCTCCAAAGGCTCGTCGTATTTAATCTATGAAAACAACCTCGGATAAAAAATGTCGTCTCTGTCGTGCTGAAGGCGTTAAGCTTTATCTTAAAGGCACTCGTTGTTTTTCTTCAAAATGCCCTTTTGAAAAAAAAGGCGGACTTAAACCCGGAATGCATTCCCAAAAGAGAGCCAAAAAACCTACTGATTACGGTATCCAACTTCGTGCCAAACAAAAAGCCAAAAGATTATACAATGTTTCTGAAACTCAATTCAAAAACTACTATTTAACCGCCAAAAAACTCAAAGGTTTAGTTGGTGACAACCTGATGCTTTTATTGGAAAGTCGTCTTGATAATTTAGTCTATCTTGCCGGTTTCTCAACAACTAGAGCTCATGCCCGTCAATTAGTTTCTCATAAAAATATTCTAGTAAACGGAAAAGTCTTAAACGTCGCTTCTTATTCTGTTAAAGTCGGTGACGAAATAATTTTAGACCCTAAAATTGCCTCAAAAATTGGCGATACTCTAAGATTTGCCGACAAAGATTTCAAAGCTCCGGAATGGCTTGATGTTAATTCTGTCAAACATTCCGCCAAACTTATTGCACTTCCCATCATCGATCAAAATCAAAACGGGATCGATGTTAACTTAATTATTGAATATTATTCAAGGTAAAAAGGAGACCTAAAATGATTGACACCAGTCGTTTTCATATTAAAACCATTAAAGAGTCTGCCAGCTACGGCAAATATGAACTCAGTCCTCTAGTCGGGGGCTTAGGTCATACCTTAGGCAATTCTCTTCGCCGTATTCTATTAATTACTATCCCGGGAGCCGCTATTACTCGAGTCAGAATCGATGGCGCTACTCATCTTTTTACTTCTCTTCCCGGAATAAAAGAAGATTTAATCGAAATTTCTTTAAATCTCAAAAAAATTAAGTTTAATTATACAAAAGAAGACCCTGTTACTTTAGTTTTAGACAAAAAAGGTAAGGGAGTTGTTACTGCCGGAGATATTGCCGACAGCACTGTGTGTAAAGTTGTTAATCCAGACCAAGTTATTGCCACTCTTACTGACGCCAAAGCCCATCTAAAAATGGAACTAACCGTCGAAAGGGGAGTTGGTTATACTTTAGCCCGTGAACAAAAAACTGATATTGTTGGAGAAATTATTCTCGATGCCACTTTTACTCCAGTTTTAAAAGCCAATTATACCGTTGAACCTACCCGTTTAGGTAAAAAAAGTAATTACGACAAACTCACCATGGAAATCTGGACTGACACTTCAGTTTCTCCTATGGATGCGTTAAAAGCAGCTACTAAAGATTTAATCAATGCCTTAAACCAAATAGTAGATACTCGTGAATTTGAAGATGAAGTCATTACCCTCGATTCCATGCCTATCAATCAAATGGCTGAAATTTCGGTTGAAGAAATCGAATTGCCTCTTCGAGTCACTAACGCTCTTAAAAAAGCTGGTTATCCTACTATTGACGTCCTTGTCAAAGCTGGCCGCCCTGATGTAAGTAAAGCCAAAAATGTCGGCGAAAAATCCCTCAAAGTTATAGATTCCTGGCTCAAAGAAAAAGGCTATTCTTGGAGTAAATAATCATGAGACATCGAGTATCCGGTCGTAAGTTAGGTAGAAACAGAAACCAGCGTCAGGCTCTTTTTCGCACCTTACTTAGAAGCCTTTTCACCCATGGGTCCATTGAAACTACCCAGGCCAAAGCAAAAGCTATTCTTCCCCAAGCAGAGAAAATGGCAGCCATGGCTGTTAAGGGTGATTTGATTTCTCGCCGGAAACTCTTTGCTGTATTTCAAGACAGAAATTTTGTTAATCAGGTGGTAGCTATTTTTTCTCAGACATTTCCCAATCAAAAACAAAATTTTACTAAACTCCAAAATATAAAAATTCGTCAAGGCGACAATGCCCTCATTGTCAAGCTGTCTTTTATTAAAGATTTAGATTACAAATCTTTACCCAAAAACGAAAGCATTCCATCACATCAAAAATTTATCAAAAAAACCGTTAAAAAATCAGACAGGAAAGTGGCTAAAAGTCGATCTGCCCCTGTCAGAAAAAAGGAGTCTAAATGAAAACAAAAACATCGGTCTTAAAGGGAAATAACGTCAAACGTAATTGGGTTTTATATGATCTTTCAGGTAAAACATTAGGTCGTGCTGCCACTGAAATTGCTGCCATTTTAATGGGTAAAAATAAAACTACCTTTTCTTTTCACCGGGATGATGGTGATTATGTGGTGGCTATTAATGCCAAAGACCTCGTCTTTACCGGTAAAAAACTAAAACAAAAAATTTATTATCATCATACTGCTTATACTGGAAATCTCAAAGAAAGCTCCCTTAAAGACATGATGAATAAAGATCCCCGTAAGGTTATTACCTTAGCCGTTCGTGGCATGCTTCCCAAAAATAACCTCCGTGATAAACGTCTAACTCGTTTAAAAGTTTCTGTTGACAGCAATCATAAATTTGCTGATAAGTTTAAAAAATAATCTATGGCTCCTAAATCAACTTCCAAAAGTACCGCAGTTTATATTTACGCTCTTGGCCGTCGAAAATCTGCCGTCGCTACGGTTAAATTATTTAACCGAAAAGGGGAGTCTCTTATCAATGGTCGCAGTCCTGAAAACTATTTTCCTCTCACCTTTACTGAACTTAATCGGCCTTTTATTTTGACTAAAACTGAGGATAAATTTCATTTTACTGCCAAAATTATCGGTGGTGGTCGCAATGGCCAATTAGAAGCTCTTGTTTTAGCTCTATCTCGTGCATTAAGTAAAAAAGATGAAGCATATACCTCTACTCTTTCCCAAGCTGGTTTATTAACCGTTGATGCCCGTGTCCGGGAACGTCGTATGGTTGGAACTGGTGGTAAAGCGCGTAGAAAGAAACAGTCACCAAAGCGTTAAGCCTCTCCTATCTCTTTATTCATTTTTATCGAATCAAATTTCCGGATAGTATTTATACTCTTCCTTAGTGCCCGATATCTTTTTTCGCTAACCTCAAAATTTTTCCCTATTTCAGATACAATTAAGATTTCATTAGTTTTATTTTGTTTCATAGTAGTTGTTTTCCAAAACTAACGCATATTTGATTAACGTCGACCAAGTCAAAACCTTTATGTTTAATCGCCGCTTCAATTGCCTCATTAACCGACTTTATATCTTTACCATCGACACTCTGAGCTAGAGCGCTCGGGTTTACCGTTTTTATAAGTTCAAGAGGTAATACAGGCACACTCTCTACTCCTTTGGGAGTTGATTTAGTTTTTGCCCCTTTTGGGGTAGTTGGGCTACTTTGCCCTGTAGTTAGGGAATATAATTGGTTGTTCGCCACAATAACGGTAATGTCTAAATTAAGTCTGGCAGCAGCTATCAGATGGCTCAATCCTTCTCCATAAATTCCACCATCCCCACCAATAACGATAACCTCTAATTCTTTATTGGCCATTTTTATTCCTACTCCCGTGGGGATACTTCTTCCATGTAGGGAGTGAAATCCCCATCCTCTAATAAAATCAGCTATATTTCCAATACAGCCAATATCATAAACCAAAACGATTTTGTCCTGATCAATGTTTAATTTTGTCAATACATTTTGCAGGGCCCCTAAAATAATGTAATCATTACATCCGGGACACCAAGTAGGTTTAATTTCTGACAACCATTTAGTCATTCAAAGCCTCCA
>Ga0116186_1001672_pt1 | contig 21346 bp, 16 predicted proteins | sample AD_JPNNA4_MetaG_FD_89806 | JGI IMG/M metagenome (GOLD analysis project Ga0116186, IMG submission 89806) | Active sludge microbial communities of municipal wastewater-treating anaerobic digesters from Japan - AD_JPNNA4_MetaG | ecosystem: Engineered > Bioreactor > Anaerobic > Digestate | place...
AAGTCCAAATCATTTTCCTGTATTTCTTTTTCGGTTGGAATACCAGGTAAATGCTTATGGGCTTCGATATACGATTTTAATTCATTTAACGACATTAAATGATAATTATTGTCAAAAACAAAAGCGCACCATCCGGGCGATTTTACAATGGCTTTGCAAAAGTGTGCCGTTCCACGTTGTGGTATGTAAGTTGCAAAATTCATATTGCTTGTAATGTTAATTAATTTATTTGTTTTTATTTACTATTACTTCTTGGTTACATAATAAAGTTTATATGTTTTTCCATTTTCTTCTTTTTCTAATCGCAGTTCATCGTTTTTTAATCGCAAAATTTTAAAAGTTGGAGCATTATAAAAGGGCTTCCCACATAAAAACATTACTGTCATAATAGTTAGGTATTTTTTTTTATTATCTAAATCCCAAATTCCCGTGTATGATGTAGCTTGTCCATTTTTTACTAATGTATAAGTGCATTTTCCTCTTTTTTTTATCTCCAAGTAGCTTTCTCTATCTTCTGGACATAATGTTTGTTCAATATTATTTATATACATCCGTTCTAATATCCATGTATTTATTAACCTTGATTGTTTTGTTGCTAAACTTATGGTTGGACCTTCTTCGTATTTTTTACATCCTATAATAAATATCATGTTTAAGATTATAACTATTATTTTTTTCATTTTCACATATATTTTAATTAATTATTATTTTTTTTGTGATAATTTCTTTTTCATCAATACATTGTATTATATATATCCCTTTTTTCAAATATGATAAATCTATTTTAATCTCTTCGCAGAAATTAGATTGTATTATATTTTTGCCAGCAATGTTATATATTAAAACTTTTATGTTCTTATGTTCTTTCCATTTTATAAAAACAAATTCACTTGTTGGATTTGGATATACTTTACACCTATCTTCATTATTTTCTTCAATATAATCTTTTTCGTTTTCATCTTTATCATTATTCTTAGATACTTTTGTTAATATACAATTTAATGGACAATTAATTATTTCTGCTATAAATTCACCTCCTTCGTTTACAATAAATCCATCATTTAAAATAATTTCATCATAGGCTCTATAAATAACATTTTCTGCATTTTCTATATGAGGAGGATCTTCTGTTGATGTTGTGATTATTCCTGCAATAGGATTGTAATATAATAATTGTTTCATTAATGAATGCTGATATTGTTCTTTTACAATAAGGTTCATATTACAACTATAACTTTCTGAAGGCTTTATATTTATTATTGCTTGTTGCCGTCTTTTATATAATAAAAGCGTATCTCCATCGTCATCAAACATATAATAAAAACCATCCCCTCCTCCTCCCCAACCCATATTAAAATGAAAAAAGTTGTTATCATCATAATCGTATCCATCGCAAATAAAGGCATGACCACCACACAATTCTAATCCTTCTCCAGTAAAAAATTCATTTTTACAACCAGAATAATAAACAGGTTGCCCATCATCTAATTGTTCTCTAATAATTTTTTTCCAATTATCTTGACTATAGTAAAATTTACGTTTAATATCAATACTTGAATGGTAACCATAAACTAATGGTAGTTTTTGTTTAACTTTTTGATCGCTTCCACTTGAAGAACAAGTATTAGCACTGCAATAATCAATATTTAATACTTTACCAATATCAGCAATAAGAGTTGCTGTTGCATTAACTTCTTCTAAAGACGAATTACCTGTGAGAGTTGCTGGCATATTGCACCAATCAAAGTATGATGGGTATCGCCAATATCGCATTATTTGTGCTACTGCAATACTCACACATCCTGCATAACATTTATGACAATTAGTACAACTAATCCCCATATCATTATCATTTATGTATTTATTATAAGGACAACCCTGATGCCATTTTGATTTTATTAAGTAAAAATATCCTTTAGTTGATTTATTGGTTAAATTAATTTCTTTTTGAAAAAAAGTAGAATCACCATTATGTTTATTTACATATCTAATAATATCTTTGTACATTTCTAACCAAAAATTTATTTCATCTTCTTTTTTATCATTGATATTAAATCTTCCTTCTGTTGTATATGCAAGGTATGGACCTGCAAGATAATTACTAGATATAAGTACTGAAGCTTCATTATCTACATATACTTCATAAAAAAAGGTTGTGTCATTTTCATTTTTTTCTTCAACTTTTACATGACTTGAATCTATAAATTTATTACCAGTTTTGTATTTCAAAAAATTAATTCCTAATTCTTTTGCATCTCCCATCTTAATTTTTTGACAAAAAATATCAAAATTTATCAAAATTATTATAAAAATAATTATATACTTCATGGCATTATTTTTACTGGTTTTGAATAGCACTCGTATTCTTTATTATTACTAAGTTTTATTTCACATTTTATTTGAATTTTTTTCATGCTATCTGGTGGTTCACCTAATTTAAAAACAATATCACCTACTGGTGGCATGTTATTAAATGCTTCAAAAAAATCTTTTATGGTATTAAAGCTGTATGAAATTGTCTCCCTTTTTTCATCTCCATAATAATAAATGATATTACTTATGATTTCATTTATAGTATCGCCAGTTGAATAAGCATTATTATAATCATTCAATGATATAAAATTTATAGAATTAAAACTATCAACAATAACTCCTATTGGCATGCACCAGTATCCCTTCCCATACTCTCCCTTGAAAATTAATTTCAAAGTCAGATCATCGTAATGTTGATAATTAATAGAATCCAATGCATTATCATTACAATTAAAATTACTAATCACAATAGGGACATCACATCCTTCATCTATTATTATTCTTTGACATGAGTAGCAAATAGACAAAGTGCACAACAAATTACTTATTAAGAATATTTTAGATTTCATAACTTTATTTTGTATTGTTGTTTTAAAATATTAATTTCATCTTGTAGTTTTATAACGTATAACGTTAGTTCTTCTATTTTTTGTAAAAGTAATTGATTCATTCTTGTAAGGTCAATATCGTTTTCTTCTATTTCTTTTTCTGTAGGAATACCGGGCAAGTGCTTATTGGCTTCGATATACGATTTTAATTCATTTAACGGCATAAGTTCGTAATTATTGCTAAAAACAAAATCGCACCAACCAGGCGACTTTACTACTACCTTGCAGAAATGAGCCGCACCACGTACATCGAGCAGGTAACTGTCGTCAGGAGAAATTGTGCCTATGCCAACACTGCCATTGTATTTTATAAACAATCGGGTTTTGGCAATAACTTCATTTTCATTTAGAATTGTATTGCTGCTTCCGCTCTGTGGTTTATTTGACACAAACAGTAAATTCCCGGAAATATCGCTTATAATAGCAGCACCACCATTGTTTGCACCATCGGTGCTAAATGTCCATTGACCATTATCGTTACGTTGAGCATTAAAACCTATGTAGTTTGATAAATAAAGTGGAGCATTGGAATAAGCTCCACCAAAGTTGATTTGAGTTATTCCGCTCCCTACCTGTACATTACCATTGTCTTTGAGCTGTATCCCTTTATCGTTTCCATTAGGGCTAAGCCAGTTAGCACCAATATTTATATTCTTCGTGGCAGTGTGGTTGCCAAGATTATCTTTTAATTGTGATGCCTGCGAAACCTTTATTGCTCCCTGTGCATCCGAAATAAGCACATCTTCATTGGTAATAACCGATTGTTGCGGAAGTTGCTCAAAACGTATGCTCCCATTAGTATGTAAATTTGCGGTCGGATTATCGATATTTATTCCTACATAACCCTGTTTTGTTATGGTCATAAGTTTTTTTGTTGTACCCTGGTCGTTTCGCATAAAGTTAAAAGCAGCAGGATTTTGCCAATTGTGTATCCAGAAGTTGAAATTGCCGGCAGGAATACCATTGGCATCTTCATCAACACTAATACCTCTACGCTCTGGAATGCGTCCGCGTGTTACAATTTCAAATCCGTTATTCTGTTCAAAAGTTTTTGTTCCATTAGTAGGATTTCCATATATTAATACATCGCCTTGGTTGCTTATCTTGATACCTTCGTTATCAGCATCGTTACTTATCCATTTGTCGTTCAACTTAATATTTTGGCTGGCGGTATGGTTGCCAAGATTGTCGCCTATCAAATTAGCTAAAGCTTGCTTTGCATTACCCTGTGCATCTAACAATAAAATTTTTTCGTTTGTATATGCAGTTATGTTCGGTAAATTTTCAATGCGTATTGTTCCGTTAGTGTGCAATTTTGCCGTTGGGTTTGTAGTTCCAATGCCTACGTTTCCGCTTGAATTTATGTTTACCACATCGGCATTGTTTACCCCCAGCGAAAGGCTCAATGCTCCTTGTTGTACAATGCGTGCGGAACCATTAGCCGCTAAACCTACTAGTAAACCATTAGTAGCTGAACTGCCGGTGCTTTGGTTGGTTATTTGAAGGCCGTAAGCCGTTGTAGCTGTGAGGCTTTTAATTTCTGTGCCTTCATTACCGTTTAGTTGAGGTATAGTGCCTATGGATTTATGTAAGTGTAATACGTTTTGCGGTGTTGATATCCCAACACCGGTGTTGCCTGTAGAGGTAACTACCAAACGTTCGTTTGTACCGGTTGCAAGAACCAAATTGTCGTTTTGAAAATTACTAATCATGGCTTTGTTGCCCATCATACCAATAAACATTCCTAAGGTTTGACTGCCCTGTGGAAAACCTGTGGTTTGGTTGGTTATGTTTATAAATGTGTTTACAGAATTGAATTCGTGCAAATGCAACGTGGTACGTGGTATGTAAGCTTCGCCACCCCAACCGGTTCCTATACCTATTTTATTATTATGATATAACCACCCATCACATGTAGTTGGCGATTCGCATTTTATTTTGTATTGAGCTGATATTTTTTGTGGCATAAACGCCATGCAACTAATTGTAATTAAGACAATTACCCCCCCCCATTTACTTTTCGGAGAGTTTTACTGATTCGATTTTGACAAACGTTGTACATTTTAAGATGAATTTTCTTTTTGCAAAGATAAAACGTTTTTTAATAAAAGTCAAAAAAAAATTATGTCATTCTATAAATAGCATTTCAAACAAAATAAAATCTATTTCTTTATTAACAAATATCCTGAAATAGAAACCGGTACCATTTTATTATCTTTGTTTGAAAACTCCAATCGCTCAAAAATAAATTCATATTTAAATATTGACCCCATGATGGACTTCTTCAATTCGTTCGATTTAAGCATTATTGAATTCGGATATTGTTTATTCGATTTCAATGTCTTTAAGTAGTTGTAATAGTCTGTCAAATTTAATACAGCATCTTTCTTATTGTTAATATAAATATTCAGATTATTATCAATTTTTGACAAAAATAAATCTAACCGTAAACTATCGTTTAATTGTAATGTTTGTTTATTCTCGACTGAATTATCGTAAGAATATACATTTAAAATACAAAAGTACAATGAACTATCGACCGATAAAGATGTTAAACGTTCTTGCGTGTAAAATTGTATATATGAATCATCCGAATTTTCGTAATAATATGGATTAAACGATAAACCGGCACTAGAAAATAAAGTTGACATTTTCTCATAAGTGATCCTAGGCAATGATTCATTAGAATTAAACAACGAATCTATGTTAAAACTAAAATAAGGTTTTAACGTACTTTCTCCATGTGTTTCTACCAAATATAATAAAATAGAGCTTATTTCAGCTTGAGTTTTTGCATCTATTGTTTTGTTTTTGGCATCAATTTTACCATTATTCAATAAATCATTTTTGACTAATATTCTTTCTAATCGTTTGATTTGTTGTGTTTTTGATATTCTGAAAACATTCCATGGTCCGCTTACTGAAAGGAAAGCCAATAAAAGGAACGATAATGGTATGACTCTTAAATCTTTTATTTTTTTTATAAATAAAAATGAAACGTTAAAAAGCATCCATATTCCAAATAAAATAGTAAAAAGTCGGTTCTCGGTCAATCCGTATTCCGAAATTCGTTTAGAAATAGCTAAAAAGTAAATAACCAGAAAAATAATTGTTAATAAAAAACTTACATAAACATATTTAAGTAAGAGCTTATTATCTTTATCGAATAATACCGGAAACGTTAGAATAACAATTAATAATTCTATAATCGAATAACCCAAGATTAAATCTACAGTCCAACCTGAAGGCCAAACGCCGGTAAAAATTATTTTCAATATATAAACGAATAAAATTGCTGCATATATAACATTTAACGGAACCAAAACATACAAGGCAAAAGTTCTAAGTTCTTTTGGATAATATTCTTTTTGAGCATGAAAAGTAAATTTACGTTGTAAACCTATTAACACCAACCAAGGAAAAATTAACAGATAAGAAAAAGAAGCAATATAGGCATACCATTTATAGCTAATATTTGCATCAAAAAGTAAATTAATGGTTACAAGAGCCAATGAAATACCTAAATGAAAAACAAAACTATAAAAAAGAGAAACAATAATTCGTTTAATAAAGTGCTTATTATAATACCAAAAAGGCATTTGCTGATGAAAGCCAATAAATGGTAAATAAAACATGGAAGCAAAAAAAGCCAAAAACAAGACAAAAGCCCTGATATAATGCTTAAAAAAAATGGTATGGACGGGCAAATTTATAAAGAAAAACAAAAGGAGCAGAAAACCGATTGAATTCATAATAATATTGAACCATCTGCGAGTTTCGACCCTTTCTAAATATAAATTAAACGAAATAAATAATGGAATTCCCAATAATCCGGTAAGCATAAGATGTTGCCAAATATTATTAAATTCGGCCTTATAAATAGTAATTACAGACGATAAAAAAGTCAATATTATTAAAATGCTTACAATTGGGAATCGCCAAAAGGTTTTGTCTATTTTCCTGGTTATATATGAAAAATCAAATGCTCTCATAATTATTTCATTTTTTTATATTGCTAAATTAATGCTTATTCTTATTATTTCAAAATATCTCTGATTATTTCAGAAGCTGCAAAAGCTCCAAAAATGGGTGGCATATAAGAAATGGTTCCAACAACCGATTTCTTATTTGGCACTCCCTCTAATGGGAAAACCAACGATTTTGGTACTTTTTCGGTAGAAAAAACAACTTTAAATCCGCTGTAAATACCTAACCTATGCAGTTTTTTTCGTAAAATAAAAGCTAACCTGCACTCGTACGATTTAGAAATATCGTCAATACGAACTTGTTGAGGATCAAATTTACCTCCACTTCCCATTGAGCTTATAATTTTCAGATTTAAATTAAGAGCATTATAAATAAGAAAAATTTTGGGCGATAAACTATCGATAGCATCGAGAATGTATGAATATTGAAATTCTTTTAACAATGATATAATATTATCGTCTTTCAAATAAATATTGCGTTTATGAATAACTACTTCAGGGTTTATGTCTTTTAATCGTTGTTCAACAGCATCGGTTTTGGCTATTCCCTCCGTACTCTTCAATGCACATGTTTGACGATTCCTATTCGACGGATTATACGTATCTGAATCGACTATGGTAAGGGTTCCTATTCCTGCCCGAACAAGTACTTCGGACGCAAAAGCCCCTACCCCGCCTAACCCAACTACTAATACATGAGCATTGTGCAATTTATTCACCCCATCAGCTCCTATCAATAAGCGGGTTCTACTTTGCCAATCACTTTCATTTAACATATGTAGTATTTTGGCTCAAAAATACAAAACAAAGCTATTACAACAAATCAAAAAAACAATGAATATTTTGCAGGTTCCCTCTGACCTTAAATAAATGAAGTTAATAATTTACAGAGAAATATTGGTAAATTTAATTTAAAAACTGTTAAAAAAATGACGTATAGTAAATTGTTAATAAAAATATTTGCATTTAACAAATTATTGATTTATTTTTGATAAATTTTTTGTCAAACCTATAAAATTTATTGCAATGCTAGTAAAAATTTCATTAAAAAACAGCGACAAGAAAGCCTTATTAGATGAAAAGGTTTTCAATGATTTGATCAATGATCAACATCTAAAACAAATTCAATTTTTTGAAAACTTACGTGAACATTCAAATGGTTATGTATTTTTTCAGAAAAACTGGAAACCCAGCGAAAAAGGGATGAAGTATGCAAATGAAACCATTTATTTGCATAAATTAATTGCAGAAAGATATATCAAAAAACCCAACAATAAAACTCGTTGGTTTGTTCGCTTTAAAAATTCTATCCCACACGATTGTCGTTTAGAAAATTTAGAATGGAGCACATTCTCGCTCTTAGTTCGCAACACTAAAAAAATCAAAAATTCAACCGGTTACAGAGGTGTTGTTAAACAAGGGAAAAAATACTATGCTTACATCTATTTAAACAGAAAAGGCGTTTCATTAGGTTCCTATTTAACACCCGAAGAAGCAGCCTATGCATACAATCAAAAGTCAATTGAATTGTTTGGCGAAACCAATTCATTAAATAAACTTCCAGCAGATTTTCTAAAAAAAATGGAAGCTGCCAAAAATAAAAAGAAATAATTTGAATAATAATAACAAAAAAGAGGTTGCCTCAAAAGGGCAGCCTCTTTTTATTTTATTAAGTAAATTTTAAATGTTTACCTACGTCTTTTATGTCCACCACTTTGTCCCATCCAAAAACCCAATTTAAAATCAAAAACCTCTGCATGACCTAACGAAAATTGCACATTTTCGTATTTAACCGAAATATCAGTATTACCGAATCTAACTCCCGCTCCTAATGCAAAAGCAAAATTGGTTGTTGAAACTTTAATTTGTATAATTCCATTTGTCTTGCTCTCTTGATGAACAAAACCTAAATTAGCTAAAGGATAAAAACCTTCTGTTTCGCCACTTACATAATACCTTGCTTCTGCCATAAAAGGAATACGAATTGAGGTAAGACCAGAACCTGTATAAAATTGTAAACCTAATAAACCACCGGCACAGAATCCATTATCAATCTCTTTCGATAAAACTCCGGAAACACCTATAAACGGAGACCCCTCAAACTTAGTGTTCGTAACAACATCAACATTTGCTGAAAACTGCGAAAACGAATTGACAAATATGCCAATAAAACCTGCTAATAATAAAACTTTTCTCATAATAAATTAATTTTTAAGTTAAGCTTCTTCAAATTTCCGCCATTTTTTTTTTTTTTTTAAATTTTCAGAAAAAAAGATATTAACAAATTGGGAATATTTATTAACAACATGAAGATGTGTTTTATTCCATCTCAATCAGCACATATTATGAATGTCTATATAAAAGTCATTCAATATCTCTCATACTAAGCCCAATTCGACGAAGATTTTCATCAATATCAATTATTTTGACTTTTACATGCTGATGAATGTGCAGTTTTTCTGATGGGCTTTTAATGAACTCGTTTGTAATATTTGAAATATGTACTAAACCATTTTCTTTAATGCCAATATTTACAAAAGCTCCAAAGTTAGTAATATTGGTAACAATACCATGCAAAATCATTCCAATTTTAATATCATCAAAATTCTTAACAGATGGGTCAAATTGCAGTACTTTAACTTTAAAACGCAGGTCGTATCCGAGATGCTCTAAATCGTAAATAATATCTTTCAGACTTTCTTCGCCGGTTTGTTCTGTGATATATTTTTTTATATTAATTTTAGCTAAAAGTTCTTTATTTCCAATCAAATCGTTTATTTCGCAATTTAAATCGTTGGCAATTTGTTTTACAACAGAATATTTCTCGGGATGAATGCCGGTATTATCCAATGGATTATCGCCATGCTGAATTCTTAAAAAACCCGCTGCCAATTGAAATGCTTTTTCGCCAAAACGTGGAACTTTGAACAAGTCTTTCAGATTATTAAATCTTCCGTTTTTATTTCTATACTCAACAATGGTGTGTGCCATTTTCTCGCCTATGCCCGAAACATAACGAAGCAAATACTCTGAACAGCTGTTAAGTTGAACTCCAACCTTATTTACGCATTCAATAACCGTCTCCTCGAGCGACGTTTTCAATAATTTTTGATCAACATCATGCTGATATTGCCCAACTCCGATAGCTTTTGCATCAATTTTCACCAGTTCTGCCAACGGATCCTGCAACCGGCGAGCAATAGAGACAGCTCCCCTTACTGTTAAATCGTATTGAGGAAATTCTTTGCGAGCAATATCGGATGCACTGTAAATCGAAGCTCCTGCTTCGCTGACAACAAAAATTTTAATCGTTTTGGCAAACGACATTTTCGACAAAAAAGCTTCCGTTTCGCGGCTTGCGGTTCCATCACCAATGGCAATATAATCAATTTTATATGCACTTACCAACGAAGCTATTTTTTTTTCTGCCATTTTAATATCATTTTGCGGAGGATGAGGATAAATGGTCTCGTTATGTAGCAAATTTCCTTGTTCGTCCACACAAACCACTTTACAACCGGTTCTAAAGCCCGGATCGATTCCCATTACCCTCTTTTCGCCAATGGGAGGTGCTAATAATAATTGCTTTAAATTTGCGGCAAAAACCTTAATGGCTTCTTTATCAGCAATTTGTTTTGAAAGCGTAGCAAATTCATTTTCAATAGAAGCCAATATGTGCTTTTGATATGCTTCTTTTACACAATTCGAAACTATTTCGCTGCACTCACTTTTTGTTTTAACAAAAATACGCTCTATTTTCTCAATTGCCAATTGGTTATCAATTTTAATAGAAACCCTTAAAAAACCTTCATTTTCTCCCCTACGCATTGCTAAAATTCGATGCGATGGACATCGACTTAGACGTTCTTTAAAATCAAAATAATTTTTATATTTTTCTGCTTCTTCAACTTTTGTTTTAATTACTCTTGATTCTATTTCTGCATGTTTTGCAAACTGCTGACGAACAACATCGCGTGCATATATGTTTTCAGAAATCCATTCAATTATAATATCTTTTGCACCTTGAATTGCTTTTTCTTCGCTTTCTACTTTATCGTTAATAAAAGCAGAAAGGTTAGGCAATGATTTACTTTTCTGCTCAAATATATATATTGCTAAAGGCTCTAATCCGTTTTCTTTTGCGACCAAAGCTTTGTTCCGTTTTTTGGGTTTAAAAGGCAAGTACAAGTCTTCTAAATGATTTATATCGTAACAGTTTTGAATTTCATCTTTTAATTCATCATTTAGAAAACCTTGTTGTTCTATTGAATTTAAAATAAATGCTCTTCGCTCTTCAAATTCATTGATGAAAGTATATTTTTGATTTAATTGCGAAACCAAAACTTCATCTAAATTTCCGGTCATTTCTTTCCTGTACCTCGAAATAAAAGGGATCGTTGCAGATTCAGAAAGCAGTTTAAATGTATTTTCAACCTGCCATTCTTTCATTCCCAACTCATTCGCTGTTAATAAAATCCACTTTTTGTTCATAAATCAATACGTAATTTTACCAATTAAATTTGGCACGAAAGTAAGTTTTTTTTACTTTTACATCGTCAAAATACACTATGAATATAGTAAAAAAAATATTTCTTTTATCCTTACTTGCAATTATAGCATCTGATATTCAAGCTATTGTACCTATTTCTAGTGATAGTTCTACGTTACTTTCTAATTCATTTAACATACCGAAGCGATCAAAATTTAAAAAGCAACGTTACAGCACCTATACTTTATTTGGCGAAGCAGGCATGACGTATGGATATTATACAGGTCCACGTTACTCCTTCAACTTCGACGGCATATTGCAGGCAACAGATTTATCGGCTCTATCTATTCGACTTGGTATTGGCTACACAAAAGCCACCAACGACTCAACCGTTATGGGGCAGGAAATATTTTTTCCGATTGCCATTCATGTGTTTTTTGGTGAGAAAAACGATTTTGATATGGCCGGAGGAATCTATTATTATGAAAATCGACAAGAATTTACTCCTTATTTATACATTGGTTTCAGGCACCAAAACCCTAAAGGCGGATTTACATATCGTGTAGGGGCCGATATTCATTTAGAACGGGTTTACGACTTAAAAGGCAGAAATCTTCAAAAAACAGCCGTTTATGGACCATTAATAGGTTTGGGATGGTCATTTTAAACGCACATCCATATTTTCATTTTTGATATACCAACAAGTTGAATCGCAAACAGAACGCGAATATTTTTTGAAAAACACACCGTCTATAGCATAAATTGTTTTCCCATTTTGCTGGTATTTTGCTTTTGTATAATAATATTTATTAAGAGGTAAATAAACCGATGTTGATGACTCAGTCAAGGTATCGGTATAAACCAAATGAGAAGTATCGTTGAACTTACCCTCGTATATCCAAATTGGAATCTGCTTATTTTGATTATTCAGGCTAACTTCTATATTCATTTCCCATTCGTAAGGTTCTTGCGTATTACAATCATAGGTATAGTTTTCGCAATCGGTTGCTTTATCGTTGCAGGAATACAACAATGCCGTTAGAATTATATTAGCTATCAATATTCTCATTGCCAATTTATTTTTTTATAGGGCATATAAATCTTTCCCATAGGAATATTAAACAATGCAGAAAGCTTAAAATGAATGGGTGAAGCTTCTATATTTTTAAATTTAAAATATTCACCGGAAAATGCCCACGAAAAAGATTTCCCTTTAAGCATTAGCTCAACAGAAGGAGCAAAAAATCCATATGCATCGGGGCGTTGGCTTACTCCTCTGTATTTACCGTATGTAAGGTAAGCATTACCGCCCATATTTAAATACAAATTCCGTTTTGGAGAAGTATATAATAAAGCTCTTTTTTGAAGATATATGCCCCACAACGTTCTTCGTTCCCAAAACTGATAAATCAGATCATTACCATAGTCGATGAATATTCTGTTGCTCCATAAACGTGTTTGAAAGTTGATACCCAAATTAAAACCATAATGCGATTCAAAAAGTCCAAATGTCAATCCCCAAAGCATATCCTGGTTATTAAAAGAAACAGAATAACCAAAATGTAAGCATTGGAGAACCGGCTTCCAATATGATTTAAAACCATTTTGCTTAAATACTTTAGCTTGCTTTCTATCGCCTAAAAAATAAGATAACCTGATTAAATTATTACCCGAAGTTTTTACAAAATCTTTCTTTTTCAAAGCCCAATCAAGCATTATATTACTTTTGGAAATTAAGGCATATTCCATTAATCCATATCCATTATTACTTACATCGTTTATATTTGCTCCGATTCGCAATAAATATCCGGCCATAGACGTATCGCCAATTTGCACAGCCAATAAAAATGGAGTAAGCCCGTCATTGTCGGGGAATTTTATTAACGTCTCACTCCAGTCAAAATAAGGCAATAAATCATATCGCTTATAAAATATTAATCCCATCATTACGGTATTACCTTCATCGTCAATAGCGGTAGGTTTTGCACCGTATTTTAATAACAATGAAACGACCGAAGTGTCGGCATACTTTGTAGCATAGTGCAAAACCGAAATTTTATTTTTAATAACTTTATCAACGTTTGCACCTTTCTTTAGCAATAATTCAACGATTGCAGGTTGATTGTATGCAATAGCCATGAACATTGGAGGTAAGGAGTAAGAAGTTTCATAATTAACGTCTGCACCATTTAATAGCAATGCCTTAACTGAATTGTACTGACCGCTTTGAATGGCATAATTTAAAGCACAAACCCCATCGGATGAAACAGCATTGGGGTCGGCTCCGGCATTTAACCAAAAAATGACAGAATCAACCTTAGCTTCGTATACCGCAACTAGTAATTTATAATTTAAATCATTATTAGATAATGAATCTTGTTGACAAAAAGCACTTTTCGTGAATGTTAAACTTGTAAATATAATGAGCAACCGAATAGATTTCATTCTGCTAAAGTAAAACAAATTATTGAATTATTTTTATTTCTGTACGCCTGTTCAGTGCACGTCCTTCTTCACTATCATTATTGGCAATAGGTTTAGTACTTGCATAACCTGCATACGTCATTCTTGAGCTTGAAATGCCTTTAGCAACCAAATAATCGAAAATAGCCTTAGCTCGTTTTTCGGAAAGTACCTTATTATGGTTTTCGTTGCCTTTATTATCGGTATGCCCACTGATTTCAATTTTTATTTTACTGTTTACTGTCATAAAACGCACTACTTTTTCGAGCTCAGCAAAAGAATTACTTTTAAGCTTAAATGAATCGGTAGCAAAAAAAACATTAGGTAGTACAATGGAGGCACCGTTAACAGCAGGCAACATTTCAATATCCTTGATTTTCACATTAATATCTTGATTATTAACTAAGTTTATATTTTCTGAATGAAACAGATAACCATCGCTTGAAATAAAAAGTCCGTATTCTTTGCCTTTGGGTAAACATAATAAAAATTCGCCATCAACGGAATCCGCATCAGTAGAAATTATAACTTGATTCTTTGTTAAATCAATTATCTCACAATGTGCATTGATGGACTTATGACTTACTTTGTCAAAAATTTTCCCTTTAACATATGTAACATCGTCAGCTTGAAATTTTTTTGGCAAATCGAAGGCATAAATATCATTCAGTCCAAATCCTCCCTGTCGTGATGAAGTGATGTATGCTTTTTTGCCCGATGCTGCTACCACTAGTCCAATTTCGTCTTTAGTGGTATTAATAGGATAACCTAAATTTATTGGTTTAGACCATTTACCATCGCTATTGCGTTTGGACATAAAAATGTCATAGCCCCCTACTCCAAAATGTCCGTTTGAGCAAAAATACAATGTATGTCCATCTGGATGTATAAATGGAGAAACTTCGGACATAGCGGTATTTATGGTGGTATCTAATAAAACAGGAGTTCCCCAACTGCCATTTTCTTTGCGATAGCTGACATAAATATCTGAATTTCCTATTCCCGAAGCTCTTTCGCTGACAAAATACAGTTCTTTTCCATCGGCCGAAATACTGGGTTGTGATTCCCAGTCCATTGAATTTATCTCCTTTAAATTTTTTGCTTTTGTCCACCCTTGAGCAGTTTTTTGCGAAAAGTATAAATCGCATTGTCCTTTACCATCCGGACGATTGCATGCTGTAAAAACCATGTATTTGCCATCGCCTGTAATGGTTTGAGCTCCCTCGTTCATTTTTGTATTTACATCTCCGGGAAGAGGAACAGCGGTTGCCCATTCACCATTAGAAAAATAACTAATATAAAAATCTTCTTGGGTTTTCTCGGATTCGGGTGGCGCACTTTTATATAAAGGAACTCTTCTGGTAAAAACAATGGTCGCTTCGTCAGGAGAAATATAGGGATAATAATCATTGCAAACCGAATTAACTCCTTCGCCCAAATTAACCGGATTGAAATCAACGGGATTGTTAATAAGCGAAAGCGAATATTCGCAACGTTTTATTTGTTCGTTAACTCTATTTGTTATATTGCTCTTCGGAACTTTAGATAAAAAAAGTCGATACGACTCCAACGCCTCATTAACTAAACCCATATAAAACTGAAAATTGGCTAACTGGTAATATGTTTCGGGATATTTTTTACCACAAAACTTTGAACATTGTTGGTAGTATATAATGAGTGAATCATAATATTCAAACGTAAGAAAATACTCACCCAATAATTTATATGCTTTAAAATACGATGAATCGTCTTCAAGAATTAAATCAATATATTTACGAGCATGCGAGTAGTCACCATTTTTAAAACACAATTCTGCATAATCGTATGTTTTGTCTAAATATTTATGGTTTTGTGCATACGAAAATAAATTCGATAATACAGTAATAATATATAAAGTAAAAATAATTTTTCTCATGGCATAAAGGTAAACATTCTACAAAAAACGAACAAAATATCCATAAAATTATAAATCTGAAAATAATTTTGTAGCTTAGTGCAAAAATATAATAAAGGCTATACACATACATAATGTTGATAATTAATTACATGAAAATTTATTTAGGTATCTTTTTATTCTTATTCCATATAAATTTAGTTGGACAAGACAAAGAATTTGCTTCACGAATTATTTCAGATTTAACCTCTAAAACATACAAAGGAAGAGGTTACACTCACAATGGAATTAATAAATCTCAACAATATATCGTCAACACATTGAAATCAGTTGGAGTAAAACAAATTATTCAACAACCTTTAAAAATGCCCGTTTCTGTTATCAAAAAAGCCAATGTTAAATTTGATAACATCGAAGCAGAATTAGGAAAAAACATCATTATTTATCCCAATAGTTGTTCTATAAACGGGAACTATCAAATTTATAAGCTTACAAAAAATAATTTACCTTCAATTTTATCTAATGATTATGCTGACAAATTTGTACTGTTTGACACTTCCATTAGTAACAACAACGATTATTCAAAAGAAATACGACTATTGACACAAAACAACAACATAAAAGCCAGAGGTTTCATCGTTTGCAAGTCAAAAAAAATTATGCAAGTACAAGCCCACGAAACAAAATCTTGGGTTATAATGGAAATGGATACTACATTTATTAATGCTAAGAACATTACAATCAATCTAAGAACCAAACACATAGAACAATATAAAACGGCTAACATCATAGCATTAATAAAAGGCGAAACCGATAGTATAATTGCTTTTAGCGCTCACTACGACCATTTGGGCGAATTAGGCAATATTTATTTTCCCGGCGCAAATGATAACGCGAGCGGCGTTTCTATGACAATAGATATTGCCAGAGAATTTGCACTTCAAAAAAACAAATACACCATTGCTTTGATGTTTTTTACAGGCGAAGAAGTTGGATTGGTAGGCTCCGAATACTTTGTTAATCATCCCCTATTTAATTTAAATTCCATTAAATACCTTTTCAATTTAGATGTAATAGGAAGCGGTGAAAAAGGCATAACCGTTGTTAATGGCGAAGAATATAAAGAATTAATGCAGCAACTCCAAAAAATAAATATTGATAACCATTTACAACTCGATATTCAAGCAAGAGGAACATCAAACAATAGCGATCATGCCCCCTTTTATAAAAAAGGAACAAAAGCCGTCTTTATTTATGCAAAAGGGAAAACAGGACCATACCACCACCCTGAAGATAATTTAGCCAATTTAAGTATGGAAAAATACGAATCAATTGTTAAACTGTTAATTTTATATACCAAGCAATGAAAAAAGTATTTGTTTTATTGAGCTTCGTGTGCATTTTTCAATTTTTAACTGCACAAAACGAAAGTCGAATGTTGCGTTTTCCAACTATACATGGCGACAAAATTGTATTTTCTTATGCCGGCGACTTATATTCAGTAAGCTCAAATGGTGGTACAGCACATAAACTTACCAATTACAGCGGTTACGAAACATTTCCTCACTTTTCGCCCGATGGAAAATACATTGCCTTTACCGGGCAATATGACGGAAACACAGAAGTTTATATCATACCTGCCGAAGGAGGTGAACCCAAACGCTTAACATATACAGCAACACTCAATCGTGACGATGTTGCCGACCGGATGGGACCAAACAACATTGTTACATCGTGGACCCCCGATGGGAAAAAAATAATTTTTCGCTCACGCAAAGCTTCATGGAACGATTTTGTAGGGCAATTATATTCTATCTCTATTGATGGCGGATTACCGGAACAACTGCCTCTTTCTAGCGGAGGATTCAATTCATTCTCCAGCGATGGAAAAAAACTGGCATTTAACAGAGTGATGAGAGAATTTAGAACATGGAAATATTACAAAGGAGGCATGGCAGATGATATTAGAATATTTGATTTTAATACGAAGTCCATTGAAAATATTACCCAAAACCCGGCTCAAGATATATTCCCGATGTGGTATGAAAATGAAATTTATTTCATATCAAACCGCGACAGAATAATGAACTTATTTGTATATAACACCACTACAAAGGAAATAAAGAAAGTTACTCAATTTGAAGATTACGATATAAAATTCCCTTCAATAGGTAATGATAAAATTGTTTTCGAGCAAGCTGGATATATTCATATTTTTGACATTAAAACGCAACAAACCAAAAAAATAAACATTCAAATTGCAGACGACCATTTATACTCATTAAATAAATGGGTAGATGCTTCAAAATATATAAACGACTATGATATTGCTCCCGATGGCAGTCGTCTTGCATTTGCCGCGCGTGGCGATATTTGGACAATTCCGTCTAAATATGGCATATGTATGAACCTTACCAACAGTTCCAAATCGCACGAACGCGAAGTGTGCTACTCACCCGATGGGAAATATGTTGCTTATCTTTCAGACATCTCCGGTGAATATGAAATTTATATCCAAGAAACAAATTCGAATAAACAGCCTGTTCAACTTACGCATGGAAGCGATAATTACATATTCACACTTTTATGGTCGCCCGATAGCAAAAAAATATTGTTCAACGATAAAAAATTCAATTTGAAGTTTATTGATATTACTACCAAACAAATCACGCTGGTTACTCAAAGCAAAACGTGGGAAATTACTGATTTTGTTTGGTCGCCCGACAGTAAGTGGATTGCATACGTTGACAGAACTTTGCAAAACACAATGAGCCAAATTTTTATTTATAATATAACCAATAAAATAATTTCTTCTGTTACTAGTCAATGGTATTCGAGTGCTAACCCTGCTTTTAGTAAAGATGGCAAATATTTATACTTCACTTCTGACAGAGATTTTAACCCAACATACAGCAATACAGAATGGAATCATTCTTATAGTGATATGTCAAAAATATACTTTGTTACCCTACAAAAAGAAACACCCAATCCGCTAGCTCCTCAAAATAAGGAAATCAATCCCTCTGAACAAGACAGCACTGCTAAGAAAAATGCCAAAGCCAATGCAGCTATTCGAATTGACTTCGATAATATTTACAATAGAGTAGTAGCATTGCCCATCGAAGCCGGAAATTACTGGAACTTGCTTTGTGCAGATAATAATCTTTACTATAATTTCACTTCAGAAAGTTCGCCCAACGTTGCATTAAAAATGTTTAGTTTATCCAACAAGAAAGAAACAAAACTGGGCGATTTTGGAACATTTAAAATTTCGGCAAACGAAAAGTACATGTCGGTAAGTAAAAGCAATAATTATTACATTATTGAATTGCCCAAAAACGAAATAAACCTAAACGAACCGGTATCGTTAAAAGAGATGAAAGCTTATGTTAATCTGAAAGATGAATGGATGCAAATTTATAATGAAGCTTGGCGTCAAATGCGTGATTTCTTTTACGACCCCAATATGCATGGTGTTGACTGGAAAAAAATTTATGAAAAATACAAACCTATGGCTGAAGCTTGCCCCCATCGAAACGATTTGACTTATGTAATTGGCGAAATGATAGGTGAACTTAACATTGGTCATGCTTATGTTGGTGGTGGCGACCAAAATGCACCCGAACGTATTAAATTAGGTTTATTAGGTGCTCAAATTTCGAGACATCCATCCGGATATTTTAAAATTGATAAAATTTTAAAAGGCGAAAATTGGAACCCTGCTTTACGTTCTCCGCTTACTGAGGTTGGAGTTAATGTCATCGAAGGCGATTTTATTATTGCCATTAATAATCAATCAGTAAAGAATGTAAACGATATTTATAAATTGCTTACCAATAAAGCAACTGTTCCGGTAGAATTGACCATTTCATCGAAACCCGATGAACTTAATACTCGGAAAGTGGTAGTAACTCCTATTGATGATGAAAACCCTCTGTATTATTTCGATTGGGTTCAGGATAATATAAAAAAAGTTAGCGATGCAACCAATGGCGAAGTGGGATATGTTCATATACCCGATATGGGAGTTGAAGGACTTAATGAATTTGTGAAATATTTTTATCCACAACTCAATAAAAAAGCATTAATTGTTGACGACAGAGGCAATGGAGGCGGAAATGTATCTCCCATGATTGCCGAACGCCTGAAACGACAAATTGCTTTTATGGGTATGGCACGCAATCAAATAGAAGGGGAACCCACACCCAATCAAATGATACTGGGGCCTAAAGTGTTACTTATTAATCAGTATTCTGCTTCAGACGGTGATCTATTCCCTTATCAATTCAAAAAATATGGAATTGGAAAAGTTATTGGAGTAAGAACATGGGGCGGAGTTGTTGGAATTAGAGGCTCACTTCCCTTTATCGATGGTGGTTATTTAATGAAACCCGAATTCGGACATTATGCTGCTGATGGTAAATCGTGGATTATAGAGGGATATGGAGTTGATCCCGACATTGAAATTGATAATGACCCATACAAAGAATTTATGGGCGAAGATCAACAACTCAACAAAGCAATTGAAGTGATTTTGGATGAATTAAAAAAGAATCCGGTTGAAAAACCTGCCATACCGCCATTCCCCGATAAAACGAAATAAAAATCAGAGTGGCTGCCTCGTTATTGAGACAGCCACTTTTTTTATTACACCTCTTCTGCTTCAATAATACTCTCAAATATTATGCTTCCGTTTCGCACATCGATATAAATACCGTTTTGAGCATTCATTTTCCCTTCAAGTATTGCTTTTGAAAGTTCATTTACCAACTCTCGCTGAATCAAACGTTTAATTGGACGTGCTCCCAACTGTATCTCAAATCCCTTGTCTGCAATCCATTCTACTAATTTTGATGAATAATCCATTTTAATGCCATTTTTCATTAACATTTGTTTCAAATTCATCAATTGCAATTGAACTATTTTCATAATATCATCATCCATCAAAGGCGAGAACATAATAATTTCATCAACTCTATTTAAAAATTCAGGACGAATCGTTTGACGCAGCAACTGTAAAACTTTTTCTTTGGTCCGTTCTAAAATATCTTCTTTATTCGTTGATTTTAATTGCTCAAATTCATCATAAATAATATGCGAACCTATGTTAGAAGTCATAATGATGATGGTGTTTTTAAAATTAACCACCCTACCTTTATTGTCGGTCAAACGCCCATCATCGAGCACTTGCAATAACAGATTAAATACATCGGGATGTGCTTTTTCAATCTCATCGAGAAGTATTACCGAATAGGGTTTTCTACGAACAGCTTCGGTCAATTGTCCACCTTCATCATAACCGACATATCCCGGAGGTGCACCAATCAGTCGCGAAACAGAATGACGCTCCTGGTACTCACTCATATCTATTCGAGTCATTAGGTTTTCGTCATTAAACAAGAATTCTGCAAGAGACTTTGCCAATTCTGTTTTACCCACTCCGGTGGTACCTAAGAAGATAAAAGAACCTATGGGTTTCTTAGCATCCTGTAAACCTGCTCTACTTCTGCGAACAGCATCCGATACAGCTCTAATAGCTTCATCTTGCCCGATAACACGTTTATGAAGCTCTTCTAAAACGTGTTATCGGGCA
>Ga0116186_1001692_pt1 | contig 21223 bp, 22 predicted proteins | sample AD_JPNNA4_MetaG_FD_89806 | JGI IMG/M metagenome (GOLD analysis project Ga0116186, IMG submission 89806) | Active sludge microbial communities of municipal wastewater-treating anaerobic digesters from Japan - AD_JPNNA4_MetaG | ecosystem: Engineered > Bioreactor > Anaerobic > Digestate | place...
AAGCCCGGACAGGAACCGGTTGAGATAGACACCTTCGTATTTTTCCTGGGACGCGAGGGCCATGGCCGACGGCTTGTTGTTGACATCGTATGACGGCGCGGACACCATGCACAGCAGTTCGCCTGTTTTGTAGTTATAGACCCCGACGGTTCCCTTGCGCCCGTCAAGGGCATTGTAAGCCGCAGCGCAGGCATTTGCGTCGAGGGTCAACCGGATATCGCTGCCTCTGCCGTATTTTTTCAGCGTGTAGATGCCGTTGAGAAAACTGTAGCCCGTCAGTTCCTGCCTGTATGCCGACTGGATACCGGTGGAGATAAATCCTTCCGTGTCGCCGACGGCGTGCAGGGTGGCTTTGCGGACGGCCCTGCTTTCATGATACAGCCGTTTGCCGCCGTCGCTTTTTGCAAGGACCTCGCCGTTTCTGTCGGTGATGGCGCCCGCGCTGGCAATCTGCCCGCGGGTGTAAATATGCCGGTTGAAACGGTTGGACGACCAGGCGCCGCCGTTGACGGCAAATTGCGCCGTCAAAATGACCAGCCCAACGATAAATGCGGCAGCCAGCGCATATAGAACCCCGGCGCGTTTGGCGATGTTCTTCAAACCGCGTCCCTCCCCGCGCGCGCGTTCTTCGATATGGGAATATCCGCTCTTTCCGGCTGCGCGGCGGCTTTGAAGCGGAAACCGGCGCTTTTGATAAAGGCAATGAGGGCCCAGGAGCCGATGACGCTGGAGCCGCCCCTGCTGATAAAGGGCAGCGTGACGCCCGTCAGCGGAAGAAGGTCGGTGATGCCGAAGATGTTGAGCGCGGTCTGAAACAGCAGCATGCCGGCGGCAGCGACACAGGCAATCGAGTAGTAGGATGAAGCGGCGGTTCTGGACGCCTTGATGCAGTACACGGCCAGCACCGCGTAGGACGCGGCGACAAGAAGCCCCAGCAGCAGCCCCCACTCCTCGCAGATCATCCCGAACACCAGGTCGGTCGAAGCGGCATATACCTGCCTGAGTTTGCCCTCGCCGATGCCGAGGCCGAGCAGTCCGCCGCTGGCCGAATAAATCAGCACACGCGTCTGCTGGAAACCGCCCGTATCCATATTCTCCCAGATATGCCGGTAGGTGGAGAAACGTTCCGCCACATAGGGTTTGAAATAGACCACCAGCATCGCGCCCAGCAGCGCGCCGGTGCAGATGAGGATGATCGAGCGCATATCGCCCGACCGCATAAAAGCGATCAGGACGAACGTAAAGAAGAAAATCAGCGCCGTTCCGAAATCCCGCATCAGGAAAAGAAGGCCGACGCAGGCGATGGAAAACACGGCGTACTTGGCCAGGCTTTTCGTCGACTGCAGTTTGTCGATCGTGACGGCGCCGACAAAAATGAACGCCACTTTCACAAACTCGGACGGCTGTACGGAGAACGAACCGATTTTCAGCCAGTTGAGCGCGCCGTTAACGGTTCTCGCCGCGACAAGGTTGAAGGCCAGCACCCCGAGGGCCGCGACCGCGGCGGGTATGCGCAGAAAGACGGCCGCGGACAGGTTTTTCAGCAGCGCCGACAGCAGCAGATAAGCCGCCGCCCCGGCAATAATGGCAATCAGCTGCTTGAGGGCATAGGAGGTGTCGATGCTGCCGCAGACGGCGAGACCGATGCCGGAAAGCAGAAAGGCAATGACTTCAACCTCCTGCGAACTTTGAGGGGCAGCCAGGCGCGCCGTCAGGCAGTAGAGCCATTCCAAGATGATATAGCCGATAAAGATGAGGGCCAATGTCGGGTCGAATCCGCCCGGCGCGAGGACAACCTGCGCGAACGAAATCAACTGAAAAAGCGTAAGCGCTCCCATGGCCGCCGGCCATTTGAAGCGCTTGGGTATTTTGTTGCGTATTGCCGGCACCGCTTTTCTCCCCGGGAACGTTGCCCCGCCGTCGGCCGCGTCAGAGCCCGTCAGTCTTTTTTGGAAATCAGGTCGCGCTTGAGATGTTCGGGCAGGTCCAGGCCGAGTGTCCCGCCGGGGTTCATGATGTTGTCTGGGTCAAAATGCTTTTTCAGCGCGCGGTAAATATCCATCTGGTTTTTGCCGATTTGCGCCTCCAGCCACGGAGCCGTCATTTTGCCGATGCCGTGGTGATGGCTCATCGCCGCGCCGTACTTCTGTATATTATCCATGATGCCGCTCTGGTAGGCAAGGTACTCGTCGATTTCGCTCATTTTCGCCTCGAAAATGAAATAGAGGTTCACCCCCTGCGGATAGAAATGCGACATGTGCGTCATGCAGATGGTGTTGGGCCGGCTCTTGCAGAAAGCCCGCACCCCTTCATAGACGGGCATAAAATTATCCCAGTTGACCGCGCACTCGAGCGTGTCGATCATCAAGCCGTAGTCGCCCATATCCTCGCGCAGATAGGGGTCGGTGAAGCGGCCGTGTTCCCAGCCCTTGGTGACCAGACCGGTGGTGTACATTCCGCCGTATTGGCGGGCGATTTTTTTAATCTGGCGTTTGATGTTTTTCCCGAAATGTTTCTCGCCGTCGGTAAAGCCGAGCATCAGTACGCGGCTGCCCTCTTTGTAACCCCGGGCGTTGAGCAGGCTTTCGATCGGGGTGCCCGCCACGCCGTACATATTGAAGGCGACGGAAGTCTCTTCCGGGTCGGAAAGGCGGAATACCGAGGGATAGCCGAATTCGCCCTGCATCACTTCGCGCGCGGCGTTGACGCCGCTCTGCCAGTCTTTAAAAACGAAACTGAAACGCTGCCTGTTGCCGGGCATGTAACGGAAGATGCGCAACGTGACATGCGTCAGGATGCCGAAAGTCCCTTCGCTGCCCATCATGATCTGGTCAATCGAGGGACCCGTCGCGTTTCGCGGGAACTCGTCGCTTTTGATGATTCCCGCGGGCGTAACATACTCCTGGCTGATGACGATATCCTCGATTTTACCGTAATAGCTGGAGTTTTGCCCCGCACCGCGCGTCACAACCCATCCGCCGACGGAGGAATACTCGAAGCTCTGCGGGAAATGGCCGCAGGTGTAGGCCCGTTTGGCCGAAAATCTCGCTACCGCGTCATTGAGTGTTTTTTCCAACTGCGGACCGCTCATGCCGGCTTCGACGGTGATGGTCTGGTTATTCTCGCTGAAGGCGATTACCTTGTTGAAATGCGGACGCATATCCAGGGTGATTCCGCCTTTGTAGGGCTCCAGGCCCCGTGTCACGGATGAGCCCCCACCGTAGACATACATGGGAATTTTTTCCTGCGAGCAGTAGCGCACCAGTTTGATGATGTCTTCGCGGTCCCTGGGATAAACGACGGCGTCGGGCAGGTTTTCGACGATGTGTTTGCGCAGGCGCATCAGGTCAAGCATCGTCTTGCCGTACGCGACGCTCAGGCGCGTGTAATTGTCGGTTTTGACATTGTCGGCCCCGACGATCTCGCGCAGGGCGTTGAGTGTCGCCTCGCCCATCCGGGAAGGGATGTCGAACTCGACGGCTTCGAGGCCCATCTCTTTGCCCTGGGCAAAATCCCCGTCGGTCATGTCGAAGGTTTCTTTCATCAATTTGTAGAGTCTGGCGTTGGGCGCCTTCCACTGTGTCGGGCTGCCCCATTTGAGAATGGACCGGTAGGATTTTGCCGGTGCCTCCTGATGGTACCAGGCGGGTGTAAACTCGTTTTTGTCGGACATGTCCGTACCTCCCTGTCGCGCGCAGGCGCTTATTTGGGTTTATCACATGGTGGCGGTCGCCACGATATCGGTGCCGAAAACATCTTTGATAACGACGTCGCCCGTTTTAAGCCGCTCGGTGACCAGGGCGCGGCGGATGATTTTCATCGCGTCGAGCATGTTCCCTTTCGGTATCTCTCCCCTGGTCTTTACCGGCAGGCGCGGCATATCCGGAAAGACGGTCCTGACGGTTGAAGTCAGCGAACGCATCGGACGGGTCAGTTCGTTGACGGCGAAATCAATGCCTTTTTTGCAAAGGGCGCCTTCCACTTGAATGTTTTCACCTGTACCGGTGACCGTCAGCCGGCACCCGTTGGGGCACACGATACAAGTCATGGGCTGTCTTCTCCTTGCTGTCGAGCACATCCGGAAAGCCGAAAGGCTCGTTGATCTTGACGTAAAACGGCTCGCCGCGGACACGGGCCTCGCTGATTCATGTCGCGTCGAGCATGGACAGGCGGATATCCCCGTCGATTATACCCTCGCCGGGGTCGATTCTCAATACTTCCATCTCGGAGGGCGTCAGGCGCAGGTACTTCCTGGTCTTTTTAACCAGTCCGGGGGCTTCGACGGCGACACGCTTGTTTCTGCATTCTTCCCGCACACGGAAATAAAGGTCGAAGGGGCCTCCCGCGGCGGTATCGTACCGCTGCGGCACGGCATAGAGAAAGTCGCTGCTGTCATAGCGCACACAAACCTGAGAACGGGCGTGTCCTGTATAGGCCGCGGCGCACGCCCCGGCAAGCTCTCCGCTGATGGTGACATAATCGACAAGATCGTTGACATGCAGGGCGTTGCCGCAGGAGAAAACGCCCGGGACGCTGGTCATGAGCGTCTGGTCGACGACGGCGCCCTTTGTGGCCGGGTCGATTTCAACGCCGAGCGCCTCGGCGACTTCGTTCTCCGGCAGGAGGCCGACGGAGAGAATCAGCGCGTCGCAGGGCACTGTTCTCTGCGTGCCCTCGACAGGCGCGAAGTTTTCATCGACCGCGCAGATTTCCACCGACTCGACCCTTTTAACACCCGTCACTTTGGTGACCGTGGAGGAAAGATGCAGCGGGATGTTGAAATCCTCCAGGCACTGGCTGACGTTGCGCGCCAGGCCGGCGGGGGAATTTTTGATTTCATAGACACCCTCGACCTGCGCCCCTTCCAGGGTCAGCCTTCTGGCCATAATCATACCGATATCGCCGCTGCCGAGAATCACGCAGCGTTTCGTCGGCAAACAGCCCATAATGTTGACATAGTATTGCGCGGTCCCCGCCGTGAAAATGCCGGCCGGGCGGTCGCCGTGGATAAAAACCTGCCTGGAGGTTTTCTCTCTGCAGCCGCAGGCAAGGACGACGGTTTTGGAGAGGATCCTCTCCATTCCCTGCGCGCTCTGAAGCAGCAGGGAGAAACCCTGCGCGCCGCGCGCGGTTTCCACCGCGAAGGCCTGGGTTCTGTACGCGATATTTCTTGAAAAAAATTCGTCGATGAAGCGCTGCGCGTACTCGGGACCCGTCAAGCGCTCTTTGAAATAAACCAGGCCGAAGCCGTCGTGGATGCACTGTTTGAGAATGCCGCCGAGTTTCTTTTCCCTCTCGACGAGTAAAACCGACGCGCCCTTTTTATCGGCGGCAATCGCCGCGGCAAGCCCGGCGGGGCCTCCGCCGAGAACCACGACGTCAAACGAAGACTCCCGGATGGTCATGGCGACACCTCCATAGGCGCGGTCTCCTCAAGGATATTGGAACAGCCCCCGCATTTGGTGATTTCACAAGGCTTTTTACCGGTCTGTTCGCAGATAATTTCCAGCACGAGCGGCCCGCAAAACCCGCCCTGGCAACGCCCGGTGCCCGGCCGGACGCGCCGTTTGACCGCGTCAATGGAGACGGCCGGCAGCGGCGCGTTGACCGCGTCGATGATTTCGCCTTTGCTGATGCCTTCGCAGCGGCAGATGACGATACCGTAATCGGGGTTTTTCGCGATGGCCTGCTGTTTCTCCTCGAGCGTCAGTTTCGCCATGACGGGACCGGTCCTGCGGACGGGGTTGAACTTCTCGTTGGGAAGTACTTCCCTCTCCCGGGCAAGGATTTCGCGCGTCAGCTGAGATATTTTCAGCGCCACGGCAGGCGCGGCGGCGAGGCCGGGCGACTGGATGCCGGCCGCGTGCATAAGGTTGGAGACCGTTTCGGACGCTTCGACGATGAACTCTTCCTCATAGGTGGCCGCCCGGATACCGGCGAAATAGGTGATGGCGTCGCTTTTGGCAAATCCCTTGATGAGCGGCAGGTGCTTTTCAAGCACCGCGTCGATGTTCCGCCTGTGCGTGGAAAAATCCTCACGCAGGGGAATTTCGTACGCGTCCGGCCCGACAAGGACATTATCCTCGATGGTGCGCATCACGCCGCCGCCCTTGGTATCCGAAAAAGCCTGGGCGAGGCCGACCAGCCCCATCGACCGGGTTACGAGCGGGCCTTTCTTTTTATCGAGAATCACGCACTCGCCTTTACGCGGGTGGATGGTGAAAAAACGGTCGTCCGCCATCTCGGCGATCACATCGGAAAAAACGCCGGCGGCGTTGACGACAACCCGCGGGCGCAGGGTACCGCGGTTGGTTTTCACGGCCGTGATTCTGCCGTGTTCGGTTTCCATCGACTCCACCATCGTATCGAGCGAAACCGACGCCGAGTTCTCGATGGCGTTGTCGGCAAGGGCGGCCGTAAGTTTGTAGGGCGAAAGGACCCCTGAAGAAGGGTATTCGAAGGCGCCGACCGCCTCATCGGTGATGTTCGGTTCAAGCTGATGGAGCGTTTTGCGCGAAATCTTCCTGCCCTCGATGCCGAACTTCTTTTCCCGCATGGCGAATATCGGTGCGGAAAGCAGGCCGAACCAGCGCTCGGAATACAAAATCAGGCTGCCGTAGCGTTCAAAGGGGATGGACAGGTCGCGGCAGATATCGGTGTACATCGCGTTGCCCAGAACGTTCATGTCGCCGCGCAGCGTGCCGGGATGGGAAGCGATGCCGGGGTGGATCATGCCGTCGTTGCGCGAGGAGGCGTGCATGGCGACGTCGCTCTCTTTGTCGCATAAAAGGATATCCAGCTTATAGCGGCTGAGTTCCCTCGCGATGGAGCAGCCGATAACTCCGCCGCCGATAATCAGCACGTCGGGCGCACGGCCTTCCAGAGAAGCATCCCTCGTTTCCGGCTGCCGGACGGCGGGAGGATCGAAACCCGCCAGGCGGATGTCGTTGATCACGCCTTTATAGCCGGCCTTGGCGGCAAGCTTTCCCGCCTTGACGATCTGCGCCCAGTCGGCCAGTTCCCCTTCCAGGCGGATGCTCTTCCTTTTTTCGGAACATTCGACGCCGAGGATGCCGTGTTTTATCAGGGTCTTTGAAACAGATTCGGGATTTTGTTTCATGGTTTCACCCGGGTATGTCAAGTTGTTCGAACATCTTGACAACATAGTAACACCGTGTTATGCTTTTGTCAACAGGCAGACTCTCAAATGGTGTGAATCACTCGGGGGACGCGGTATGCAAACGGACGACAGGCTGCCCCTGTACGTACAGGTTAAAAACCATATCATGGACGCCATCGCCTCCGGCGCGTATCCGCCGGGGTCAAAGCTCCCGACGGAACATCAGTGGATGGAAATGATGAATGTCGGCAGGGGCACCGTGCGCAGCGCGCTGACAGAACTTGAACATGAGGGCATCATCGTCAAAAGGCACGGTATCGGCACCTTCGCCGGCGAGCCGAAGCAATCGTTCAGTTTCGAGCCGGTGCTTTCGCTGACTTATTCGCTGCGTAAAATGGGGCTGAAAACCGACAACATCATCATCGCCAAAGAGACGGTAAAACCGGCAGGCAAATTGCTGGATTACTGGGGAACTCTTTCAGAAGTGGGCAGACTCAAGCGCCTGCGTCTGGCCGGCGGAAGGCCCGTCGCCGTTGAGGACAGCTATTTTGTTCCCGATGTTTTCGAGTCTGTCTGCCGGGTAAAACCGGGCGGTTCGGTCGCAAGGGAAATCCTGGCCATGCCCGGCATCACCATTGCCAGAGCGGAGTTTGTCATCGAAATCAGGCAGCCGGATGACAGCGAGCGGTCCTCCCTGCGGCTGCCGGGCGGCGAAAACGTCGCCGAGCTGACCCGCTGGACATTCGCCAAAGGCAGAAAAATCCCCATCAGTTTCGTCCGTTTCGTCATGCCCGAGAATATGATGAGTTCTTCGGCCTTGATTACGGGCGAAACGTAAGTCTTTTTATCAAAAAACTTGACGGATTGTTTGATTTGTGATAGAGTATTTTTACCTCTCAAGGAGGGTTCTTTTTTTGTGCCCTTTTCCCGCGAGAGGGAGGCCTGAAAGTCCGAAAATATGGAGGTGCCGTTATGAGAGTCAAAGTGACCCTTTCCTGCACGGAGTGCAAACAGCGCAACTACGACAGCATGAAAAACAAAAAGAACACACCCGACCGGCTGGAGATGAACAAGTACTGCAGATTCTGCAAGAAACATACTCTCCATAAGGAAACAAAATAGGCGGGAGGAACTGACATGCCAAACAAAGAAAACAATCCCGCCGAAACTGTCGACAAGGAAGACAGCAAACTCGAAGCCGCGAAAAAAGTGGCCAAAGCCGCCAAGGCCTCCGGCTCAAAAAAGAAAAAGGCTGCCGGAGGGGGCGCTCTTGCGCGGGCCGGCAAAGCGATCCCGAAGTTTTTCAAGGACTTCCGCTCGGAAGTTAAAAAGATCGTTTGGCCCGACACAAGGTCCGTCGTCAAGAATACCGGCATCGTGCTGCTGATCGTCGCAATCATCGGCGTCGTCGTTTTCGGCATCGACACCGGCCTTTCCGAACTGCTCAAACTGATGATGAAGGCCGCCAAAGGCAGCGAAGAAACCACCACAGCCGCTGCCGCGGCCATCTTCAGCCGTTTCGGCGGGCTGTGACGGGAGGAAGCGCGATGCCTGATTACAGATGGTTTGTCGTCCATACCTATTCCGGCTATGAGAACAAGGTGGCGGCAAATATCATCAAAGTCGTTGAAAACCGCAAAATGGCCGACCAGATACCCGATATCAAGGTCCCTACCGAGACCGTGACGGAAATCAAGGACGGCAAAAACGTCGAAAAAGAGAGAAAACTCTATCCCGGTTATGTGCTTGTCAAGGTTGCCGTCTCGCCCGACGAGAACAACCGCTATACCATGAGCGACGACTTGTGGCTGATCATCCGCAACACCCGCGGCGTCACCGGCTTTGTCGGTCCGGAAGGCAAGCCCGTTCCCCTCTCGGAAAGGGAAGTCCTCGACATCGGCGTGGAGAAAAAGGTCGTCGAAGTCAGTTATCAGGTCGGCGACGTCGTCAACATCATTGACGAGATTTTCGACGGATTCTCCGGCAAGGTGGAAGAAATCGACTTTGACAAAGGTATTGTCAAGGTGCGTGTGTCCGCCCTGTTCGGCAAAGAAACCATCGTCGAACTCGAGCTCGACCAGGTCGAACCGGTCGTCGAATGACAAGGTAATGAGCGGGAATCTCCCGCTTGATTACGCGCGCGAAAGCGTGCGGAGCCCGCGCTCCGCGTGGGAGGAACCTCAGGGTTTGCCCGGGCAGGTTCCGCAATGAACCACAATTGATGGAGGGTTAAAAATGGCACAGAAAGTAGTCGGCTTAATCAAACTGCAGATCCCCGCCGGCAAAGCGACCCCGGCACCGCCCGTGGGACCGGCACTTGGCCAGCACAGCGTCAACATCATGGCCTTCACCAAAGAATTCAACGAACGCACCAAAAACGATATCGGCCTGATCATCCCGGTCGTTATCACGGTCTACGCGGACCGTTCCTTCTCTTTCATCACCAAAACGCCGCCCGCTGCCGTCCTGATTAAGAAAGCCTGCGGCATCGAAAGCGGCTCCGGCGTCCCCAACAGGACGAAAGTCGCGACAATCACCGGTGAGCAGCTGAGAAAAATCGCCGAATTGAAAATGCCCGACCTCAACGCCGCAAGCATTGAGGCGGCTGTGTCCATGATCGCGGGCACCGCCCGCAGCATGGGCGTCAAAGTCGTCGATTAGGGCTCCCGGGTGGGAGGAAAAATCCGTTTTACCACATGATTGGAGGATAATTGATTATGAAACACGGTAAAAAATATACCGAAAGCGCAAAACTTGTCGACAGGGCGAAACTCTATGAAGTACAGGAAGCGCTCGACGCCGCCATAAAAACCGCTACGGCGAAATTTGACGAGTCCGTCGAGGTGCACGTACGCCTGGGCGTTGATTCACGCCACGCCGACCAGCAGGTCCGCGGCGCAGTCGTGCTGCCCAACGGCACCGGCAAAAAGGTCCGTGTCGCCGTGTTCGCCAAAGGCGACGACGCCAAAGCCGCCGAGGCCGCGGGCGCCGAAATCGTCGGCGCAGAGGACCTTGTTGCAAAAATCCAGGGAGAAGGATTCATGGATTTCGACGTGGCCATCGCCACGCCGAGCATGATGGGCCTTGTCGGGCGCCTTGGCAAAATTCTCGGTCCGCGCGGCCTGATGCCGACGCCCAAGGCCGGTACGGTAACGCCCGATGTGGGCAGAGCCGTTTCGGAGGCCAAAGCCGGTAAAATCGAGTACCGCCTCGATAAAACCAACATTATCCACTGCCCGATCGGGAAAGTTTCGTTCGGCACCGAGAAACTCAGCGAAAACTTCAACACGCTGCTCGACGCCATCATCAAAGCGAAACCCGCCGCGACAAAAGGCCAGTATATCCGTTCCTGCGTCGTAGCGTCCACGATGGGCCCGGGCATCCGCATCAACACCGCGAGGCTGACCGCTTCCCAGGCGCAGTAGCCGCTCCGCTAAAAGTGTTGACACCGCGAATCCCTTGTGTTATGATAACCCACGTTGTTCTTGCCTGAGACAGCAGGTGCGCCCCAAAAGGCGCGTAACGGTTCGACCGCCTGCCGAGGAGAGGAACCTGCAGGGCGCCCTGTGCGTTTTGTATGTTGCATTCCCTTTCCGCGGCCCAGCGGAAAGGGAATTTTCATTAGGCAATCGAGGAATATGGAGGTGAAAAAATGCCAAGTGAAAAAGTGATGGAAAAAAAGAAGCAAGAAGTGGAAATGCTGACGCAGATGCTCAAAGATTCGTGCGCGGGCGTGCTGGTCGACTACAAGGGTATTCCCGTTTCCGAAGATACCGCGCTGCGCGCGCAGCTGAGGGCTGCGGACGTCCAATACCATGTCGTCAAAAATACGCTGCTCAATCTCGCCGTCAAAAACGCGGGGCTCGACGAACTGGCCAACGTGCTGTCGGGCACGACGGCCATCGCCACAAGCAAGCAGGATTATGTCGCCGCAGCGCGGATTTTGTCCGGCTACGCCGCCACGCACAAGAACTTCTCCCTGAAAAGCGGTTTTATCGACGGCCGCGTCATCAATGAGGGAACGCTGGCGGCACTGGCCAAACTCCCGTCAAGGGAAGTGCTACTCGCCACCGTTTGCAACGCTTTCAACGCACCGATCGCCGCCTTTGCGCGCGCCGTTCAGGCCATCGCCGACAAACAGGGCGAAACGGCCGCCTGACAGAAACGTTCACAAAACAAAAACCAATTGGAGGTAACTATCATGGCATCAGAAAAAATCAACGAAATGATCGAGCAGTTAAAGACCCTGACCGTTTTGGAACTCTCCGAACTCGTTAAAGCCGTCGAGGAGGCTTTCGGCGTATCCGCCGCGGCCGCCGTCGCCGTCGCCGCCCCGGAAGCGGGCGCAGCAGCCGCTGCAGAAGCCGAGGAGCAGACCGAGTTTGACGTCATCCTCACCGAAATCGGCGCGGAAAAAATCAAGGTCATCAAAGCTGTCCGTGAAATCACGGGTCTCGGCCTCGCCGAAGCGAAGGCGGTTGTCGACAACGCTCCCAAGGCTGTCAAAGAGCAGGTTTCCAAAGAAGACGCGGAAGCCGCCAAGGCAAAACTTGAAGAAGCCGGCGCGAAAGTCGAACTCAAATAATCCGGTTAAAAGCAAGAACCTCCGCCCCTCGGCGGGGGTTTTTTTATTCGGTTATTCCGCAAGGCGCCAACTGTTATTGACGGCCCTTTTGTGGTATCATTAGCCGGACGGCGGCCTTGCTTGCGCTGACACGCCGTATCAATGAAAGGAGCGTTCCGGTATGAAGAAAACCATCCGCTGCAAAGTCTGCGGGTACATCGGCGACGAAAAGGAAATGAAGGGCCTATGCCCCGCCTGCGCCGCCCCTGCGTCCGCTTTCGAACCGGCCGTGCAGCCAAAAGACGGGAAAAGAGACGCCATGCTAAGCATGCATCTGCATCCGGTGACGGTGCACTTTCCCCAGGCGTTCGCCCTTTCGGCCCTGGCTCTCGCCGTTGCCGCCATGGCGTCGGACGGGCTTCGAGAGAAATTGTCCGTTTGTATCGCGATTGTTTCTTTCGCTCTGCCCTTGACCGGTTTGGCAGGCGTTTTGTCGGGCCTTTTCGACGCCCGCCTGCGTTTCAAAAACAAATTCGGCCCGCGCGTGAAAGCGAAGATCGTGCTGGGCACCGTGTTCCTGACCGCTTCTGTCGTTGCGGCCGTTATTGTGAATTTTGAAACCGGCGATGCGGCGGACATCACGGCGCTGCTGTTGTATCTGGTTTGCTTTGTCTGCTCGGCGCTGCTTGGCATGAAAGGCTCAACACTGCTCAACGCGAAACTGCCTTGAGGTCAGCCGCCTCATAAAAAGGAGATTATGTCTTATGAAAAAGAAAGTTTTGTGTCTGCTTTCGCTTGTTTTATGCGTTTGCCTGTTGCCTCCCGCTGCGGCTACGGCTGCTGCACCTGCCGGGAACGAACATGATTATACCATTGACAGCCCCTACAAGGACGTCGACTGGGACTCCTGGAAGGCATTGAAAGCCGCCCTGCATACCCATACCATCGCCAGCGACGGCGCCGCGAATATCGACGAGACCGTTGAAAGCCATTACGCATTGGGTTTTGACATCCTCGCCATTACAGACCATATGGTCAACGCCGCCCCTTGGAACAAAAAACCGCAGACCGTGCCGATTATGACGCTGGTCAAGCAGGAAAGAAACCAGGGAAGGGAACTGTCCGTTCTGACAGACGAACGGTATGCCGAGATCCTCTCCGGCGCCGGCCGCGGCGGCCGCGGCATGCTCGACGTGCCGCTGGGCGTCGAACTAAACGGCGCCGTGCCGAGCAACTCCCATCTCAACGGCCTTTTCGTGAATTACGGTCAGGGACTTATCGGCGTGGACGGCGATTACGAGACGCCTGCCCGGGAAGTCGACCGGCTGGGCGGCGTCACCTTCCTTAACCATCTCGGCAACGTGACGCAAGCGTGGGACAAAAAGGATCCCGACATTTCCCGCAGCCCGAGGTGGGTCAATAAGTTCGCGCGGATATTCCTCGATACCAAATCCTGTGTCGCAATGGATATCAACAGCGGCACCGACGACCATACCGGCTATGACCGGATATTATGGGACGAGGTATTACAGAAAACTATCCCCAACGGGAGAAACGTTTCCTGCATCACCTTCAGCGATTCCCACGGTCTCGACCAGAACGACCGCGCTTTTACCGTGATGATGGAACCGGAGAACACCGTGGAGGCGCTTCGCACCTGCCTGGAAACCGGCGCCTATTTCGGCATCAGCCGCCACGCAAAGGTCGAACTCGGGGAAAGTTTTGAAGGTTCGGGCCCGACGCCTATCGTTACGCGCATCGACGTCGACCAAGCCGCTGACACCATCACGCTGAGCGGTGCCCATTACGACGCAGTCACATGGGTTTCCAACGGCGAGATCATCGCCGTCGGGGAAAAACTCGCGCTCGATCAAGTCAGCAATTCTCTGGGCTGTTACGTCAGGGCTTACCTGACCGGGCCGGGCGGTATCTGCTATACGCAGGCGTTCGTCATCACCGCGCCGGATATCCATATGGGAAAGCCCTATGTCCCCGCGGTTACCTATGACTATTCGTTTTTCCTGCGTAAACTGGTGACTTTTCTCGACGATTACCTTTTCAGTAAAAGCGCAGTCGTTGCGCTGTTTAAGCATCTGGCACTGGGCATTTAATCTGCGCCGCCATAACCCGTAAAAAACGGCTCAAGCGCGGCGCTTGAGCCGTTTTTCCTATTGCCCGCGATGGTTCAGGCGCTGTAGAAAGCCAGCACCGCTTTGTGCGTCATGTAGACATCCAGTTTGGAGACCACTTCGAATGGCGAATGCATCGACAGCACAGGCACGCCGACATCGATGGTGTCGACCCCGAGGTTGGCGATATATTTGGCGACCGTGCCGCCGCCGCCTTCGTCGACTTTGCCCAGTTCGCCGGTCTGCCAGATCACGCCGGCATCGTTGAAGACTTTTCTGATGTGTCCGGTAAACTCGGCGCTGGCGTCCGAGGTGCCGCTTTTGCCCCTGGCGCCGGTATATTTGGTCAGGACAATGCCTTTATTGATATAGGCGGCGTTGAGTTTGTCATGCACCGACGGGAAAGTCGGGTCGAAAGCCGCGTTGACATCCGCGGAAAGGCAGGACGAATGCCGCAGTACCTCTCTCGTACTGAACCCCGAATCCGCCGCGAAGTCGCCGATAAAATCCGCCAGGAAAGACGACGCAAGGCCGGTGTTGCCGTCGCTGCCTGTTTCTTCTTTATCCGATAAAACGGCAAGCGTGGTATAAAGAGGTTTGCCGCACGCGAGCAGCGCCGTGACGCAGGGATAGGCGCAGACGCGGTCGTCGTGCCCGTAAGCCCCGATCAGGCTCGCGTCGAAGCCGATGTCCACCGCCGGGTATGCGGGCACCGCTTCAAGTTCGGCGCTGAGAAAATCCTCTTCGATGATGCCGAATTTTTCGTTGAGCAGTTTCAGGATTTGGAGTTTGACCAGTTCGCTGCCTTTGTCGCTGCGGAAGGGACGGCTGCCGACAAGGATGTTGAGTTCTTCGCCCTTGATGGCTTCCGACGCGTTCCTCTTGCGCATTTCCCCGTCGAGATGCGGCAGCAGATCGTTGACGACAAACCTCGGTTCGCCTTCTTTCTCCCCTATGCTGACGGTGACGGTTTCGCCGTTTTTCTTGACGATGACACCGTGTATCGACAGGGGAACGGCCGTCCACTGGTATTTTTTGATACCGCCGTAATAATGCGTCTTCAACAAAGCCAGGTCGCTGTCCTCATACAACGGGGAAGGTTTCATGTCCAGGCGCGGGGCGTCGATGTGGGCGGCTGCGATGCGGACTCCCTCGGACAGGTCTTTTTCGCCGATGACCGCGAGAATCAACGCTTTGCCGCGATTATTCAACAGGATTTTATCCCCGGCACGGCAGGCGCTGCCTTTTTTTAACGGGCGGAAACCGGCTTTCTCCGCCAGGTCCGCGACATAGGAGACCGTTTCGCGTTCGGTTTTGCAGCGGGTGATAAAGTCTTTGTATCCCCCGCAATACCGGTCGGCTTCCGCCACCTCGTCGCTTTCCATTCGCAGCGCGGCATTCTTGAAATCGAGAAAAAGTTCCTCTTTGAGGGCATCTGCGCGGCTTTTTTCTTCACTCATCTTCATTCTCCTTGTCACCGGGCGTCTGAGCCCGTTCATTTTTTACGGCGACGGCGTCTATCATCGCCGCCAGCCGGTTGACTTGTTCTTCCAGGTCAAACGGTGGACCGGCCAAAATAATGATATCGGCGGCCAGCAGATATTCAAGCGCAGGCATTTGCGCGCCGATTCTGCGGCGGGCTTGTTCAACCGTTAAGCCGTCGCGTTTGACGATGCGTTCGAGGCGCAGCTGCTCCTGCGCGCAGACCACCGCAATATAATCACAGCGTTTGGCGCTCGGGCTTTCGAGCAGGGCGGCGGCGTCGAGAACGACCGCGCCGGCTCCCTGCCGGGCTGCCGCGCGGATGCGCTTGCGAATCTCCCTGTCGATGGGCGGGTGCGTGACGGCGTTGAGTTTCAGCGTTGCCTCCCGCGAGGCGAAAGCGGCCTTGGCCAGCGCCGCCCGGTCGAGGGAGCCGTCGGATTTGATGACTGCCCGGCCGAAAGCCTCCGCGAGGGAGTCAAGGACCGGCGAACCCGGGGCCATGACGCTGCGCGCGACGGCGTCGGCGTCGATGACACAATAGCCGCGCTGTTTGAGCATGCCGGCAACGGTGCTTTTGCCCGCGCCCGTCTGGCCCGTCAAGCCGATGACCGGTATTCTCAAAGTTCAACCACCTCAAATCCCGCGGCTCTCAGAAGCCGGTTGTAAACCGCGAGGCCCAACCCGTCGCTGCCGGGACAGCGGGCGAAAACCCTCTGCGCCGGCAGTTCGTCCGCCTCACGCAACGCCTGAAAGAGGCGTTTGGCCTGCTCCTGCGCTTTGTCTTCCCGGCCGAAAGTCACGGCGGGCAGCGGCATCAGTTCTTTTTCGCCCTCAAAGCAAAGCACGGCGTCGCCTTCGCAGCAGTGCGCGCCGACATAATCGATAAAGCGCTCCAGACTGCCCCGCAGGATAATAACCCGCGCCTTGGGCGAATAGTGCCTGTATTTCATGCCCGGCGACATCACCTGCTGTCCGCTGCCGGCATCGGCGAAGACCGCGGGACTGATATCGACGGCGCCGACGGCCTCCTCAAGCTGGCGCAGGGTGACGGCGCCCGGCCGAAGCAGGCAGGGAACGTTGCTTGCTAACGATATCACGGTGGATTCCACACCGATGCTGCAGGGTCCCGCGTCGACAACGGCGTCAATCCTGCCGTCCAAATCCGCCAGGACATGCTGCGCGTTGGTGGGGCTCGGCCTTCCGGAAACATTGGCGGAGGGCGCGGCAAGCGGCACGCCCGCCGCTTTGATAATGGCAGCCGCCACCCGGTGCGAGGGCATCCTGAGCGCCACGGTGCCGAGTCCGGCGCTGACTTCGCCGGGTACGGCCGCGGATTTCGGCAGAATGATTGTCAGAGGGCCCGGCCAAAAGAGGGACGCGAGTTTCTCGGCCTTTTTGCCGATACGGGTTACCAGCGGCCTGATTTCGTCAAACGCGGCGACATGGACAATCAGCGGATTGTCGCCCGGCCTGCCTTTGGCGGCGAATATCCTGTTCACTGCGGCGGGATCGAGGGCGTTGGCCGCCAGCCCGTAGACCGTTTCCGTCGGGATGGCGACCAGGCCGCCCGCGCGCAGGATTTCGCCCGCGCGGGCTATGCCCGCCTCATCGTTTTCGTTTTTGGCCTCAATGAGAATGGTTCTCATTTTTTACGCCGTCCTATGCCTGATCGTTGTTGAGTTTTTCGGCCGTATCCGCGGTGATAAGGGCGTCGATGATTTCGTCCAAGTCCCCGTTGAGCACCGCTTCGAGCCGGTAAATTGTCAGCCCGATGCGGTGGTCGCTGACACGGCCCTGGGGGTAATTGTAGGTTCTGATGCGTTCGCTCCTGTCGCCCGTACCGACCTGCGACTTTCGCTCGCCCGCGATGGCTTCGCTTTGTTTCAGGCGCTCCGCCTCGAGAATCCGCGAGCGGAGGATTTTCATCGCCTTGTCTTTGTTCTTATACTGGCTGCGCTCGTCCTGGCACTCGACAACGGTGCCCGTGGGCAGATGGGTAATGCGGATAGCCGAATCGGTGGTGTTGACATGCTGGCCGCCGGCTCCGCTGGAACGGTAGGTGTCGATTTGCAAATCGGTGGGTTTGATGTCGATATCAACCTCATCCGCCTCCGGCAGCACGGCAACGGTGACGGTCGAGGTGTGGATCCGGCCCTGGCTCTCGGTTTCCGGAACGCGCTGGACACGGTGGACGCCGCTTTCGAACTTAAAGCGCGAGTAAGCACCGTCGCCCTGCACCATAAAACTGATTTCTTTCATTCCGCCAAGTTCGGTTTCACTGGCGTTGAGGACCTCCGTCTTCCACTTCATGCGCTCGGCATACATGCAGTACATCCGGAATAGGACGCCCGCGAACAGCGAGGCCTCCTCGCCGCCCGCCCCGGAGCGTATCTCCACAATAACGTTTTTGTCATCGTTGGGATCCCTCGGCAGCAGCAGCACTTTGAGTTCGGCCGTTATGGTTTCGATTCTTTGTTTTGTCAGTTCGAGTTCTTCAAGCACCATATCGCGGAAGTCTTTGTCGAGGTCCTTGCCGGCAAGGAGTTCTTCCGCTTCCTTATACTCTTTCTGCGCGCCAAGGAGACTGCGGTACTTTTCGACGACGGGGGCGAGTTGCTTGAGTTCCTTGAGCAGCGCGGTGTATTGTTCCCTGTCGGCGGCGACACCGGGCGAGTATAGCATCGCGTTGACGGTTTCGTACCGTTCCTCGACCTTTTTGAGTTTTTCAAGCATGGCTGCCTCCAGGGGGATACCCGTATAATATAGTCCTTTCAGGGACCGGAAAGGACGGATGTGGAATGCTCAGCTGCCGGACTGTCCGCGGATAATCTGTTTGATGTTTTTTTCAACCTTGCTGCGGGGAGCCATGACTTCCCGGCCGCACTTGTTGCAGTGGATGCGAAAGTCCATGCCGATCCTCGAGACCGTAAACAGGTTCCCGCCGCAGGGATGGTTTTTTTTCATTTTCAGTACGTCTCCCACCCGAACGTCCACAGGCAAGCCCTCCCGATAAAAAGGCCGTAACAATTTATTCTATCATATCCGCGCCGCGGCTGCACCATGCCGGAGTACCGCAGGATGTCACGGCAGCCTTTCACAAATCACGCCGCCGCCGATAAGCGTATCGCCGCAGTAAATGACCGCCGCCTGGCCGGGAGCGATGGCCCTTTGCGGATGTATGAAGCGCATCACCGCGCGGGCGCCCGGTTCGGGAATGACCCATGCTTCGGCGGGCGGGGCGGCGGAACGTATTTTCACCTGCGCCTTAAAAGGAACCCCCGGGTCCTCAAAAGCCGACCAGCGCATATCCCCGGCGCGGAGCGCCGAGCCCTCACACGCGCCGGCAGGCCCGAGAATGACCGTGTTTGTCTTAGCGTCGACAGCGGTGACATACATCGGCTCGCCGAAACTGCCGAGCCCTTTGCGCTGGCCGACCGTATAGCGGAAAACGCCCTTATGCGCTCCGAGCACCTCGCCTCCGGGGCCGACAAACCGTCCGGGAACAGCCGGCTCTTTGATGCGGCCGAGAATGAAGCGGGCGTAATCCCCGTCCGGAATAAAACAAATTTCCTGGCTGTCGCGGCTCCCGGCGGCCGGCAGCGCCGCTTCGCTCGCGATAACCCTGACCTGCTCTTTCGTCAAGTCGCCCAAGGGAAACAATACGCGTTTCAGCAGGCTTTGGTCCAGCGAATAGAGAAAATAGCTCTGGTCTTTGGCGTGCGGCGCCTTGACAAGCAACCGCCGGTCCGGGGCCGCAACAACACGCGCGTAATGGCCCGTCGCGATGAATTCCGCGGACCGGCTGTCAGCGAATTGCGCGAGCATGCCGAATTTAACGGCGGGGTTGCACAGCACACAGGGATTTGGCGTACGGCCCGCAACATATTCGGCCACAAAAGGCGCGATGACCTGCTTCTCAAAACGTTCCCTGCCGTCGAGTTCCGCCAATTCGATACCGAGCGCCTGCGCCGCCGAATGCGCTTCACGGGCCTTTTCGGGCGTTGCGTCGCTGTCCGCCAGACGAAGCCACGCGCCGATGACTTCATAACCGCGGCGCTTAAGCAGATAAGCGGCGACGCTGCTGTCCACCCCGCCGCTGAGCCCTATGACAACACGGCACACAAAATACGCCTCCGAACGAATCTTTCAGGATGCCTGTTCGCGCTCCTGCCGGTGCGCCGGCGCAGACGGGCGTTTCTTTACCGGATATTATAACACAGCCGGTCGCAGTCCACAGAACCGGCAAAGCAATCGGCAGGCGGCCGGAAAATCCTCAGGCCGCCCGCCGTTCATGCCAATCAACCGGGTTTGGATTCCGGCCTCGGCTTTCAGATGCTTAACCGAACCAGGAAAAGCCCGCAGGCTTGAACAACAGCCAGACAAGGATATAACCTGTGATAACCGCAGCCAAGGTAAAGGGGACGCTGATGCGCATAAACTGGCGTACGCTGACTTCATGGCCCTCCTTGCGGAGAATGCCGATACCGGCGATGTTGGCCGAAGCGCCGATGGGCGTCAGGTTGCCGCCGAGCGTCGCGCCGACGACGAGCCCAAAGTACATGACAAAACGGATGCCCTCGGTGTCCTGGCCTGTCGGACTCATGGAATTGGCAAGCATGGTGACGACGGGCAGCATAGTCATAACATAGGGGATGTTGTCGATGACCGCGGAAAACGCGACCGAAATCCAGCAAAGAATGGTGAAAATAACAAACAGATTTCCGGCGCTGATATGCTGGATGATCATACTGATTTTATCGATAATGCCCGCTTCCTCAATGCCGCCGATGATAACGAACAGGGAGAACAGCAGCAGCAGCGTAAACCCGTCGACCTCTTTGAGCGTTTTGACGATATCTCTGCGTTTTGCGAGGTTTCTGACCAGGCCGATAAGGAAAAGGGTCATGCAGATAATGCCGTTGATGGGGATGGCATCCCTCAGTTTTTCCGGTATCGGAAGGAAAGAAGCGATAATCAGCAGCACGATGGTGCCCAGCAAAAGCACGGACGGCACATAGTCGGTGACCTGCGTTTTTTCTTCCATGTGAATAGGCTGTTTGTCTTTACGGAATAGGAAAAGAAGGATCAACGCGGAGGCAAGGGCGCCGGCCTGGCAAATCCAGAAGAGGCTCGGCCGCAAAGCGCTGCTTTCGTTGATGCGGAAAAAGAAAAAGTGCGCGAAATTCATCTTCGCCTCGGCGCCGAGGAGGATGGATGTTGTGTCGCCGACCAGTGTCGCGGCGCCCTGCAGGTTGGACGAAATCGCGATGGCGATGACCATATTGACCGGTGAAATTTTTAATTTTTTGGCGATGGTCACCGCCACGGGCGCCACCATGAGAACCGTGGCGACATTATCGACAAACGCCGAAATAAGGCCGGCGAAAAGAGAAAGCGCGAGTGTCGCCCATTTGACATTGGGCATTTTGTCAATAATCAGGTCGGCCAGGAGAGCCGGCATTTTCGATTCGATGAACAGCGATACGATGCCCATCGTCCCGGCAATCATCATCAGTACATTCCAGTTGGGTATCCAGTCGAGGGTCACGATATGGCCCGCCGTCATGACGCGAGCAGCCACAAAAACAACCGCCGTCGCGAGGGCGATATAAGCCCTGTACTTCGGCAGCAGAAGAAGCAGCACATAGGTCGCAAGGAACAGAACAAGCGCGAAAATCATCTTCACTTCATCGGTCAAAATACCACCCGCTTCGGTTGTTTTTCGGCACGCTTGCCGAGTATTATAACAGGTCAAAAAAGTGAATGCAATATATAATGTATATAAAGAGCCGTAAATTCACGGTTCGTCGATTGTAAATTCAACTGCACCGGTGAAGAAAACTGCTGGTGGAAGATATTGCTTTGGATTTCCGGAATGAAGCGAAGCGGAATGGAGGGAATCCAAAGCGCGGCGCGCTTGCCGTG
>Ga0116186_1001700_pt1 | contig 21155 bp, 20 predicted proteins | sample AD_JPNNA4_MetaG_FD_89806 | JGI IMG/M metagenome (GOLD analysis project Ga0116186, IMG submission 89806) | Active sludge microbial communities of municipal wastewater-treating anaerobic digesters from Japan - AD_JPNNA4_MetaG | ecosystem: Engineered > Bioreactor > Anaerobic > Digestate | place...
ATTCGCGCCTCCCGTTCCTCCCCCACCCGTGCCTCCCTCATTCGCGCCTCCCGTTCCTCCCCCACCCGTGCCTCCCTCATTCGCGCCTCCCGTGCCTCCACCACCCGTGCCTCCCGTATTCGAGCCTCCCGTGCCTCCCTTGCTCGGGCCAGCAGCAGGGGACGATTCGCTGTCATCGGAAGAACAAGCAGCCATACCCACGATCAGGAGCGGCAATAGCCAAGCGACGGTTTTCATGACCTATCATGATAGCAAAATCCTTGCGTCGCGGGGGTGCTAGCCTGCTTTGGATCAAAAACCGCCTGCCCAACGAAAAACGCCCACCATCTCCAAAGGCAGCGCTTCGGCACCCCTCAGACAGTCGGTAAATATATAACAAATTCAATTAGTTAACTACAGATCCCCCAATCTGGGCAGGAAGCTCTCGCGCAGGAGTCTGGGCCACTGGGCCAGCCACGGCGGAAAGGGTATCGTCGCAACCGCAGCAGGCGTCGGCAGGCGAACGGGACAAGCGCCCGAGGGGGAGTGGGCAAAGGAGTGGGTATGGGAGGGAGGAATCAGAACCCCGGAGGCATCAAGAACTCACGCAATCCTTGCGTTTCACCCCGGCAGTTTTCGTTGGTAGGGTTCTTTTCGTCGGGGCACCACTTGAACGGGCCGTTGAGGTAGTCCATCCACAGGTCGTGATAGCCGGGGAATCCTGGGGCAAAGGCGCGGTCCGGTCGGGCTCCACCCCAAGAATTCTTCGTACGAAGAAGCTTGATCTTGGTGCTCGGAAGCAGAGCAGCCTCGAGTTTCGCGGCGTCCTGAGGATTGTTCGGGTCCAGCGTCACTCCCGCGGCAAGCACGCCATACTCTTCCGTTTCGGCTTCATAGTCTTCCAACACCGTCATGTGGCCTCCCTGGCTTCCCGGGCGCCCCATATCCTTGAGCGTTTGCATGTTGAAGGAGCCTCGACGCTCATTATGACGGTTTTCGAGCGCGTTGAAGTCGACATTCCAGGTGATTCCCACGGGCTGTCGCGCATGCAACGCTCGCTGCATTCGGATGAGCGCCTCGCGTTGGCCCGAGCTGCTGCTCGGATAACGAACGTTTTGCCACTCGCGAATGGCTTCCGTAAGGTTGGTATCCTTGTATTCGATCTTGCCGTTGACACGCTTGGCGTACCGGACAGGCAGCGAATTGGCGTCAATGATATTGGTTCCGGCAGTGCTTGCCCCCGAACGAAGGTTCTGAGAGCCATCCTTGCCAAAGACCTGGTCGAGCTGCGCGCGAACGTCGTCGGTCAATTCCCAAGCTTTATCGAGAACTTCCCGTACGAGGGCTCCGTTTCGACGCGCCTCCGAGGTGGAGAGTTCACCGTTTTTCAGAGCGGCATTGACACGACTGAGGGCCGCGGACTGGCGCGAACTCATCTCGTTTTGCGTGTCCGCGTACACGAAATCCTTGCCCTTCATCAAACCGCGGTCGCGCATGATGGCATTCGACGTCCACGTGCTGCCACCCGTGGATACTTCGTTATCCGACATATATCCGCCGATTTGATCGAACCAATGCCAGTACGTCCAATAGGATTGGGAAATATCGAGCGGTTCGAGGTCAGGAGCAGGCCCCATCGGTGGAGCATTGCACAACGAAGCGGCACACTTGCGCTCCTCGGTCACGTGCTTCACACAAATGCTATCCCACGCCGTTTCACAGCAGTAGGAGTCTTCTTCACATATTTTCGCCAAGCAAGCCGCATGATCCGATTCCGTGGGCATGCAACCATTGGTCAGCTTCTCGCCCTCTTCACAGAACAAATGCTCGCACGTATGCTCCCCACCCGTGGCAGGCTGCGCCTCGAGATAGGAAAGGTTCATCGACTCCACCCACGTGGCCGCGGCGTAAAGCCAACAATTGCCAATGGACTGCCGCTCCACGGGAGTGTGCGCCACATCCACGATGGCTTCCTGGGATTGACCAAGAATTTCAGGTTCAACAGGCTGCCCTTGCGTGCAGCCCACGAAGCTCGCCAAAGCAACGAGCGAGACCGAAGAGGTGAGACGGCGTAGAGAAGTTCGCGTAGCCATGGTTCTTTCCTTTTCTCCTGTCGACATCACCAAGGGTTCCCAACACGCTCGCTGACGAGCAATGCTACCGATTCGTCAATCACGGCCTGGGCTTGGTCCTGGGCCGGATAAGGTCCGCTCTGAGCTATCTCCTGACCATTGCCAGCCTTCAAACTGATGCTCACCGTGCCGTCTTGCTGCGCTACGATGCGATAACGCTCCGGCAGCTTCCCATTCGCACGAACCGACTCGATGCCGGTGACCGCATTGGAGCGAGAGGTATACGTCTGAGACGCGAGAAGGACGCGATCGTCTTGCGCACGGAGTTCAAAACGCCACTTGGCATCCGATGACTCCTTCCACAGCTCAAAATGCGCTCCTTTGGAAACCGAAGCCTTGTGTTGAAGAACACCAGCGACCAGATCTCTGGTTGCCTGAATGCGCGTATCGGCTTCCGCGCAATCCCGGAATACCGGCCCAAACGCAATGACCAGATTGTTGGCCGCACGAAGTTCAAAACTACATTCGTCGGGCCCAATCGGCGCCACCTTGTAACGCTCGAGAAATACACCGTTTTCTTCCACACTGAGCTGCGCGTTCAGACTCGCCGTCTTCTGTGGATACGCCCCGCTCGTGAGAAATGCATCGCCCCCAGGCCCCAACAAACGGAAAAACCAGTCGCCCGCAGGCGTGCGCGACACATCGAAACGCCCCGGCTGCTCAGGCATGTCCTGCATCATCAACCCACCAAAAGCAGCCTCATTCGGATTATCCGCCTTCCCACCCGGACCCTCCGTGGGGTCGGTCTGTCCACCAGACGACTTATCCTCATCCGACGAGGACTCGCACGCGAACATACCCAAAGCCAGAACGAGGGCGACAGGAGCCAAAAGCACCGTGCGTCCCCATCCGCCGCCAGACCATCCGGAATTCCGCGTCCATCGGCTCATCATTGGAATTACCCTTTCATCACCTATCTCGCAGCAGCGATTGCTGCCGGTCCCTAAGCAATCCTCGTTCCATCACATTAGGCGTACAGGTAGGAGCCAAAACCACTGATATCCGGCATACACCCACATCCTATGTGTACTGTCCAGCTCCACAATGGCGAGAAATATTCGATCCCAGTGAGAAGAGCAAGTGCTCAATCCACCTATTCGATGAAAGTTTCCGCATCGTCAATCCCGCCCCCTACACCCTTACGACACCCAGAATCCCCCCAAAATCCGAAACGACCGCCATCCACCAAAGCAACCGCCCCCCTTTCCGAGACTCCCCGAATCGCGAACGATGGCTTCGATGCCCAACAAAACCCGTACAGAACCATCCCTTGCGACCCGAACCCCCACCGCGGTTGCCCTTCGCCAGAATCAAATGGTCCGCCCAAAAACACTCACGGTAACGTGCAAACCCCAGGGCTCGATGGCGAAATGGGCACGCCCCACTCCTCACAATGGCCGCTCGTACAATCGGAAGCGGTCAAGCAATGCGGACGGCAACGGCTGTTGGTACACACGTAGGCACCTTCGTCGCCGGCCAACACATGACATGCATAAATATTGTTGCAGTCCTTGCCCTCGGCATCGCGAAGACAACGATAATCCTTCGTTTTCACGCTGAAAGAGCATCGCTCCCCCGCGTAACAAGCGCTCGCCTTCGGATCACATTCAACCCCCAAATCGCTACAAGCCCCCTGATTGCATGTTCCCTTATTCGGACATACGCCGCAGGCATACGGGTTGTCACTGCCACAGCCATACGTGTGCGAAGGTCCACAAACCGCCGTACCGCAATCAGGCGTGCAACAAACGCTTTCTTCACAGAGTTGCGAAGGCGCACAGCCTTTGCCCAGCAGTCCACATCCGCATCGTCGAACCATCGGTAAACATATCGCCCCCTTCGAAGACCCCGCGCAATCTTTGTCCTCAATGCACTCCAAACATTGATTCGTCGACGTATCACAACGATGAGCATCCGCCGGACAATGATCGTCGGTCAGACAGCGTACGCACCGACGAGCAGCCGCGTTGCACACCGGTGTCATCCCGTCGCAATGATGATCCTGCAAGCAAGCCACACAAGTATGGGTGGAAATATCGCATGCGGGCGCGTCGGAGGACGGGCAATCGGAATCGGATAGGCACGTCACGCAACGCCCGGCTTGGGAATCGCAAGCCCGAATGCTTGGGGGACAATCCGCCGATTCCGAACATAGATTGCACTCTTCCACACCCGGAAATGCCTTATGGACCGTCACGACCCCTACCTTGCACGCCGATTCGCACATCTCCGCCTGGCCCGTCGCCCAGCACGTTCCCTTCTCGCCATACGTGGCGATGACCGTCCCCAGACCCGCAGGTGTGGTTTTCGCCGTACAAGCAATATAGGCCTCACAAATCGCGGATACCCCGGCTGCGCCATCGACTTCGGTGACATCGGGCAAGGTGGCCGTATCCGACGCCTCCACCCCAGGGGATGTGTCGAACAGCCCACCAGCATCGCTTCCCGTCTTACCCGACCCGCCGTCCTCTGAATTCCCACACGCCATGAGCCCGGAAGACACCAAGAAAAGGAGGATTTTGCGCATGATAAGTCCATGATATTCGCGCCTTTTGGCAAAAGAGGCAACCACCAGGTGGAAATATGTCGTGAGGCCCGATTTCTGCCGCGCGTGTGCGTTGGCCAATTGGGTGAATTGCCGTTGACAGCTTGAAAAACCGCGATAGCTTCGCGCGATTCAATCCAGGAGACGCCATGCACGACCCGAAGGAGAGCTTGCCCGGCCTGCAGCGAAAGCTGTCTCACGCCGAAAAAGACGATGGCCTCGAACCCGTGATCCCTTTGGATCTCGGTTCGATCGGCAGTTTCGACGATCTTGCGCGAGCCATGTCGCGCACCGCTTTTGGCGGCCGACAACTCGGCGAAGCGGTCGATGTGCTCGTTCGGATGGCGCGGGACCCCGAATGCGCCGTGGTACTAACCTTATCCGGTGCCATGACCGTGGCGAAAATGGGCCTGGTCATCTGCGAGATGATCGACAAGGGACTGGTGCAAGCCATCGTATCCACAGGTGCTCTCATGGCCCACGGATTCGTGGAAGCCACCGGACTCGCGCATTATAAGTACCGAGAGGGCATGAACGATGCGGAACTATACGAAAAGGGATATAACCGCGTATACGATACGCTCGAGCCCGAATCGAACCTGGAGCATGTCGAACATATCCTCGGCGAAGTGTTCGAGCAGTGGGACCCGTCCATCACCTTGTCTTCCCGCAGGTTGAACGCACAACTCGGGAAATACCTGGTCCAGCATCATCCCACCGTCCGGGGCGTGCTCAAATCCGCCGTCGAAAAAGCCGTCCCCGTGTTTGTCCCCGCGTTTTCCGACTCCGAAATCGGTCTATCTCTCGGAATTTTCAATCGTCGGCAGGCTTTGCTCGGCAAACCTCGCCTCTCTTTCGACCCCTTCCTCGACCTCGAATACTTCAGCTCCGCGGTTGCAGTCGTCCCTCGAATGGGTATTTTCACCATCGGAGGCGGCGTTCCCCGCAATTGGGCACAACAAGTCGGCCCATACCTCGAACTGCTCGAACGACACCTGGGTCAAGACGGCCAAGGCGGCATCGTCCGCTATCAATACGGCGTCCGGATCTGCCCCGAACCGGCGCATTGGGGCGGACTTTCCGGCTGCACCTACTCCGAAGGCGTGAGCTGGGGAAAGTTCGTTCCCCACGAACGCGGCGGCCGCTTTGCCGAGGTCATGGCCGACGCCACCATCGCATGGCCCCTGGTCGTCAAAGCCGCCCTCGAACGCCTGGACAAGCTCGGGGGAGCCGTCCCCAAACCAGTCCTATCCGGCCACGACATCTGGAAACCAGCGAAATCATAGGATAAAATTGCATCCGCTCGCCGGTTCCGTATCCCCCGAAACGAGTCTATGCTCCACAGCCATGAATCGAACCTGGCCTGGAAGAACCGCCCCCTGGATCCGCCCTCCCATCGCCGAAATCACGCGTCAGGCCGCGCATTACCGCACCCAGGGCAAGGATCTCATCGACCTCGGCCAGGCCATTCTCGGCCTCGCACCCGCCGAAAACGCAAAACAACGCGTTCGCGACTATCTCGAAATCCCAGGTCCCCAATCCTATAGCCCCGACCCGGGCCTGCCGGAGCTTCGACAGGCCATCGCCCACCTGCTCATCCATCGCAAAGCTGTCTCCGCCGCCTGCGCCGAACGGGTCATGGTCACCTGCGGCGCAAGCCAGGCCTTCGCCAACGCGCTATTTACCGTCACCAATCCCGGCGATGAAATCATCACCTTCGAACCGGGATACTTCGACCACAATTACGCCATCGCGATGGCAAGCTGCCGACAGGTCCCCGTCGCCCTTCGCCTTCGCGAAAACAGCTACGATTTCGACCTGGAGGCGGTCGTTTCCGCCTTGACCCCCCACACCCGCGCCATCGTGCTCGTTTCCCCGGCCAATCCAACCGGTGCCGTGGCTTGCCCATCGTTCGTCGAGAGGCTCTGCGACCTTTGCCGGTCCCGCGACATCTGGCTCCTATCCGACGAAACCTATGATTTATTTACGTTTTCCCCATACTCCACCACGAGTCCCGCAGCAGTGGACCCCACGGGCAAGGTGATGGTGCTCGGCTCCTTTTCCAAAACGCTGGGGCTGGCAGGATGGCGGATCGGGTATCTTTATGGACCGGAACCGGCCATCGAGGAAGCATATAAAGTCCAGGACTCGCTGGTGGTATGCGCAAGCGTGGCGTCGCAGCATGCGGCGTTAGGAGCCTTGGAATGCCTGGATTCCTACGTCTCTTTCGCCAGACAGGAACTGACGAAACGCAAGGATACGCTTGTTTCGGTACTTCGAGCCGTGAGCAGCCTGCGACCGCGAATGCCCCGGGGAGCCACGTTTTTGCTCGCCACCCTCGAAGACCAGCAGGATGATATCGCCTTTTGTCACCGATTGCTGGCAGAAGCCGGCGTGATTGCCGTGCCGGGCTCCGCCTTTGGCCCCCACGGCAAAGGGACCATCCGTCTGTCTTTTGGCAACCTACCTTGTGAATCCATTCAAAAAGCAGGCGAAAGAATCAAAAAAATGGGCTGAATCCATCCCCGAGCCCCGTGTCACCCCCCAAAAATTCAAGGCAACTCCTTGCCTCTTCCCACGATGATTTCGTCAATTTAGCTTCTTTTCGCGGATTATTGCTTGTTCGAAACGCAAAGATCGTGTTTCATGTGCCTTTGCAAGACCCAAGAGCCTAGCGATAAGGAATTCGCCTCTCGAAAGGAGTTCCCTGGTGGCTACCAAGCTAAGCGAAGTACGGCAGTTGTGTACGAAACGCGAAATTCAACTGTTCAAGTCGGTTCGTCCCACATCCATCCCAAGCTATTCCCCGGCTGCATTGAAGAAAAAGATCGACCGGGTGCGGACGGCACAAGAAAAATACGAGCAGTTGTCACGTCCCCAGCGGCGAAAGGCTCGGGCCGCCGCAAGTAGCGATTCCGATCCCCATGCCCAACGCAAAGCCGAGATTTTCGGCGAATTGCTGGAACGCCTCGAGGCAAGAAGCGCTCTGCTCGAAGCGCGAAAAAATAAACCAAAGAAAGCCGCCTCCGCCAAAAAGACAGTGAAAAAGGCCGCTCCCAAAAAGGCGGCAAAAAAGTCCGTTGCCGCGAAAAAAACCACCAAAAAACGAACCACGAAAAAAGCCGTCAAGGCCACGGCCTCCAAAGCCTCCACCATAAAATCGCTTGAAAAACCGAAAAAGAAAGCGGCTTCCCCAATAACCGCCAAGAAACTTGCCGCCCCGAAAACCACCAAAAAACGAACCATCACCCCCAAAGGCCAAGGCAAAGCCGTCAAAAAGGCAACCAAAGTCCAGCAACGAACACAAAGCAAAGCCGTACGCGGCCACATCAAAGCACAAGGCAAACGCGCCCAGGCGCGTCGCGACGCCAGACGCTAATCCACGCGCCTCCCCCTATGGCCGTTCAATAAGCGTTGGGTCGCGAGAATCCCTCTACGGTCCTGGCTACATCCGGCTACCGTTCGGGCGGGTTTGAAACCCGCCCCTACAGGCCAATGAATGCCCCATGGCGCGCTGACCAATCCAGGCTCCCTATACGCGCCTACGTCCGCGACATTCCCGCACGTGAGGCGTTGGGTCGCGAGAATCCCTCTTCGGTCCTGGCAACATCCGACATTATTGATTATTTTATAATAATTTCATATAGTTAGAACATTCATATTTCCAATTGTTTACGCAACTCATCGGCAGCCGCCTGCTCTCCCGCTCGTTGCAAGGCTTCCACCAAAACATGCTTCGCTTTCGGATGCGCCTTGGTTTCAACCGCTCGTTGCAACGAGGCAACCGCCTCTTGCGGACGATCCACAGACAGAAGGCACAACCCGTACAAGAACGGATCGGCCCGGTCCGGCGACAAGCGTTCGAGCCTATCAAGCGCTTGTTGAGCCTCCCCCAACTCCAACTGCGCCATGACCGCCAGGTGAATCGCGTGCTCCCGTAACTCTTTCGTTCGCGCCTGCTCGGCCACCTCGGAAGCCAGCGAAAGCGCTTTTTCGAATTGCCCTTCGACGAGAGCCTGCTGCGCTTGCTCCAGGCGCGCATCCAATCCCCGACCGAAATCCTTACGAATTCCGGATAGTTGCACCAATTGCTTTCCGGCAGAATAGCTAAAAAACGCAAAAAGAACCGCCGCCCACGTCATGTCGGCTTTCCAACTGGCCAGCGCCACCAGCGGCCCCACGATGACCGACACCCAAAGGGCTCGAACCCATCCCACTTCCGGACCTGGACCGGATAATACCTCACGAAGCAAATTGCCGCCGTCGAGCGGGAGCACCGGAAGCAGGTTGACCATTCCCCACCCCAGGTTGATCCACAGCAACATCAGGCCCACCGTAAGCGCCGGCGTCCCTTCTCGGGGTTGAACCAGGAGCAACAAGACGAACGTGAGGCCGGCCAGGACAAAGCCCGCGAACGGCCCCGCAAGGGTTACCAGCGCGGAACGAAAACGTGAGTGGATATGGCCGGAAGGATACACACTGCGTGTTAGCCCTCCCATCATGTACAAGGTCACCTCGGGCGATGCGCCAAAAGCCCGCGCCATCAAGGCATGCCCCAATTCATGAATGAGAACGCTGAGGAACACCACGGCCATCCAAAGCACAATGGTTTTCGCGCTGCCGGACATGCCGAGCAGAAGGGCGATCAACCAAAATCCAGGCTCCACGCGCACGGGAATGCCGGCTAGACGAAATTGCAGAGCCAGTTGACTCATGACAGGGAATGCAGGGGGAAAATGGGTTTCATGCTCATCCGAATTCGATGCGGCTCCACATGTCACGGCGCATGCGCACACGACGATTGTCCGAGCCCGTAATGATTTTGGCAACACCCCAGGCCGCCAACAATTCCCCCTCCTGACCCAGGGGGGGAAGCACGGAAGGGCCCGTCAGAAAGCTTCGCGCAAGCGGACCACGCAGGGGCTCGCCCGCAAGCCCCAGGTAACCAAGGGGCTCCACGGAAAGAACGGGTGACATGGGTTCTGCTACCCGCGCGGTCCCCCGCGCTTCGATTCGATCTACGGTCGTCCGCTTGCCATTGTCATAGACCCAAACCGGCAGACCATCGTGCGTGGAATCCACGATGAGCAAGTGGGGCGTCAAAAAGGGAAGATGGTTTTCAAGAATGGATACGATGACCGCACGCGTTTCGCTCACTGCAAGAACGCCCGGCATCGGAAGCAGGACCTCCGCCACGAGCAATACCGTCCCATCGTCGTCGGGCATCGGCTGCTCGGCCATCCTGTCGCAACGCTGCAGATGAACGACCGGCAATTGAGGGTCCGGCGGAGCCCCCGGCATCCGGGGAAATACGAGCGATTCAGCACCTAAGGCATCGGGCAAGCCTTCCCGTCGCACCAGAAGCGATACGGTGAATCGGCCCGTACGCTCGGAAACCATCGGCCAATCTCGCTGAGCTTTTCGCAGGATTCCCTTTCCTTGCGCCAGATGCGCAAGACTTTCGCCCGTGCCATCGGTTACCACGAACGTTGCCCCCAACACCGCCGTTCCCCCATCGAGAACCAACGCGTGACTGTCCTTGCCATTGGGATTGATGCTCACCACACGATCGGAAAGCAGCACCTGCCCTCCCAACGCGGTCACCCGTTGCTGGAAAAACGAAATCATATCGTCTTCCCCCGCGGCGAGCCCAAAAGGACCGCGAGACCAGGCGCCGTGCAATCTTCCGACGGCAAACGAGGGCAAGGGACGGCTACCCGCCATGAGATTCGAAGCGATCTGCGCGGATTGGACCACGATATCCACATAGGGATGATTGGCCGGGAATCCGCCAAGTAGCGCATGAGCGTCTTCTCGCACGAACGGCAACGAAGAAGCCGCGGCGTTGGTTTCACGCCTCTCCCAAAACGTCTCCGGAGGCCAGCAAACATCCTTTTCGAACGCGGTATCCGCCTCCCCGTTGATCCGTGTCAAATCATGGTACAAATCATCGATGACCCGTCGCACCTCCGGAAACTCCCGATCGATCTCTCGCTGAAGCCATTCGAGATCGGGCGGCAACTCGAAACGACGGTCCGGCAGCATCACCGAAAGCATCGGATCCAAAGCCACGAGACGCCGCCGAAACACTTGCGATTGCGCCAATTCGGACAGTATCCGCTTGAACGCGGGAGATGTGGCAGCCAACGGCATGAAGCAACGTCGGCGCAACACCCGGTCGCGAAATACATAATCCGCGGGTCTCGCGCCTTGTCCAATCACCATGACGCTGAAGTCGCGTCGCGCCAGCAGCGCCGCCAACGCCATCGCGCCCAAAGAGCGCCCGATGATGATCACATCGTAATGCTTTTCGCTCACCGTGCCCCCGCTACGCCAACGCTCGCGCGAACCCCATCGAGTTGCACCAAAACACGTCCCGACGAACCGTTCGATGCCATGATATGGACTCGCCCTTGCGCAATCCACTGCAAGACTTTCGGAAAAAGAACGTGCTCCCGAGCCAGGATTCGGGCCGAAAGCGTATCGACCGTGTCGTCAGCACGCACATCGACGACCGATTGCGCAAGGATGGGTCCCGTATCCGTCCCGGAATCCACCAGGTGGACGGTGCATCCCGACACCCGAACCCCATAATCGAGCGCCTGCTGTTGTGCATTGATCCCCGGAAACGACGGCAACAACGCGGGATGAATGTTGAGCACCCGATGCGGAAACGCTTCGAGAAAGGTCGGCGTCAAAAGTCGCATGAATCCCGCCAGGACCACCCACTGCACCTTCGCCTCGCGCATCTTCGTCACCAGCGCGCGATCAAAAGCTTCTCGCGAATCATAATCCTTGTGATTCACAATCGCGGTCGCCACGCCCGCTCGTCGCGCTCGCTCGATCGCCAGCGCTTTCGGCTGGTTGGACACCACCAAACAGACGGTGGCATCGAGGCGTTTTTTGCGGATCGCATCGAGGATCGCTTGAAGATTCGAACCGGAACCAGAAACGAGCACGCCGAGACGAAGAGGTTCCATGACTCACCGAATACAAACCCGGGCCGACTCCGCCCCATGCCTTGGAACGATTCGACCAAAAGAAAACGCTGTCTCTCCCTCGCCCCGAAGCACGCCAAGCGCCTCTTTTTCCCTATCCGACGACACCACCACGCATAACCCCACCCCCATGTTGAACGTTCGATACATCTCCGACTCATTCACCGGCCCCACCTCGGCAAGCCAACGGAAAAGCGCAGGACGCTCATACGCGCCCGCATCGAGTTGCGCTCCCAACCCTTCCGGGATAATCCGCGGAAGATTGCCCACAATCCCCCCTCCCGTCACATGACAGACCCCGCGCAACGACGATCCCAATGCGCTCGCCAACGCGAGGATGCTCTTTGCGTAAATCCTGGTCGGCGTCAGCAACACGCTTCCGAGGGAAGCATCTAACTCATTGATTTTTCTATGATAATCACCATCCAGGGCACGTTCTACGAGGCGCCGGGCGAGCGATAACCCATTGGAATGAATGCCCGATGACGCCACACCGATCACGGCATCGCCCGCCTGCATGCTTCGACCATCCATGATGTTGTCGCGCTCCACGACTCCGACGGCGAATCCGGCCAGGTCGTAGACGCCCGGAGCATACATCCCGGGCATTTCCGCGGTTTCTCCTCCGAGCAGCGCGCAGCCCGCTTGGCGACAGCCTTCCACGATGCCGCGGATCACGGCTTCCCCCACATCGACATCCAACTGCCCGCAAGCGAAGTAGTCCAGAAAGAAAAGGGGACGCGCTCCCACCGTGGCGATATCGTTAACGCACATCGCCACGAGATCGATGCCGATGGTGTCGTGGATGCCAAGCCGAATTGCGACCTCGAGTTTGGTTCCCACGCCATCGGTGCCGCTGACCAAAACCGGGTTTTTGTAGCCAGCGGGGATGGAACAAAGCCCGGCGAAACCGCCGATGCCATCCAGCACTTCGGGTACGCGAACCGATTGCGCCATCGGCTTGATGCGTTCCACCAATCGATCCCCGGCGTCGATATCGACTCCCGCATCCTTGTAGGAGATAGGCATGTCCCGCTCCTAGCCGCTTCTGCCGCGGATGTCAGCCCTTCGATCACCAGGCGCGTCAGGTGGCACGAGTGGCGAGTTGTCGTTGCCCCTCATTGAGTTTGGGAGAGTGAGCGCCGCACGATTCCATCTCCGCCAGCTCCTCCGCTGATGCGGGATAGAAGCCGAATTCCTGCAGTATCCGCAGCTTTGGACGAATGTTGCGTTCCAATTCCAGGTGGAAAAATCCAGGGAAGATGTCGGGATGAGAACGGATGAAGTCGAAAACCGCGCCATGCTCGGAACGAATCTCGATATGCGCATGCCGGCTCACCTCATGGCCCGTCACCATGTATTCGGGCAATAGATCCGGCGCGAATTCTAGCTTCGCAGGGTCCACGTGCCGACGATAGATTTCCGTTTGCGGCAACAGGCATAAAAGCGAAGGCAGGATGCGGGCTCCCAGCATGCGAAAAGAGACCATCTGGAAGACCGACTGATAAAAATCATCCATGGTTTCAAAGGGATAGCCCCAAACGTAAAAAGCATCGACCCTTCGGAAAATCGTGCAAGCCTGGCTGACGACTTCCACGGCCTGCTTGGTCGTAAAGCCTTTGCGCGTCAGTTCTAGGATGCGATCGGAGCCGGACTCGATGCCGAAGCGGATTTCCACGCAGCCGGTTTGCTCCATCGCGTGCATCATGTCTTCGTCGGTCAGGTTGACGCGGCCGAAAGCTTTCCACTTGATATCAAGGCCCGAACGAGCCAGGGCGTTGCAAAAACGTAGGACGCGTTCTCTTCCCGACACGAAAAACTCGTCTTGGAATAGAATGAGATCGGCGCCTCCTTCTTCGTGAAGTCGTTTGATTTCCTCGACGATCGACTCAGGGGATCGGAAGCTGGAGCGCAGGTCCCAGATGGGAGCGACCGAGCAGAAGGTGCAGGGATAGGGGCATCCTCGGGAGGTGATCATCCCGAAGCCGGTATATTTGCGCAAATTGACGTGGTGATAGGCGGGAGGATGCAGCGAATCGAGGTCGGTGATGCGCTCGGGTTTTTCGTTGTGAACGATCCTTCCTTCGTGCCGGTAGCTGATGCCGGGAACGGTCGAAAGGTCTTTTTTTTCTTTGAGTGCGGCAACAAGCAGCGGCGCGCTGCGTTCCGCTTCTCCTCGCACGATAAGATCGACCCAGGGGAAACGCTCGAGGATGGCTTGCTCGACGGATTTGGGACCGACGCCGGCGAGAATGAGGGTTCGGTCGGGCCAGGCCTGTTTGAATTCTTTCATCGCGAGCAGGGTGAAAGGCAACAGGTTGGCCATGCAGGAAAAGCCAACCACCGGCGCGGGCTCCCCTACGAAAGCAAGGATTTCCTTGCTGGAAAATGGGTCCTGCGCATCGTGCATCTGGTAGTCGAGGTGTTGTACCTCAAAGCCAGCAGCCTCGAGCGCGGCGGTGACGTATAGCGTACCGAGGGGGAGATGACGCTCGCGTTCGATACGATCGAAGTATCGGACGAAAAGCATGTTGAGATTGAGGATGGTGATATCGGGCACGGGAAAGCCTATTTCGTAGAGGAAGGTTTCGGTGTGGAACCAGGCCGTGCGGCATCGGGGCGTTCCGAGGCAAGGTCAGGGCGAATGGCGCGAGCCAGAGACGTTGGTTGCTGGGAATGATTCGGACGTACGCTTTCCGATTCGACAGGATTTTGCTCTCGCCGCTCTGACGGTTGCGAGGTTGATGGTGGCGGCTGCGGCTCGGATGCAGCAGGCGCGCTCGAAGGCATGTCAGGAGCCACCCCACCCCCCGTACGAGTCTCATCATCGACCATCTTCGAACGTCCCATGAGAACCTCGCTCGACAACTGCCCGCAAAGGCTGCCCCGGCCGTGTGGTTGACGCAAGCCAAGGGCTGCGCATTTCCGTCTTCGGATTTACACAATCTATTGTAATATCACATAGATACAAGAGTCTTATCCGGCGACTGGTCACGGTTTGGATCGGGGCACGGCGGCATCGGGGCGCTCGGGGGGCAGGTCCGGTTGAATGCCGCGCGTCGGGGACAATGGTTGATTGGGGCGGTCCGGACGTATTCCACCACCGACCGCCGTGTCATTTTGCTGAGGCCGCACAGGTGGTTGCGGGGCTGTCGGCTCTGGCTGTGGCTGTGACTGCGAGTCCGATGGATCCGGCTCTTCCAAAGGCATGCTCGGCGCCGCCCCGCCTTCGGTCAACATCTCATTATGGGTTGGACGCGGGGATTCCCGAGTTGCAGGCGCAGGCTTGTCGCAACCTTTGGTCCCCTGGGCAAACGCCACGCCTCCGAGCAGAACGGCTGCGGACGCCGTGGTTTGCCTCAAAAACTCCCGACGTTTGGGATATTGGGTTTTCACTTGAGCCAGCATGGCCTCGAGCTGCGTAACGGGAACAGCCGCCAAAATCGCCCTTTCCGATGCCGTCAACTCGATCCCCGCCGCGGCGGCGGCCTCCGCCCTTTGCGCGAGAAACGAAGAGCGAAAACCATCATCTTGCGCGGCATAACGCAACAAACGCTGGATTCCACTGGGTATCGGCGGAAGGTCAGTCTGACTCTCCGGAGGCCTGCCCCCCACGATCGTCTTGCGCGGTGATGAATTATCCCCCGTCGGATTCTCGTCGTCGAACATTCTCGAACGTCCCATGCGAACCTCGCTCGCTAGCTGTCTGCAAAGGCTGCTTCACTCGTGGCAGCGAAGCAAGGCAAAGAGGGATGATTGCGGTCTTTTTGTTCGACAATCTCGTCGCCCGCGAGCATGAATCCCACCATGGCGACCGTTTTCGACCGGCTCGGCCCCCACGGACCCCTCGCTCAGTCGATGCCTGGCTACGAGCATCGAATCGGCCAACTGCAAATGGCAGAAGCCGTCGAACAAGCCTTGGAACAAGGCCAGGTGCTGATTTGCGAGGCCGGCACGGGCACGGGCAAAACCCTCGCTTACCTCGTTCCCGCAATATGCAGCGGACAAAAAATCGTTGTGTCCACGGCCACCAAGGCCCTGCAAGACCAAATCATTTCGCAAGATATCCCTGCCCTCGAACAATACCTCGGGCTCCGTCCCCATCTGGCCGTCGCCAAAGGACTGTCCAACTACTTATGCCGACGCCGTTTCGAAGCCTTTCGCGAAAGCCCCCACGCCCTGGACCGTCGGCATCGTGGTTCGCTGGCTCGTATCGAATCGTGGGTGCGGCAAACGGAAACGGGCGATGTGGCCGAGCTGGAATGGTTGCCGGAGGGCGACAGGACCTGGCTGGAAGTATGCTCTTCGGCGGAAACGCGACAGGGCTCCAAGTGCCCGTATTTTCGGGAGTGTTTTGTGACACGGATGCGAAAACGGGCCGAAGCCGCTCGCATCGTCATCGCCAATCATCACCTGGTTTTTGCAGACCTGGCCGTGCGACGGCATTCCGACGATCACGGTGGTGCTCTTCCGGCGTATGAAGCGATCGTATTCGACGAAGCGCATCAGATTGAGGATATTGCCAGCGATTTTTTCGGGATTCGCGTATCCACCACACGCCTCGAAGGCCTTGTGCGAGATGCGGAAAAAGCTTTTCGAACCGCCGGGCTATCGGACACCTTGCTAGGCGGAAAACGCAAAAAAGGGGCTACGCTGCCGGAGTCCGCGCGCACCGCGGGACGAGCCTTTTTCGAATCCGTCGTGGCCAGTGTCGGCGCTCGTCAAGACAACGCGAAACAAACGATGGGGCGAGATATCTGGTGCGGTGAAACGCAAGACCGCTATCACCGATTCGATGCTTCGCTGGAAGCTCTTGAAGCTTTCGCCAGCAAACCTTCTTCCCATGATGACGTGCTGGCTATTGGCACTCGTGCCCACGAGATACGTAGGGATCTTGCACGAATCATCGATGGGCAAAGCGGATCGGTTACCTGGCTGGAAACGCGGCAGCGGTCGGCGGCCGTAGGCGCAACGCCGGTCGATGTGGGCCCCTTCCTTCGGGAAACCGTATTCGAACGCGTTCATGCTTGCGTGCTGACGAGCGCGACGCTGAGCACCTCGTCGGGTTTTTCGTTTTTTCGCTCACGCATCGGACTCGAAAGCGACTTCATCACCATTCGAGAACAGATCGTCCCCTCCCCGTTCGACTTTTCGTCCCACGCGTTGCTCTACACTCCCACGGACTTGTGTGATCCCAACGAGCCAAACTTTTCGCAGCACGTGGCCGAACGCTGCGCCGAACTCATTCGTCTGACGGATGGGGGCGCGCTAGTGCTGTGTACGTCGAATCGCGCCATGTCGGTCATTTACGACAAGCTGTCGCAGAGTCTGTCTCATCCTTTGTTGATGCAGGGACAGGCACCCAAAATCAACTTATTGGACCGGTTCAAGGCGCTTGGAAACGCTGTGTTGGTCGCGACGATGAGCTTTTGGGAAGGCGTGGACATCGCGGGCCACGCACTTCGTCTGGTTATCATCGACAAGATTCCGTTTGCGGTGCCGAGCGATCCCATCGTGATGGCCCGCTGCGCCGAACTCGAGCAAAACGGCGGGAAACCATTTATGGACTATCAGGTTCCCGCGGCAGCCATCACGCTCAAACAGGGGTTTGGACGGCTCATCCGCACGCAACGAGATCGGGGCATCGTGGCGCTCATGGACCGACGTATTTCGCAACGCGGGTATGGCAAGTCGTTGATCAGCAGTCTTCCGCCTGCCAAAAGGGCGATGGCCTTCGAGCAAGTGGTGGCATTTTGGCAGAGTCACCGCGAGGTATGAAAAGGAACGAGCGAGGTTGCCATTGCACGGTTCGCGATGATCGCGTTGCAAAGTTGCAAGAAAGGTCGTTCAAGTCATTGTTTTTTCGAATTCCGCGTGACGGCATAGGCCGTGCAGAGTGGCGCGACCATGTCATTTGGGGAATCCATGGGGAGCAAGAACGACGAACTCAGTCGGCGGCTACGCGGGTTGTCCCACGCGATGTACGCTGAAGTACAAGATTTGCTTCATCACCCTACTTTTCTCGAGACGCGTTGGGAGATTCACCACAACGTATGCAAAAGTGATCATCTCCTTCGATCCGCGCATTATGCGTGGATGATTGCGGTCGCCGTACGCGCCAATCGTCGCACGTGTGCGCGCGCTGGACTTCTTCACGACCTTCACTCTCGGCTTGGAACCTGGTCGAATCACGGTGCGATCGCCGCTTCTGTGGCCAGTCGACTCGGCGAGAGCAAGGACGTATGCGAGGCCATCGTTCCGCACATGTATCCGCTGGGGCCGGCGCCCAAGTCCCGGGAGGGATGGGTGCTCGTGGTGGCCGACAAAATCGCGTCCGTCGTGGATACGCTTCATTTCGTGGCTCACTTGATCACGGGAAAAAGCTTGCAAAAACGTAAAGAATTGCGAGCCACGGACAAATATATGCAGCGAGAAGTAGCCGCAAACTAACTCGATCATCCACTATCCCGATAGGGTCATTCCCGGGTCGTGGCCGGGGTGAGCCATCCCCTCATTGTTCCCCAGGCTTTTCCACCGCCCTACGACGACTGGAAACAAGTACCTGCCATCGTTTGGGCGCAGTCACCGTCATGGCGCACGAGAAACGTTCAGGGGCACCCCCTATTGATTTGTCTGTCCATTCGCTTCAGAAATAGACATTCCGAGAAGGCGCATCACCAAACAGCAAAGCAACTGTCCGGAAGGCGGGAGAATAGGCTCAACGGATAGAAAGATGGCGATGCGCCGGTGGCATTCCGGTTTACTGCGTCCTTGCCACGCAGGACGCACCCGACTATCTGCGCACTACCATCCCCACTGAGCAGCAACGGGTCCTGGCTGACGTGGAAATGACGCGCCGTGCGCAGGATGAATACCTCACCGAGCTTCTGGAGTAGGCTTGATAACCTTCGAGGGTGGACGCATTTGATATAACTAGCTGTATTTACAAGTATTTTTAATAAGCCGTGGGCCCCATGGGATTCACCTCACGGTTGCTGTCAAAGACCATGTCAAGGGGGAAAGCAGGAATACGAATTAGATATTATTAAGCCAATTAATATCATTACTAAAACCAATTAAAACCCATCTAACAACCTCTGCACCCTTCCACCCACAGTGTGGGGGGAAGGGCCAGGGATGGGGGGCCACAGCGTGGGGGGAAGGGCCAGGGATGGGGGGCCACACTGTGGGGGGAAGGGCAGGGATGGGGGGACCACACTGTGGGGGGAGGGGCAGGGATGGGGGCCCAGCATGCGAAGAGAATAGAACAAAAGCGGCCCGCTGCTGCGACTCTTACATCCCCGCAGCAGCGTAAGCGAAAGAGCCAGTCGCGCTGTAGCCGTACACGAACAACCCGAACGGCGCGGAGCCGTTGAGTGTGTGCGCTCCCGCTGTAACGGGGCATCGATGGGCCTCGAATAAGACGCTTCCCACTGAGCCAATCGGGGCGGTTTCGCAGCCGGCCAGTGCCACGCCATCGAGTTGCAAAGCCGTTCCCACCGGTGCGGCGAGGCTCACATGGGTTAAAGTCCACCCTTGCGGAACGAGGAAGGGGTAGCGCTCGCGATGATGATCGATCGGTGGGACAACCGTGAGGGAAGGGTCGCCAATGCTAGGCGTCACCGCCAGGGCGCTGGCAAGTACTTGGGCGACGAGGATGGGGGTGGTGGCTTCGATATGCGTCTCGCCGGTGGTGAAGGCATCGTGGACCATACCCGGTTGGAGAGTAAACGACGCGTGCGGAGCGGGAAGGTTCGTGGTGACCAGCGCGGGGCTCATGCCGCCGACGAATCGGATGAAGTCCGCTTCCTTGAAACCTCCGGTCGATCGCCATGGGCTGTGCGGCAGGACGAAGCGCTTGCCGAGGGCGGAGACGGGGAAAAGCTGTTCCTCGACGTGGTCTGTGCAGCAGATGTCGGTCTGAGTGGTACCGGGTGGGTAGGGGAATCCTACGGTCGTCGCAGCAGGTACCAACGCGCGCTCGCTACTTGAGAAGACAGCCACGGGTTTGGTGGCGGATACGAGGGATCCGGAAAGGTCACCAGGAGCGCCGTTGGAAGCGAGATTGAGCACATCGAAGGCGCCAAGGTGGACGGTCACCGTGCCGTTGGCTGGCGTGTCGTCGATCGTATTGCCGTCGCCGAGCACCGCGCCTGCGACGGTAAGAGTGACTTGCGTGTCCTGCTCGACGGCCACAACGGTGATGCTGCTGTGGTCGGGGACGCTTTCCATGGGGTAGACAGAGACTGGGTTTGCCGCGGGCCAACCGATGACGCGCTAGGAGGTACCGAAGGCATCGCGGGGGATGAGCAGGGAGGCGCCGGTGGAGAAGCGGGAGGTGTTGTTGATCTGGACGATGACAATAGGTTGTGAGGATCGGATGCGGAAGGCAGCCGAAGAGAGGTGTGTCATGGGGGGGCCTGGGGGATCCGGGGTCGAGGGAGTCCAGCCGGTGACCTCGCGGGTGGGCATGTCGAACTGGCGGACTTCGCCCGGGGCCAACTGCGCGGTTGTGGTGATGGCGAGCGAGGGAGGAGAGCCGAACTCGGCGTTGTTTTGCTCGATAGTGATGGTCGTATTGGAAGTGCCAACGTTGGTGACGAGCAGAGCCCAAGGGTCGGCCACGGGGCCTTTCTGGTAGCGTTCGTTGGGGAGGTCGACGGCCCAGAACTCAGTGCCGGCGTTGGGGGACGGGGAGCCTCCGGAACCGCCTGTGCCTCCGGACCCTCCGGAACCGCCTGTGCCTCCGGACCCTCCGGAACCGCCTGTGCCCCCGGAGCCTCCGGAACCGCCTGTGCCCCCGACCCCTCCGGATCCCCCGGAACCGCCTGTGCCTCCGGACCCTCCGGAACCGCCGGAGCCTGCTGCGCCGCTTATCCCGGCGGTACCTGCTGCGCCGCCGTCGCCACCTGTGGCGGTACCACCGGTACCGATACCGCCCGATCCACCTGTCGTGGAACCGCCAAAACCACCGGCTCCCGACGCGGCACCCGAGCCGCCTGTCGCAGAACCGCCGACGCCGCTTGCTCCACCGGTGTTCCCACCCGATCCAGAAGCGCCGCCCGCGTCAACTCCCCCGTCTTTCCCAGGGTCGAAGCTCACATCCGTTTTTCCGCTACATGCTCCCGCCAAGGCAAGAGCTAGACAAGCGATTGTCGCGGTTCCAAGGTTGATACGCATGGTTCTCCTTTGCGGACGGTCCGCGTGATCATTGTACCCGCGTACAGGGTACGCCGCAATCAAACTCCGACGGCTCCAAATGCCGCGGGCAACTTCAAAAAGCCATAGGCCAAATGGCCAGCAACGCTGCCACCAGAAGGCGCAGCCTCGCCTATCTCGGTGCGGCGTGACAACATGCCTATGCTCATTTCCCCTACTGCCGTGCCACCACGAGCGGCGAAGAGAACGACATAGGGATGCGCCAATACGCCGCTACCGTGGTCTCCGACGCCTACTGCGCCGGGCTTGGTCCCCATGACCACCCCGCCAAGAAGGTTGTCG
>Ga0116186_1001709_pt1 | contig 21097 bp, 20 predicted proteins | sample AD_JPNNA4_MetaG_FD_89806 | JGI IMG/M metagenome (GOLD analysis project Ga0116186, IMG submission 89806) | Active sludge microbial communities of municipal wastewater-treating anaerobic digesters from Japan - AD_JPNNA4_MetaG | ecosystem: Engineered > Bioreactor > Anaerobic > Digestate | place...
TTGATTTCTAATAAAGAAATAAAAAAGGTTGAAAACAAGCTGAACAACCGACCGAGAAAAACTCTTGGTTTTCTAACACCGTTAGAAGTTTATATTAATTGCGCTTAGTCATTGAACACAGCAATTAAATAGAATTGAGTTTATTTATATAATTAGAATGCATGATTTATATTTCGGAAAAAGAAAGCAGTTTGCGTTTTCGCAAACTGCCTTAGTTTAAAACAATAACTCGGCTCTAGCAGAAATATCATGAACTCTTTTTTTGAAAATATACTCTTGAGTATAGCAGCCGGTTATCTGAAAAAAAGAGGAAATTTTAATTCTTTCTTCTGCAGTAACTCTCATTACGTTTGTTTTTTCAGTAAATACTCCCCGCATGAAGTCGGCTGAAACAACGCTCTTCCAAATATCCAATACGTCAAAAATCAGCCCTAATCTTCCTCCGAAACAAATCAGTGAATTGTATTTGTAATCTCCTGAAAATCTTAGGTCAGTTTCGGCCATTCCATAAATTTGAAAGAGATCAAAAAATGATGTTGAATAACCTGTTCCTCCGTTAAGAAAAGCGCCGAATGACTGAGTGTGATCCGGTAGAATGTTCTGTCTTCCCCCAGTATCAAGAAGGTAGCAGTTAGCAACATTATACCTGTTGGATTCAGAAAGAGAAATTACTCTGACTACTGAAAGTTTTTCAAATTTAAATTTTTTATTTTCCGGATAATATCTTGCTGCAAATGGCATGAATTCTATTTCGCTGCCTTTTGAAAGTCCTTTATCCGAATCAATTAAACTGTGACAAGATGGACGAAAGGCTAGTTGATAGTATTTAAATTCGTCATAAGTTCCGCCTGAAAAAGATAATTTTCTTGAGCGGTGAGAAGATTCAGGGGGCGATGGTTCCTTAACTGAGAATTCTACGGTATTTTCGTTATTAACACGGCTTCTTTCGTTTAAAATCTGCAAAAGTCTTTTTTGATAATCTTCAATTTTAATTTTATCTTTTATAAGTAAAAATTTAAGGTAGTCTGTTGTAAAATCATAAAGTTCTGCTTTCTTATTCTGTGAAATTGAAGAATTGAATTCTTCAATGCTTATTTCACCTTTTGCGAATTTAATAACCTTATCGGAATCTGCACTCGAGACTGATTCTGATCTTCCCATGATTTGTGAGAAAAGAGAAGGACGGTAATCCCTTCTTTTTACCAGATCTGCCTTTATAAGACCGCGAATTGTATCAATAGGTTCAGCTGAAAAAAAGTAGCCTGAAGTTAAATCTAGTTCTGGTCTTGCAACATCTATTAGAAAAAGCAGATTATATGAGCAGTTTTCATCGAGAAAAAAATAACGTGATCCCACCTTGTCCATTTCAACAACATGTTTAAATGCCCGTTTTACTTCATCATCCGATAAATTCAGAGTGTATTCCCACATGTCGCGCATTTCACTGTTGTTGTATTCATTGATTTTATCACTGTAGGGCATAACAGAGAAATAGCCGTAATAGAATCCAAAAAGTCCTTTTACTGCGAATATCGGCCCGAAGTCTTCTGTGGTGTTCGCTGCATAATTGATTGCCGGAGAGATAATCCGTTTATTCTGTTTATTCTCAAATATAAACAGTGTGTGTCCGAACATCGAAGCGGGGCTTCCCATGTATCCTGCAGGGAATACTACAATTGCTTTTCCGACATTGATTGATTCATAGTATTTGTTAAATCTGCCCTCAAAATCGAATGGGAGTCTGCTTTTGTCGATAGACAGCTTTTCCGACAACCACGAAAAACGGGCTATAAATCGTATGCCTGCATGGGTTTTATCTTTTTCGATAGGTAAAAAAAAAGCTTTAATTGTTGCGATCAGTTCATCTTTTGTAGATCGTTTACCTTTTTCTGAAAGAAAAAATTTTTTATCGTCAATGAGGCTTCTTCCGCCGTGAAGACCGACTTTATAATGTAGAAGCTTCTTCCAGTATGGATCGTCATATAGTTTTAAATCAATGGCCTTTTTGACAAGTGAGTCGACATAGGCCGGATCTGCAGAATACGACGGATCAGCAACATACTCAATGGAAGTAGCCTGATTCTGCGGAAAAATATTGAGTGACATTAAAAAAAGTACGGCCACAAGACCGTACTTTGTAGTGTTGTTAAACAGCATATCTTGTTAAGATTAACCGTTTACAACATCGTTGATGTTGGCAACAACTTCTTTTGAAGTTACGCCGGTGTTTGTATAAATTTTGTCAAAATTGTTTTTGAGTTTTGTTTTGAACCCGTCAACATCCTGAACTTTATACATAGAAGCAAGAGTATCAACATACTCTCCGTTTCCGCGTGCGATATCAGTTGCAAGGCTGTCCATGTTTTTAGCAACGAATACTTCAACGTCAGTCATACCGATAACTGCGCCTTCTTCGTAACCAGAAGTTCCTGAAGTGATAGCAAAAGTCTGGTTTCCGCTTGTTCCGTTAAGACAAGTAGCTGCAAGTTCGAAAAATTTACCTTTTTTGCCTTTCAAAAGAACGGCACCAAGACCGCAACCTACATTTCCTGCTGCGAATGCTTCAGCAGAAGCAAATACCAAACCAAAAACTGCAACGAGTGAAAGAATTTTTTTCACGTTGACCTCCATAAAATATTTTGTCTAACATATTTATAATTTCTTTATAAAAAATATGTCAATTCATTTTTGAAGAGCTTGAATATTAATTATTTCAATGTTTTAAGTCAATCTATTCGATTTATTGAAAGAATATTTCCTTCAATATATAGCTATGATATCGAATATTGGTAAATTGTTCGGTAAAATAATAGTTAAAATACTCGGATATCAAGCCTCCATTATTTAACAATTATTTAATATTATGGTAACAAATTATCGCCTTGTTTTTGTTTAATTAACAGATATGGAGGATATAATGAAGATATTATTAAGTGCGTTATTTATTTGTTTGTCTATACCGGTTTTATGCAGTGATACGGCTGTTGCTGATGATTTTGCCGTCGTGGATAGTTCTGAATCCACAGAAATTGCAGGTAAAAAAAATGATGCAGAAACAAAGAATGAAACTGCAGCAAAAAAAGACATTGGCGCAGAAAAAGAAACAGATGTCATTAAAGAAGTTGGAAAGCTTAAAGAAGATACAAAAACTCTTTTAAATATGACAAATCTGAGTTTGTCAGGTTATGGAGCTCCTGTAGTACGTTTTTCTAAAATGGGGGATTCTTATTCTACTCTTGTAGGCGGCAGAGGAGGATTGATTATCAATGATAATTTTGTTCTAGGCGGGTGCGGTATGGGTTTAGTTCATCCGAGAGATAGAAGTGATTTTTCAGGGATAACCTATTCAGGAAATTATGATAGAGTTGATTTTGCTTACGGCGGCGGATTGATAGAATATTATTTTACTCCGAAATCGCTATTCGGTTTTTCTGCAGGCGCTACAATTGGCGGCGGGGGATTAACATTTCATAGCAGAAAGGAAGCATATGATGAGGATGAATACGGTTCTGATGTGTTTTTTGTTGCTGAGCCGGAAGTTAATATTTTTGTTAATATTACAAAGTTCTGCAGAATTGGAGCCGGAATATCATACAGATATGTAAAAGGAATAGGTGTTGACGAGTTTGACGATAAGGATTTCCGGGGGCCTTCGATAGGAATAATTGTTGCGTTGGGCTGGTTTTGATTATATCGCCTGTTCTTTATTGCTTGATTGATTTGTTATTTTTCAGCACTTTGACTTGTCGGGTGATATATGGAAATTGACATTGAAGATTATTATAGCCGGTACGGGGCAATGGTGATGAGACGGTGCAGAACCATTCTTAAAGATGAAGATCTTGCTTATGATGCAATGCAGGAGGTATTCATGAAGCTTGTTGAGAAAAAAAGTAAGCTGAGAGGCGATTATCCGTCAAGTCTGCTTTATACAATGGCGACAAATTACTGTCTGAATGTTCTCAAAACCAGAAAACGTGAAGTATGTTTTTCGGGAGAGATTTTTGAGAACATTCCCGGTTTTGCGAAGGAAAATGCGGAAGAGAATGTGATTAATTCGGATATACTGGATATAATTTTTAAAAACGAGAAATCTACCACACGGGATATTGCCGTAATGTATTATGTTGATCAAATGACTTATGAAGAAGTGTCGCATATCAGCGGACTTTCTGTTTCGGGTGTAAGAAAACGTCTGCGTAATCTTAAGGAAAAAGCGTCGAATATTAAGGAAGAATTTTTATGAGAAAGATTCCGGATATAATTCTTGAGCAGTATTTTCTCGGTGAACTCTCATCGGAAAAAATGAGCGAAATCAGATCCATGCTTGATTCAGATGATTCTCTTAGAAATCGCATCAAACTGATCGAAAAGTCAAACAATGATTTTTCGAAAAAATATCCTTTTTCAAAAACACGTATACAGGCATCGCCTTCCAGCAAGGGAAGAAAAAGCAAAAATTCGCGTTTCAGGAAAATATTTATTTTTCCTTCGGCAGCTCTTGCTCTTGCCGCATGTACTTTGTTATTTGTTAAAATATCACCGCTTTTTGATCCAATTGATAATTCGGTGATAATTAAAGGTAATGCCGAGAATCTGTTTCTTTACCGCAAAAACGGAAACCAGGCGGATGTGTTAAAAAACGGTGATGCTGCGAAAAAAAATGACATACTCCAGATCGCATATCAGATTCCCAAAGACAGGTATTGTATTATATTTTCGATAGATGGAAATTCCAGTGTTACGCTTCATTATTCTTCTTCGGAAAGCATAATTCAGGATGCGAATACGACCGGCAAAATATTTGTTCCTGAGTCTTATCAGCTTGATGATGCCCCGTTTTTTGAGCGTTTTTTTATGATAACATCAGATGAAAAAATACATGGGGATGATATTCTTTCACGGGCTGAGAAGTTTGCTCTTGACAGAGATAAGGCTGTTTCTGAATCCTTTCCTGTAGGGAAATCTTTTTCCCAGCAATCGGTTCTGATAGTTAAGGTGAAATAAGTGAAGAAAAAATTTGTCATGCTGTGCCTGATTTCTTTATGTGTTTCTTTAAATTTAGTTTCCCAGCCTCGCGGAATCCGGCGTTTTGCAGTTGTAGTCGGCGCCAATGACGGAGGAAGATTCCGCACTCCTTTGAGATTTGCTGTTTCTGATGCCGCTTCGTTTATGAAAGTGCTTAGGAATATGGGTTCGGTATATTCTGATGATGCATATCTTCTGTATCAGCCGAATAGGGAAAATCTGATAGCTGTATTAAATAATGTTTATTCGAAAATAGCTAAAGTCAAAAGAGATTATGAAAAGATAGAGTTTGTTTTTTATTATTCGGGTCATTCCGATGAAGATGGTATTCTGCTTTCATCAGATAAAGTTTCATACCTTGAATTAAAGAAAACGATTGAGGCTATCCCTGCTGATGTAAGAATTGCCATACTGGATTCATGTTATTCCGGATCGTTTACGCAGATGAAAGGCGGCCGGAAACGTCCTCCTTTTATGCTGGATACGGCATACAACATGAAAGGAAATGCTTTTATGACTTCGAGCTCACGCGACGAAGTCAGTCAGGAATCCGAACGTATTAAAGGTTCGTTTTTTACTCACTATCTTGTTCTCGGACTCAGAGGAGCTGCCGATGTTACACAGGATAAAAAAATAACATTAAATGAAGCTTATCAGTATGCCTACAGGGAAACTCTCGTTAGAACAGAGAAAACTCTTGGCGGTGCACAGCATCCCAATTATCATATTCAGATGACCGGAACAGGCGATGTCGTATTGACGGATATCAGCAAGGGAAATGCCAAGCTTCAATTTGACGAAAACGTTGAAGGAAGAATTTCAATATTTGCAAAAGATAATGTCTTAATGGCTGAATTTTCAAAGGCATACGGACAGGATGTTTCACTTTCACTTGATCCGGGCGAATATCTGGTATCGTACTCTGATTCAAAGGGACTAAATGAGACGACGGTGACATTGAAAGATGAAACCTTGAAGCTGGCTCGAAATGATTTTTCGAGAACAGACAGGGAGCTCACTGCAATGAGGGGCGGCGGAATTACTTTTGCTAATAAATCTGATGAAAGAAAAACTCTTCTCTCTGATTCTCATATTAACATTTCCGGATACGGTGCATTTGTTTTGAAGTACGGGCCTCCGCATCTCGGGCATAATCAAATTTATGCGGGAGGAAAGGCCTGTATTTTGATTAATGACGTTTTCGGTATAGGCGGAGCCGGGTATGGACTTACGTATCCTCTAAAAAGAAAAGGTTCTGTTTATGATGAAAGCGATACTTCTCCGGAGTCTTCCTTTAACTATCCGGAGATTCAACTCGGTTACGGCGGCGGGATTGTTGAATATTATTTTATGCCCAAATCTCTTTTTACTTTTTCATGCGGTTTTTTTATCGGAGGCGGAGCTCTCTCAATGAAGGGAGAATCGGCTGTTATTCTTCCGGATAATGTGACTTAAAAATTTTTTGTTATGGAGCCGGAAGTTTCCGCATATGTGAATGTAGCCAAATTCGTGAGAGTCGGATTTTCCGCCTCATACCGGTTTACAAACGGGATAGATTTATACGAATACACTGACCGTGACTTTATGGGAGTATTCTTTTCATTCAATGTCTGCGGCGGATGGTTTTGATTTTAAACATTGCTTGTTGACAATACGCCGGTGTTGTTTATAATTATCCGTATCAATTGAAGCGGGTATAATATGTCCGAATTTAAAGTTGTTTCTCCCTATACTCCGTCAGGCGACCAGCAGAGGGCTATTGAGTCTCTTTATGAGGGAGTAAAGGATAATAAAAAGTATCAGACTCTTCTCGGAGTTACAGGATCCGGGAAAACCTTTACAATGGCTAAGCTTATCGAAAAGGCAGCCAAACCCGCTCTTGTTCTGACTCATAATAAAACACTTGCCGCCCAGCTTTACCGAGAGTTTAAGGAATTTTTTCCTGATAACGCGGTAGAATATTTCGTTTCGTATTATGATTATTACCAGCCGGAAGCGTACGTTGCAAGCCGTGATTTGTATATAGAAAAAGATGCTTCGATAAACGATGAGATAGAGCGCTTGCGTCTTCTTGCTTCTTCTTCAATACTTGAAAGGCGTGATGTTGTTGTAGTTTCATCCGTGTCATGTATTTACGGTTTGGGAAATCCGATTGAATTTGAGAGAATGAGAATTCTTCTTCTAATTAATGCACAGTTCGACCGCGATCTTCTGCTGCGCAAGCTTGTTGAAATCCAGTATGTCAGAAATGATGTCGGCTTTACACGCGGTTCATTCAGAGTTAAGGGGGATATTGTTGAAGTATATCTTGCCTACCGTGACGAGGTTGTCCGAATAGAATTTTTCGGTGATGACATCGAAAATCTTTCCGTCATACATCCCGTATCAGGGGCGGTACTTTATCGGCCTAAAGAAGTGCGGATATATCCGGCAAAGCATTTTGTTTCCGATCCTGATTCAATCAAGGGAACTCTTTCCGCAATAGAAGAAGAGCTGAATGAACAACTGGAATTTTTTAGAAACAATAACCGTCTTATCGAAGCTCAGAGGCTTGAAAGCAGAACGCGGTATGATATGGAAATGCTTGCGGAGATGGGTTACTGCAACGGCATTGAAAACTATTCAAGAATTATTTCGCGGAGAGAGAAGGGTTCGCGTCCTGATTGTCTTCTTGATTATTTTAAGAAAGATTATCTTATGCTTGTCGATGAATCACATGTTACGCTTCCGCAGGTGAGAGGCATGTATGAAGGCGACCGAGCTAGAAAACTCAACCTTGTGAATTACGGTTTCCGTCTTCCGTGCGCTCTTGACAACCGTCCTCTTTTTTTTGATGAATTCACTGAAATGATTGACCAGGCTGTTTTTGTTTCGGCAACTCCGGCTGATTTTGAACTTACTAGATCGCAAAACATAGTGGAGCAGGTCATCCGTCCTACAGGCCTGATTGATCCGGAGATAGAAATAAGACCCGCAAAAGATCAGGTTGATGATCTTATCGGCGAGATAAAAAAGCGCGTTGAGGCAAAAGAGAGAATTCTTGTTACCACATTGACTAAAAAGATGGCAGAAGATCTTTCAAAATATTTTGATTCTGCGGGCATAAAAGCAAAATATCTTCATTCCGAAATAGAGACCATCGAACGCGTCGAGATTATCCGTGATTTGCGGAAAGGAGAATTTGACTGTCTGATAGGGATCAATCTTCTCAGAGAAGGTCTTGATATTCCTGAGGTTTCACTTGTAGCAATTCTTGATGCCGACAAAGAAGGGTTTTTGCGTTCCGAGCGTTCGCTTATTCAGACGGCTGGAAGGGCCGCGCGTAACATAAACGGAAAAGTTATAATGTACGCGGATAAAATTACCGGATCGATGCAGAAGGCGATTGATGAAACTCTGCGCAGAAGAAAAATTCAGCAGGAATATAATATTGAAAATAATATTACGCCGAAATCCATATCAAAGGAAATATTTGACATTATCGAACGCGAATATCAATCCGTTGATACTTACGCAAATGTTCTTTCTGATTACCGCGGAAAATATAAGACAAATACACTGAGCGGTTTGAAAGGACTCCGTGATAAAATAAGAGAAGATATGCTTGCGGCTGCGGATTCTCTTGATTTTGAAAAAGCCGCTCTTTTAAGAGATGAGATGAATGATCTAAATAAAAAAATTGAATTAAAAGAAAAAACAAGGTGAATAAAATGAGTTATTTTTCAGAAGCGGATATCAGACCGTTGGTTCAGGCGGCGTTCAAAGAGGACATAGGAAACGCGGATGTTACAAGTGAAGCTATTTTTGACGGAACTGAAAAAAGTTTCGCGCGTATTGTCGCTAAAGATTCGGGCATAATGTGCGGAGGCCCTGTTCTTAAATTTATTTACGGTGAGCTTGATCCTTCAATAAGCGTGAATGTATTAGTTTCTGACGGAATGCCTGTGAAAAACGGAGATGTGATTGCCGAAATAGACGGCCGTACAAAGACCATTCTGATGGGGGAACGCACGGCTCTTAATTTTATACAGCGTATGAGCGGTATAGCAACCCGCACGAATACTCTTGTTAAAATTCTTGATGGTACTGATATAAAAATTCTTGATACTAGAAAAACCGCTCCGGGACTCCGTCTTATTGACAAGTATTCTGTTAAAACAGGCGGCGGAGAGAATCACCGCATTGGTTTATTCGATATGGTTTTAATCAAAGATAATCATATAGCCGCGGCCGGTTCGATAACTTCTGCCGTTGCAAAGGTTCGTGAAAAGTGGGGCAGCCTGTATAAGATTGAAGTGGAAACTTCCACTCTCGATGAGGTCACTGAAGCTGTGGGCTGTAATCCAGATGTTATTATGCTTGATAACATGGATAAGAATACCATGAAAGAAGCGGTCAGGCTGATTGATAAAAAAGCCAAAATAGAGCTTTCCGGAAACATGGATGAGGCAAAACTTGAAAATCTCAAAGATCTTGATGTTGATTATATTTCCATTGGGGCTCTTACTCATTCTGTTAAGGCTTTTGATTTTTCCATGAAATTCTAGGATTATTGAGTAGTCATCTGCAGGTTTGAACAGTTTATGCCTGCAGGAGCCTCTCAAAAAATGCTTTACACGTGATAATCTCTCTTTTTTATGGTAATAGTAAAAAAATCCCCAGAATTGATATTTTTTAGGAGATAGATAATGGCTAAAGAAAAGCTGTTTTGCGCGAATTGCCTGAGCTGTATCGTTATCCGCCAGTCGGAAACCGAACAGGACAAATATGTTCTTCGCGTTAAATGTGTTAAGAAGAAATGGGCAAAACGCAGCGGTGAGGAAAAGCTTTATAAGTATTTCACAGTAGCGAGAAGAATCGTCGATGATTGCGACGGTTACGCAGAAGCCGGCGAACTTTTTCCTTATATCAAGAATCTCAGAAAAGAGCTTCCGATAAAAGACGAAATTTACTCAACTAAGGACATGTAATATGTTTACTTCCACCTTTCGGGGGGGAATACATCCCCCGCAGATGAAAATTACTGCGGGGGTTCCGTTTGAGAATCTCTCTATACCGCATCTTTGCAGAATTCCGATGCAGCAGCATACGGGAAAACCTGCTATTCCTGTTGTAGAAAAAGATCAGTTTGTAAAAGAAGGTGAATTAATAGGAAAGGCGGACGGCCTTTTTAGTGCAAATGTTCACGCTTCTATTCCGGGACGTGTTACAGACATAGGTTTTTATCCCACTCCGTATTCAGAAAAAGGACTGTGTGTAGTTATTGAAGCAGAGGGCAGTTTCAGTTCGGATAGTTTTTCCGAGAAGAAAGACATTTCATCATTTTCGGCTGAAGAAATAAAGGAAAAAGTCGCTTCTGCAGGAATTGTCGGTATGGGCGGTGCTGCGTTTCCGACATTCGTTAAATTGAATCCTCCATCAGATAAGAAAATTGATACACTTATTATAAATGCAGCGGAGTGCGAACCGTATCTTGCAGTAGATGATATGCTTTGCCGCAATTATGCCGAAGAAATTATTGCGGGATGCACTCTTTTGATGAAATCAGTTTCTGTCGACAAATGCGTAATCGGAATTGAAGACAATAAAAAGCACGCCTATAAGGCTCTTCAGAATGCCGTTTCTTCCGATAAGCGGATTTCTGTAAAAAAAATGAAAACTAAGTATCCGCAGGGTTCGGAAAAACAGCTGATTGAAACACTTGCAGGGCGTCAGGTTCCTTCCGGAAAACTTCCGATGGATGCCGGTGTTATTGTTCAGAACGTCGGTACTGCTTTTGCCGTTTATCAGGCAGTTTGTTTCGGAAAACCATTGATAGAAAGATTTATTACTGTCACGGGTTCTATAGTAAAAAAACCAGGAAATTATAAGATTAAAATAGGTTCACTCATCTCCGATATTATCGAGGAATGCGGCGGTCTGACTAAAGAACCTGCAAAGATTCTTCTCGGCGGACCGATGTGCGGTTTTCCTCTTCCTTCAACTGATTATCCCGTTATAAAGGGAACAAACGGTGTTCTTTTTCTTTCTAAGAAGGAAGCAGGTAATGACAAATTTGATCCATGCATCAGATGCGGAAATTGCGTTCATATATGTCCTTGCGGACTGATGCCTTATGAATTGGGCAATGCTGTAGAAAAGGGGAAAACTGATTTCTATCAGTCTCTTAGTCCTCTTGACTGTATGCTTTGCGGATCTTGTGCTTATGTATGTCCTTCCAAACGTCCGCTCACGCATTTTATAAAAATTGCTCAGCAGTATGTAAGAAGCAAAAAATAACCGGAGCTTTCTATGGCCGATATTAAAGAACAAAATAAAATGATTCTCTCTTCCGCTCCCCATATAAGGGCGGGGCACTCTATACCTCATGTGATGTGGCTTGTCGTTTTTGCGTTGATACCGGCTGCATCATACGGCGTTTATCTTAACGGTCTTCGTGCTCTTTGGGTAATTATCACCTGTGTGGCATCTGCGGTTTTTGCTGAGTTTTTGATACGCATTTTGCTGAAGCGTTCGGTAACAGTTCATAACGGTGCGGCAGTAATCACGGGGCTTCTTCTTGCCATGAATCTGTCTCCGGAATTTCCTCTGTGGATGGCGGCGCTCGGTTCATTCTTCGCAATTATAATAGTTAAAGAACTTTTCGGCGGTCTTGGTTTCAACATATGGAATCCGGCCCTTGCGGCACGTGCTTTTTTGATGCTTTCGTGGCCGGGGCATATGACATCGAAGTGGCATCAGTTTTCAGACGGAAATGTGCTCTCGGGCTCTGTTGTCAATACGGGGATTTCTGATCAGGCATTTACAATAATTACCGGTGCGACACCGCTTGGTGCGCTTAAGGAAGGTGCGGTAAAACTCGCCGAGTCAGGCCTTGATGTTTCGAGTCTGCATTCTGTATTATTTTCTAATTCAATGCTGAAGTCGCTGTTCTTCGGAGACGTCGGCGGATGTATCGGCGAAACATCTGTTTTATTTCTGCTGATAGGAGCTCTGATTCTTCTTGTTACCGGTGTTATTACGTGGCATACTCCTCTTTCTTATATTCTTTCATTTTCAACAGTAATTTTTTCTTATTATTTCTTTACCGATTCTTCTGAACCTGTCAGAGCTCTTCTTTTTCATTTGCTGTCCGGAGGATTGATAATCGGCGCATTTTTTATGGCGACAGACATGGTGACGAGTCCGGTTTCAAAAAAAGGAATGCTGATATTCGGAGCGGGCTGCGGTATTATAGCGGCATCAATCAGACTTTTCGGCGGTTATCCTGAAGGCGTCTCGTATTCGATACTTTTTATGAATACGCTTGTTCCTATCATTGACCGTTACACAAAAAATAAAGTTTACGGCAAGAGGTAAACATGAAATATTTCGTTAAACCGACACTTGTTCTCGCTCTTCTTGCCGGCTTTGCCGGATTTCTTCTTGCTTTTGTGAATTCTTCTACGAAGAACGTAATAGCCGAAATGGAAAAAGAAAAAAGTAAACTGGCTCTAGCTGTGGCTCTTCCCGGTTTTACCATTATTGAAGAAAAATCATTTAAAGACGATAAGGGCGAATTTTTCTACCATACCGCTGAAATAAATGAAAACGGTAAAACCGTTAAAGGCTATGCTTTCACCGCTGAAGGAGCCGGTTACAGCGGAACACTGAGAACCATGGTCGGATTTGATGAAAATTTTATTATCCGCGGAATATGTATAATGAAACAGAGCGAAACTCCGGGTCTTGGTGCAAGATGTCAGGAGATTGCTTCAAAATATACTTTTGCTGATTTCATTACCGGTAATGCCGGTGAGGATGAAACAAAACCGTGGTTTGAAAAACAGTTCGAATCACTTTCTCTTTCTAAAGAAATAAAAGTCGTAAAGAAAGGCGACTGGAATGAATCTATGAAAGATTTTCTTGTTTCTGCGAATGAGGTTTCCGCAATTTCCGGTGCTACCGTTACAACAAATGCCATAAGACGTTCTATTGAAGAAAGTTTCGCCAGAATGAAAGCTAATGTCGAAATGCTCCCTTCAGAAACTATACCTGCAGCAGAGGAAACTAATTCAGCGGAGGCTGTTCAATGAGTATGATTGCTGAATTTACAAAAGGAATATGGAAGCGCAATCCGATTCTCATAATCGGGATCGGAATATGTCCGACGCTTGCGGTTTCAACATCCCTTTCTAACGCGTTATGGATGACTCTTGCAGCGACTTTTGTTCTAGTGTGTTCCAATATTCTCGTTTCAATGGTGAAAGGAATAACTCCTGCTCATATAAGAATTCCGATATTTATTACTATAATCGCGACTTTTGTTATCATAGTAGAGCTGACATTAAAAGCTTATCAGCCTTCGGTTTATTCTGCCCTCGGTATATTTATTCCCCTAATTGTTGTTAACTGTATTATTCTCGGACGGGCCGAAGAATTTGCTTCTAAAAACGGAATTTTTGCATCTATACTCGACGGTCTCGGAATGGGTTTAGGTTTCGGACTTACATTGAGTCTCCTTGCAATTATCCGTGAAACTATAGGAGCCAATAAGCTTTTGGGATACACTCTCATTAAAGGCTATGAACCGGTTGGAGCTATGGTTGCCGCTCCGGGAGCTTTTTTTACTTTGGGACTTATCTTATGGGGAATAAACAGAATTAAGGCAAAAGGTAACTGATATGGAATCTAAAATATTTATTTCAATACTTCTTGCGACAGTTCTCGTAAACAACTATGTGTTGTCTCAGATTCTCGGACTTTGTCCTTTTCTCGGAGTATCAAAGAAAACTGAAACTGCTCTAGGAATGGGATTATCGGTAATCTTTGTAATGACAATAGCTTCATTCTTTACACATGTCGTTTATCAGTACCTATTGATTCCTTTTGATCTTACATATCTGAGAACTCTTGCTTTTATCCTTATAATCGCATCCCTCGTTCAGCTTGTTGAAATGATTCTTAATAAGACGGCGCCGTCTCTTTATCAGGCGCTTGGAATATTTCTGCCTCTGATTACTACAAACTGCGCCGTGCTCGGTGTCGCTGTACTCAATATCGATTCCGGCTTTGTCGGATCGAATCTTGGTCTTTTAAAGTCGGTTGTTCAGGGCTTCGGTGCAGGAGTAGGTTTTACCCTGGCTCTTTATCTGATGGCAGGAATACGCGAACGGCTCGAACTTGCCGACATTCCTGAAAATCTGAAGGGTCTGCCCATTACATTTATCTGCGCTGGTCTTATGGCTCTTTCATTTCTCGGTTTTTCGGGTATGAAACTTTTTAAATAATCGGCTTGTGTTATTTCCGCGCGTGTTGTACATATGAGCTTTGCTTGAGGATATTTGATGAACGAAATAAAAAATGTTTCAGTTGAGCTGATTGCTTATACTCCCGACGCGGAGAAGGTGATTGAAAGGGCAGGGAGAACCTGCTATCTTTCGTTTGAGAAAGCAGATGATGCGAGTGCCGGAAAATTCATTAAAGCGAGAATCAAAACCGGTCATGATTCCATTCTTGAGCACGCATGCGCGTCTTTTCGTATTAAGGGAGTGTCCCGTGCGTTTACTCATCAACTGGTACGTCACCGTATGGCAAGCTATTCCCAGCAGTCGCAGAGATATGTCAGTGAAAATGAATTTTCATACATTCTTCCGCCTTCAATAGAAAACAATCCGGAAGCGCATAAATTATATTCTGATTTTATGGAAAGTTCAAGGCTAACGTATTCCAGGCTGAGAGAAATGAATATTCTAAAAGAAGACGCTCGTTTTGTTCTTCCGAATGCTGTTGAAACCGAAATAGTGTTTACTGCAAATTTCCGCGAGCTCAGACATTTCTTTTCAATACGTCTCGAAAAGCATGCGCAGTGGGAAATCCGCAGAGCAGCTTACGAGATGCTTCTGATAATGAAAAAAATCGCGCCTAGTGTTTTTGAAGATTTCATTCCCGCTGAGAACTGGACTGCCGAATTATCCGGTGAATCCTGATGGCTGAAGATTTTTCTCATAATTCTGATCTTTCATCGAATATGGAAGATTATATCGAAACCATTTCACTTCTTTCAAGAGAGAACCGAGTTGTCAGGGTAAGGGATATTGCCAAATCTCTCGGAATAAAGATGCCGAGCGTAACTGCAGCACTTATAAAGCTTCGGGATAAAGATCTTATTACTTACGAAAAATACGGATATGTTGAACTTACCGAACAGGGGAGAGCTGAAGCTGAAAGGGTATATGATAAGCATAGGCTTTTAAAGCGTCTCCTGTCAGAAGTCCTTTGTGTAAACGAAACAGAAGCCGAAGCTGAAGCATGCCGTCTCGAGCATTACATGACTCAAAGTACTTTTGACCGGTTCTGTGTTTTTCTGAATTTTTATGATGAAGAAAAGAAAAACGGATCGAAATGGATCGAGAAGCTTAAAGAACATTTATCATGATATAAAACCTACTGCGGTAACTGCCGCAGCATGCGGAGGCTTATGTACTCGATATTGCATGTGGAAACCAGTAATTTTTACAGAACACTTATTGAAAAGATATGTTCTGATATTGGTGCTGAATATTCCTTCGCTAAGAACCTCGATGATTCCCTGAATGTTTTACAAAACCGCAAAATAGATCTTATCATAACTGCAATTGAGCTTGAAGATTCGACAGGTGAAGAACTAATCATTAAGATCAATGATTCTCCTTATAAGAATATTCCTGTTGTTGTTATAACCGGTACAGACAGCGATGAATACCGAACCAGAATGTTTTCTCTCGGCATCGTTGATTATATTTCCAAAAAGTCCGGAAACGAAGAAATACGTTCGGCGATTCTTGCTTATATGCGGGAAGATAATGTTTTTCAGAAGATGGCTGAACTTAAAATCGCAGTGTGTGATGACAGCAAGATGGACCGCTATATCATGGAAAGAATATTTACCATGGCAGGTATTTCAAATGTTGAATACTATGAATCCGGAGATCTCCTTTTAGCTTCAGATAAGGAATATGATATTTATCTGATAGACATGGTGCTTAAAGACATGATCGGCAATTACGTAATAATGAAGCTTCGAGAGAGAGGGTCGGAGGCTGTAATAATTGCAATATCAGGAGTTGCTCATTATAAAACAATTTCCAACACGCTTAATATCGGAGCAAACGATTATATTGCCAAACCGTTTAACAATGAACTTCTTCTGTCGCGCATTAAGACAAATGCAAAAAACTATATTCTATTGAATGAAGTCAAGCAGCTGGCGATCACCGATGTTCTGACGTCACTTTACAACAGACGCCATACAATGGAACGCCTGGAAGATGAAATTGAGAAATCTAAACGCTATGAAAATCCGCTTTCAGTGATGATGATTGATGTTGATCATTTTAAACGGATTAATGATGAGTTCGGCCATCTTTCAGGTGATGTCGTTCTGAAAAAAATTGCTGAATCAATAATTAAAACGTTGAGAGATTTTGATATTGTCGGAAGATTCGGCGGAGAAGAATTTCTGGTAATACTCCCGAATACAGTTATTGAAGATGCTTTCCTTGTGGCTGAAAGAATTCGTAAGAATATAGAAAGTCTGAAATTTTCAAAGAAAGATATTGCAGTGTCTGTGAGTATCGGAGTTTGTCAGTGGAGCGGTGATGAACTTAAAAATCTTCTATCGGAAGCTGACCGCCTGTTGTATTCAGCTAAGGCTAATGGAAGAAATAGAACCGAACGCTGATTATATTTTGCCAAAACCTGTGAGTTCCCTGTAAAGTTCAATTGCATATCTATCAGTCATTCCGCTTATATAGTCAGTAACAGTCAGCATGCGCTGATACGGCGAAAGAAACTCTATTAGATGTTCTGCCGAATCGGATTTATATTTATCTGAAAATTCAAACCGTTTATAGTAAATAGACGGAATAAGTTTTCTTCCGAGTCTTTCCTGCTTGTCTGGATTTTTTGATAAAACTGCAGGCATAAAGATGTTAAGAAGTGCTCCGATAGCTTTGAATCCTGCATATTCTGTTTCGAGGATACTGCTTGATGAGTATATGTTTTTCATGGAAAAATCATAAATAATATCATATTGCTTTGCACTGCCGATTTCTGATACAAGAGGCGTGTTATGTTTGAGTGAGAAAATAGAGTCGATGTTCTCAATAAAGCATTTATGGCACTGGTTTATCATCGAATTAATTGCTGCCGATCGAAGACGTGAAACTTTTATGTGCTTGTCGAAAGACTGATCGATACTGAAATCGTGTTCGTGGCGGACAATCGGAAGCAGTAAATCTTCCAATGTTTTATAATCTATTACTCCAAGGTGAAAGGCATCTTCAAGATCAATGACAGCATAACAGATGTCATCTGCAGCTTCAGAGAGAAAAGAAAGCGGATGCCGTGGGTAGGAAGTTTTTCCCGATTCATAAAGCGGAATTCCCATTTCTTCAAACGCTTCAGTAAAAAGTATTTCGTCTTCCTTGAAGAAGCCGAATTTCTTTTTTGATATAATGCCGGATGACGGATCCATTGCTGAAGAGCTGCACGGGTATTTTGTAAATGCGCCTATCGTTGCACACGCGGGGCGCAGTCCGCCTTTTCTCTGCCATATTTCGAGACGTGAAAGAATGCGGAAACCCTGAGCGTTTCCCTCATAATTTATCATATCTGAATACTCTTCACTGCTGAGTTGTGAACGATCGACGTTTTCCTTTGCCCAGATTCTTATTGCATCTTCGCCTGAATGACCGAATGGAGGATTTCCGATATCATGAGCGAGTGCTGCTGATGCGGCAATTATTCCGACATCAAACGGTCTGATGTCCGGAAATTTTTCTGATAAGTACAAACCTGTGAGATTGCCGAGAGAACGGGCTACACACGAAACTTCAAGCGAATGAGAAAGCCTTGATCTTGCCTGATTTGATGCTGAAAGCGGAGAATATGGAAAAACCTGTGTTTTGTCGTGCAGTCTTCTAAAATAATTCGAATATACTATTCTGTCGTGATCTTTTTCAAAGGTGCTTCTTTCTAATTTGTTTTCATTGCTTCGGTCAATTTTCCCGATTCGTTTTTCAGAGAAAAAATTCCGCATACATCCCCGCATAAAAAAAGATTGAAAAATATATTCAATTAATTATGATTAAATCTCTTGTTTCTTTTCAAGCATAAAAAGAAGGGTTTAGTATGAAAACAGAAAAAATAGCCTCAGATGGTCTGAAGCTTTCTAACGATGGGAATCTTCAGCTTGTTTTCGCAGGGGTCGGAAGCGCATTTACTAAAGCGCAGTATCAGACGAACCTGCTTATAATCAAAGGAAAGGATCATCTTCTTGTTGACTGCGGCACAAAATGTACTCAGTCTCTTTTTGAACTGGGTATTCCTATTACTTCGATTGAAAATATTCTTATCACACATTCTCATGCAGATCATATCGGCGGATTGGAAGAAATAGCTCTTCTCGGCAGATATGTGACAAAAAAGAAGCCCAATATGGTTATAAGTGAAACTTATCAGCATATACTCTGGGATATGTCTCTAAGGGGCGGAGCAGCTTATAATGAAGAAATTTGCGGGGATATTCTTTCTTTTAAGGATTTTTTCAATATTAATCGTCCGAAGATGCTTCATGATTTTCCTAGAGAAACATTATCCGCTAAGGTCGGTTCGATAGATCTTAAAATGTTCCGGACAATGCATATTCCGGATGTTTCGAATGCATGGAATAATTCATTCTGGAGCTGCGGAATAGTAATTGATGAGAGAGTGATGTTTACAAGTGATACGCGTTTTGACAGGGATCTGATTGAGACATATTGTTCTAAATTCAACTTTGAAGCAATATTTCATGACTGCCAGTTTTTTACAGGCGGTGTTCACGCTTCGATAGAAGAGCTCAATACTCTTCCGGCGGACATCAAATCAAAAATGATATTGGTTCATTATGGTGATAATTTTAAATCATTTGAGCAGAAAGTCAGCGATTACGGATTCAGAGGACTTGGACAGCAGCATATTTCTTATGTATTTGATTAATAAAAAAAGGAGGCTGTTTCAGCCTCCTTCGATTGTCATGGATTTATTTTAAGCCATTACGCGCCTTTTGGTCTCGCGATGTTGACTTTGATTTTTCTTCCGCCAAGATCAGAGCCGTCAAGCTGTTTGATCGCGTCGTCAGCAGCTGCTGAATCAGTCATTTCAACAAAACCGAATCCTTTAGATCTTCCAGTGTCTCTGTCTTTGACAATTTTCGAAGATACAACTTCACCAAAGCCCTCAAAAAGAGATTTTAGCGCTTCGTCGTTAGTGTTGTACGGCAAATTGCCGGCATAAATCTGTACTGCCATTTTTTAACCTCAAAAAAATTACTCTGTATTTTCTTTGCTTCCAAACTGAATTGTGTTACGGCGGCAAAAGCGGAAAGTCGCATAAAGCGTCTTCTCAAAATACAATGGTATCATAAGCTAATATTCAAAAAAAAAGTCAAGAATAAATTTAGATGAGATATGCTGTGCGGGCGGTTTGATACTGTTAATATGTCTCATTTAATGAGAAGCTTATGCTTTAACCGGATCAAATATAAAAAAACGCTGGATATTTTGAGGCTTATTGTAATTATTACTACACGGAAAAATTAATGCATAAAATTGATATAAAATATGAGCTTAAAAGGGGCGGTGTTCTCGTTCGTACAACTGAGGGCAATATTCAGTTCGGTATACCTCCTGAAACTATAAAAGATACGATGCTGCTTCCGGATTCAGTTCCGAAGATATTTGTGCTTACTCGGGAAATGTTTAACTGGATAAAAGGGATTAGCGTAGCCGAAATAGAGTTTCCGCTTTATTTCAATTTCTTTATAAAGAAAAGCCGAACGAAGGTAATCTGCACTGAAGAACAGAAAAAAGCAATGTGTGATATTCTTCAGGAGGCGCTTTTCGGTCCGGTTGAATTCGACATTTCTCTTGATTATGACATTGATAATCCGGATGTATTCGTTACTGACCTAAAGAACGAAATGAATCATTTTCGCGGAAATTTTACCATTGATGATCTTGTAGAATTCGTTGTAATGCGGCAAGGGAAAGCTGTAATAGGAAATGTTGAAATCGCATCAAGCGGAAAAAAATTTTCCGTTCGCGACGGCGGCAAACAGGTTGCCGAAGTAGATAATTTTGTTGAATACAAGGCATCGTATCTTGTCGGAGAACGTCTTTCGGAACCTTTTGTTCCTCCTCTTTTCGGAATTACATGTCTCGGGCCAAGTCATGGATTTGATCCGACTAATAATACTTCGGGTTTCATAATCTGGATTAATCATCAGGGAATCATGGTTGATCCGCCTGTCAACTCAACCGAATGGCTTCTTGATTCGAATGTTAATCCGAAGTTTATTACGGGAATAATTCTATCGCATTGTCATGCTGACCATGATGCCGGTACTTTTCAGAAAATTCTCGAAGAACAAAGAATAACCATTTATTCAACTACTACTGTTCTTGACAGTTTTTTAAGAAAGTATTCCGCGACTGCCGGAGTTTCTGCTGAAAGGCTTAAAACGCTATTTGATTTTTCTCCTGTAAAAATCGGGCGGTCTATGTTTATTCATAATGCAAAATTCGATATGTTTTATACTCTTCATTCTATTCCATGCATCGGGTTTAAAATGACATTTCAGAATCAGTCATTTGTATACAGTTCTGATCACAATAATGATCCTGAAGCGCACAAGGCCCTTTTTGAATCGGGAGTTCTCTCAAAAGAGCGTTATGCAGAGTTGTCTAATTTTCCATGGGATTCAAAAGTTATTTTTCATGAAGCCGGTATTCCTCCGCTTCATACGCCTGTTTCGTATCTTGACTCGCTTCCTGAACAGATAAAAAAGCGCACTTTTGTTTATCATATAGCAGAGAAGGATTTTCCGAAGAATACATCTCTTTCTCTCGCTAAGTTCGGAATAGAAAATACTATATCATTTGAAGTTAAGCCGCCTTTATTTGAGAAGGCTCATCAGATTCTGGGTTTGCTGAATCATCTCGATTTTGCAAAAGATTTAAGCGTAAAGAAAGCCCAGGAATTTATAAATATAGTGCATGAAGAAAAA
>Ga0116186_1001720_pt1 | contig 20981 bp, 18 predicted proteins | sample AD_JPNNA4_MetaG_FD_89806 | JGI IMG/M metagenome (GOLD analysis project Ga0116186, IMG submission 89806) | Active sludge microbial communities of municipal wastewater-treating anaerobic digesters from Japan - AD_JPNNA4_MetaG | ecosystem: Engineered > Bioreactor > Anaerobic > Digestate | place...
GCCTTTGACTGGCAATAGGAGGGTTCTGACTATGAATCGAATAGCATACAAATTGGCGATTGCTTCTGTTTTTTTCTTGATCCCAATCGCCATTTGCAGCCTCGATTCAGGCAACACCGGACTGTCGCCCATACCTCACGACCTGAAGGGGTATGGTGCTGACCAGGCCGCGCCTGAAAACAGCGGGGCGGAGGTATTAACCAACCGCAGAAATGCACTGTCCAATAATTCGAGCCTGGCCGATGTCCTCAATGAGGATGTCATGCCCGAGCCGCCCAGGCCGAATATAATCATCATCCTGGCCGACAATATGGGATACATGGATCCCGGCTGCTATGGCGGCGGGGCAGTTCTGGGCGCGCCTACTCCCAGAATGGACCAGATGGCGGCGGAGGGATTGAAGCTGACATCCTTCTATTCTGAGACTCAATGCACCCCCACCAGGGCGGCGATCATGACCGGAAGGCTGCCCATAAGAACTGGCATGTCCCTGGCATCGGCAGCTGGCTCTCTGGCAGGCATGTCTCCCCAGGAGACCACCCTGGCCGAGGTGCTTTCCGATGCCGGATACAGGACGGCAATGTTCGGCAAGTGGCATCTGGGAGATGTTGAGGAGAGCATGCCTCAGAATATGGGCTTTGATCAATGGTTCGGGATACTGTACCACCTCAACACCTACAGCCTGAAGGACCGCATCGGCTATGATCCCAAATGGGCTGAGGGCTTGAATGAGAACTACGGTCTGGTCCAGGCCAAGAAGGGCGAGAGCCTGGAGATGGTGATGCCGCTGAACACCAGTTCTCTGGGAATTGTGGATGAGCAGTGCATGGACAGGGCCATTGCCTACATTCAGGATCAGGCCAACTCCACAGAGCCCTTCTTCATCTACCTTCCCCTGGCCCGGACTCACTTCCCCAGCGTTCCCAATGACAAATTCGCCGGAAAGTCCAGCCGGGGACCCTACGGAGATGGGGTGATGGAGACGGACTACCATGTCGGTATGGTCTTGGATGCTCTGCGAGATATAGGCAAGGACAACAACACCATAGTGGTCTTCACCAGCGACAACGGGCCGACCCTTGACCAGTGGCCCGATGCAGGTTACTCTCCTTTCCGGGGAGGGATAGGAACTGTCTATGAGGGTGGTGTGCGGGTTCCCTGCATTTTCAGATGGCCGGGTGAGATCGAGCCGGGAAGGGTATCCAATGAGATAATGTCCACTCTGGATCTGTTCAACACCTTTGCCGTTCTTGGCGGCGGGGAGATTCCATCGGACCGGCCCATCGACGGAATAGACCAATCCGACTTCCTGCTGGGCTACAATGACAGCTCCAACCGGGAATGGGTGGTCTGGTATACCGGAACGGACAGCTCCCCCACCACTCTTCCCGCTGCCATGCGCTGGCATCAGTTCAAGGTTGTCCGGAAGGGGTATGACTCTTTCCAGGGACCGGAAAGCGACTATTCCCAGATTCCCGCTGTCTATAACATCGAGATGGACCCGGGAGAAGAGCACAATATCGCTGGAGAGCATGACTTCGCTGTGGAAGCCTTCCAGAAGGTCTACCGAGGGCTGGTGGCCAGCATGAAGGAGTATCCCAATACGCCTTCCCGGGCTTATCCCATAGTGGGTGGAGCAAGCTGAGCATGATGGAGATATTTTACTGATTTGAAGGAGAAGCAGCTCAATCCTGCTGCTCATATATTTTTATTATTCCATTGCATGCGGTTCCTCGTTTAAATCTATTAGTATTTTCTCCGCCAAGTTTAGAGTGATGAATCATTGGGCAAGACTCCGACGACCCAATTTCTTCTATTAAGTTTTTATCAATCCGTTCCAACTCCGTTGGCCATTCTGATCTTCTTTCGGTGCTCTTTTGGGAACGCCCATTATTCCAAATGTCCTAACTGAACCGATCTATTTTATCCGCTGACTTTGAACACTTTTTCTTCTAAGATCTGCCGCTAATCCATTCATCTTTTCTGGATCTTCAAATCTTTGTCTGAGTTTCTATGCTACTGCTTCAGAGGTATTTGAATGAGATAGAAATAATTGATTATATGGTTGCCCCTAAATACATTCTGCTTTTGGCAGGGCTGCCCCATCATAGATTGATTCTTGGATGGCCTCATTTCGAGACATTTCTCCCTAGCCTATTCATCCTCAAATACCATTCTGCGAAATGAGATTGGTGATTTTGTTCCTATCATATTTGCTGCCTTTCTCATGCTGATTGGTCTCATTTGTTCAAATGTGTATCCGACTGGTGGGCCTCTAATTGATTCCGGGATAATGTAAAATAGATCTCTTAAGGATGGAAGAACTACGTATTTATTCCACTCCGGTGGTAGCTTAAAAGTACCCATATCTGTAGGCATATTTAGAGCGAAGCAATGCTGCAAAATAATATTTCTGATATTTTGAAGGCCCAGCTCTTGGGACATTTTCCTTGCCATTTTTAATGTTCGAAGTCTATGCATTAGAACGAACTTATCATATAAATCCCAAAGCTTTGGATCGATAACCGGTCGAGTATATGTTGGATCTATTTCATCAGCTACTATGCTGATAAAGGCAGCGCCTTGAATAAGCTCCTCAGTTGGCCAATTAGCTGTACAGGCCACCCCCGTAAACTTCTCTACTAATCCGTATATGTTATCGGACTTTCCCCAATTACTAAATTTATCTTTACTATTTGCTTCCATGCAAGCCCTTGCATACCATCCCTTGTCAGGTGGTTCTAACGGTTGGAAACCTTCTTTTAAAATTTTATTTATAGATCCTTGAATTCTTTCAAGAATACCTATCACATCATTTCTATGTAAATCTCTGAATGAATTTCCTGCAGCTAATAAACAGATGCTCCAATCGCCAATTGCCTTTAGGGTAGCTGGCAGAGCTAGCCTATAATCCCAAACATATTTTCCATCGACCTCTAATGGTGGATCAAGTGGTCCACTCCAAACATCGCTATATGTTCCTGGATAAGGGTCATTGACATTTGGATCTTTGGTCCTCCCAACATAAATACGTCTCCAATAGTCTGGATTATATGCTAGTTGCATTAATTTTGGCTCTGATTCAGCTAGTTGTTCCTCAAATTGATTTTTATTTATTTCGCCTTCAGGTTTATCCTTATTGGGATCGGTGATATATCTATATCCATTTCTAGCCGTAGTTTCTATATAGTTGTTAATATTATAGATATCACTTCGATCCGTCTTCTCTTCCCAACTCATGAGTCTTTTTTGAATGTTTTCTACCCCACAGTAAATATCATTAAGAGAATCAGATATGTCTCCTAACGCCTGTGTCAATTCATAGAATGGGCTAGGTAAATTGGTCGGTTCACCAAAAATACCTAAGTGGTCTTTTATATCCTTTCCAGTAATCGCTTTAATTCCCCAATTAGCATAGTTATAATATGGCAAAGCATTCTCCGCAGCTTCAATTGCCTTTTTGAATACTGGTGAGATCTCTTTGGCTTCATCTACTAGGCTCATTCATATCACCTCTCCTTTCTACATACAATTTTTATTTTTAATTAATGTCAATCTCCACATGGTTCTTCATCAATACATTCTATATTAATATATAAAACTATAAATACTTTATATACGCTCTAACCACTCATAGCATAACGAATTTTAAGAATCATTTGGACCGTGCGCCTAGAGTCATCTCCTCCGTTTCATTACTTGTGATTAAATTTATAAGATATATTACACCCTTAGTAGCTAACCTACCATTATGTCATGTTGATTGCCGTTTGTGGTATGTTATAAATCAGTGAATAAATAATTCTACTGTTATAGCATATTCTCCATTATCTCCCGTAATGAGCAAAACGACCTTTGCTTTTAAATCCCTGAAGAGAGGATAAGCTTCACGAAGGATGCGCTTTCGAGTCGGGCCTAAGGTGACACATCCCGTCTCAATTCCCAATCCCTCATCTACCTCATATCCGACAACTTCAATATCCAGATAGTCTCCTGGGTCCCCTTTGAATTCTAGGGCTGAGGCAACTTCAAAGTAATGAATATCGCCGCTGCCAATGCTTGAGTAACCATTTTTTTTCGGGTTAATATCGACTTCTCCGGAAGCCCCGTTAGCAGTGAAGTACCTAAGTTTAAATTCAATATCGTCAGAATCTACTGCACTAGAAACTGCCACTATTGACCCCATTGTTTCATTTAAGCAGTGGAACTGGCGAAATGCAGCATCGACCAAGCCGATTCCGAAGGGGCTCGGAGCGAAGGCGCGTCTCATAAGGTATTGCTGCTGAACCAGAAGACCGTAATGGTCCGAGATCTCCCTGCCGGGATCAGACGTCCAGACCACGACCTCAGCGTCCCTCCAGACTGGCTGCAAAAGACATTCTTCATGCCAGCAGAAGATATAATCCAGGCGTTGGCCAGTTTTATGGCGCTTTGATTCGTCAGTCACAGGCGAATGTTCACGGCTAAAACCGTCCGCACCGCTATCCCAAGTGATTCCGATTCCATTCGTACTGGCTGAGCCCCATACATCAACAGGGTACTCAAACCGGCTTACCATATCGTTATACAGTTCGGTATCGAATCCGTTTACATTCAAATCGCCCATAAGCAATGCCGGACAGTATGGGCTCCGGCAAGCTTGAATAAAGCTATTTAGGTGAGTTAGCTGCTCTTTTAGTGTTTCTTTGGCATCGCCACCAGCATCTGGATCTTGCGTATGGGCTAGGAAGATATCGTATCCAATAGGATGTCCCTGCAATTCTATGTGAGCGTGAAGGACTCCTTTATTGCTAAGCATGTCCCAACCACTGCTTTGTCGGAATATAGTTTGATGAGAGTCCAAGATGGGATGTCGGCTAAGGAGCAAGAGACCCCCGTCTTGCTCTATATCTATTTCATCAGGGCCTTCTCTGGTGTAAGGATATATGGTAGATAAATCTTCCTTAATTTTCTTTTTTTCACTATCTATAAAGATCTCTGTTAGACCTACTACATTAGGCTGTATTATCCGGAGGTTGTCGATGATACTTTGGATAGCACCATCGCGGTTGACTCCCTTATATTTTAATGTTACCGGGGGCAGAAGTGCCGTATTTTGTACAAAGATCGTAAAAGGCTCATAAAGGACTTCTTCGTAACGTTCACCACTATTGAGGAGCTGTCTTAGAGATATGGCTGGCAATGGACCGGCTGCTACAGCTCGATTCGAGACTAAACCGAATATCCGCGCATACTCTCTACAGCCAAGTGATTCATTAGATGGAACGAATTTCTCCTTCAAGCCAAGCAAAGTCGTCATTCAAAGACCTCCTTTCACATGGATTTTAGTATATATTTATTCTTCAAAATCTATTTGCTCATTCTTGCATAAGTGCCACCAGTATCGGGATTGTGCTTCGACTCGCCTCAAATTGTAGCAGAGCCCTCTCAATAGCCGAATCAACAAAACTAATAGGATCACTTTTATTCATGTCGCACACTACCGATATTATCAAATTGGACAACATAAATGGGAGCCTATGCAAATCTGCTTTATCTCTAAATCTGAACCTTGCACTATCCGGTTTTTTTACGAATAATACTATTGGATTCCACATTGTTTTTTGCTTTCATTTGCAATTATTTAAATATAAAAATCATTTTAGCTTTGTTTCAAGTACTTTTATATTTGCCTTCAGATCTTCTATGCTCTTTTTAAGTTTTCCGATCTCATCCCACAGATCGAAATAAGAATAAATATTCTTCCGTCCACCTGAAAATGACACTTCAGAACTCACCATTTCGATGAGGATTTTTTTGCTGGTGAGAATTATAGAACTAATATGCGGAGTTGATGACGGCATATATGCAAAACCATCCGATATACGTAGCCCTTTTTGCTTATTTCCATCTCCAAACTCACAGGGTACTATCGCGAAATTGCCAATTTTTAAGGCTCCCGGTTTTGCGGAATTTCCCGTTAACTCTAAACCACCCTGAATTTCCACATTACCCTTAAAATAGCCATCTTTGTTAATTATGAGTTTATCATTTTTAGGTTCGTGTGAAAGAGCAATTCCATTTCCTTCCATGTATTTGCCGTTACCTCCATGCACAGTGAATGGCATACCTTCACAGACTAATGCATCAAATTGGGGATAATCTGGACCCCTCGTATATATGGAAAGGTTTTTCCCATTTTTAGACCCTAGTCTGCCAAAAATTTCAGATGCATACAAGCGGTCAATCACCGTGGGACCTAATATTTGTACTCCGCCTTTATAATCTGCGTTATAGTTGATGGTCAATTTATCATTGTCGTCGTGAACAAGGGCTCTTCGATCTTCTGTTTCTTTAGTACCAGGGCGTCTAGAAAATGAATCTAAATATAAATATGACCCCCTGATTTTTAATTGGTTATTTTTTGGACTAACCTCATTAACATTTAGTACAGAAGTGCTAATTGTTCCTGAGTTCTCTATGCTTGCAGTTTTGAGATTTCCTATATTTTCTATGCTTGCAGTTTTGAGATTTCCTATATTTTCTATGCTTGTAACCTTAAGATTCCCTGTGACTTCAAGAGTTCCTGTATTAGGACTAATTTTTCCTTCAATTTTAATGCTTTCGCCATCTAATACAATATCGCTGTCCATGTTTCATCCCTTCCAATCCTGTTTAGCTTGTTGTATTTTTACTATTTAAATTTTCTGTAGAGTTCCGAAATATTTCCCCTCCCATCTAAGCTTGGACACATAGTCCAGGATATGAAATTGAACAAGACAAAGGTCGGTTTTATCCTTCGTCAATATCGCAAGCATGCAAAAACAAAAGAGATCTCGCGGGACGTCAAGTGTCTCAGCGCAGAGTTCAACAGATCATCAAGCAGTATAAAGAAACAGGTCTGGACCCTGTCTTGGGTGAAAAAATTGGTCGCCCCTTTGAGCCCTATGATTAAAAAGAATCAGAATTAGTCCAGGAAGCCCATGCCCGCTATCGCTTCGGTGCGGATGCTTGAGGTGGTCATCAGGAAGCAATATAATATCTGCATATCACACAATCGCATACACATGACCTGAAGCATCAAGGACTGGCTCAGGATGATGAAAAGAAGCAGAAACGCAGGAAGTTGGTTCGCTATGATCGAAAGCATAACCTTTCCGCTGGCCATATCGACTGTCATTAAAGGGATGGGACCAATATCAAGGTCTGCGTGATTCTGGATGACGCATCCAGGATGGTGCTGGCAGGAGAGGACTTCTTTGAGATCAATACCGAAAACAGCAAGCTTGTCATCGATCAGATGGTTGAGAGGTATTGGTGGCTCTGTTCGCTGAGGGAACTGATAATGGATCATGGGAGTGAGTTCGGAGCCCACAGAATTCACGATGACGGTAGTTGGAGCAGCGAATTTAAAGATCATTTGGAAAAATAGGTATCAAGCCAATATTGGCAAGAATAAGGATCCTCAGACAAACGGAATGCTAAAACGGTTTTTCGGAGAATTTATAAGTCATAAGTCTGCTTTTCCTTGATTCGAGGAGTCTATCAACTAGTGTAACAATAGACCTCTTGGAAGCTTGAATTTCCAGAGCCTGGATACTCCTGCGAAGGCTTTTAGGCAAAAAATTCCCATTGAAGCCTATACTATCGGTCATAGACTGTTTGGGTTATGATGAATATATGAATAAATTAAGCTATATTAAAATTAAACGTGCGCGAAATATATAATTTCAGGAATCTACAGCCCATTGGAATTTAAGAAAGATTAATAACCGCCAGAGGCCATCTTGGATCAGATGAGCAAGTCAGCCGAACTGCCCGGATTTCATCTGCTGGCCAAGCCCACGGGAGCAGCCTGCAATTTAGGCTGCAAGTACTGCTTCTTTCTCTCCAAGAAAAGCCTCTATCCCGGCAGCTGCTTCAGGATGACGGATGAAGTTCTGGAGAGCTATATCCGCCAGTACATCGAAGCTCAGAAGGCTCCCCTGGCCACCATAGCCTGGCAGGGAGGCGAGCCGACACTCATGGGCCTGGACTTTTTCCAGCGATCGGTTCGGTATGAGCAGAAGTACAGGCGTCCGGGAATGACCATCCAGAACACCATGCAGACCAATGGCACCCTGCTGGACGACGAATGGTGCGAGTTCTTCCAAGAGAACAACTTTCTCATAGGACTGTCCCTGGACGGGCCGAGAGAGCTTCATGATGCCTACAGGGTGGACAAGACCGGAAAGCCCACCTTCGACCGGGTGATGAAGGCGGCAAAGCTTCTGCGTCGCCATAAAGTGGACTGTAATATCCTGACCACAGTTCATGCCGCCAATGCCGATCATCCTCTGGAGGTCTACCGCTTCTTAAGAGACGAGGTGAAGGCTGATTTCATCCAGTTCATTCCCATAGTGGAGAGGGATAATGAGACCGGCTTTCAGGAGGGGGACACTGTTACAGACCGCTCGGTCAAGGCGGAGCAGTATGGCCGCTTTCTGATATCCGTCTTCAATGAATGGGTGCAAAGGGATGTAGGTAGGGTCTTTGTTCAGATCTTCGATGTGGCTTTGGCCGCCTGGGCGGGAGCACCTCCCGGCATATGTGCATTCTCCGAGACCTGCGGATCGGCCTTGGCCATGGAGCATAATGGAGACATGTATTCCTGCGACCATTTTGTGGAGCCGAGATACTTTCTGGGCAATATCAAAGAGAAGAGCATGGCCGGGATAGCCGCTTCGGCAAAGCAGAAGAAGTTCGGGCGAAACAAGCTCGAGGGCCTTCCGGAGTACTGTCGCCTCTGTGCCGTCAGGTTCGTCTGCAATGGCGAGTGCCCCAAGAACCGATTTATCAAGACCCCGGACGGACAGCCGGGGCTGAATTATCTCTGCGCCGGCTACAGGGAGTTCTTCAGGCACATCGACGGTCCCATGCGCTTCATGGCCCATGAGCTGCGCTGCGGCCGTGCTCCGGCTGAAATCATGAAATACACCAAAAATGGCCAGATCCCCCAGGTGATCTTCAAGCCGGGAAGAAATGATCCCTGCCCCTGCGGCAGCGGACTGAAGTACAAGAAATGTCATGGGAAGGGTGGATAGAGGCAAATCTCGGAGATGATTGAGATCGCTTCTCTTAAAAAAGAATTATATTTAAAATATTTGATCTTATCTTATTGCGGTTCAGATTCTCCTTCCAAGCGATATGAATGCCAGGCTCAGGATTCCCAGCGCTGCAGCCACAAAACCGAATCCCGGTGTTGATGCCGGCAGCTTCTCAGCAGCTTCTGCAGCTTTCTTGGCCGCCTCTTCTGCCTTGGCAGCGGTCTCTCCTGCTGCCTCGGCCTTCTCTTCCACTGTCTTGGCCGCCTCAGCTATCTTCTCCGCTCCGGGAGTGGCATTGGTTAAATTCTTTACCTGCTGGGCTGCGGCCTCAACCTGCGCTGTAGCCTCACTGGCTTGCTTTGCGGTCTGTTCCGCATGCTGCGCTATCTCTGAGACATTGCCAGAGACGTCCTCTGCACTTGCAGAGTTCATGGCCAGCAGCAACATCATTGCTGCGGCAAAGATTACTCCTACGTACTTCATATTATTCCTCCCAACCAGGCAATGATGGAATGTGGATATATATCTGATGGACAATAGCCGATGGACTGTTATTGGAAAGAGGCCTGATTCAGAGGCGCATCCAATCCTCGCCGATCTCTCGATATATGCCTGTTACCACTCCCATCATTGCCGGCGCCAGGAAAAATCCCGATACTTCTGCCACCAGGCCGCAGCCCAGAAAAGCCAGCAGCACCAGCAATGGGTGTAGAGTGGACTTGGCATAGACTATGTAAGCCCGGATGAAGAAATCCGCCACATGGACCAGGATGGATGCGACCAGGGAAGGAGAGAGCTGCATCCAGGGGACCTGATTCGATGTAGCGGCTCACAGCCGTGGGAATGAAAATCAGCCAGGTGAGAAATCGAGCCAATTCCGCCAGGAAGACTATGCTGGCCATAGCCAGGGGCCGGGGAATGGAGATGTGGTAGAATATGGCCTCCGAAGTGATCCCTCCCGCAATGGCGGTATAGATGCTGCCGATGTAGATCCCGCATAAAATGCTATCTATTCTGCTCAGGCAGCGCATCTCGAAGCTTTCCTCCTTGAGAATCAACATCTCTCTGGCCACTTGCACCAGCCGGTCGCCATCCAGCAGCAAAAAAAACAGCAGACAACGAAAGCAATCATGATGTTGATCATCCCCAAGGGAACGAGCCGAGCTGGAAGAAGGGCAGGCCGGCCAGGAGATTGATTCCCATCCCCATCAGATCAGCCATGCTGCGGGAGATCTCGTCCAGAAGGAGATCTGGGATGCGAATCCAGTGGATGAACTCAATGAGCAGAGATTATCTTCTTCCGATGGCCCTGCAGCCAGTGGATAAGCCTCAGTCAATCCCGTGGCAAATATGGCGGATAAGGGCACCATAATGCATACCACGGCAGCGAGAGATCCCATACGGCTTCTGCGGCGGAATTGGTCCCGAACCGGACGACTCACTAGACGAAAACAAATCCAAGGACCAGGCCGTCCACAAGAGGCCAGATAAATAGCACCGCAAGAGGATGAGGACCAGATCAAAGGCCTTTAGCCAATCTCTCCTGTCCGGGGAAAAAACCGATGGTTGGGCATGGACACGCTCGCCATTGCCGAGGGGAGAATATCAAACTTTGAGAGAGGCTGGGAGAGCCAGAAGAAGGCGCTCAAATGCCAAGAAAAGATGGAGCAGGGACCTCTAGGGCATAGCCATAGATCTTGCCTGCTTTTGTGCTCTCAAGGGAGCTGCCCCTAAAACGGATCAGATTGGATCGCCCGCTGGGACATCCGACATAAAGCCCTGATCAAGGCTGTCGATCAGTATTGTCGGCGGCTCATTGGCCGACGAGGCATCTCCTTCCATCCATTTATACCGGTATTGTACGGCATGCCAATCCTGGTACAGCCAGCAGTATATCAGTAACGCATAATAGGGCGGGTCAGCCGGCTGGTGATCTGCAGGATAAATCGCCGCTGTATTGTTGCCCGCCAATCCCGCCCCGGCTCCAAAATGCACTCGCGGACCATCGGCCACCCCGGACATGTTCATGTAATTCAGGTCATGGATATTATGGAGCCGTCCCGGATATATCACAATGCTGCTGCCGCCATAATTATTTTCTAATTGATCCAGGAATACGGTCAAATCATATCCTTCTCCAGGCTCCATCACTGTCGGGATGCCGCTCCAGGCAAATCTGGACACAAGTACTGCCGGCTGATCCATTGAGGGCCATTTCCAGGCTGACTGTCCCATAAGGGCAGTATCAGAAGCATTATCCCATGTAGTTGATACATCATCCCTGCCTCCATAGCCTCTTGAAACGCCATCAAGCATCCAGTACCCATCTGCAACTGCAAGGCTTTGTATCAGCAGAAAAAGGGCTGCGGACAGCGACAATCCAGCAGATCTTCCACAAAGTTTCATCTCTCTTCTCACCCGCTTCTATTGGATCATGAACTAAGGAAATCCCCTATCTATCTTATCCGTCCATTGAATAAATGAGTTATCATCCATTCCGAGAACGAGCCAGGAAGATGATGTAATGCAAAAGAAGTGGAGAGAATTTTTTTGAACTTGCGGGAGTAGATAATGGATAAGATCGAGGCCATGAGCGAAATGAATAGTCTGAGATAACCGCCAATCAACCAATCCCAGATGCACTCGTCCTTGGTCCATCTCTTCAAATGGCTCAGATGGAGTCAGGGCGTTAGGAACGGATGAGTGCTCCATCTATATTAATTTATAATATATTTCAAGGCCCGGATTAATATTTCTTTAAACAATTATATATCGATTTATAGGACCAATGCATCGAGCCATAAGATTTATATACTTTCACAGTAATTAAAGATTGTCTGGCATTTAACTTGTTGGGAATTTAGCCTTATATATAGAGCTCTTTCCCAGAAGGGAGAAGATGCGAATCAGACAGCAGCAAAGCAATGGTCTTCTCCGGTCATAGATCACCCCCCCATACATCCGTGCCGGAGGAGACTGTTGTCCTGATCTAATCTAATAGCTAGAAGCAGCAGACGGCTCAGCAATGAAGGGATAGCTGAGGGGATAGCTCCTGAGCCGCCACTAGGCATGATATTGCCTGATAGAAGCCTGGTATTCGTAGTAGTATATAACTCTTTCTGCATTCAACTGATGTTATATGAACTAGGCCATCAAAGATCCTCTCAGAAAAGCAGGATGAAAGTTGGGGTGGCTGTGCTTCTCAATGAGATCGCTCTGCTCGACGCATGGCAATGCTGGACCTCGGTTGCCTTCTGTCTCGAATCGCTACCATGCTGCCAGAAAAACTAGAGGCTTATCCCTGCCCCCCCGTGGTTGAACTCTCAAAGATCTCCCTCAACCTTCCCCCAGTCTCTCTGGAAAGCCTTTTCTCCACTGCGCTGAGAAAGGTCTCAGCACATTGCGGCGCCATGCACAGCAGGCACTCCGAGCCGTCCATAGCCCTCTCTGCCAGGTACTTCAGCTCTTTGTCCGACAGCTTCTCCAGCCGGGACTGAAAGTCCTCCCTGTCTGTTATGTAGTAGCTGGAGATGGATGCGAGAAGGCTGCTGGAGTCCTCCGGCTCCTGGCAAGGCGCGAGCTTTCTCAGGATCTTGACATCCTTTCGGTTCAGCTTTTTCATCGATATCACCTAAAGGATATCTCTTGTTTATTCCTGAAGTATCTTTCCTTCTGGGGGTGGACAGGTTGTCCTTTTTCGAGGAGAGAAAAGCCGCAGCTATACTGATTCATCCGATTATCCCGCATCATCTGGACAAAATAATCGAAAGATAGGAAAGATCAAAATTCTGCCAAGCAGCACGATGCAATCGGAACGAGCCATATCCTGAAGCCGGTTTGCTCCTTCCATTCTCCTCAACTTGGCCTTCAAGCTCCATTTTAGCAGCAGCCAAAAGGTTTTTCGCGTCAGAGAGGATCGAATCCGTTAGAGGGCGTATGCATTGGTCGAAGGGCTTTGCCGGTTGGGGCGGGAGACGAATCTTATTGAGGAGCATTAAGCGATGAGCGGCGAAGATTGCCACAGGATTAAAAGCCTGCCGAAAAATAGACCGAAAGCTCTTCCTTCTGCAAACGAGGGCAAGACCTGTTCAAGGGACAATGAGATCTATGGACCGAATAGCCACTGCCCATTCAAGAGCATTGAGAACGCGGAGCGGGGAAAGATCTTATTAAAAATAATTGATGGATTTAGTAATAAAATTATAAAAAATATATATGTGCATTTAGAGGTTCCAGAGCTGAATTTTAAAAGCCACTCTCTTGAGGGGGCGTTCTCTGCGGATGGTGCCCGTCCTCTGACACATTATACATTAAAGTGCTCCGCAGACGGCTATGCCTCCGCTCTGGATGGCTATGGCGATGGCAGAGGCATAGCGAAAATTGCCACGGATGAATATGGAAATTGGCATGGAAGGATTTCCCTGTTTCCCTATAGCGAAGGACGCAGGATCCGATTTTCGGGCCTCGAATGGCATGTAAGAGATTCAATAGGCAGGGCAGAAGGGCCAGATGACAATTATTGGAGCAAAAGCATTAGAAATGTCTGGGTGGATGAACTCGGAAGACTCCATCTGAGGATCACCAGAGATGAAAGGGACAATAAATGGTATTGCCCTGAGGTTGTCGCCGTCAATCCCTTGGGATACGGAGATTATACCTTTTTGGTTACTGGTCGTCTCAGGGATATTCTGATAGAGAATGAGGTCTTGGGGCTCTTTAATTATCTGGATGCCAATCACGAGATTGATATCGAATACGGCAAGGGGGCCTGGTCGGATGGCAGAGGCTTCTTCGGCCAGTTTGCCCTTCAGCCGGCGGGGATCTGCGAGAGGCATGAGTTTGCATTGGACCGCATTGCAGATGGCATGGACGAAACAGAGAGCAATTTTAGCTGGCAGAAAGGCGTTGTCAGGTTCAGGAGCTCTTACTATGATGCAATAAATGCCGGTGGATGGACCGGCGATAGATGCATACCAGAAGAGGATGTCGATGGGGATGGCAGCCTGGACCTGCAAACCCATATCAATTTATGGCTATATGGATCGAAGAGCAAAATAAAAGAGGAGCTAAGAGATATTATAATAAATAAATTTATATATACCTGCGCTTGCAGAAGCATCGAGCAAGGGGAGGCTTTAGGAAACCGCCTTTAGTCGGCACTAATAAGCCCATGAGATCAATGCGAAGATCGTCTTGAAGTAAGACTCAATAGCTTCAAATGGAGAATGGATCTAAAGGACGCCTGGAGATTCTTCCTTGATCCATTTTCCCGTATGGTTTCGCTACCACCCCAAGAACTCCTACAGCATAGCCGCCCTTCTGCCTCTGGTGGAGGCAGACCTCGCCCGCCAGCCCAAAGACGGCATCATGCTCTACAGCTTTGCCACGGCCCAGGCAAAAGAGGTCTATGCTGAGGTGGACCGAGCCCGGGCCTTTGGAGCGGCCCAAGCGGTCTATATAGCCGGCGGCCCTCATCCCTCCGCCCTGCCAGAGGAGGCCCTGCAGCACTTCGACTTCGTGGTCATAGGAGAGGGTGAAGAGTGCCTTCCCCAGCTGATCCGGGCCCTGGAGAGCGGCAGCGATCCTGCCGCAGTCAAGGGCATAGCCTTCAAGAGACAGGGCCGGGTGCTCTTCACTGGCAGCAGGGAGCCGGTTGACCTGGACCTCTATCCACCCTTCTCCCGCATCCTGGCACCAATCGAGATATCCCGCGGCTGCCCCTGGGGCTGCACCTACTGCCAGACCCCTCGCCTCTTCGGCTTTTGCATGCGCCATCGCTCCATTGAGGTCATAGAGAGGTATGCCCGCCGCCACAAGGACATCCGCTTCACCTCTCCCAATGCCCTGGCTTACGGCTCCGATGGCCGTCGGCCCCGGATGGAGAAGGTCGAGGCGCTGCTGCTAGCCCTCTGGAAGCAGAAAAAGCCCATTTACTTCGGCACATTTCCCTCCGAGGTGCGGCCGGATTTCCTGACGGAAAAAGCGCTTGAACTCATTACCAGGTATTGCGCCAATAAGAGTCTAAGTTTGGGGGGGCAGTCCGGAAGCCCGACTGTGCTTTGCCGCATAGGCCGGGGCCACGGGCGGGAGGAGATCGAGGCGGCATGCGATCTGGCCCTGGAGTTCGGCTTGACGCCACAGGTGGACTTCATCTTCGGCCTGCCGCAGGAGTCGGAGGAAGAACAGCGCCAGACTCTGGATCTGGTTCGATGGATAGTGGCAAAAAAGGGAAAGGTGCGGGCGCATCGCTTTACCCCCTTGCCAGGAACGCCCTTATGGGGCGAACTGCCCGCCCCCCTGGCCGGGGAGGTGGAGGCCTGCCTGGGAAGGCTCGCTCTGGAGGGAAGAGTCACGGGAAGCTGGTCGGCATCTAAAGATAAAACTGCTTGAAGGGCTTTCTGTACTCGTCCTTGAGCTCGTACTTTATCATTACCCTGTCCGGCATAACTGAAATCTCTCTTACCGACTGGGAGAAGAGATACCAGATGAATCCCCGGTCCGGCAGCTTGTATCTGTCCGGCAGGGTGGCTGTGAAGTCGGACTGCCCCAGGATATAGGTTCTGAGCATCTCGCTTCCCGAAGCAAAGAGAAAGGGAAAGCTGACGTCTTCAATCTCACGCTGGCATGAGCCCTTCAGGCGCAGACGCTGGGAGAGGAACGCCAGATAGTCTTCTTTATTTACAACCAATTCTCTTAACTCACTCAATTGCATTCACCAGCCCATTACCAGATATGGATGGGGAGATAAAAGTTGTCGTCGCTCTGGCAATGCGAGGGACTTTGCAGGCGGAATAGAGAGAGGTGCAGTCTTGGATGCCGGCCCAGGAAAAGGTCAACTAATCACTTTGCTGGCATATCCTCATTTCAGGAGTCTGATGGCCTGACAGAGATCGTCTAAGCTCATCTGTCCCGGGGCGGTGCTCTCCGAGACATAACCATATGTCAGCGCCGAGCCGTAAAAAGGAGCCAGGACGCGCATATGCCTTCCCAGATGGCCCATGGCGATAATGCACAGAGGCAGATCTGCATCCAGAAGAAACTGCAGAATCCTCAGGTTATCTCTATTTTCCTGCGGGGTTACGGCGATCTTGGATATGGCCGCCCCTGCCTGCTTCATCCGGCTGAAGATCCGGGACAGCTCCGAGTCATCCGGCATTGCCTCGAAGTTGTGATAGGATAGGATGGTCGGCTTTCTTATTCCGGATATAACCTCCTCTCTTATCTCTGCCTGCAGCTCTACGTCCACATAATCGGCATAGTCGGCGGCTTTGATCAGCAGATCCGCTCTCTCCTCTTCCCCTTTATGAAATAAGCCCCCTTCGCTTCTGTGGCGGGCCGTGGCAATTATGGGCTTGGCCGTGGCCTTTCGCAATGCTATCAGAGCATCCAGGGGATCCGAAGAGGTGATATGATCCAGGCGCAGCTCAATCAGGTCTGCTTTATCCGCCAGAGGAATCAGTCTTGCTGCATCCTCTCCCAGCACCGCCACCACCGCGGATCGGCCAATCATCCCCATGAAGCCTCCGGCCTTATGCTCTCCCGACCATCCTTGCGCTCACTTTTCCACAATGCTCTCCTCGATCTTCATCCCGAAGTGCCGGGCTCCCTCCTCCAGATGGACCAGCACCTCATCTCCCACCTTCAGGTCAGTCACCGCCCGGGGCTGTCCCTCTGGGGAGACCAGCTTGATGGTCTCGGCGTTTTGCAGCAGGGTGCTCAATCTCTGGCCGGATGCCTCGGCCTCGATGAGCATCATAGGCCTCTTTTCGATCTTGGCCCTGCCCACTATAGCCGGCCTGGCCAGCCCCTCCTTGCTCACTATGGTCACCTCGTCTCCCGACTTCAGCTCGGAGAGGTATCGGGTCTTCTCTCCTACCCGGATGTAGGCATGGACTGCCCCGGCATTGACCCGGAAGGGGCGGGAGGCCACATAGGGGCTGTCCTCAGACTCGCTGTGAACCAAGAAGAATCCTTTGGCCTGAGAGCCGATTAGCATTCCCTCGCCGAAGCTCATCATGCTGGCCGTGTCCACACATACCCGGTCCCCCATGCCCACAGGCTTGACTGCTGTGACCTTGGCGGCCAACAGCTCCATCCGGCCCTTCTCCGACTGCTCCACCGCAGCCATGACCCTCTTGATCTCCGATGGATCGGTGCTGTCCAGAAGCACCCCGGCGGAGCCCTTTTCCAGGGTGGTCAGAGCCAGCGCCGCCTCCTCCGCCGTCCTGACACCGCTGATGATCTTGACCGAGCTGCCCTGCAGCCCGGCGATCATATTCTCCAGGGGAATGACCTTCCAGTCCGTTCCAATGACCAAAAGATAGTCCACCATACGGCCCATCTCCACGGCGAACTCCTCGTATTTCTTGCCGGATATGACCACATAAGCGGCCTTGGTGCCTGAAATGGACCGGGCCAAAGCCCCGTCCAGGGAGCTCTTAGGATCTTTAGGCAGGGCTACAGTTCCGTCTCCCTCCCCGCCACTTCCCACCACCAGTATGTCCTCGCTCCCTCTCTCACCGCCAAAGCAGGCCACCTTGATCCGGCCCAGTTCACGCACTCTATCTATGTTCTCTCTTTCCACCAGCACGCAGTCGAAGCCGGATTCGAGAGCGGTGGTGATCCTGGGCTTGATCTCCTCCCATCCTCCCAGGGCCATGAGCCACTTCTCTTTCATGTGGCATAATTTATCATACCATTACAAATCTCTTTTGAGCAGAAGTCAGCTCATCTTCTGCTCACATGTTTTTCATCTCATAATGTTCCGGCTGATGGAAAGGAGAAGTCATCCATTAAAATCGCGCCAAAGAAATGGATTTTTCTTCATCGAGGGGAGAGTGCCGGTCTCCCCCCCATCAAGGCTCGAAGACGGTTGGATGGATGCCATCTAAAGCTATTTTGGATCGGCTGCAGCTCCTAGGAGCCCTGAACCCCCGGCCCGGGCAAGGACGGGGGATCGCCGCGTGGAGGGATGGGGACTTTGTGACGGATGAGGATCACTACGCTCTGCAATCACCTGTACATCATAAAGACAGCTACTTCACCGCGCTGATCAGTCTTTAGAGGCACGCCGACGGCCAGGTCGTAGCGTCCATTATTGTCGAAGTCACCTGATGCAACCGCCATCCCGAACCGGTCATTGTATTCAGGTTTACCTTTAGTTTGGTATAGATGCTCAGCTTTTGTCCTATTGAACCGATCTTTTGATCCATAAAGAATGTCTACGGCGCCTGCTTTGTTATCTTTTATAGCCACATCCTCATGAGGGACTCCAATGGCCAGGTCGTCGTATTTATCGCCATTGAAGTTGCCTGAAGCTAGCGAGTATCCAAATAAGTCATCCCCTTCGAATTTTTCAAGGATAGGATATTCCTGAATTAATTGAATGTGTTTCCCTTCCAGGAATCCGAAATTGGATCCATAAAGGATATTCGCAGCTCCGGCGTCATTTTTATTTTTAATATCCTCACGGGGCACTCCGACCGCCAGATCGTCATACTCATCGCCGTTGAAGTCGCCTGACGCGAGCGAGTACCCATACTGGTCCCCTTTCTCGGAATTGCCGCCGCGTCTTTCTTGGTACCAGCCGCCGTCATTTTTTTTCCGGAGCCCATCTTTATATCCAAAGAGGACGTTTACATAACCAGCGTCCTTTACATAACCAGTGTCCTTTTCCTCTACATCCTCATTAGGGACTCCAATAGCCAGATCCTCGTATTCATCGCCATCGAAGTTGCCCGATGCTAAGGAATACCCGAAATTGTCACCCTTCTCAGATTTACCCTTCCCTATCGTATCCTGGTACAGGAACTGGTAGCTGTTGTTAGTGAGACCCTGAGATGAGCCCCTAACGATGTATATTGCGCCAGCTTTGTTTTCGCCCTTTACTTTCTCATATGGCACACCGACCGCCAGGTCGTCGAATTTATCGCCGGTGAAGTCTCCTGACGCGAGTGAGAAGCCAAAGAAGTCCCCCCCTTCTGATTGACCGGGGATGAGCATGTCCTGGTGCCATAGCTGGGAGCTGTTGTTCGTGAGCCCACGCGGTGAGCCGTAGATAACATAGACCGCACCTGCATTTCTTTTGCTCCCAAATTTCTTCCCAGGCACTCCCACCGCCAGGTCGTCATATTCATCGCCATTGAAGTTGCCTGACGCGAGCGAGGACCCAAAGGATGCCCCCTCTTCCGATTGACCGGGGATGAGCACGTCCTGGTGCCAGAGCTGCGAGCCATCTCCCTTGAGTCCGCTTTTTGTTCTGGCCTGGCCAGATTGGTGGGATCTGCCGTATACAACATTCACGGCACCTGCTGACGAAATATTGCTTAAACCCTCTCCGGGCACTCCAACGGCCAGGTCATCAGCTTTATCGCCATTGAAGTCGCCTGACGCGAGAGAGAACCCAAACCGATCCCCTCTCTCTGAACCGCCATCCACGAGATTATCATGTTTGATCATATCCTGGTTCCATGACTGTGCATCTATCTCAATCCCTTCAGCCATGCAAGTAAAAGTGGCAATCAGGATGAAGAAGCTTAATGGAAACCTAATATCCTCTGATAACAATGACTTATCTCCCCTTGAACCGGTCAATCCCCTTTTTATGCTCTTGCCTGACATAGCCCTCTCCTGCGAATCACGAGTATCTATCGTTAATATGCTTTCATATATTCATAATAATTATAATTATATTCTTTGACATTCTCGCGGGGTGTGGATCTTGGCATTATCTTGACATTATATCTCCATGAGAAAAATATGTTATTGGTACATCATCTCGTCATGTTCAATGTCTCAGTGTGTGTGATATAATAGTAGTCTCTTGTTTGTATATCCCACGAGTCCACTATGCTCTCGTCCATCCTCAAGAGGGTGTAGCGGTCGACAAGCGTATAAAGGGCCTCAATGACGTTATCTCCTTTGAGATAGCTCCTCTCCTCGGTGAAGGTCCTTTCCTCGGATATGTCCTTTGAGGTGACGTTCTTTGATGTTTCCTGTAAGTCCTGGCTCTGCCTATATATCCGTGAATTGGCTCTCTTATATCCTCCAGAAAATCCACCGGACCTCTCTACACCGAATCCTTCAAATTCTGCCTTGACTGTGGGCTCCTGGTAGCTCACACTGAATTCCTGGGATTTCTGGACCTCTTTAGAGATCGACTTTCCAAGAGTCCTTGTCATCTCCGATAGCTGGCTCTCGCTAATGCCTGTCTTGTACCAGAAAGTGACCTTCCTGTCGCTTGTCCCAGGGTTCATATCGACATTGGTCTTTTTCCAGAATTGCTCTAGCTTTAAGATATAGTACGGGCTCTCATTAATCTTGGACTTTGGCGATGATAGATAGCTATCGTTGACGTATATGAAGGGGACGTAGATCTCTGAAACCAGTCTTGGCTCAGTGGACGGGGGCAGATAGTCCCTATGGCCTTTCAGCTCCGGTAGGTCCCTGGTGATATTTCCGTAGCTTGTATAGGACTCATTGGTTCCTTTGAGGGGGGGGAGGAGGATCTGTTCTCCATCTACTTCAGTGATATTCCATGCCTGGTGCTGTTCATCTGGTTGTGAGTAGTCCAATGAATCTATGCCTACTTCATTTCCGTCAGTTAAAGAAATGCACTTGACCTCATTCTCCCCACTCAGCTTGGAAATGACGAAATATCTGCTATCATTAATGTCCCCAACGGGCTTCAGCCTCCATTTTTGGCCATTATCGTCATCTGTATATTTCTTATGAATTATCTCAAAGCTACCAGCTTTTTTGGGGATGGCGCTGAAACATAGTCCATTCTCCCTCGAGATGATTGCATAATGCCCCGAATCGTCAAGGGAGACAATCAGAAACTTCTGAAAATATTGATCTGATGGTTCCCCGTATAGCTGTATATCATTGCTGGACATGGATATCCCAAGGTAATCA
>Ga0116186_1001722_pt1 | contig 20975 bp, 19 predicted proteins | sample AD_JPNNA4_MetaG_FD_89806 | JGI IMG/M metagenome (GOLD analysis project Ga0116186, IMG submission 89806) | Active sludge microbial communities of municipal wastewater-treating anaerobic digesters from Japan - AD_JPNNA4_MetaG | ecosystem: Engineered > Bioreactor > Anaerobic > Digestate | place...
AAGCGGAAGGAAGTTATATTTTGCCGGATAATGTTCCTGCGAACGAGTTCCTGAATTTGGAAGGAAACAAATTATCCACTTCCAAAAACTGGGCGGTTTGGCTGCACGAATATTTGGAAGAATTTCCGAACCAACAAGATGTTTTGCGTTATGCTTTGACATCGAATGCGCCGGAAACCAAGGACAACGATTTTACCTGGAAAGATTTTCAGGCGAGAAACAACAACGAATTGGTGGCAATTTTTGGAAATTTCATCAATCGTGTGGTGGTGTTGACCAACAAATATTACGGAGGAATTATTCCAACTCCAAACGAACTTTCGGAAGTGGACGAAGCGACTTTAACCGAATTAAAAGCCTATCCAGCGGTGATTTCGAGTTCGATAGAGCGTTACCGATTCCGTGAAGCTTTGGGCGAATTGATGAATGTTGCTCGATTAGGAAACAAATATTTAGCAGATGAAGAGCCTTGGAAAATGGTAAAAACCGATCCGGCTCGCGTGCAAACCCAAATGTATGTGGCTTTGCAAATTGCAGCTGCTTTGAGTTCACTTTGCGAACCTTTCCTGCCTTTCACGGCTGCAAAATTATCCAGAATCCTCAACATCAAAAATCCAATTGACTGGAAAACGGTTGCAGATGATTCCGATTTAATTCCTGCTGGACACCAAATTGGGGAGGCCGAATTGCTTTTTGCCAAAATTGAAGACGAAGAAATCCAAAAACAAATAGACAAATTGGAAGCTACCAAAACTGCCAACACTGCCGAAAACAAAGTCGCAGAACCTCAGAAAGACTTAATTCAGTTTGAAGATTTTGCCAAAATGGATTTGCGCGTAGGAACGATTCTCGAAGCAGAAAAAATGCCGAAAGCCAACAAACTTTTGATTTTGAAAGTCGATACCGGAATTGACGCCCGCACGATTGTTTCAGGAATTGCAGAGAGTTTTAAACCGGAAGATATTATTGGAAAACGAGTGACAGTCTTGGTAAATCTGGCTCCAAGAAACCTTCGAGGCGTGGAAAGTCAGGGAATGATTTTGATGACCAACAACGCCGAAGGAAAACTGGTTTTCGTAAATCCTGATGCCGATGGTGTTGCGAATGGCGAAACGATAAATTAAAAATTAGCCACCAATTCACGAATTTAAAAAACTTTAAAAATTCGTGAATTCGTGGCAAAAAAAATAAAAATGAACCTAAAAGTAATTGCTTTCGACGCTGACGACACCTTGTTTGTAAACGAACCTTATTTTCAGGAAACGGAGGAAAAATTTTGTGGGTTGATGAGTGATTATTTGTCACATCAAGGGATTTCGCAGGAACTTTTCAAGATTGAAATAGACAATTTGAAAATCTACGGCTACGGAATTAAAGCGTATATTCTTTCGATGATTGAGGCGGCGATGAAAATTTCGAACAATACCATTCCTGTTGAAGTCATTGAAAAAATCATCGAATACGGCAAAGAATTACTCGAAAAACCCATCGAATTATTGGACGGCGTGGAAGAAACCTTGCAAGCTTTGCACGGAAAATATAAACTCGTTGTCGCGACCAAAGGCGATTTGTTGGATCAACGCCGCAAACTACACAATTCGGGATTAGGCCAGTATTTTCACCACATCGAAGTGATGTCGGACAAACAGGAAAGGGATTATTCGGATTTGATGAAACGTTTGGAAATTCAACCCGAGGAATTTTTTATGATTGGCAACTCGCTGAAATCGGATGTTTTGCCGGTTTTGGCACTTGGCGGACACGCCGTTCATATTCCGTTTCACACGACTTGGGCTCACGAAAGAATCGATTTCAAGGTGGAACACGAAAATTTTTATGCTTTCGAAAAAATAACCAACGTCTTGAAGATTTTAAGTTAAATGCAAAAAGGATTTTTCGAACAATTCACTCATTAGACTTAATTAAAAAAGTGCAAGTCAAAGTTTGAAATAAAATTCTAATAAATTTTTTTCTATTCCCCCCAAATTTTAAATCGTGTCAAATGAACTAATAAATTGGCACAATTTTAGTAAATGAAAAAGTATGAAAAAACTACTTCTTTTTTTGCTTCTAACATACAAATCAACATTGTTGGGTCAAACAATATTGACTTCTTTTCCATTAGATTTGACACATTCGAAAGAAAACAACCAAATCCTAACTGTTGAGAATATACGAACACACAATGTGTTTGTTTTTGCAACAGATAAAAAAAACATCACCATTTTAAAATACAATAGTGCTTTATTTCTAACCGATCAATATAGCTTACAAGTAAATCAAAACTGTAAATCATTGATTGGATATAGTTTTGGCGAAGATGGAAACCCAACTCTTTATTGGTCTTCGGAAGGATTTAATACTATTTTAATTGTCAAATATTATTTGGAAAACAAAACTTGTGAAATTTTAAATTTTAAATATTCTTTTTGGGATCAGGATGTAGTCGCATCATTTCAGAAGAATAATATGTTTTATATTCTTTCCAAATACAAATATAAGCAAGCACTAAATGTCCATACTTTTAGAGATAAAAAGGTAGAAGAAAGAATTTTTGACTTTTCTGGTTTTAAATTTCAAAATCAAAATACCCAATTCTTGAGATTTAATCAAGTCATTATAAAAAATCCCATTGAAAAAATTGAAGTGGATGATTATAATCCTTTGTACAAAAGCACCAAAAAAAGTAAAGTATATATGCTGGAAGACGAAATTATTTTAACATTGGATCATAACTCAAAAAAGACCCAAGTATTTGAACTTAATTTGAAAAGCCACGATTTAAACGAAAAAACATTCATTCAATCAAGCCTTCAAACGCCCAAAAAAATAAGTAATTCATTCTATCAAGATGGCAAGCTTTACCAAATTAACGCCAGTGAATCGGAACTTTTGCTCGATATAAAAGATTTTAATACTAGCCAAACCATAAAAAGCGTTAAAGTCTCCGAAAATGAAACAATTTCTTTTAATAACTCCCCATTAGTCATTCAAAAAGACAACAGAAAACCAATAGAATTAAAAAAAACAAAAAAATTTCTTGAACATCTATTCCTTTTAGATATAGGTTTATCTGTTTTTAAAAAAAATCTAAATACTTTGATTGCTGTGGCTGGAACTCCAAAAGAGGAAGAACCTTATAAGCCATCTGCTTTGGATTACGAATTTTTTGGAGGAAACGTTCCCTACATCTATCATACTGAAAGTGTTTATTTTGAAAGCATATTGGATTCTAATTTTGAGTTCATACATCAAAAAGAAGAGCCTCATGCTATTGACAACATTTTTTATTTTTTAAACACAAATAAAAAAATAACATCAAAAAGCATATTAAAATTTAAAGATTTTTATATCTTAGGCTATTACGATGATATTGCAAAACAATATATTATGCGTAAATTTACAGATGGATTTTTTTGAGGAAAAACTTCCACTCGAAGCGATTTGATGATAGTCAACTCACAAAAATAGGTTCCGTTTCATACCACTTGGGCACACGAAAGAATTGATTTCAAGCTGCAACACGAAAACATTTACACCTTCGAAAAAATAATGAATATTCTAAAAATAATACAACTGTGAAAACCCTTTTAGATATAGAAAACTGGCCCAGGAAAGAACATTTTCAATTTTTCAAACAATTTGAAGAACCTTTTTTTGGTTTAACCCTTGAAATAGATTGCACCAAAGCCTATGCCACTGCCAAAGAATTAGAATCTTCCTTTTTTGTTTATTATTTGCACAAAACCCTGGTTGCCGTAAACACTATTGAATGCTTTCGGTATAGAATACATAACGATGCTATTTACGTTTACGACAGGATTGATGTTTCGGCAACTATACTGCGTGAAGACAACACTTTCGGTTTTTCGTTAATTGAATACTCTCCAAATTTTGAAGTTTTTACAAAAAACGCATTCCAGGAAATGGAAAGAATACAAAACACATCGGGACTTTTGACCCGTGAATTTCCAAACGATAATTTGATTCATTTTTCGGCTGTTCCTTGGGTTAATTTTACCTCACTTTCTCACGCTAGAAGCTATACCTTTCCGGATAGTTGCCCTAAAATATCTTTTGGAAAAATGATGATTGACACTAATGGGAAGAAAACAATGTCGATGTCTATTCACGCTCATCACGGATTGATGGATGGTTTTCACATCGGTCAATTTGTGGATTGCTTTCAGAAATTGATGAATCAATAATTTAGAATACTGTCTTTTTGATAAATTGGATTCAAAAATTAACTTATTCGAATAAAATAACTCTCCTTTTAAAGAAATTACAAGGATAAAAATCTTTTTTAAACCAATCTATTCTTTGAATTATTTTAATTAAATTTGCTTAAAACAACAAAATTATGCTATCAAAAAATATAGAAGTCGCGTTAAACAAACAAATTCGCATTGAAGCCGAGTCTTCGCAAATTTATTTATCTATGGCTTGTTGGGCTGAAGTAAATGGATTAGAAGGTATCTCACAATTTATGTATGCACAGTCTGATGAGGAGCGTTTACATATGCTCAAGTTAATAAAATATGTTAACGAAAGAGGAGGTCACGCTCAAATTACAGAACTCAATGCTCCAAAAACTTCTTATGAAACCTTTAAAGGAATGTTTGAAGAATTATACAAACATGAAATTTTTGTTTCGAATTCAATTAATGAATTGGTTCACATCACTTTTCAAGAAAAAGATTATGCAACCCATAATTTCTTACAATGGTATGTTGCCGAACAAATTGAAGAAGAAGCCACTGCCAAAACTATTTTAGATAAAATTAATTTGATTGGAGATGACAAAGGTGGTCTTTATTTATTTGACCGAGATATTCAACAAATTGCTGTTACTGCAGGAACAGTAGCTGCACCAAAATAATTTGAATTTTCAAAAATTTTAATAAATACCTTAAAGAAATTGTTTTTCTATAAGGTATTTTTTTTGAAAATAAAATGATAAATCTTATTTAGAATAAATAAAAATAACATATCTTTGTGTTGGATTTTTAACCCTTCACAAGGTGAGCAAGAAAGAAAAGGAAAAAGAGAAAAAGAAGAAAAAGAAAAAAGATCTTCTTAGCAAAATCAAGAAAGCAGAAAACTGCAAATCTAGTTGTTGCGAAAAATATAAAAAAAGCGAAAAGAAACGTTGCGACCGCTGTCCTATGCACGATTTATTCAAAAAAGTATCCTAAATACAAATGCCCTCCAAATGAGAGGGCATTTTTTTTAATAGTTAATTCTACAAAGCGTTCAAAAGAGAAATAATATCATCTCCATAATTAGCAGTCCTAATTTCTCCAAAACTTTTAATTCGTTTAAGCTCATCTAAAGTTTGTGGTTTTACTAAAAATTAAGGAATGATTAATTAAAATTTATCTTATAAAAGGTAAGAATAATTACTCAAAAAAAATAAAAAATATGTATTTCAACGGCTTTGTTATAATTAATTTGATTTGTTTAAATACCTTTGAATTATAAAAATAAAACCCATTAGAAAATTTAATATTTCTAATGGGACTTTAAGTTAAGATTTAATTACAAAAATTAATTTTCTAATTTGTCTTAATAGTTCTGTTACTTGGAAAACAACCAAAGAACAGTAAATTAAAAATAGTATTTTCATATCGCGAAAATAAAAGATTACTAAAAATAATCTATTCAATTAAAACCAATGCTCTAACATTGGTTTTTTTTATAATAAATTATACCAAACGATTTGATTACACAAAAGTAAAGTATATACGATTTTTTTAATTAAAAAACACATTATTTCCGACGACCAGCATTAAATTTTAATAATTAACAAGATAATTCTTAAATTAAGTGTAAAAAAATGCGGCTATCTACAATTTATATAAAATCACCATGTTAGATTACGCTATTAAACCTACAAAATATTTTTTTATCGACAAACCATATTTTATATACCATCTACAGTTGCAAGATATAGAAACATAATCCTTAAAAAAAATTAAATTAAAGTTCTTAACTAAGTAATTCAAATTAACCCTAAAAAAATGCGACAAAGCTATTACTTTGCCGCATTAATTAAAATTAAATTAAACTACTTGCCCAAAAGCAACACTTCATTCACAACGACTTCCGTAATGTATCGTTTTTCTCCGTTTTTATCGTCATAACTTCTGTGGGTTAATTTGCCTTCAACAGCAATTTGAAGACCTTTGGTCACATATTTTTCGATGATGTCGGCCGTTGATCCCCAAGCGGCCACTCTGTGCCATTCGGTTGTTTCCACTTTTTCTCCTTTGTCGTTTTTATAACTATCATTTGTGGCGATGGTTAAATTGACTAATTTTTTTCCTCCATCAAAAATTTTGATTTCTGGATCATTACCTACGTTTCCGATTAACTGTACTGAGTTTTTCATTGCATTCATGGCGTGTAAAATTTAAATTGTTTATATATAGTTTGTTGAATGACTCGTTCAAATCAACAGGGCAAAGATGCGACGGCTTTCAAAAATTATTCGGTTGATAACTACTTACTTTCGGTTGTAACTGTTTGTAACCGTTTGTAAATGGAAATTATTTACTATATTTGATTGATTTATAAAGAATTATTGATTTTTTATACGTTAACAAATTTCAAGTAAAAATCATAAAAAAGAGATGCTTCATAAAATATTAAAATTTACCGACCTTCATTCTGGAGAAGAAGACAAGAAAAAAGTTTTAGAAAATGTAAAATCTAATATCTCATTTCGGGGTTCAAACTTGTGGATTTTGGCCTGCGCTATTGTGGTTGCTTCGATCGGATTGAATGTAAATTCAACAGCTGTGATTATTGGGGCAATGCTCATTTCACCCTTAATGGGACCAATTATTGGTGCTGGATTTGGACTCGGAATGTATGATTCTGAATTGGTGAAGAAAGCATTAAAAAATCTTTTAATAGCCACAATCGTTAGTTTAGTCGTTTCGACAACCTATTTTTATTTGAGTCCTTTCAAAGAAACTCAATCGGAATTATTAGCCAGAACTTCGCCTAATATTTATGATTTATTGATTGCCTTTTTTGGAGGACTTGTAGGAGTAATTGCCATTACCAGGGTCGAAAAAGGGAATCCAATTCCTGGCGTCGCCATCGCAACAGCATTAATGCCACCTTTGTGTACTGCTGGATATGGATTGGCCATTGGCAACCTAAAATTCTTTTTGGGCGCTCTGTTTTTATACACCATAAACTGTGTTTTTATTTGCATTTCAACTTTTCTAATCGTTAAATATTTAAAATATCCAGCAATAAAACAAGTCGATGTCAAACGTCAAAAACAAATAAAATATGGCATTTCTGCCTTGACTCTAGCCTTAATGTTACCCAGCATCTTTTTTGCTTATACCCTATTTGATGAGAAAAAAACGAGTCAAAAAATCAATCTTTTTATTGAAAATGAATTTACAAATAAAGGTTATACTATTTTGTATAAAAACATAAATCTAAATACCAGTCCTAAAAAAATTGAACTTGCTTTTTTAAGACAAAAATTTAATACTAACGAAATTAAGTCACTTAACAAATCCCTAAACAATTATCAAATTGAGAATACAGAATTGCATATTAAACAAGATACAATAGACATAAAAAAATATATTATTGACCAAATCCAATCTGGAAAAACAAATTTGGACACCAAAGACATCACAATCAATCAATTGAAAAATGAAATTGCATCCAATACATACAACAATAAAGAATTACTGGAAGAAATAAAAATCATTTTCCCCCAAGTCGAAAACATCTCGATATCCAATCATAGCTTTATTAAAAATAAAGACAGTGCTTATGTTCGCCCCGTTTTAATTTACGATTCTAAGACCAATTTAACTGATGAATCCAAACAAAAACTAAAGTTGTGGTTGCAAAAAAGACTCTCCAAAGATAAAATTGAAATTTATAAACAAGAAACCAATTAACAGATAAGGATTGTTTCTAAAATTAAAGAAAAATGAACCTTCAAACCCTCGAAAAACTAAAATTCCCAATTGGTGAATTTCATAAAACCGATTCTATTTCAAAAACTGATATAGAAAATTGGATTGCCACTATTGAAGCTTTTCCATCCAAAATAAAAAGTCTGACCCAAAGTCTTTCTATCGAAGAATTGAACTGGATTTACAGACCAAAAGGATGGTCGATAAAACAAGTCGTGCATCATTGTGCCGACAGTCATATGAATAGTTTGATTCGATTTAAACTGGCTTTAACCGAAGATGTTCCCGACATAAAACCCTATGAAGAGCAACTTTGGGCTGAACTCGCCGATGGCAATTCGAATGATATTTCTCCATCACTTCAAATCATCGAAGGTGTTCACGCTCGTTGGGTGCTACTTTTGAAATCTTTTGGAACAAAAGAATTAAAGAAACAATTCTTTCATCCTGGCAATATGAAAATAGTTAGTTTGGAGGAAAACATTGGGGTTTATGCTTGGCATTGCAACCACCATTTGGCACATATTGAACAAGCCTTGTTGTATAAAGGTCAGTTTTAAGAAATAAATGTCAAACCATTAAGAACATTAAGGCTCAATAAGAAAAAACAAAACTTAATTTTCTTAATGCTCTTAATGGTTTAAAAAAAAACGGTAAAAAAGAAAAACTATGAACAAAACCTGCCTAGAATGTGGAGACAAAATTGTGGGTCGAGAAGACAAAAAGATTTGCAGCGATGGTTGTCGCAATGCCTACAACAACAAAATTAACAAAGACAGCACCAATTTTATGCGCAACGTGAACAACAAATTGCGCAAAAATTACCGCATTCTATCGGCATTAAATGTGGATGGAAAAGGAAAAACCACCAAATCAAAACTATTGAGCAAGGGATTCGATTATGAGTTTTTTACCAATATTTTGCAGACCAAAACAGGAAATACCTACTATTTCGTGTACGACCAAGGCTATCGCGCATTGGAAGACGACTATTATATGCTAGTCAAAAAAGAAATTTAGAACCCAATTCTATCCCCGATGAAAAAAAACTATTCCTCTATATTATCCGTATTATTTATTCTTGGTTTCCTTGGATTTGTCTTCTTCACGATGATGCCTCAATGGACATCGGCCGAAGATGATTCGCTTTCGGAGTTTTCGACCCAAAGAGCTTTGAAACAAGTGAAAAACATTTCGCAAAAACCACATTTTGTAGGTTCCGAAAATCACGATGTCATCGCAAATTATTTGGTGAAAGAATTGCAAAATATGGGTTTGGAAACTTCCATTCAAGAAGGGAATTCCTTTTCGGATTGGGGCAATTTGACCCATTGCAAAAATATTCTAGCTCGAATAAAAGGTAGCAACAGCAACAAAGCCTTGCTCCTGCTTTCGCATTATGACAGCGCACCGCATTCCTATTCTTTCGGCGCGAGCGATGCTGGTTCGGGCGTGGCAACGATTCTCGAAAGTATTCGCGCTTTCGTTTATAACAAAAAACAACACAAAAACGACATCATCATTCTGTTTACCGATGCCGAAGAATTGGGTTTGAATGGTGCGGCACTTTTCGTGACCCAACACCATTGGGCAAAAGAAGTGGGTTTGGTTTTGAATTTTGAAGCCCGAGGAAGTTCCGGCCCAAGTTATATGCTGATGGAAACCAATGAAGGAAATGCCGGATTGGTGAACCAATTTTCGGCTGCCAATGTCCAATTTCCTATTTCGAATTCCTTGATGTACAGCGTTTACAAAATGTTGCCCAACGATACTGATTTGACCGTTTTCAGAGAACAAGGCAATATTCAAGGCTACAATTTTGCCTTTATCGACGGGCATTACAATTACCACACGGCGCAAGACGACCTCAATCATTTGAGCAAAAATACCTTGGCACATCAAGGAAAATACCTGATGCCGTTGTTGGATTATTTTTCGAATGCCGATTTGAACAGCACCCAAGCCACTGAAGACAACGTTTATTTTTCGATTCCATTTAGTTTCATCAGTTATCCATTTAGTTGGGTTTGGCCAATGGTGATTATCGCATTGGTAATCTTGCTTTTTTTGATTTTCATTGGCATTGGCAAACGCATTTTGTTTTTTCCTGAAATGACGAGAGGATTTATTCCGTTTTTGGGATCGCTAATCGTTTCTGGATTAGTTACTTTTTTGGGATGGAAATTATTGCTGATTCTCTATCCACAATACAACGATTTGCTCAACGGATTTACTTATAACGGACACGATTATATTGCGGCTTTCACGCTGTTGAGTTTGGCTTTTTGCTTTGCATTTTACCAAATTTTCTCTTTCAAAAAAGTGACGATGAACCATTTTATCGCGCCATTATTCTTTTGGATTCTCATTAATGGATTGCTGGCTTTCTTCCTAAAAGGCGCAGGATTTTTGATTATTCCCGTTTTCTCGGGATTGCTGATGTTGGCTTCTTTTGTATTAACTCAAAAGTCGAAATGGGTTTTGAACCTCATTTTGGGCATTCCGGCCTTGCTGATTCTTGCTCCATTTATCCAAATGTTTCCGATAGGTTTGGGGCTTAAAGTTTTGTTTGGCAGCGCCATTCTAACCGTCATTGCTTTTGGATTGTTGTTGCCCATTTTTGGCTCGTTTATACGAAAAGGAAAAGCTTCGTTACTGTTTCTTCTACTGGCAATTGGATTTTTCGCCAAAGCCCACTATTTCTCGGGTTATGAAGCAGGGAAAGCCAAATCAAACAGTTTGGTTTATATTTTGGATGCCGACAAAAACAAAGCTACTTGGGCGACTTACGACATCAATCTAGACGAATGGACCAAAACCTATTTAGGCCAAAACCCTAGAGATGCCGCAGCATTAAGCTCTATTATCTTACCAAGCAAATACAAAACCGAATTTACTTTCACTGCCGATGCGCCGATGAAAAACCTTTCGAGACCCGTTGTGGAATTCCTAAAAGACAGCGTTGTTGGCGCCAATCGCTATTTGAAAATAAGAATCACGCCAACCCGAAAAGTCAATCGTTATGATATTTTGGCCAATGAAAATTTTGTAATTCAAAATTTCAAAGCCAATGGCTTGTCGTTATTGGGACAAAAAGGTTCCAAATACGAACGAAAAGGCAAAAAACTGTTGAGTTATTATGTGGTCGATCAACTTCCGTTGGAAATAGAATTCAGTGTTGCCACTTCGAGTGTTTTGGATTTAGATTTATTGGAAAGTTCTTTCGATTTGATGAACAATCCATTATTTAAAATGGCAAAAAGAGCCGATTGGATGATGCCGACGCCTTTTGTATTGAATGATGCCGTGATTATTAAACAGAAAATAAAACCATCGCCAAAAACGGTTAAACCAGTAATTTTAAAAGTTTGGAAAAGATTTAAAAAAGATAGTTTGGTGGTGGAAAAAGATAGTTTGAGCAAACCGTAATGTATGTGGTCACAATTTGTGATGACGTATAAACCAAATCCAATAACTCTTAATTGAGGTTTATTTTACATACTTTTGAATTTCTAAAAAAGTTCAACTTACAAATGAAACACTTACCGAAAATAAATCTCTTTTATTGGGCATTAATTATTAGTGCCAACACGATGGGAGAAACCGCTGGAGATTTAATATCCCAAACATTTAATTTAGGTTATGCTGGCGGAACAATTGCTTTAATAGCACTTTTTGTATTGGTTTTGATAGTTTCTATTTCCTCAAAAAGCCAAAAACCCCTTTTGTATTGGACAGCCATTACTCTGGCAAGCACAGCAGGAACAACCATTTCCGATTTTATTAGCCGTTCATTCTTTCATTTACAATTAGGCTTTTCTGAAAATCAAGGTTACAGCTTTGGCACAATGATTTTAGTTATTGCTTTGCTTGGAACCTTCGGTATTTGGAAATATCATTCAAAGACAAACACTATAGAAAATGGTCTCAACCAACGAACTGAATTCTTATATTGGATAGCCATTTTAACTTCAAGTACACTAGGAACTTCGTTTGGAGATTTGTTAGCGCACAATACACCATTAGGTTTTGACGGAGGAACATTCCTTCTATTAGGATTACTCTCCATAATAGTTGGGCTTTTTTATTTCAGCAAAATATCCAGAGAACTTTTATATTGGTTTGCCATCATTTTGACACATCCAATTGGTGCAACAATGGGTGACTATTTGACAAAACCCGAAGGTTTCAATTTAGGAAACATAAATGCCAGTTTGCTTTTAGTTGTTGTGTTTATAATCGTTATTGCTACAGGACAACTAACAAAAAAACGAAAATAATTCTATTCATTTAACCAATATCTGATAACGCTTTTTTCAAAATGACACAAATTAGTATTCTGGGTTGCGGTTGGTTGGGTTTGCCTTTGGCGAAAGTTTTGCTCGGAAACAGATTTTCCGTAAAGGGTTCGACGACTTCTGTTGACAAAATTTCGATCTTGGAAAACTTGGGAATACAGGCTTTCCAAATGGAATTAGCTGAAACAAAAATCCAAGGAGAAGTCGATTCTTTTTTAGAAAACTCTAAAATCTTACTAATTGACATTCCTCCCAAATTGAGAGGTATTTCAAAGGAAAATTTTGTTGCCAAAATTGAAAACGCGATTCCGTTTATAGAAAAATCGTCTGTTGAAAACGTAATTTTCATTAGCTCGACCTCGGTTTATGGTGAAGATAATTTAGTTGTGACGGAAGAAACGAAACTAAATCCTGACACCGAAAGTGGCAAACAATTAGTTCAAGCAGAGCAAATTTTGCAAAGCAATAAGAATTTCAAAACTACTATTCTTCGTTTTGGCGGCTTGATTGGTGAAGACCGACATCCCATAAAATTCTTGGCGGGAAGAAAAAATATCGAAAACCCATATGCTCCCATCAATCTGATTCATCAAGACGATTGCATTGGCATAATTCTAAAGATTATTGAGTCAAATTCTTGGAACGAAACCTTCAATGCCGTAACGCCTTTTCATCCGACCCGAAAGGAATATTATACTCAAAAAGCGATTGATTTGAAGCTAGATTTACCCGAATTTAATGTTGAAAATTCAATTTTGGGAAAGACCATTTCGAGTTTGAAAATAGAAAATCTATTAAAATATTCGTTTATAAAACCAAATTTATAAAGTGAAAACTAGACTAAAAAATGCTTTTGCATCTAGAATTAATGCCATTGGATTACCCATTTTAGCTTTGTGTTGGGTGTGTTTTTTTTGGGGCACAACCTGGATTGCTTCAAAAGAAGGTGTGAGACATATGCCAGCATTGCAACTTGCAGGGATTAGACAATTTATTGGTGGAATTCTTTATGTCACTTTCTTTTTATACAAAAAAGCGCCTTGGCCAAAAGGAAAACAATGGAAAGCCATATTTATTCTAAGCATTCTCAATTTTGTCTTGAGTAATGGGCTAAGCACTTGGGGGGTAAAATACATTAGTAGTGGTTTGGGCGCCATCATCGGTGCAATTTTCCCTCTTTGGATTGTTTTTATCACTCTTTTTAGAGGAGAACGAATCGCTCGCTTATCTGTCTTGGGACTGATAGTAAGTTTCTCAGGAGTTTGTGTTGTTTTTTTCGATCATCTTGCCGATTTATTGAACCCCGATTTTAGATTTGGTATTTTACTTTCGCTATTTGCAACTGTAAGTTGGGCTTTTGGGAGTTTATACACCAAGAAAAAAGCGGCCAGCTTCAACCCTTATTTCAGTTTGGGATTGCAAATGCTAATTTCGAGTTGCATCACTTTAGCAATTGTTGGTGCGACTGGAACTGGAGTAACTATCGCTTCGATTCCTGCAAATTCTTGGTGGGCCATTGGATACTTAGTAATCATTGGTTCCGTCTTGACATTTATCGCTTTTATTTATATGCTGCAAAGGTTACCGCCAGAAATAAATAGCCTTTATGCTTATGTGAATCCAATTGTGGCTGTTTTGTTGGGTACTATAATTTTTGTGGAACAACTCACAATGGCAATCGCAATTGGTGGCGGAATTACACTTGGCGGATTGTATTTAGTCAATTATTCGATGCGAAAGTCAAAAATGTAAAAAGTAGTTTTTTTTAATTAAGTCTAATCTACCTCACAATCACACCATCTACAAATAATAGAGGCACTTCCTCCACATAATCTGGAGTGATGGAATTGGCTTTGAAAATATATTTTCGGTCGTAAAGCGTGTTGCCAATGAAGAAAGTAACCATAAACTCGTTGTTGAGTACCAAAACACTTTTTTCGACCATTTCTACTTTTACAAAAGTAACCGCAGGCACTTCGATAAAAGCGTGGCGCAAAAGTGAAGTTTTTTTCATTTCGCCATCAATAGTACCGAAAGCTTTGGAAACTACCATAACGCTATCCAATTGAAAATCGCTGTCGTTTACTAAATAAATATACCAAACCTTTTCCATAAAATCGTCGCTCCATTCTTGGACTGCGGCAAGGAATACGTTTTCTACTTCGGGAATGATGATGTCTTTTTTCATAAAATAGTGAATAGTAAAAAGTGAATAGTGATTAGTAAGAAGCAGAACTAATTACTAATCACTATTCACTCGTGACTTTTTTTATATACTCGCTTTGAATTGCTCTAAGAATCGAACATCGTTTTCGTAGAACATTCGAATATCGCCAATTTGATAGAGCAACATTGCAATTCTTTCGATTCCCATTCCAAAGGCAAAACCAGTATATTCATCAGGATTGATGTTGCAATTTTTCAAGACATTAGGATCAACCATTCCACAACCACCAATTTCTAACCAACCAGTTCCTTTGGTAATTCTATAATCGGTTTCGGTTTTTAATCCCCAATAAATATCAATTTCTGCACTTGGTTCTGTAAATGGAAAATAAGATGGACGCAAGCGAATTTTGGATTTTCCGAACATTTCTTTGGTGAAATATAAAAGCGTTTGCTTTAAATCGGCAAAGGAAACGTCTTTGTCAATGTACAAACCTTCCACTTGGTGGAAAATACAGTGCGAACGAGACGAAACCGCTTCGTTACGAAAAACTCTTCCTGGCGAAATGGTTCGAATAGGCGGTTTGTTGTTTTCCATATAACGAACTTGCACGGATGAAGTGTGGGTGCGCAACAAAATATCGGGATTGGTTTGGATGAAAAAAGTGTCCTGCATATCACGTGCCGGATGGTATTCTGGCAAGTTCAATGCGGTAAAATTATGCCAATCGTCTTCGATTTCTGGCCCTTCGGAAACGTTGAAACCAACATTAGAAAAGATGTCAATAATTTGGTTTTTGACCAATGAAATAGGGTGACGCGAACCAATAATTACAGGCTCGGCAGAGCGGGTTAAATCGCCATAAAATCCTTTGCTTTCCTCTTTGCTTTCCAAAGATTCTTGAATGGATTTTACTTTTTCTTCGGCCGAAGATTTTAGCAAATTAATTACTTGTCCAAATTCTTTCTTTTGATCGTTTGGTACGTTTTTGAATTCGGCGAATAAGTCCTTTAAAAGTCCTTTGCTTCCCAGAAATTTGATTCTAAATGCTTCTAGTTCTTCCTTGTTTTGTGTTGAAAAAGCCTGTGCTTCGCCAATATATTCTTTTATCTTGTCTATCATTTTCATCCAATAATTGAGAGTGCAAAATTAAGAAATTTGTTTGAGGTTTAAAGTTTAAAGTTTAAAGTTTCCTCGATAAATCTAAAATCTGCAATCGTTAATCTTCAATCATCAATCAATAAGTTCCTTTTCAATAAAATAATTCACAATCGCTTCTTTCATCAAAACCGATTGTTCTCCTGCTTTTAATGGCGGTAATTCCTCTTTTACCTTGTAATGTGGCCAACCGTCTTCGTCAAAAAATTCGAATTCATAAAAACCATAAGGTTCCAATAACCGGCAAATAGCGATGTGCATCAGGTTGAGTTTTTCGTCTTTTTCGAAAGTTTTATGCACTTTTCCTAGTTCTTGTACGCCAATTAAATAAATTATAGCATCCAAATCGAGGTCTTCGCCTTGCGAAAATTGATCGGAAAGTATCGTAACAAGCTGTTCCCAGCGTTCTTTTAGTTGTATATCTCTAGACATTTTGTTGAATTATGAATTATGAATTATGAATTATGAGTTCAAAAAACATAAAAGTCATTTGGGCAAAGATACCAACATAATTCTTTTATCTTTGTCTTTATTTTTTCTCTTTAATTTTAAATTATGAGTTTTTTAGATATTATTTTGGGTGCTTTGCTTGTCATTGCCTTATTCAAAGGCATAAAAAACGGGCTTTTTGTAGAATTAGCTTCATTAGTTTCCTTGGTTTTAGGAATTTATCTTGCTATAAAGTTTTCGTTTTTAGCAAGGATCATGTTGTCGGCAATTACACATTGGAATCCAAAAACAATCCAGATTACAGCTTTTATCATTACATTTCTACTAGTAGTTATTGGTATTTCACTCTTAGCAAAATTCTTGACCAGCGTTGCTGATTTTGCGTTTTTGGGTATAATAAACAAACTGGGAGGTGGCTTTTTTAGACTACTGAAAACAATCTTAATTATCAGTATCTTTTTGAACCTTTTCGAAAAAATAAACTTCAACAACACTTTTGCCAAAAAAGAAACTTTAGACAAATCGTTGTTTTTTCGTCCTATTCAAAAAACAGCGGGATTCATTTATCCTTCGATTGAAAAATGGTATGAAGACCTTAAAAAAAGTAAACATACTTCAGATGGCAGATAGCACACTGAATACTAACTACTGAAAACTGAACACTTTTACTTCACTTCTCTAATTGCATTTTTATCTATCCAGCCTTGGGTTCCATCGGTCAATTGAATTTTTTTCCAATTGTCTAAAGCTTCCAAAACAAAAACTTTAGTGCCTTCGTGCAAAATAAATGCGGTGTTACCTGCTTTTTGTGGTTCACTTTTTACCTCTGTTGCTGTTGCAAAAACAATTGCTGGTTTTTCATTTTCATAGTGATTTTTACCTGAAATGGCAGACGAAACGCTTACCACAACTAAAAAAAGAAAGACAAACATTCCGATGAAAAATATCCTTTTGAACAAGGCCGTTTGAGAAAAATAATAGCCTATAAAAAATAGCAAAAACAAAAATGACAATCCAACTCCAATCCAAGCCCAAGTATTGTAATGAAAGATGGATGTAAAGTCGTGTAGCATTTTTGAAAAACCAACTTGAGGCACTTCTTTTATCTCGTCGATTTGTAGTTTTTGTGCAAATTTTAGGTTGTTTTGTACTTCAGCATCGTCTGGATTTAGTACCAATGCTTTTTCGTAATTGTAAATAGCTGAAGCTACTTTGTTTAATTTATAATAACAATTTCCTAAATTGAAATACAATTCTGCCGAATGTTTATGGCTCGCCAAAACCGTTTCGTATTCCGTAATGGCTTGCTCGTATTTCCCTTTTTGGTACAATTCATTTCCTTTTTCAAAGCCACTTTGAGCAAAGAAAAATTGAGTTGTTAGTAGTAATATAAAAAGTATCTTTCTCATTATGTATGTTTTTTGGAACGCGGATGACGCAGATTCGATCAATCAAAGACACAGATTATTACGGATTTTTTAATCTGTTTTTATCTGTGCTATCCGCATCCGTTTTATCCGTGTACTATTTTAAGTAATTTGTTTTTCTAAATCCGAAATTATCATTACCGCTTTATCATAATCTTGATGAATAACCGAACTCGATGTTAATGCATAACGTGCCAGTTCACAATTTTCGGTAAGTGTAATAAAATCAATAATCGTTTGAGCATTTACATTTTTGGAAGCCAACAATTCCTGAATGTTACTTTTGCTCATATCCGAGGTTTCAATATGCAATTTGGCTTTTAGGAAATTGTGCATTGCTTTTTCCAAAGCCACATAAAACGGTTCTTTGTTGTTGATTTGTTTTTTGGCTTCTGATAAATATTTCTTCGCCAATTTGTTGTTCATTTTGATTTTATTTCCAAAAACATCGCTGTCTAATGCTTCTTTTTTCTTTTTGAGCAATACGATCAATGGAAGGATTAAAAAGGGCAATAACAACAAACCATAAAAAGTTTTTGAACCCAAGAAATCGGTTTCTTTCATTGAAACTAAATCGGTTTTTGACTTAATATACTTGAATTGTTCACTACTTGAAATGCTGTTTTTTGAAATTCCTGTTGGGGTTGAAGCCACTACATCATTGCTAGTTGGGCCATCCAAAACATTAATCATTATCTCGGGTGAAGTTATGGTTTTATAGGTTCCTGATCCTAAATCAAAATAGGAAAATTGCAATGGTTTTATGGGATATTTACCTTTGAATTGTGGAATAATGGTGTATTTGTCTGCTATTTTACCCGACATTCCTGACAAAGTGGTATTTATTTTTTCGTCGTGAACAGGGTCATACATTTCTAATGAATTGGGAACTACAGGTTTTGGCAAGTTAAACAATTTCATATTGCCGCTTCCTGTAACATTTACTAATAAATCCAAGCTTTCACCACTTTTCAAATTCGTTTTGGATGGAATTACCCGAAAATCAAATTTCCCTACAGCTCCCGAAAAATCGGCTGGTTTTCCAGCTTCTGGAAGTGCTTTGACGTTTATTGTTTTGGTTCCTGTTGAAACTCTTTTATTGCCATTGGTAAGCAAAACTCTACCAAACATATCTCTTCTATTTGTAGGCAATTGTACATCGATGTCCAATGACAAAGGTTCTATGACCAGTTTACCTGATTTTTGAGGATATAAAACGGTTTTTCGGAGTACCATATATTGATATTTTTCGCCTTTGAACATTCCTTGTTCAACCACAAGTTGTTTCACATCAATATTTTGGCTCCAGAAATCATTGTATTTGGGTTTGTCCAATTCTCTCCAATTCGATACCCCTATATCATAGCTAACATACAATTTGTAAACCACTGTTATCGGCTCATTTACATACGGATTAGCCTTAGAAACTTCGGCTACTAGATAGAGGTTGTTATCTGCAGAAATTGGAGTTGGATCGTTTGGATCTCTTGCTTCTTGAACCGCATTGGTAACATTAATTTTAACGGGTGATGTTTTATATATCTGACCATTATATTCGATGGTAGCCTGCTTGATAATTAAAGTCCCTTTTTGCATTGGCAAAAGATAATAGGAATAGATTTTTTCGAAAGAACTTCTCCCATTTACCCACGACTGACTCACTTGCTGACTGGGTCCAGCAATAACTCTAAATCCTTCGAAAGAAGGTTGGTTGAAGTTGTCACCATCCATATTCATTACAAAATCGATGCGAAGTCTTTCGTTAAGACCCAGCGTGGTTTTGCTCACCTTTGCTTCAAATTGTACTTGAGCCAAAAGCGATTGAAAACTTAATAATACTATAATTAAATACCTTTTCATTACTGGTGTAACTGTTTAATCGTTTAAGTGTTTAAAATTCTTTAAACCATTTTAAAATCTTACCAATCCTTCTCTGTCTGAACTGGTTTGCCTTTTACTTTTTGAGCATTCATTTTGTCCTGAATTTTCTTCTCTTCATTGTTTACGGCATCCAAAAGATTATCCGTTCTTTGTTTAGAAATTCCACCAGGCATTGGTTTTGGTTTACCGTCATCTTTAGGCTTTTCGCCATTTTTATCTTTATCGCCTTTATCGTCCTTTTTATCTTTGTCTTTACCGTCTTTGTTATCCTTTTTATCTTTATCTCCGTCTTTTTTATCGTCCTTTTTGTCTTTGTCTTTATCCTTTTTGTTCTTGTCCTTATTTTTATCTTTATTCTTGTCTTTATTTTTATCGTTTTTAGGCGGGTTTTCTTTTAGCATTTTTTTGGCCAAAGCATAATTATAGCGCGTTTCTTCGTCTGACGGTTTGTTTCGCAAAGCATCTTTATAGGCTTCAACAGCTGCCGAATAATTTTTTTCCTTCATAAAAACATTTCCCAAATTGTGAAATACTTTATGTCTCTGAACTCTAGATTTAGTGTTTTCCAATGCTTTTGCATAAGCATATTTGGCCTCAGAGGTTTGGTTTTGTTTGTATATTGCATTTCCTAAATTGAAAGGAGCAACCATTCTTTTAGGAAATTTGGAATGCGAAATCCTGTAATTGGCTTCAGCCTCGACAAACTGCTTTTGAGCATATTCATCGTTTGCTTTTGGCAAAGTTTTATCTTTTTCTTGAGCCGAAACTGCAAAAGAAAGTAATACTAGTATATATAAAATTAAATTCTTCATTATTCTTTTTCGTTAAATAAATTCAATTTTTGAACCCATTTTGTTTTCCTTTCTAACAAGAAAACATCTAAAAACAACAAGACAAAAGCAAAAGCCAAAAACCACTGAAATTGGGATTGAAAATTAGCCATTTGTGTCGATTCGAATTCTGTTTTTTGAATATTATCGAGTGCATTTTTCACATAATCCAATACTTGTTTTGTATTATTTCCGTCAACATAACCGCCTTTTGTGGCTTTGGCAATAGTTGTCAAACCTTCTTTGTTGAGTTTTGTAATCACCACTTCGTTGTTATTGTCTCTTTTAAAACTTTCGACAACACCGTTGACTCTCAATGGAATTGCCCCCCCTTTTTCGGTTCCCACACCGATGGTAATGATTTTCATTCCCAGTTTGGCTGCTTCTTCAGCTGCATCTTCGGCACCTTCTGAATGATCTTCTCCATCGGAGATCATGATTAACAACTTACTGGTTTTGCTTTTTTCGTCGAAATAAGTAGCCGACAATTTTATGGCTTCATCCAATGAGGTTCCTTTTGAAGAAACAATATCGGTATTCATTCCTTGAAGAAACATTTTTGCCACACCATAATCTGAAGTGATGGGCAAAACCGGAAAGGCACTTCCAGCATAGGCAACAATTCCTATTCTGTCACTACCTAATTGATTGATGATTTGCGAAACAATTTGTTTGCTTTTTTCTAATCTGCTTGGGGCAACATCTTCGGCGAGCATACTTTTGGAAACATCCATGGCAAAAACGATATCGATTCCTTCTCGTTTTACGGTTTCCATTTTGGTGCCCATTTTAGGATTTACCAATCC
>Ga0116186_1001726_pt1 | contig 20954 bp, 24 predicted proteins | sample AD_JPNNA4_MetaG_FD_89806 | JGI IMG/M metagenome (GOLD analysis project Ga0116186, IMG submission 89806) | Active sludge microbial communities of municipal wastewater-treating anaerobic digesters from Japan - AD_JPNNA4_MetaG | ecosystem: Engineered > Bioreactor > Anaerobic > Digestate | place...
CTTTCGTCCATATTTTGGCAGTTTGTGCAAAGATAACCGCTTATCTCATCTTCGCCCTAAACTCCAAATAGAGAATTACCAAAACTCATCATTCATATATTCTACTTATTGATTCACTTTCTATTATATGTTTATTCACTTCATAAAATATGAATAAGTGTAGTAAATTGGATAATAAATTGACTAAAACGGCATAAATTTGTTAATTGTGGGGCTTACGAACATTTTTATGGATTTGCAACAAGATTTTATGAAAAACCATATATCGAAATTCATCTTGATTTCTGTAATATCTCTCCTCTCCTACTCATGCTTAGGCCAAACATCAATTAGCGGAAAGATAGAAGGTGCTGCCGGTATGAAATTGGGAATTGCTTATTATTATGGTGAAAATCTAAGAGCATTCGATTCGCTCAGGTGCAACGAAAATGGAGAAGTTAATCTGGTTGTTCCCAAATATATTCCTCCTTCCCAGATGTGCATACTTACTCAGCAAAACGATGGTTTTCAATTTTTTTACGATGGCAAAAGCCTTACCTTTCACACGAATATATCGGCCTTGCAGGACAGTTTGAATTTTATAGATTCGAAGGGAAATACCGACTTCCTAAAATTTACCAAATACGAAGTCAGATACGAGAAAATCAAGGAACTCTTGGAAAACATGTTGGATGAGTATCCTCATGAACTTCCTTTCTATCAAGAAATTATCGATGAATACAATTTACGGCAAATCGACTACGAGGCAACCTTAAACAAAATCATTACCGAGAACCAGGAAAATCTCGCTGGTAAATATTTGATGACTCGACGAAAACCTTTCGTTAGCCCCAATCTCTTAGGTGAAGAAAGGAAAAATTTTCTGAAACAACATTTTTTCGATAAAATTTCTTTCGACGACAAGGGTCTTCTCTATACCAATGCTTATCCAAGGCTTGTGATAGAATATTTGGAATTATATGCAAATCCCAACTTCGATAAAAAGAAATTAGAAATCTCATTGATAGAAGGAATAAAAATAATCATGAGTATACTTCAGCCTTATGCAGAAGCGTATGATATGATTACAGAATATTTGCTCGATGGCTTTCAGAACTTCGGTTTCGAGCGTGTGGTGCAATTCATTTCCGAACGTTACGAACAGGGAAATTGTATAAATACCAATCCCCATCTTACCTCCCGAATAGAGATTTCGAAGCGTCTTTCACCAGGCTCGCCTGCCCCCGAAATCAAGGGAAAAGATTTGAGGGATCATGAAATAAAACTCAGCAACTATAAAGGTAACTATGTATTGTTGATATTCTGGGGGAGCTGGTGTAACCATTGCTCGGCACTTTTACCCAAAATAGCCTCTCTTTATGCTCGACCTCATCAAAAAAAGTGGGAAATAATCACCGTTGTGATCGATACTAATTTACGAGCCGTTGAAGATTCGGTACGAAATAATCATTACACATGGCCTGTAATTGCAGATGGAAAAGGATGGGATACACCGCCGGCAATCGACTATGGAATTAATGTTACACCTGCCATGTTTTTTATCGGCCCCGACCTCAATATCATCGCTAAGCCCTCTGACTTTTCAGAAGTACTTGACCTTGCTCTTACCTACGGGCTAATAAAAATAAATTCGCACTAACAAATTACAGTTTTGAAAGTTTGTTTGTAAAATATTGTATATGAATGATTTATACCACTTTTTTGTTTTTTACTATTTCTTTCAAAAGTTTATTCAGCAATACTTTAAAATTCAATAAGATAAATTATTTTCAACTGAATTTTCAAATAAATTCGGATAGTTTACCTATTTTCTCGGCCTGAAAACCCTTTCCTTTGATGATTACGGTGGCAGCTTCGTTGAAGTAATCATGACCAAAAACTAAAATATACTGCTTTTCAATGGCTTCGTGAAGGAATTCTTCCTTTTCGGTAAGGGTAATCAAAGGTTGGATATCATAAGCAGGAATATATACCAAAGGCAGATGAGCCGAAGATGGGATAAAATCGCTCACAAAAACGACGGTTTGGTTGTTAAGATGGATGAAAGGGATTATCTGACCGCTGGTATGTCCATTATAGAAACGCAAATCAATTTGCTGAATGAATGGCCCGGGCTTTTCTATAAGGTTCAAAGGGCCAGCTTCGAAAATAGGTTCGAGATTTTCTTTCAGATACGAAGCAGCTTCTCTTTTATTGGGATACAAGGCCCATTGGGCTTGAGCTTTCGAAACATGATAGGTGGCATTCGGAAAAACACGTACTACCTTCGAACCTTCGCTATTCCAACATGAGGCTCCTCCACAATGATCGAAGTGCAAATGTGTAAAGACCGCATCGGTGATGTCATCGGCCGAATAACCTGCATATTTCAGGTTTTCGAACAAACTATCATCTCCAAAACGATAGCGGTACCGGAAAAACTTTTCGTCCTGTTTGTTTCCCATGCCTGTATCGAACAAAATTACCCTCGAACCCGTGTCAACCAGTAAGCACCTGCTGGTAATCTTTTGCAGATTATCGTCATCAGCAGGATATAATTTCCCCCAAATTGTCTTGGGAACAACGCCAAATGCGGCTCCTCCATCGGCTTTCCAGTTCTCGGCAATGATTGAGATGATCTTCATTGGTTCAGTTTATTGTAAGAATCTTTTAAATTTGGCCAGCCACTGATATATCCTATTCATTCTTGATAAATAATCTTCATACATCAAGGGTTTATACGATAAAATTTGATCGAGATCTTTCTCGTTTAATCCCAAATAATTCAGTATTTCAATATAATTTTCAGGAGGCTGATCAATTTTATCATCTTCGTAGAGTTCGAGTGCATGTGCTCTTGAAATTTCATTATTTCTGACCATATTACTGTATTGACAAATTCTTCTTTCATAACCATATATTCTATTCCTTATGTAATTCGTAAAAGGTTCGGCAATACAGTCCAAATGCCGTGAATATTCCCGACCATCGTCTCTCCATTTTAATTCTTTCGAAATTATTTCACCCATTTCTTTATCGGATGGATTTTTTATGTAAAATAAAGGCCTTACTTCTCTGGGATAGATTCCAACTAATTTATTGAACGACAATATTAAGTCATTAAGCCATGGATATATCGTAAAATCCTTGATCTCTTTGTCATTAATTTCACCAGAACTTATTAGAACATATTTAAAACGTCCAATATCTTCTATCGAATCGGGAACAAAAGAATTATCTTCTAAGGGAGATGTACCGTATAAAACTATTGGGATATCATATTCCAACGAAGCTTTTAAAATACATGCCCTGGTTGCAATATCGCATGCTCCACAAATATCACCAGTTTTTAGAAGCATTATCCTATATATCTTCTTCTGTAGTTCTTGATCGGGTTTATAAAAAACATGGTCAACCTTTGTTATATCCACCGCATTTTTTATATTGTCGAGCGATAGTTCACTCATAAAGCCATTATCATAAGTCATTGCAATGACTTTTAAATTATAAATATTTACGGCTAAATGTAGAATATAAGTACTGTCTTTGCCTCCACTCAAAGGTACCAAAGCATCATATTTCTTATTTCTTTTTCTGGCTTTTTCAAAAATCCTGATTAATTTTTCTTCACCCTTAGGTATAAAATCCGTTTTACTGATACATAATGAACATATACTATCATCATTAAAGGTTATACCCGGATAATTTTCATTTAAAATACATCTTTTGCAGATTTTCATTTTAATTTACAAAATTTGAATAATAAATGTCTGGCGACAAATTTAACAAGAAAATTTTACCAGATCTAAAAGCTAAATTCATGTATCAAACATGGAGAATATTTGTGGTATCTAAGAAAATCAATCCAGAAAAATTCTGATAGAATCTTTGTACAACATTGCAGAATGGACACCAGATCTTTAGCAGGGCATAACCCCTATTGTTCGAACAATCGTATAGAAGGTTTTTACAAAATTAAAAAAAGTTAAAGAACTTTGCGTCGACAAGGAACAACCAACGGCGATTGTTATACCGATGATGGTTGTGGAAATGTTTCGGCGCCGGACATTTCTTTTTCTAAATTCTCATCCTCTATCCCATCGAGGGATTTCGGATGAGGACAAGGAACTTCCCTCAAGCTCAGGAATCGATTTTGATTATTAACCTGTAAACCTTCTTATGGTTAATAAGATATCCAAGTATGAGCAAATAATAAGTCATCTTAATATATCCATAATCAGTGTCAGTATCCTTCTTTATATTTTTTTATTTCTTCCACCACTATCTCATTGGGTACACGTCCTATTATGTTTATTTGATAATATATGATGCTTGATAAACTCCATATTTTTCAAAGGTTGGGTTAACCCCGTTCTGGGAGGCTTCCTTAATAATTTGAAGCTTCTCTTCTTTGGTGAATTTTTTTTCATAGACATAAAAGTACAGATTTTTATCTATACTCTCGTCCTAATTTATAGGGACTAATACACAACTAAGCACTTTATACGAAGGGCCCAACTGTTAAGACATAGTATTTCAAGACTCTGTATACTAGAAGTTATGGCTTGCTGTCTCATGGTTTTCACTTACTAGAATCTCATTCCTTGGAAGATTACACCTAATTCACAATAAATTTACCACTCCCTACTATATCATTCATGAATACGATGCTGACCAAATACATCCCTTTTGGCCAAGTTGAAATATTTATTGACACGGTTTTTTCACTTTGTTGTATTTCTTTACTGAATATCATTCGCCCGAACAGATTAAACACCACCATTCGCACCTCAGGCCACTGATGGTAATATGTTGTGGCAGAGATTCCATTACCTTCTGATTTTCTGATTAGATACTCCGGCATCTCAACTGTGACTTTCTCCTTTGCCGGATCCGGATAAACCCTTAACCTCGTCTTTTCCGGATGTTCAATGGGATCATCAATAGATACAATCACTTCACAGTCATCCAGGGGAATAGTGTCCGAAACAATAGAATATGGACATCAGTTGTCGTAGGTGAAAGGGGTGGTATAAATACTGTCGTATTCGAGATCGAAGTTAACCTTGTATAGATATACACTAAAAGTACTGCCAGAATAAACTGATCCAGCAAGAATTAACCTGTTATTAAAGGTAATATCAGATCCCCAAAAAGCACCGGTTCCATAGTTAATCAATAAAGGTTTTTCTTTGATAATAGTGCCAAATGAATCTGTATTAACCAAACCGGTTGTATCTACTCCAACATGTGATCCCCAATACATGCATTGGACTAAGGTAGAATCTTGGAACCAATTAATTGTTGTTGCAATACCCATTGTAGATGTTTCTTTCAGATCATTATAAAAAACCGGATACCCTGTGGCCGAGGTTTTGAATAAGCAAGGTGAATCACCAGAAGGAGCCATGGTTCTTGCCCTTCTTCCGGCAGTATAAATATTATTGGCTGCATCAATGGTAGAGGCCCGGCCATCGCAGTATATGCCATTGTTTGATCCCCAGGGAACCTCAAAAATTACTTCTCCGTTTTGTTTTACTTTAATCAGAATAATTTTTTGAATCCAATGCCCGGGATAAGTGGAATCTGGATAATATGCTTCTCCGGTTATCACCAAGCAAGAATCTTGCGTTTTTAATAAGGAATGTGGACTTTCAGAAAAAAAAGCTGTATCCGTTGCATACGTTTGTGGCCAAATAATATCACCCACACTATCCAGTTTGAATAACCAGATTCAATCTTCTTCACTATTATTCCAACGATTGATCAATGCTAAATAACCACCATCCGGAAGGATCTCGATATCCTGAGCCCAGCTATTACACCATTGGGCGCTATAGATTTTACACCACTCTTTTTCTCCACAGGCATTTATTTTAACGATAATTGGATCAATACAACTTGAAGAAAGTTTATTTGATCCTCCTGATATAATCAATCCCCCATCAGTTGTAATTCGTGACGATGAGAATTTAGTCCTATCAGATGGATTTCCATATGATTTTTCCCATAAAATTTCTCCGTTAATATCTGTTTTATTTATCCATCCGTAATATGACCAGCCAAGATATTTTTCTCCTGTAAAAATATAGCCTTTATCATAATGTTCCCATACCCGGTCTGGCACAACATTAATCGAATCTTCATAAATTACAGGCCATTGGCCATATATATTGGATAATGCAGAAAGGAAAACTATCCCTGAAAAAAGAATCCTGAATTTCATAAGTAAGTAAATTAGCGGATTACAATAACTTTATAGGCTCCTTTAAAGGAATTATTTTTATATAGATTGATAAAATATGTGCCCCCGGAAAGACCTTGTAAAGAGATCAACTGTTGGTTTTCAGTTTTTGGCAAATTATAGGATCGCACTATTTTACCATTAAAATCAATCATTTCGAGAATAACTTCCTCGTTAGAATCATTCTTTCGATATTCAGTAATTATATAATCTTTTGCAGGATTAGGAAAAATTTTAAATCAGACATAATTGGTCGTGTATATGTCCAGTGAAAACGGTCTCTCCAAGATGATTTCATCTTGGTCTCACTGACAATTGGTTCATGATAATCCAGTAAATCAGATGCAATCAGTATGTTCCTTGCCCCAGCCCCAGGATAAGTTGTTTCATCGGAGGCCCACAAGGTGTCAAAGGCATTCTCAAGGGTGATCAACGGATAAGATTCAAAAACCAGGAAATGATTCCCATATGTATCGATCAGGACCACCCATACTAGGCTGGAGTCGCTGAGCAGGTTTATCCCACCTGAAAAGTTCATTGAATAGACAGGCGCTGTTCCTGAAAAGGGGGTGAAGATGCTGTCGGAAGAAAAGGTCTGATTGATCTGAACGACCTGTGCATTAAGGGATGAAACGCTAAATAGTGAGATGAGCAAAACAAAGATTGAATAAGTAAGCGCTTTTATGGTTTTTTAATATTTGAACACTGTAAATATAATCTATTATCTGGATTCTTCAGGATAGTATATGAGTTTTCTAAATTTATTAAAACATCATATTCAGCATAAACCAATAGATTTTTTGTAATTAACGTTTTGAGGCTTGGCGCAGTGGCGGGTTTAGCTTCGCTGACTTTCAGTTCGGAGCACAAAACTGTCAACCACCACTGAACTTAAATAGAAGCACGAAGCTCCAAGTTTGCACGTCAGCCCGCCTGATGCAAAACCCGTGTTAACGGTTCGTTTTTATTTCATCTTTTTTGTCCGTATAAAAATCATTGCGCTTGCTGTCGTTACAATTCCCATAACCAAAGCTCCGATTGCACCTTGTATCGCATAGTTTTGGTAATTGAAATTGGCTTCTGCTTCTGCTGTCGTTTTGAAATAGCCAATTTCTACTGAACGTTTTATTACGTTCGGAAAATATTCTGGTGTAATGACAAAAGAAGTTACCCATTGTGTCAATGGACTTAACAAAGCAATGATAACAGACAAAATAATCCCCGAAATAAGTCCTTGTTTGTAGTTCATTTGTCCGTCATAAAAATTTTTCTTTTGTCTTTCAACGCCATTACCATTATGATAATTGCAGGAATTGCAAAAAGGTTAGTCAAGTAAAGATGATAGTCAATATATTTTCCGTGTAGTCCGCACAGTTTTTCTAACACCATCCAAAGTAATCCCATTACAGAAAAGATAATTGCCCATTTAATTTCAATTTTTATATTTTTCATATTCAGTTGTATTATTTATTTTGCAATGAAATTTTAATAAGTTTTTCTAACTGTTTTTGGTCAATGTCTGTTAGTTTGTTTATGTAAAGGCAACCAACACCTGTTTTGAACTTGCCTAATTTTTGAAGAGTGTCTTCGTGTTTGTTAATGTCAATAGCAAGATATAATGATAGTTTGCTTTCCGTGGTGAAAAGCCTATGAGAAACCAATCTACTTCTCTGCCTGTTTTTGGGCTTTTATATCTTTTGTTGCCAAAACCTATGATTGAAGCTCCCCATATTTTTGGTTCTTCGCCACTAATTTTTTTCATCATTTCAATAATGGCAAAACTGTCTGCACGTTTTTGTTCGTTGTCCACTTTGTTAACAAAGTCTTCAACGTTTGCTGTCGTTTGTTGAGTTTTTATTTTAGCTACTTTGCTCATACTTTATTTTTTTAATGTTTTTTCAAAGTTGTCTGTTTTTGGTTGCACTGTCCTCCGTTAAAATGATTGCCAACGTTCCGCAAATCATTATTTTTTCAATCCCTCTATCTGATGTATCGTTCCTCCACCTAAACCTCCCCATCTTAAGTATAAATGTAAAGTATCACGAGACAAGAATTTTCCACTGCAATAGTGTGTCGGAAAATCAGATAATTCCCCATTCTCTCCAATAGTCAATGTTATTGTATTTTCAGTTGTATATTTTATCATAATCTCATTATCTAATTCTCCATATACAATTTTTCCTTCATAATGTACTGAGTCATGGTAATAGTATCCTATGCTATCTGTATTAAATTCAGTCCTATCAACAATAAAAACCCAATCTCCAATATATGTATCTCGATAATCATTATCTTCCTTTTTACAACTAAAAACTATTATAAAAATAATCCCCAAGATAATCACATATTTTAATATATTTCTTTTAATCATTTTTCCTAAATCATTTATTCTTAATTTGTTACTTTATCTTGTTAAACATTTATTCATATTTTAGTTTTATGCTATCGTCAGTACTTGTTTTTATTCAAAAGTAATTATCACTTTTCTTCATGACTATACGCTACAGATTTGTGAAAATCATAATGTTTGCCAACGTTGGCGGAATGGTTAGTTGCCGATTCCGAAGCACTTTCCCATCAAGTATAACTACTTTTGATACGAGCTGTGCCGCTCGAATACTTACTGCACCGGCAATTAACTATACCGCTTGTTAGCAGGTTGTTGTTATTTTTTTCGTTAATGTTTCAGTTACTTTATCCCAATATTTTTTCATTTCTTCTCTCTGGTTACTGTCAATAAGTTTTTCTTGGTGAATACTAATTGTTGTTTTGCCTTTTGCTTCAATCACTCTGATTTGTAGAGTTGAAGTATTTGTCCAATTTTTGGGCTTCCAAGTCAATCTTATGTGTGAATTTGGTTTGAATACATTAACTTTTCCTTCAACCCCTTCTTTTGTTTTGTAAGTTTCATTGAGGTCAAATTGGTTTGAATTTATTTTTCCAAGCCATATTTTAAGACCTTCTTCTGAAAACAAGAAATCCCAGGCTATGTCAAGAGAAATAGGAATCGATTTTCTAATACCTATTTGAAATCCAACGTCTTTGGTCTGTCCAACAATCTTTGTCTTTTCCATAATTCAAAGTTGTTCAGAAATAAATGCTGTTGCATCTATCTCAATTAAAAAATCAGGATATGCCAAACCTGCTACTACAAGCACAGTAATTACTGGAGGATTTGATGTGTTTAAAAATTTCTGCGAGATTTGAAAAGCTCCATAAAGATTTTGTCCTTGAACAATATGGATAGATAGTTTAACCAAATTGTCAAAAGTTGCCCCACAACTTTCGAGTGCAACTTGAATATTCTGCATTACCTGTTCTGTTTGAGCCTGAATATCCCCTTTACCAACAAATTCTCGATTCTTATTCACAGCATTTTGTCCACCAATGTAAATTGTCTTACCGTTGCCTTGTGTTGTCACAACCTGTGAAAATGCCGGATTTTTCATAAGTCCATCTGGGTTGATTCGTTCAATTTGTCTTGTCATATTTTTGTCTGTTTATTAGTTGTTGTCTTTTTACAATGCCCGCTAACGTCCGAAGCTAAGTGCAGGTGGGCATTTCGGAGCAATCAGCTTTCAAGAGAGTACAAATATAAACAAAGTTTCCAAATTTCAATACCGCACAATTTGCCCGTTTGCATTTAGCTTTTGTTGGCAACTGGGCGTTTTAATGCCATAATACAGAAAATAGATGTATCTGTAATTTAATCAGGGACGGGCTTTGTTCATTTTTACTGCAGCATATATCGGTGCAGCTCCTAGACAAAGTAAGAAAATTAGAATAATAAATACGTTGACACCTGAACGATGAAAAATCATCGAGGAAGTTTGGGAGAAAGTAATATAAAGGACTAACAAGCAAATAGTCATTTTCATAAAAGAAATTGTGCGCTTGCCGATTGTGTACAACACTTCTGCATTATGTTCACTAACCTCAATTGGATAATTAAAAATATGAGGAAACCTGTTTAAATACGTCATTCCTACATACGTTATTAAACCTGTTGTTGGCAAAATAAACAACAACCACCTAGATCCAAATGAATCAGCTTGACCAATTGCATTGTAATGTATTGCTACACTACTTGGGTACTTGCCAAAATAGTAAATAAGAAGAATAAATGAAAGTGCTAAAGAAATAATTGAAATACCCTCAAAAAAGTAATCCAATCTAGTTTTTTTTATATGAATTCTTGGACGAGACATAACTTTCAATTTAGTTAGAAATTTGTTTTAAATTGAGAGCGATTACTTGCTTAAGTGCTTCTTTATCTACATTAACTAATTTATCAGGAAATTCTCGTTCCAGAATTGTGATAAATTCTGTCATTTGGGCTTGCTCATACTCAGATAGCATCATGTAAGTATCTGATGAATTACCTCCATTTAAAGCCCATATCTGTAATAACATTGGATCATTGTTTATTAATGATGTAGAAGAATCACTTCCCCATGTTTTCCATACCCAAGTACCAGCTGCTGCAGCTACAATAACGGTACCACCTCCTGCAACATTTACAAGAGCAAGATGCGATGCAACGAATGCCCATACAGCAACAATTGCTCCTACAGCTATTGCAATAACAAACGCTACTACACTACTATCTCCATTTTGTAAGTCCATCAAAGACAATAATGATGGATTTGCTTCTATTAACTTGTTAATGCGTTCAATATCTGCAATTTGAAAATTGGTTACTAAGTTTTTCTCTTTACAAAGTCTAATAAACTCACTAATATTATTTTGCTGAATTGCATTGTAAATATCTATATCTGCTATTGAGGTAACGAGTTTAATCAAATCGTCATCTAAAGAAATAATTAAACCCGAAAACCCAGAAGATTCAACGTAACCGTTAGGGTTTTCAATGAATTGCGCAGCTTTGTTTCTATCTTGGAGGATATCCAAGGTAAGTCTGTTTATAAAGTCAAAATATTTTCTATCATCTTCACTTATTTGAATATTTAGCAAAATGTGCGTACTACCGCTCTTTAACATTTTTTGAATATTTTTATTGATATCAGGCACTGACTTATCAACATAGAGTAAATCATAATCCTTTACACAGGACTCTAAAAGAAGAGTTGTTGCTAATGCACCCGAAATGATTTGTTTGTAACCCGGTTTTCTTTTCATTGGTTAAAAATTTAAGTTAAACAAATTGATTTTGCATATAGAGAATATTTCAATAATACTCTTGCCATAGCCTCTTTGTAGTGTAATTGAAGAATCTCAATATTTTCTCGTTCTTTAAAAATTTCCGAACAAATATTACATATATGCCCAGTAATAAATCCATATTGAACTTTTCGCTTTTCATAAATAAATTTTAAAATGCTCATTGGACCTTCAATAAAGAGCCAAATTTTAAGAAAATCTTGAAATTGTGATTCGTATAAATGCTTGATTTCACTCTCTTTAACACTTCCCAATCTTAAAGGAATAATATACTCACTGATTAAACCACAGCATGCCAACATTTGTGAGTATGGGTTAATTGATATTGTGTTAAACAATGTTGTACATCCTTTAGAATTATCATTGTACACAATCAAATCTTTATATGTTATTTCTGATTCTTTATTAAACTTTATCCAAACACCACTTTCGATTTTTAAATTTGGTTTTTCATTATTGGTTGGGAACAGATAGGATTTAAGTCTTTCATCCTTAAAAAATCGTTCGACTTTAAATATCGATTTATCATGTTTTTCAACGTTTACAATACAAGTTAATCCAAGATCTACAGATGCCATACAACCATTTACAATATTGTCATATGGTACCCATTCAAGATGATCATCCCCTGTACTAAAATTTATTTCATACAAACCCGCATTTTTAAGTTTTTGCAATTTATTAAATGCAATTCTGTAGCTTTTAGCCCAATAACCATTTGTTACAATTCGAACAAGAAGTCCATTTTCTTTACCATGTTTAATTATTTCATAAATTTTATTGCCTAAAAGCATACATTCCCCGCCTGTTAAAACCAATACTTTAAGGGTGCTTCTATATGCAGAAAGGCTTTTGTCTATATATGATTTCATTTCATCCACACTTAATTGCTCTCTAATTCGGGGATTGCAACCAAAACAACAATTTTTGCATACAGCAGAGCATTTATAGGTAGTTAACAATGAAATAGTCTTTGGCGGAATTATTGTAACATCCATAAGATACACATTATGTTTAATTTATCAGCAAGCAAAGGTAAGATTCCCAAACTATCAGAAAAAGATAGTAAACTATCATTTTTTATCAACAAGTACTAGGCAATAAGTTTTTCTATAAGTACAATATCCAATCTGGTACCCGAGCCGCCTTAGGTCAGATATATATCTATAAAGAGTGGGTAATGAAACATAAACTCTTTTACTAAGTTCTTCAGCAGTACCTGTTTTTCCTTTTTCAATCAATTCAAGAATATATTCAAGTTTCTGTTTTCTATCTACAAAATTCATAACCCGAAATTTTTAATTTATTTTAAATTAACTATATACATAGACTAGTTCGTTATCATCGCCTTGTTGCCAAGGTTCCGGTGGTTTGGGCTGCTGGGGAGTTAAGAGCCAACGGCGTCATCCCACGTTAAAACCATGCTAAATTACTAAAAACTTTCGTATCTGCAAATCTACCTCAGTAGGCTAAACCACCTGTTGTAGGCTGGGCGTTTTTCATCCCATTTGGTTTAATTTCTTAATTCTTTTTTCTCTTTTTTTCTGATAATCACTAATCTCTCGGTATAGTAGACAATTAGTTGAAAAAATCAAATCTGATAGAGGGCAAATTATAACATTTTCATTATTGTTTTGAACAGTACACATTATGCCTGATATAACACCACTATTATGTACATTCGTAATTGTCAATTCTGTCTTTAGTGTTATTGAATTCTCTTTGTCTCGAAAAATCTGCACCAGTTCCCTTATTAGCATAGCAGTCAATGAAAGATTTTTCTCAATTTTTTCTGTCAAATCCTTATATTGTTCTGAAATATCCATTATTTATCAGTTTACCAAAGGTCAAATTTACGTTGTTCAATTGGTATCCTTCTCACTTTTTCTATGTTTGTCAATATTTTATCAAGTACTTTTTTAAAATCCTGCTTTCTTGGTGCATCGTCAAAGAAAATATCCATTATTACTTCTTCTAAATCCCAATCTGTTAACCATTCTTTAATCATTGATTCTGACTGGTCAAGATATTCATTGTCAGTCTTGCAATCACTTGCCAATACGCCAAATTGTAAAGTCAAATCATGATGAAATCTCTCTGCTGTATCAATAACTGCAGTATGTGTCTCTCGTGATAAATCATTAGTATCCATATGCTGTGTCGTTTTTCTCGCCTTGCCTACAACGGTTTGCAATATGACCAGTGGCGGATTGCGGGTGACATCCCTGTCAACCGTTACAAAACTTTGCGCGGGGCAGACGCTTTCATGCTACCACTGCGTCCGACATTGGTTATATTTAGTGTTATGCGGTCGGCTTTTTCTATATCTTGTTAATCAGCTTTAGTGTTTTCAGGTCGTAAATGTGTATTTCGTTTTTATCAGTCTTGTCGTATTTGTTATTATTGTTTGTGTCATAGTGTCCTGTAACTACTAAAGTTCCAGTCAAATTGTTAACTGTCCATGTTCTTACAAAAAACTTGTTGTCTGTCAGTTGAGTTTTTGTTTTGCCGTCTGTGGATAAAATAATGATTTGCGTCGGGTCGTTCCAGTCAATTCCGTTTTTTCCGTCCAGGTCAACAGTTCTGGCAGAAACAACAATTACGTTAAGGTTTAAACTGTCAATTATTATTTGTTCAATTTTTCCTATTCCTGCGTCATTTGGGAAGTCGACTTGATTAGTCTCCCCTGTCTTTGTATTAACAAATAACAGATATCTGGTTTTTGTTTCAAGCATTTTCCCCCAGTTCTCAATTGAAGCAATTACAAATTCCGTCCCGACTACTTCTGTCAGTTTATTGAAGTGAACGTAATTATACTTGTCCTGTCCGTAAGTGGTCAAGGTCAAAGTTGTCAGAACGATAAATAGTATTTTCTTCATTATCAGTCTATTTTTTTGTTGTTGCTGTCGTCTTAAGCTGCCGCATAACTCGTTTATATATGTGATAAAACTACATAAAGTCATCCATTTGGGGTGTATATATGTACCTGATATCCCATTTATTTTTTTCAAAGATAAATCGAGTCTCATCCAAAAACCCTGTTTTAAAATTTTACAAAAATAATATTTTTTTGGACATAAACAAATTTTTTTTCAAATTTGTATTACAAATTTCAAAATTTGGACAAAATTTATCCAAAGACAAAGTACATTTGCTCATATTATATGCTTTATCAATTCTTGGGAGCTACTTTTGTTTGGATAATGGTATCCTAATTGAAAAATGGTAGATTCAACATTATTTCGTTTTTGTAATATTTCTATGGGAGTTGTTCAAATCTGTGGAGTGGTCGTTACACTTGCCACTAACGTTCAGAGGTATGAAACGTAGCGGATTGCGTGGCTGCAAACCTATCCCTCGTTACTGACCTTGCCAGCGGGAACGGAACTTGCAAATTACACTGAAACCACTATGTTTTATGACTGCTTATTATCAGCTGGCATTTGTCCCCTGTCATTGAAATTAGAAAAAAACCTTTCGTGTGTTAAAGCTCCCACACGAAAGGAATTTTCAAATTCACATTTTAAACAAACCAGGAATTTACAGCTGGCTTCATTCTCTACATTTTCTTTCCAATATAAAACATATAGCCGTAATATGCTTTGTACTTGTAATATAACTCAGCTTCATATCGCTGGGATGCTACAAATTCTTCTACTATTTTATTGCCGTTATGCTTTTTTAGAAAGGGTTCTAATCTCAAGGCTTGCCAACTATAGTAATCTGTCCAAATAGTTTCGGGCAAGATATAAGTGGCAATCGGAAGATAGCCTGCTTTTTGCATTTGAGCAACCTTATTGGGAATTGTATCTATTTCGGGATAGGCTTTTTGCCAAAAATCCTGAATTTCGGCAGGCCGCTCTTCGCTAAACCAGGTATTTTCTGTAACCGCGATATATCCACCCTGTTTCAAGAATTTCCGCCATTCGTTCAGTCCACGTTTAAATCCAATGTTATAAATCGCACCTTCCGACCAAATCAAGTCTAATTCTTCTTCTTGAAAGGGAAGATTTTCCATATTGCCGACAATGCCTTTCACTCTATCTTGACAATTTTTGATTTGGGCATTCTGGTTGAATTGATTTATAAAATCGGGCCAGACATCAACACCGATAATTTCACACGATGTGTTTTCTCCTAATACCATAGTTTGACCACCTGTTCCACAACCGATATCGGCAATTTTGGACTTTTCGGTAAGACCGTCTATAAAACTCAATGCTTTAAGAGTTTCTTCGGGACTTCCGGGACCTTGACGTTCTGTTTTTGAAAAAAAATCATAAATAATATTCAAGTCAAATTCGTGAATTGTCTGTTTTTCGTTTTTCATTTTCATTTATTTTGTTGCATACACAAAAAGCATCATAATGCTTTCATCATTGTACGCAAATTAAACCCTAAATTAATTTTATAGAAAACTGCTCTCGAAAAGGATTATACGAGAACAAACAAAGACACAATCTATACAAAAAGTACAGATTGTTTACAGAACAATATCCGAATTAAAAATAAACATCCAATTGTTTTAATGTGCGCAAAGGTATAAAAAATAATGAAACTTGAAACTTTTTTCAAATCTATTTTTCGGAAGTCGTTATCTTCGAAACCGTTTTATGCTTGCTGCTAACGTTTTCGGGCTTTGCGTTCGGGCGGGTTTAGCTTCGCTGACTTTCAGTTCGGAGCACAAAACTGTCTGCCAGCATAACACTTGAATAGAAGCACAAAGCTCCAAGTTTGCACGTCACCCCGCTTGATGCAAAACCCGTGTTAGCGGCTGTTTTTATTTTTTAACGTTATAGTACTTCACGATTTCATCAAGCGTATTCTCTTTTTTAATAAACGACGTATAATTTGTAGTATAAACCCAATCATTGAAGAACTCCTTTAATCCTTTTACATTTGCTTCTTTTACCCATAATTCCGTGAAATTTTTAGTCGTTGCTCCCATACCGTAATATCTTTCATAAAAGGAACGAACAGCCAAATCGAATTTCTCCTTTCCGAGCCACTTGTGTAGAACCGCAAACATTACCATTCCCTGATTATAAGAATAGCCTGTTTCTCCCTTATTCCCAAACTCACACATTGGAATATTATACATCTCAGGATTAGCGTCGAAGCTCCTTTTTAGTCTTTTTATCGTTCCATTCACAACTTTGTCCAACAGTCCTGTTTTTTCAGGATTAAAATATTCATCCACATAGTATTGGCAAAAAGAAGCCAGCCCCTCTTCCCATCTTGGCGACAATCCTTCTTTTTCGCTTATGGTTACATTCCAAAGATGTGAAAGTTCGTGATACAGTTGAGCATAACTATCCGAAGAAAATGACTCTTGAGGCAAAAGAATTGTTGTTTCGTCAGCTTGACCACCGCTGTGCTTTTCAGTTTCAATTAGAGTAATAGAGTTTTGGTTTTTCAAATTTCCCCACCATTTCGTATAGAGTCGTATAACCTCATTTCCCTTGTTCAATAATGTTTTAGCTATTTCTTCGTCATCGTTAAAGTAAAAGATGCTTAATCTATCGGTAGTTTCAAAATGGTACGGGGCAATGGCTATATCAATTCTCCAATTAGGTTTTTTACTTTCATATTTATATGTGGTGTTTTTATTATTTGAAGTTTTTAACAAGAGGAGTCCGCCATTAGCAACCATTAAAGAATCAGGAACAGTTATATTTATCCTATATGAAAAGTTGTTAGATGCGATATTTTTTCTTAAAAACGCAATACTCGGTTTTGCAAGTATAGGATAGGAATAGGCATCATTTCTAATTATCGTGAAATCCGGCGATATTTTGTCTTTGATATACCGCATTCCTGTTTCCTGATACCCCAATAAATAGCCTTCATACTTTATTCTAACCGTAGTAGCACTTTGCGGCTTTATGTTTTCATTTATTGTAACGGAGTTTGCTTGCAGCTTTTCAAAATCAGAAAACGAAACAACACCTTGAACAAATTCAAGCTCTTCTCCCTGTTGATTTTGGATAGAGGCAACTTTCATCAGTCTATAAAGCAAAAGCGGAATCTCATTTACCGGTTTATCTGATTTATTTTCGATGGTAACATCGCAGATTCCATTCAAATACCCTTCTTGAAAATCGAATGATAAGTCTAAATTGTAATGATTAATTTTCAGTGGATAATTTTCGAGTAAAGTTTCGTCTTTCTGCCCAAAACAGAAACTGTAAACTATTAGCAATGCTGAAAGGATAGTTGTTTTTTCCATTTTTCTTTGTGTTTAAGTGCTGATATTATGGATGTTGCTATTTAAAATTCTGACTAACGTCAAATTCTGTTACTGATAACCAGTTGTTTATAATTTTTGTTAAATCTAAATTTCCATCACATTTTTAGTTTCTACATTTGTCGTTAACGCGAGAAATTAATCAGATCGTCCGAGGTGGTAAATTACTGCTAACGGTGGCGGTATGAAACGTGCCGGATTGCGGGACTGCGACCGTATCCCCCGTGACAAACCTACGGGGGGGACGAAACGCTCGAATACCCACTGAACCCGGCATGTTTTATGAACGCGTGTTGTGTGCCGTTTTTTTTTAATCAAAATATATCAAAAACAACTGATTTCGAATGTTATCCATTTCGTTTTGGTTTAATCCTAATTGAGATAAAGTCCAATTTTCATGTTTTATAATCGCATGTCCAGGATTTACTGGATTTTTTAATTTTATAATCGCCTTTGAATAAAAATCAGCACCATTTTCATAACGCTCAATGTAGTCAACTATTCCGATATGCATTATTGCCGATGTAGGTGCTTCCATATAAAGTCTTACATAATAAGCATCCTCCTTGGGTGTCGTTTGTGGCGAACCTCCAAATCCAATCCAAAGTTGACTAAAATTTTCTTTAAACCAATCAGAGTATATTCCTCTAATGTGAACTAAATCAGGATTCTTTACATTCATCTTATTTCTTTTTTGGTTTGGTAAAAATCTCTTGGTGTTCTAATATGAATACATACATGCCAAATGTCGCAAAGAACCATAATAAATAATCCTCAAAGCAAGTGGAATGTTTTATAAAAATCTGTCGATAAAGCCAATACCAAGCATAAATATTAAAAGCTAATACGTAAATCCTTTTAAAAATTAGAATCACTTTTGGTTTTACTTTATTATATTCATCTCTGAAATCACTCATGGCAGTCTATTTTCAAAATAACACACAACGTCGGTGGTGTAGCCAGTAAGGGATTGCGGAGCGACGTTCCTATCAACCGAGACAAAAGTTTGAGCGGGCTACAACGCTTAAATACCCACTGAAACCCTTATGGCATATACACTTTGTTGGGCGTTCGTTTTTTAGTTTTTAATTTCAAACATTGACTCGGTATTCTTGGCAATTCTATTATAAAAATCAATTAAAACTGGCATATAACTTTCGAGTGTTGGATATTTATCTCGTTTATTTTCATATTCCCCTAAGCAATCAACAAGTTCTTTTATCCAAAAAAATCCTTTATTAAATTGCCTTATCATTTCTGTTTTGGCTACAGCACTATTGGAATTATGCCTTAAATAGTAGCGTATAACAGAAGCTCTGACTAAAGCCTCATTCATCATTATCTGCCAATTACCATACGATTGTTTTTCCATACTTTCTCTAACAATATCAAAAAGTTTTACCCCAGAGGCTTCAAATTTTGACATATTTATATTCGTCAGATGGTTAACATAAGAATGGTTAAACTCATGTATTAGTGTCGGCAGATTATCATTTACATTATATTCTGGTTCACCTAAACTGTCTAGCGGCCAAGTACCGATTATCGCATAACTATCTTCTTGCCCATCTGGAAGTATTACTTTAGGACCATAGTTGCCTCCTCCATTTCCTAGACCCAAAATAATATTTAAACTGCCTTTAGGCTGAACGCCATAATATTGATTAAACCAGTTAATATCCAAAGCATCATAAACCTTTTTAAACCTTTTAGGTATATTCTTGTAAAGCTCCTCATGTGCTTTGAAGAACTCATCGCATTTGGCATCAACATAAAATTGTTGAAGCAGTTTTATAAATCTAGTTGCGTTTTCCTGACCCCATCTGCCTTCAGGAATATCTGATGTAAAATCGACAATTGGATTCAAACTCGGTGGTTGTTCGATGTAAATTGCCATTTTCATAACAGCATCATATGAGACTCCATTTTTGTTTCTTAATTGAGTGGCAAAAGCTATCAATTCGTGGCCCTGGTATTTATCAAAATGCTTGTGAATATCATTTATGTAAACTTGATAATTCTCATCATTATACTCCCTATTACCCGCTAATCTGAACACAATACTTAATAACTCTACACGTTTATCAACTTTCGGAATGGGAAAACTATTAATCTCTGCCTGATTGACTTGAGTTGTTTCTTGTCCAAAAACAAATATTGAAAATATTGATAAAATCAAGAATATAATACACTTTCTCATAATACCAAAGTTTAATCTTTTATTGTCTGAATATAAGTTGCTCGCTGTTCAATCAAAATGACGCCCAACGTGCCGCCGCTAAACACAGTAAACGACAATCGATATATGAAAACCGTAACAGTTTTTTGTTGTGATTTAGCGGCATGTTATGCGGCGTGTTTTATTGTTTTATAAGCTTTATTCTTTCAGAGCTCACAGTTCTATTTATTTGAAGTAGATAAACGCCTTTATTTATAGAAGATACATTGATTTCAACTAAATTCATATACTTTTTAAATGGACATTGAATTTTTCTACCTTGTAAATCAAAAAGCAATATATCATTGATGGCCTCTTGATAATCAGGAAAGTCAATAAAAAGCAGATTATCTGTTGGATTTGGGAAAATTTTAAGCTCTGGTTTTGTCAAATTTTCAGTTTTCAAAATGATATTTACAAAGCACTGAGCGTAATATGGGTTATTCCATACAATTGAATTATTTAATTTAAAGCAAGTTAGATATGTTGAATCAGGAATTTCAGTTTCAAAGACTTTCGGATTGGCAGGGAACAATGGACCATGTATACTTCCAATCTCTTCAATCCAAACTTCCTTTAAATAAAAGGGTGGAATCCATGGTTCCTGGAAATGGAACCGCTTATAATACGCACTATTAATGACTATGCTATCAATGGTTTCAACTTTCAAGTAGTAATCTCCAAAATTAAAGCTATAAAGCACAGAATCCCCAACCTGTAAATTAAAGTTATATAAGTTATGAACAGAATTGGTTGTATCCATATAAACCACTACCCCGTTAGTTTCTCTAATATTTCCCTGGTAGGATAGATTTGAAATGAAATTTGAATCGAGGCTCTTATACATTTTCAACCATTGGTTAGATCCAATAAGTGTGTCCCCTTTGTAGCCAAATAATCTTGTTGCAGTCTCAACAAAATTAGGATTTTGAGGATTTCCATTAGGATAAGTTTTTGCAACAGCCCATATTGCATTTGAATTATCAAAACTTATCTGATTTTGTCCATGTGTTATAATGGACCATGTCAAGAGCAAAAATGGAAATAACTTTTTCATAGTTTGGTGTTTTAACATGCCGTATAAC
>Ga0116186_1001727_pt1 | contig 20954 bp, 21 predicted proteins | sample AD_JPNNA4_MetaG_FD_89806 | JGI IMG/M metagenome (GOLD analysis project Ga0116186, IMG submission 89806) | Active sludge microbial communities of municipal wastewater-treating anaerobic digesters from Japan - AD_JPNNA4_MetaG | ecosystem: Engineered > Bioreactor > Anaerobic > Digestate | place...
ACAAAATCCCGTCGACAATCCTCGTGAAAACCGTATGTGGCAGACGTCGGAAATGAGCCGATCGGCGGACTTATGGCGATGCTTCTGGAATATGCCAACGATGGCAGTTTTGCTGACATCACATGAGAATGAAGTGGCTAGGTAGATCAGATTGAGATTACTGACGCCAGTAATATCCCAACCTCCAGCTCCGCCCCCCCGTCACGGCACGGAGATCATGTAAACGATGTACAGGCAGATCAGAACCAGGAAGACCAGGCCGATCATGAAGACGATATCGGCGGCGCGCTCCAGCCCGCGGGGGCGGGGAACGCCCTGGTAGCGCAAGGCCCAGTAGGAAAAAAAGAAGGACGCGAGGAAGAGGACGGCGTCCAAGGCGAGAAGATCGTCGGCGATCGTGTTTTTGCGCTGGAGGCTGATGGTGATGCGGATCAGCCCGATCGCCGTGAGGCAGACGCCGATGAGCACGGCGGAAGCGGAAAGGATCCGGCTGCTGTTTTCGGGGTCGAGCCGGCGCTTGAGTTTTTTCTCGTCGTTTTCGGACATGGCTTCTTCCTTCATTTCCCGCCGTAGCGGAATCGGACCTCGATCCCGGGAACGTCCCGGAGAAGGCGTCGGAGGGGCTCGGCGTCGGCGTCCTTGGTGTGATAAGGATAGAGGATCTTGGGCCGCATCGCCCGGGCCGCGTCGGCGATCATGTCCGGCGACATCGTGTAGGGCCGCATCATCGGGAGAAAGGCGACGTCGATGCCTTTCAGGGCCTTCATCTCCGGGGTGATTTCGGTGTCGCCGGCGACATACACCCGGACGTCTCCGAACGCCAGGACGTAGCCGTTGCCGATTCCCCGGGGATGGAAGGGAACCCCCTCGGACCGCATCCCGGTGATGTTGTACGCCGGGACGGCCTGGATTCCGAGGCCGTGGGACGAGGCGGTTTCGCCGTTTTTCAGGGCATGGGCCCGGGAAAGCCTCGCCCGGCTCTCCGGGTCGCAGAAGATCTCGGTTCCGGGCTTGCTCAAGAGGGCGACCGCCTTGGGATCGAGATGGTCGAAGTGGCCGTGGGTGACCAGGACGACGTCGGCCTTGGGCAGGACGGCGAAGTCGGCCTCCGTCGAGACCGGATCGACGTAGACCAGGATATCCCTCCAGGCGAAAACCAGAGAGGCATGCCCCAGGAACGTGATTTGAAGATCCCCGCCGGACGCCGGAATCGACTCTTGTTTTTTCTCGCGGCTCATGGCGATTCCTCCTCTATTGCTTTTATTCATAACAAAACCCCCGGCTTGGCGCAACCCTTGCGGCCGGTTGCGGGGCGGCCCGTTTTGGGTTATAAAAATCCTGTCTTGCGGGGAATGACATGCGCAAACGAAGCCTGTTTCTGAAAATCTTCGGGGGATTCGGACTGATGATTCTCCTGACGAGCGTTCTCTCGACGCTCATTTCCTTCGGCATCATCCGCGCCCATTACCACCGCCGGCTGGCCACCGAGCTGGAACACGTCGGCCGGGCGATGACGCCGGACATCCTCCGGCTGTTGGACGGATCTCCCGACGCGCTCGAATCGTTCCTGGTCGAGGAGGGGCGGAAGATCGAATCCCGGGTGACGGTCATCGCCCCCGGCGGAGCCGTCCTGGGCGATTCCGAGAGAAATCCGGCGTCGATGGAGAGTCACCGGTACCGGCCGGAAGTGGCCGAGGCCCTCGAGGGAAAGACGAGCCGGTCCGACCGGTTCAGCTACACGGTCGAGGACCGGATGATGTATATCGCGATTCCGTTGAAGGACGACTCGGGCGGAGTCCGGGCCGTTCTCCGGCTCAGCGTTTACGCCCGGGGCGTGGACGCGCTTTTGGCCGAGCTTCGAGGCGGCATCGTCCGGACGGTCCTGGGCGTGACGGTCCTGGCCCTCCTGGCCGCCCTTCTCTTCACTCTCCGGCTGACCCGCCCGCTCCAAGCCCTCGTCCGCGCTTCCGAAAAGGTCGCCGGCGGGGATTTCGGAGTGAAAGTCCGAGTCGGAGGGGGAGGGGAGTTTCGGCATTTGGCCGAGGTTTTCAACGCGATGACGGAGCGGCTGGAGGCTCAGTTTCAGGACTTGGGGCGCCGGAAGGAAGAGCTGGCGAACATCATCGCCTCGATCCGGGAAGGCTTGGCCGTGATCGGCCGGGACGGCCGGATTCTCTTTTCCAACGAGGCGTTCCATGCCCTTTTCCCGAAAGCGGCCGGCGAAAACCGCGGATTCCTGGAAACGGTCCGGAACGCCGGCCTCCAGGACCTCATCGAAATCAGCCGGCGGGAAAAGGCCGGACGGACAGCCGACGTGAAGATCGGGGACCGGAGCTACCTGGCGGCCGCGGGCTATCTCTCTTCGCAGGACGGGATCGTGCTCCTGCTCACCGACATGACCGAGCGGCGGCGGATCGACGAAATGAAAAAAGACTTCATCGTCAACGCCTCCCATGAGCTGCGGACCCCGCTGGCCGCGATTTCCGGGGCGCTGGAGCTTCTCCTGGACGGGAAGGCGATCAACGACCCGGCCGCCCTGGACATCCTCTCCCGCCATGTCGTCCGGATGCGGGCGATCGTCGACGATCTCCTGAAGCTGGGGGAGCTCGAGTCGCCGGACATCCGTCTCGACCTGAAGGCGGTGGATCCGGCCGCCGCGGTCCGGCGCATCGCGGAATTGTACGCGGCCCGGGCGGCGGAGAAAGGACTGTCCCTGAAGATCGAGGCGGCCCCGGACCTGCCGCCCGTCCGGGCCGACGAGGTTCTGCTGGAACAGTTGTTGATCAACCTGGTCGACAACGCCGTGAAATACACCGACCGCGGCGGGGTGACGGTCTCCCTGTCGCCCGGCAAGGGCTTGATGACGCTCCAGGTCTCGGACACCGGGCCCGGGATCGCCGCCGAGCACCTGCCCCGGATTTTCGAGCGCTTCTACCTCGTCGACCCGTCCCGCTCCCGGAAGCTCGGCGGAACGGGCCTCGGGCTGTCCATCGCCAAGCACATCGTCCTCCTTCACGGCGGATCGATCGAGGCGCGGAGCGGGGCCGGGGCGGGGACCGCGTTCATCGTCCGGCTTCCCCTCGCCTGAAACCGCGGCCGGAATTGGCGGGCCTTCCGTTTCCGGCTAAAATGGCCCGGAACGCGAGGTTCCCATGCTTTCTTTCGCCGGACGCTTGACCTTAAACGACATCCGCCGCGCCGTCATCGGCCGCGACCTGGCTTTTCCGACGCCCTTCGGCCCGCGGCATCTGTTTTACGCCGATTACACCGCCTCGGGACGGCTGCTCGATTTCGTCGAGAAAAAACTCCTCGACGTCTCCCGCTCCTACGCCAATACCCACACCGAGGACGATTACACGGGAAAAACGATGACCCGGCGGTTCAAGGAAGCGGAGCGCCGGATCAAGGCCTCGGTCAACGCCGGCCCCCATGACAAGATCTTTCCGACGGGCTCGGGCTCGACCGGCGCCCTGAAAAAGCTCCAGGAGATGCTGGGCGTGTACCTTCCGCCGGTCACCCGGGAGCGGTTCGAGGGGCTGTGCCGGACAGCGGCCGGGCGGGGCCTCGACTTGGGGACCGAGGTGAAAAAGATCACGCCGGTGGTCTTCATCGGCCCTTGCGAGCACCACACGAACGAGCTGATGTGGCGGGAGGCGTTCGCCGAAGTCGTCGTCGGCCTGGACGAGGCCGGCGGCTTTGATCTCCGCGATCTCGAACGGAAGCTCGACGATCCGGCCTTCGCCGGGCGGGCGGCGGGCCGGAAGACGGCGGCGGAGCGCCGGCGGCCGGGAAGAAAATTCGGGAGACCCGGATCCCGGCGCTCCGGGAATCGTACTTTCGGAAGGCGGAAGCGGTCGCGGCCCGGATCCGGCGCCTCGGCCCGCCCGCTTGGAGGCCCGACGGGGCCCTGCGCTGGTTCTACGAAGCCGACATCGGGCGAAATTGACCTTCAGGCGGTCAATCGCCTATTGTAGAGACGTGACCAAGACGAAAACACGGCGATCGCGAAAAGTCCCCCCGGGGCAGTGCCGGCTGGCGCAGCCGGCCATTTCGCCGACAGACGCCGTTCTCGAAAGCATTTCCGACGGCGTATTCACGGTGGACCGGAATTGGCGGATCACTTCGTTCAACCGCGCGGCCGAGGAGATTACCGGAATTCCCCGGAAAGAGGCTCTCGGGCGCTTCTGCTCCGACGTCTTTCGTTCCAGCATGTGCGAGGCTGATTGCGCCTTGCGGCGGACGATGAAGACGGGAAAGCCGATCATCGGCCGCTCCGGCTTCATCATCAAGGCCGACGGCCGGCGCATTCCGATCAGCGTTTCGACGGCCGTTTTCCGCGATCGGGCGGGCCGCATGGCCGGCGGCGCGGAAACGTTCCGCGATTTGAGCGAGGTGGAAGCCCTGCGGAAGGAACTGAACGGAAAATTTCGGATCGGCGACATGGCCAGCCACAGCCCGCTCATGCAGCGGATCTTCAATGTGCTTCCGGCTATCGCCGCCAGCCCGAGCACGGTCCTGATCTTGGGGGAGACGGGGACGGGCAAGGAGCTTGCCGCTCGGACGATTCATGAATTGAGCCCCCGCCGGAACGGTCCCTTCGTGGCCGTCAATTGCGGGGCGCTCCCGGACACGCTTCTTGAATCCGAGATTTTCGGTTACAAGGCCGGAGCGTTCACCGGGGCGGTCAAGGATAAACCCGGACGCTTGGGCCTGGCGGAGGGCGGCACGCTTTTTCTCGATGAAATCGGGGAAGTGAGCCCGGCCTTCCAGGTTCGGCTTCTCCGGGTTCTCCAGGAAAGGACCTATGAACCCTTGGGCGCCACGCGCCCCAAGTTCGCGGATATCCGGGTCTTGGCGGCGAGCAACAAGGACTTGACCGCCCTCGTGAGGGAGGGCCGGTTCCGCGAGGATCTCTTTTACCGCGTCAACGTCGTCCGCCTGGAGCTCCCGCCCCTGCGACAGCGCAAGGAAGACATACCGCTGCTTGCGGCCCGGTTCATTGAGAGATTCAACCGCCTTCAAGGCAAGTCCGTCAAGGGGGTGGACGGGGAAGCCCTCTCGCTTCTCATGGCCCGGGAATGGCCGGGCAATATCCGCGAACTCGAAAACGTCATCGAACGGGCTTTTATCGTTTGCGGGGACGGCCCGATCGGCGTCGCCCACCTTCCCGAGGATCTGATTCCAGACGCCGGGAGGTCCGATGTCCGGGCCTCGCACGACGCCCTCGATGCCCAAGCGATCCGGACGGCGATCGAAAACGCCGGAGGCAACAGGGAAGCAGCGGCCCGGAAGCTGGGCATCCACAAAACAACCCTGTTCCGCCGGATCAAGCGGCTTGGGCTTTCGTTTCCCGGCCCCGACGGCCGCTCCCGTCGCCGGCCGACGGACCGCTCTTGATTCCTCTCGCCCGGTTATAGTATTTTATGAGCGTCATGCGGGTCTCAGTGCGATTTCAGCGGTCTCTGCGGATCGGCGTCCTGCTGGCCTTCGCGTTTTTATCGATCGGCATCCATTTCTTTCATACGGAAAAAGGGATCCACGAACCGGCCGGTTGCCCGGCATGCCATTTTATCGTCTTCAGCCAGTCCATCGGTCCGGTTCTTGCGTTTGTGCTCCCGTTGCTGCTTCTCCTGGGAGCCGTCTGTCTTGAAATTTCCATCCGGTTGAATCAAGCCGGAATCCGTCTTTATCTTTCCCGTTCTCCGCCGGCCGCCTGATCCTTCCCGTCGGCCTTTCCCTCGATTTCCCGGCATCCTCGGTTTGAACGTGAGGAGGACCAATGGCGAGACTGCGCGTATTATTTCCAATCATTCTCATCATCGGGCTGGGCGCGGTTCCCGGCCTCTCCGGCCCGGACGACCTGCCGGATGGATTGACGATTTCCCAATGCATCGAGATTTCCTTATCGCAAAATCCTCTTTGGCTGGCCTCGGAGCATGACGTCCGGGCGTCCTTGGCCCGGATCGAGCGGGCCAAGGCCCGGCCCCAGCCGAATCTCGACTTCGATTCGGATCTTCAACCCGGCTTCATGGACTTCGAGGCTTCGGGCGAATCCTACTTGGGTGTGTCCCAAATTCTGGAGTTCCCCGGACGGCGGGGATTGCGGACGCGCATCGCCCGCTTGGAGTCCGAGGAAGCGTCGGCCGACCGGAGCGTCCTGCGCGCCGAGATCGTCTTCCAGATCAAGGAGGCTTTTTTCGGCGTCCTCCTGGCGGAGGAAAAAAGAAATTATGCCGCCCAAAACCTTGACCTGGCCCGTGATTTTCTGGAAAAAGCCAAGGTCAAGTTCGAATCCGGGGACGCGGCCCGGGTGGAGTATGTCCGGGCCGGAGTGGAGGAATCCAAGGCGGCTACGGCCTTGGCCGTCGCCGAAAACCGGATCCTTCTGGAAAAAGCCCGCCTCAATTTTCTTCTCGGGCGGCGGAAATCCGAGCCGCTGAGCCTCCAGGGAAGCCTCGTCCGTCCCCGGATTCCCCTCGACGCCGCCTCCCTTATCGAAAGAGCCCAAGCGGTCCGCCCTGAGATGGCGGCGATGAGGGCCCGGCTGGCCAAAGCCGCGGCGGCGAAAAAAGAAGCCGGCCTGTCCTACCTGCCTGACTTCAGCCTCGGTTTGTCCCGGCACCGGATCGCCGGCGAGAAGACAACCTGGGATTTCACGCTCTCCGTCCCCGTCCCATTGTTCTTCTGGCAGCCGCTCCGGGGGGAGATCGCTGAAAAGCAGGCGGAGCTCCTGTCCTTGGAACAGAAAGCCCGGCAGCTGAGGAATTCCATCGGTCTTGAAGTCGAACAAGCCGGATTCCAGGCCCGGGCGGCCGAGGGGCAGATCGCCCTTTATCAGGATAAGATTCTGGTCCAAGCTCGGGAAGCCCATGATCTTTTCCTCTACAGCTTTCAAGAGGGCGAAATCACCGGGATCGAGCTCATTGAGGCGCGGCGGACGTTGATTGAAGCCCTCGAGTCTTACGCCGACGTTCTGTTCGTCTACAACATGGCCCTCGTCTCGCTCGAAAAATCGGTGGGCGCGTCCATCGAAGGAGTCGAAAATTGAATAAGAACATTCCAGCGGTTTTATGTCTTTTTCTTCTGATGCTCGGTCCGTCGGCCTGCACCCGCCCGTCTGAGGACGCCGAGCGCGGCCGGCCGTCGTCCCCCGGCGCGGAAAGAGCCGGCCGCGGTTTGGGGTCGGGCCGGTCGGCCGAGGGCCGGGGCGGGCCGCGTGGGCCGATTCGCGGAACCGGCGCCGCCCGCCTTCGGGCCTCGGAATCGATCCGCCTGACCGAGGGGGAGATTGGGGCCGTTGAAATCGAAACCGAAGCCGTCTCCTTTCGATCGATGGTGGACAAGCTGCAGGCTACGGGCAAGATCCAGGCTCATCAGTTCGGCAAGGCCATCATCAGCTATCCGTTTCCGGCCCGCGTTTCCCATATTCATGTCCGGCCGGGGGACTGGGTGAATCCCGGGCAATCCCTGGTCACTCTTCAAAGCGAGGCCGTCGGCGAGACCAAGGCCGAATATTTCAAGTCTCTGGCCGACCTCGAACTGGCCGTCGGCAGCCTCGAGCGGGAGAAGCGCCTCTTTGAGCGGGGGGCCGGCGCCGGCAAGAACCTCCAAGCGGCCGAGGCGGAGTGGAAAGTCGCCGAAGCCGCCCGAAACGCCGCCGAAAAGAAGCTCCATATCCTGGGTTTTACCGAGGAGCAGGTCCGGGCGGCGGGCGCGGTCCACGAAATCAATCCGCTGATTACGCTCTTCGCCCCGATTGCCGGCAACGTCGTCGACAACAACGCGGTCCTGGGAGGGATGGTCGATCAAGCGACTGAAATCTTGACGATTCTCGATCCCCGACGCCTCTGCGTCGACGCGGATGTTTACGAGCGGGACATCGCCCGGGTCCGCCTCGGCCAGCGGGTCGATGTTTCCGTTCCGGCATATCCGGACCTGGTGTTCAAGGGGACGCTCAAATACGTGGGGGACGTTCTGAAGGAGGACACTCGGACGGTCACGGTCCGGACCGAGGTCGAAAATGAAGGGCGGCGCCTCAAGCCCGGCATGTTCGCGACTCTTGATATCGTCCTCGAGGAACACAGCCGGGCGTTGGCCGTCCCGGCCGCGGCCGTCCTCGACGACGGGCCGGACAAGATCGTGTTCGTCCGCAAGGGCGGGGAATTTCTCCGCCGGGTCGTCCGGACGCGGGCCAAGGTCGACGGCTATCTCGAAATCACGGGCGGGCTGGCGGAGGGCGAGGATGTCGTGGTCAAGGGCAACTTCCAGTTGAAGTCCAAGCTCTACGACGAAATCCTCAAGGCCGCGGGAATCCATTGAGAAAGCCGGCCGGATCGTCGACGGCCGCGGAGGATCCATCATGATCGACAAGCTCATTGAATTCGCCCTCAACCACCGTCTCTTGACGGTGTTCTTGATCGGCCTGGTTTGCCTGTGGGGGATCGTCGTATATTTCCGGATGCCGAAAGATATTTATCCCGAGCTCAACGCCCCCTTGGTCAAGATCATCACCGAAAATCCGGGCATGGCCTCGGAAGACGTCGAGCGGCTGATCACCTTTCCCCTGGAAAGCCTTCTTTCGGGCGCGCCGGGCGTCACCCGGGTCCGCTCGGAGTCGACGACAGGGGATTCTGTCGTCACCGTCGAATTCGAGTGGGGGGAGGACATCTATAAAGCCCGGCAGATCGTGGACAGCAAGCTCGAGCTGATCACCGGCCGTCTTCCCCAGGGAACGAGGACACCCACTCTCGGCCCCGTCTCGTCGCGCATGGGCGAGGTGTTCGAATTCGCGGTCGTGGGCGAGCCGGGGACCGACCCGATGGAGCTCCGATCGACGGCCGACTGGACGATTCGTTATCAGCTCCAGGGCGTTCCCGGCGTCGCCTTCGTCATCAACCTCGGCGGCTTCGTCAAGCAGTTCCAAGTCTTTTTGAAACCGGACATGCTGAAGAATTACGGCATCACCGTGGCCGATGTCAAGGCGGCCATCGAGAGCAGCAACCGGAATTTCAGCGGCGGATCCATCGTCAAGGGATCCCAGGAGATCCTGGTCAAGGGGCTGGGGCAGATCGAGACGCTGGAGCACATCCGCAACACCGTCCTCAGCTCCGTCCGTAACGTGCCCGTTTACGTCAAGGACGTCGCCGACGTCCAAATCGGCGGCAAGTTCCGCCGGGAGGCGGCCGGACACAACGGCGGGGAAGCCGTCTACGTCACCGTCGAGAAGCAATACGGCGGCGATACCCTGACGGCTATCGACAACATCAAAGGCGCCCTGGCCCGGATCTCCCGGGACTTGCCGAAACATGTCGGGATCAAGCCCTTCTACGACCAATCCGTCCTCATCCTCAAGTCCATCCAGCACGTCGAGATCACGATCCTCGAGGGCGTTCTCCTTATCGTTCTGGTCATGATTTTCTTCATGTGGAACCTGCGGAGCGCTCTCCTGGCGTCCCTGACGATTCCCTTTTCGATCCTCATCGCTCTGGTGATCATGGACTTGTTCGGGATCAAGCTGACGGTCATGTCGATCGGCGGCTTGGCCATCGGGATCGGAAAAATGGCCAACGGCTCGATCATCATGATCGAGAATATCTTCCGGCTCTTGAAGGAGCGGGCCGGCGGCCGGGTGCCGCTTCGGGACATCGTCGCCGAGGCGGCCAAGGACGTCGGCAAATACCTGTTTTCGGCCAGCCTTGTCATCATCCTCGTTTTTCTCCCTCTGCTGACGCTGCAGGGGCTGGAGGGGGCGATGTTCCGGCCGACGGCTTTCGCCGTGGCCGCGGCCTTGTTCGCGGCGATGCTGCTGAACATCACTTTGCAGCCCGTCTTGGCCGTGGTTTTCCTGGCCCGGGGAAAAATCAAAGAGGCCAAGGATCCGGTGACGGAATTTTTAGCGGCCAAGTACAAGTTCGTCATGGAAAAAGCGCTGTCGAAGCGGACGATTGTTCTTGTCCTCTTTTTTATCCTCATCGTCGGAGCGGCCGTCGGATTTCTCTTTCTCGGCAAGGAGTTCGTCCCTCCGCTGGATGAAGGGGCGATCATGGCCTCGACGGTCATGCTGCCTGAGACGTCGCTTGAGGAATCGGTGAAGATGTCCCAAAGGATCGAGCGGATCTTCCTGTCGTTTCCCGAGGTGATTTCGGTTTCGCGGACGACGGGGACGGCGGAAGCGTCCGAACATCTCCATCCCGTCAATCACAGCCATTACAACATCGAGCTCGTGCCGCGGGAGAAGCGCAAACGCGGATTCGACGAGCTGGCCGCGGCCATGCGCGACGAGCTGGAAAAGCTCCCCGGCGTCGCCTTCATCTTCGAGCAGCCGATCGCCAACAAACTGGCCGAAATGATGACCGGAACCGAGGGGCAGTTGGCGATCAAGCTGTTCGGCGCCGACCTGGCCGTTTTGAACGCCAAGATCGAGGAGATCCGGAACGCCTTGGCCGATGTCCCGGGCGCGGCCGACCTTCAAGTCGAGCAGACGACCGGCGTCCCCCAGCTTGTCATCCGGCTCGATCGGGAGAAGCTGGCCCGCTTCGGCATCCGAGTGGCCGAAGTCGCCGATCTCATCGAAACCGCCCTCAACGGCATCGAGGTCACCGATGTGTACGAGGCGGACCGGGTGACTCCGGTGCTCATCCGCCTCTCGGAGGAGTTCCGGAAAGACGAGGACGCCGTCCGCAACCTGCTCATCGATGCGCCGGGAGGCCTTCGGATCCCCTTGTCGGAGCTGGCCGATCTCCGGCGCGATGAAGGGCCGCAGACCATCTTCCGGGAAAACCTCATGCGGAGGAAAATCATCATGGGCAACGTCGAGGGCCGGGATATCGGGGGATTCGTCAAGGAAGCCCGGGAAAAAATCGAAACTGAAGTCGACCTGCCGCCCGGTTATTACGTCACGTTCGGCGGGCAATTCGAAAGCCAGCAGCGGGCCCTCCGCCACCTGGCTTTTCTCATGATGTTGGTCATCCTGATCATATTCGTGATCCTGTTTTCCTCGTTCGGTTCGCTGCGGCAGGCGCTCTTGGTCATCATGAACGTGCCCTCGGCCCTGATCGGCGGCATCGCGGGGCTTCTCATCGCCGGCCAAACGCTCAACGTTTCCTCGACAATCGGGCTGATCGCCTTGTTCGGCATCTGCGCCCAAAACGACATCATCCTCGTGGCCAAGATCAACGACTTGCGGCGAAAGGGACGGGCGTTGCGGGAAGCGGTCGTCGAGGGCGCCTTGATGAAGTTCCGGCCGATCTTTATGACGGATATGGTCATGATCGTCGCCCTTCTGCCCATGGCCCTGGTGAACTCGACGGGATCGGAACTCCACCGTCCGCTGGCGGTCGTTTACATCGGCGGCTTTTTTTGCGCCATTTTCCTTCGGCTGATCATGGTCCCCGTGCTTTATGAAACGCTGGAGAGAATAGGCGGCAAGAGAAAAGGGGAAAAAAAGGGAATAAACAGTAGCGTATAAGAAACGGTGAAATAAAAATAAAGACGCAATAAGGCTACTGTAATCGACGAAGCGCGACGATCTTCGAGTCTGTAATGACAACATATTCAATAAGAAGCGGTGGCTTATCCCCGATGCGCGGACTTGGCACGTAATTCGCTTTATCATGTTTCGATGAAACGCGAGGAACGAATGAAAACGATCGCGGCGTTCGCCGCCTGGAACGATCGGATCGCCCCGGTCTTCGATGTCACGGAAAACGTTCTTCTTCTCGAAATTGAGAACGGACGGATCATCCGGGAGACGCGCCGAGGCCTGGCGGGAAGCCGATCCGAGGAGAAAATCCGGGCGTTGATCGAAACCGGCGCCGAAGTCCTGGTCTGCGGAGCGATATCGCGCTTTTTACATGACCGTCTCGCCGTGGCTGGAATCCGAATCGTGCCGTTCATCGCCGGCAAGCTGAACGAGATCATCCCGGCTTGGATCCGCGGAGACTTCGATCGGAAACGTTTCGCCATGCCGGGCTGCGGGGCGGGCCGGCGGGGGCAATGCGGAGCCGGATATTTCACGGAGGGGAGGGCCGCGGACGGAGAATGGGGAAAGCGGCCGCGGGGGGGCGCGGGCTCGGGCCGAGGGCGATGCGGCGGAGGGAGGAGCCGCGGAGGCGGACCGCGGACGGCCGGCGGGGACGGCCTGTGCGTTTGTCCGAAGTGCGGATTGACGGAGCCTCATGAGACCGGCGTCCGCTGTATCGAGCGGACTTGCCCGACGTGCGGATCCGTCATGGCCAGGCAGTGAATGATTCGGAAATCAATAATGACAAGGAGGACAAAACAATGCCGAGAGGAGACAGAACGGGGCCGTACGGAATGGGGCCGATGACCGGCCGGGCGGCCGGGTATTGCGCCGGGGCCGGAGTGCCCGGCTTTATGAATCCAGCCTTCGGATGGGGAAGGGGATTGGGTTTCGGACGAAGCCGCGGTTTCTGGAATCAGGGCTTCGGATGCGGCGGATTCGGCCGGCGGAACAGATATTTCGCCGCGGATCTTCGGGGCTGGGGCCGGCCCGGCTCCTCTGCGGATCCCTTCGTGAAGCCCGATCCGGAATGGGAGAAACAGGCGCTCAGGGCTCAGGCGGAAGACGCCCGGGCGGAGCTTCAGGCGATCGAAAAGAGGCTGAGCGAGCTCGAAACGGAGGATGAGGGCGGGACTCGGAAATCTTGAGATCCGGCCGTCCCGGACAACCGAAACATGTGTTTTATGAAAGGATGTGTTCCATGATCAAAGGCGTATTCACGCTTCAGGTGACGCCGTTTACGAAAGACCTCAAGCTGGATGAGTCCGGATTGAGGATTCTGGTCCGCCGCCAGATCGAGAGCGGAGTTCACGGGATCGCCCCGCTCGGCGTCACCGGGGAAAATCCCGCCTTGAGCGAAGCCGAGGTCAACCGGGTGGTCGAAATCGTGGTCGAAGAAACCGGGGGCAAGGCCAAGGTCGCTCCCGACACATGCAGCAACAACCTGGAGCAAACCATCGACCGGGCCCGAAGGTATGCCGAGATCGGCGCCGATTATGTCGTCGTTTTCGCTCCCTTTCTCGTCCTTCCCACCCAGGCTGGATTGATCGATTTCTATCTCCGGACGGCCGACGCCTCCCCGGTTCCGATCATCATCCACAACGCCCCGGCCCGGGTCGGCGTCAACCTCGAACACAAGGGGTATCGGCGGCTGATGGAGCACGGCAACATCGTCGGCACCAAGGACGGCAAGAAGGAACTGGATCACCTGGCCAAGCTTCTGCACATGGCCCGGGACAAGGAATTCGAGGTTTTCACCGGCAAGGATACGACGGCCTACCCGATGATGGCTTTCGGCGGGAGCGGCATGTTTTCCGTCGCGGCCAACGTCGTCCCGGGCGTGATGCGCGAAATCGCCGATTTTTGCCTGGCCGGACGGCTTGAAGAAGCCCGGGCGGTCCATTATGCTTATTACGATCTCTTCGCCGCCCTGCGCCTCGAAACCAATCCGATGGCGGCCAAAGCGGCGTTGTCCCTGGCGGGACTTCCCGGAGGATCGCTCCGCCCGCCGCTTTCCGGCCTCAGCGATCTCAACCTCGAAACCGTCAAGTCCCTGCTTGCGGAGAAAGGGATGATTTGATCCGGGCCGGCCTGGAAGAAATCAGAAGAAATCAAATTTCGAAAAACGCCGCTGGAAAGGCGGTCTCTCGACCGGGCTCCGGCGAAAAATGAGGACAGACTATGAAAATCGCATTAACCACTTCGGGAAAAAGCCTCGACGCGCCCGTGGACAGCCGATTCGGCCGCGCTCCGGGATTTCTTCTCTATGACCTGGAGACGAAAACCTTTTCAGTCGTCGACAATGAACTGAATCTGAATGCTCCCCAAGGAGCGGGGATCCAGGCGGCCGAAACCATCGTCCGGTCCGGGGCCCGGGCCTTAGTGACCGGGCATTGCGGTCCAAAGGCCTTTCGCGTTCTTTCCGCGGCCGGCATCACGGTCTATACGACGGACGGGTTGACCGTGGCCGAAGCGCTGGCGCGTTACGCAGGGGGAACGCTTATCGAAGCGACGGCGGCCGATGTCGAAGGGCATGCGTGAGGGCGGAGGATGAAGAACCGGAACAACGTCAATATTTTCCTCGACGTTCTTCTCTTTATCGTCCTGTCGGCCGTCGCCGGAATCGGCTGGCTGCTGAAATTCAAGCTTCTTCCGGGACGGGAGCGAATCCTGAAATATGGAGAAAACCGGGAGCTTCTCTTCCTGGGATGGGACCGGCATCAATGGGGGACCATCCACCTTGCCGCCGCCCTGGCGATGTTAGTCCTTCTTGTTCTCCACCTCGTCTTTCACTGGAAGGCGATTCTCTGCCTGCTCCGCAGCGCCGTTCCTTCGCCTCCCCTGCGCCGGACGTTGATGTGGATCGCCGTCGGCCTGGCCGCTGTCTTTTTCCTTGGGGCTTTCGTCATCGAGCCGACGAAAGGGGAGTTGGACATCGCTCTTCACCGAAATGTTCGGTTGAATGCCGGTCGAACGGATCTCGAGCGGAAGCTCCCCGCGGAGCCGACGACGCCGGCGGCGGCGGACGACGCCGGGGCCGCGGCCGGGGATGAGCGGGGCGTAAGGTCCGAGGAAGAGACGTTGCCGGCGGCCGCGGACGAAGATCATCGTCCCGGCTCGGGAAAAGCCGCTTTGACCGGGAGGATGACGCTGGACGAAGCCGCGGCCGCTTGCGGGATTTCTCTTCAGGAAGCCCGGCGCCGGCTCGGTTTGCCCGAAGATTATACCGGATCGGAGACCCTCGGCCGGCTGCGGCGGATCCGGGGAACGACGATGATCCGAATCCGAGAGCTTTTGGAGAATCCGTCCTGAAGGAAAGCGGCGTTCCGAATGAAAACGAGCCCGTCGGGGCAAACCGGTCGCCTTCATCGGCTCCTGGTTTGATCTGATTCCCTCGATTCGCCGGGGTGGCGGGAACAAGCGGACGGTCAAACCGCCTTTCGGACGGGTCGAAGGGCGCCCGGAGAGTTGAAACGTTGATCCGGGAAAGACAAGGAATGGCTGCGCAGCACATGAACGAGACGCAAAAAGAAACAAAACCGGGAGGCGGGATGAAGACGTCTTTGGATTGTCTTCCGTGTTTCGTCCGCCAGGCCCTGGACGCCGCCCGCATGGTTTCGACGGATCCCGCGTTTCATGAGCGCTTCCTGCGCGAGATCCTGGCCCGGATCACCGAGATGTCCCTGGATACGGCGCCGGCGGTTTTCGGCCGCGAGCTTCACCGGCGGATCCGCGGGCTCTCCGGCCGCGAGGATCCATACCGCGAGGCGAAAGAGCGGCAGAACCGCCTCGCCCTGGCCTTGATGCCGGGATTGCGGGAAAAAATATCGGCCGCGCCTGATCCGCTGATCCTGGCGGCGAGATTGGCCGCCGCCGGGAATGTGATCGACCTCGGCGCTCCGGGGCCGATCTCGGAAACCAATGTCAGGGAATCGATCGCCCAGGCTTTGACCCGGCCGTTGGCCGGCGAGGGAAACAAATTCCGTGAGGAGGTCCTTTCCGCCAAGAACATTCTCTATCTGGCCGACAATGCGGGTGAAATCGTCATGGATCGCCTTTTCATCGAGCAATTGGGGCCCTCGCGCGTGACGGTCGCGGTCAGGGGCGGGCCGATCCTCAACGATGCCACCCGGGCCGACGCCCGGGCGACCGGGCTCGATGAAATCGTCGAGATCATCGACAACGGCTCGGATGCGCCGGGGACGCTGCTGGAGGATTGTTCTCCGGAGTTCCGGCGGCGATTCGAGGCGGCCGACCTCGTTTTGGCCAAGGGCCAGGGGAATTTCGAGACCCTCGCCGGGCATCCCAAAAACATCGTTTTCCTCTTCAAGATCAAATGTCCGGTCATCGCGGCCGAGGCGGGCGCGCCGGCCGGGGCGCATGTCGTTATCCGGTCCGCCGGGGAGCAAAGGGGGCTCTTGTGAACGCGGATTCTCGTTGTCAAAGCGATATCTCGTTTCGCCTGATGGTTTTGGAATGCGGATTCCGGGATCATCGCTGGAACGAGGCTGCCCTCGAGACGGTTGTCTGCGGCCGGGGATTGTTCCGTCTCGCCGGACGCGCGCCGCGGACGATCCAATACGAATGCCTGGGCGCCTCCCGGGAGGCCGCATGATCCTGGCGATTGCGTCCGGCAAGGGCGGCACGGGGAAAACGACCGTGGCCGTCAACCTGGCCCGCGTGCTCCGCTCCGGGGCCTGGCTTTTGGATTGCGACGTGGAGGAGCCGAACGCCGGGCTGTTTTTGAAAACGAGCCGGCGGACAGAGGAGATCGTTTTTCTTCCCGTCCCCGAGGTGGATGAAGCCCGGTGCGACGGTTGCGGCGAATGCGGGAAATTCTGCGCTTATCACGCTATCGTCTCCTTCGGGACGATCCCCCTCGTCTTTCCCTCCATGTGCCATGGGTGCGGCGGATGCGTCCGGGTTTGTCCGAGGAAAGCGATCCGCGAAACCGCCCGCCGCTTCGGGGTGATCTCCTCGTCGAAATACCGGGGGATCACGCTGATCGAGGGCCGGCTGGACGTCGGGGAATCCCTTTCGCCCCCTTTGATCCGAGCGGTCAAGGACCGCCTTCCAGACGGACGGAAAGCGATCCTGGACGCCCCGCCGGGGACGTCGTGCCCCGTCGTCGCCGCCGTCCGGGGCGCGGATCGCGTTCTGCTCGTGACGGAGCCGACTCCCTTCGGTCTGCACGATCTTCGGCTGGCCGTCGACCTTGTCCGGGAGCTCGGCCTTCCTTTCAGCATCGTCGTCAACCGAATCGGGACCGGAGACAACCGGGTCCAGGAATATTGCGCGGGAGAGAAGATTCCTGTCGTTCTGGAAATCCCGGATGACCGGAGGATCGCCGAGGCTTATTCCCGCGGCCGGCTGATCGTAGAAACGCTGCCGGAATACCGGGCGCTGTTTGAAAGCCTGGCCGCGAAGCTATTTTCAGCGGCCGGGGATAAACGGGGAATGGAGTCGTGAACCATGTTGACCCATGAATGCCGAAGCGAGGCCTGCGGCCCGAAGCTCGAGCGGAGACAAGCCCTGACCGAACCGGCCGGCCGGACGTCGGCCGGACGGAAATCCGGCTGTGGGGCCGGGCCCGCGGAGAGAAAAAATCATGAAATCGTCCGGGATTTTGATGAGATCGTGACGGTTTGAGGAAAACGATACGGGCATGGAAGAACTCATCGTCATCAGCGGCAAGGGCGGGACCGGAAAAACCAGCCTTACGGCGTCGTTTGCAGTATTGGCCGAACGTGCGGTGATTGCGGACTGCGACGTCGATGCGGCCGACTTGCACTTGGTCCTCTCGCCTCGCGTTCAGGAACGGCACGAGTTCCGCAGCGGGCGGCAGGCGGTCATCCGGCCGGAAGCGTGCACGGGCTGCGGATTGTGTTTGACCCTTTGCCGGTTCGGAGCCGTCGTGTCCGCGTCCTCCGAATCGAATGTCGCTCGGAGTACTGAGGACTGCCGCGACTGCCGCTATTGCGTCCGCTCCTGTCCGGTCAGGACGAACGCCGTGATCCGGGATATGCGGAAGGCGTCGGGAGAGGACGCTCCGTCCCTTTTTGCGATCGATCCCGTCGCCTGCGAGGGATGCGGCGTGTGCGTCCGGTTTTGTCCCGAGCAAGCCGTTGATTTTCCCGAGAGGGTCTGCGGGGAGTGGATGATTTCGATGACGAGATGCGGACCGCTCGTTCATGCCCGGCTGGCCCCGGCCGCCGAGAACTCGGGCAAGCTCGTCTCGACGGTCCGCCGCGAGGCGCGACGGCTAGCCGAGGAGCAAGGGCGCGGCTTGATTTTAGTGGACGGCCCTCCCGGAATCGGCTGCCCTGTCATCGCTTCGGTGACGAGCGCCTCGCGGGTGCTGATCGTCACGGAGCCCACCGTTTCGGGGGAGCATGACCTGGACCGGGTTCTTTCTCTGTCTGGACATTTCGGCATTCCGGCCGCCGTGTGTCTCAATAAATGGGACCTCAATCCGGAAACGGCCGACCGGATCGAAGAAGCCGCGAGGCGGAAAGGAGCTCGGCTCGCGGGACGGATCCGCTACGATCCGGCCTTCACCCAGGCGCAGGTACGGGCGAAGGCGGTGGTGGAAACCGACGCGCCGAGCGGCGTGGACATCCGGAATGTTTGGAATCGATTGGATTTGACGAAGCCGGGAAACGAACATAAATGAGCCGAAACCCAGCGTGGTCGAAAACATGAGCGGATTCGCTTGCCCGAAGTGCGGAGAAATCACCCTGATTCTTCGGGGCGGAGGAGGCGAACGAATCGCCGCCGACAGGGGCGTCCCATTCTGCGGTTCCATCCCGACCGATCCGAAAATCGTCGAAGCCGGCGATGAGGGGAGTGTTTTCGTCCGGCATTTCGCCGAATCGCCGGCGGCCGGGATCATGCGGGAGATCGTTCGGACGCTTTTTGACCGGTCGGGAGTCCCTTTGACGGGCGGGGAACCAGCCGCGGCAAAAACAATATAAATCGATGGAATAGAAATGAGAAAGGAGACCCTCTGATGAAAATCGCGATTCCCTTGGCGAATGGAAAGCTGTCCCCTCATTTTGGGCATTGTGAAAAGTTCGCCCTCGTCGACATTGATCCGAAGGAGAAAAAAATCATCGACCGGATGGACATCGACGCCCCTCCTCATGAGCCGGGGCTTTTACCGGGTTGGTTGGCCGAACAAGGGGCGAATGTGATCATCGCCGGCGGCATGGGAGGGAGGGCCATGTCGCTTTTCGCCGAGCGGGGAATCGATGTGGTGGTCGGAGCGCCCGTGGAGACGCCGGAACGCCTCGTCGGCGGTTTTCTCACGGGAACGCTCCGTGTGGGCGGTAATCTCTGTGATCATTGACAGACTGAAGAATCAACCTAACGACTAAAGGGAGACCGCGACGATCGGGAGGATTTCCCCTGCTTCAAGAGAAGAAATCGCCTGATTTCGACGGTGGCCGCGCTCCGGGAGATCGATCCCGGTCTCGTGATCTCCTGTCAAGGCGCAGGGGAACAAGCGATCGAATTTCTTCGGGCGGAGTTGCCGGGGCGTGTCGAAGCCGGAGCCGCGGGCACGGCGCTTCGATTTTGAGAATCACATTCCTTTTTTCCCTGAAAAGACTATAATTGACGTTTCCGATCAGAATGATTTGAGGAGGATGCTTGATGTCGACGCTGGAGATTGATGGAAAAGCGGTTACCCTGAACGAGGAAGGATTCCTCGAGCACCCCGAGGAATGGGACAAGAACGTGGCGATCGCCCTGGCTAAGCGGGAGGAAGGCCTCGAGGAATTGGGACCCGAGCATTGGGCCGTCATCGAATATATCCGCGGATACTACATGGAAAAGCAGCTCGCTCCGATGGTCCGAAAGATTTGCCAGACGACGGGCCTCACCCTCAAGCATATTTACGAGCTGTTCCCGTCGGGACCGGCCAAGGGCGCCTGCAAGCTGGCCGGCCTGCCCAAGCCCGACGGCTGCGTCTGAGCCTCAACGCTGTTCCGCCGGCGCGATGACCCCGGCGGCCGCGGCGCCCGCGTTCCCTGTTTCCCGGCCGGCCCTGCCGCGGCCGGCGGTGACACCGGCCGCAATCCTCAAGCCCGGCCCCAGGCCGCCGCGGCGGCGGAACGTCTCGCCCTTAAATCCCGGCTTCGTCCTTCGCGGGCGCGGCCGGCGGCCGGAAGGCTACGGCGAGAAGGATCGCCGCGCCCAGGGCGATCAGGCAAGGCAGCAGGAACATCGACTTGTAGTCGGTGACTCCCGCCGTGGTGAAGACCGACTGCAGCAGCCAAGGCCCCAGGGAATTGGCGGCCAGAACGCCCAGGCCGAGGATCATCACGTTGAACAGGCCTTGGGCGCTGGAGCGGACGTCCTTGGGGAAGTACGTGTCGACGAAGATATAGACCGTGGCGAAGAAGAAGGCGTAGCAGATGCCGTGGAGGATCTGGACGGTCACGATCATCCAGGGCTGGGAAGGGAAGAAGGCGTAGACCGCGAACCGGGCGGCATGGCCCAGGATGCCGACGAGCATCGTGATCCGCCATCCCAGCTTCTTCAGCACCAGGCCCAAGACGAGCATGGTCAGGAGCTCCGAGACCTGGCCGAGGCTCATGACCGGCATGATCCAGTTGCCGGCGATGCCCACGCCGCCCGCCGCCGGCGCCGCTCCGAGAAAGGTTCCGGTCCAGTTGAAATAAAGGTTGTGGACGAAGGCGTCGATGAAGGCGATGAGCCAGAGGATCAAGACGAAGGGCCGGCCGAGCAGCTTGAACGCCTCCAGCCAGGCGAAGCGCTCCGTGCCGTTCGCCTTCCCCGCGGCCTTCTTCTTCGGCGGCGTGTGGGGCAGGAGCAGGCTGTAGGCGGCCAAGGCCAGGGAGGCGACGGCGGCCACGATGAAGGTCCAGCGCGTGGCTTGTTTCAGCGCCTGGCCGGTGAGCCCCGAGCCCAGGACCGTGCCGATCCAGGCGACCACGCCCGTCGGCGCGGCGGCCTTGACCCGGGCCCAATCGACCAGGATGAAGGTGAACGGCCAGGCGGCCAGGATCCAGCCCAGGGTGCCGCCCATGCGGATGAGGCCGAACTCCTTCTGCGGATCCTTCATGTTGGCGAAAGCGATCGAGTTGGCGATCGAGTTGGTCGGGACATAGAACAGGCAATGGATCCACATCAGGATCAGGAACGGCCAGAAGGCCCGGGTGAAGCCCAGGCCGAGCATGGCCAGGCCGCCGATGAGGTGGCTGAAGCCGAGGAACTTCTCGGCCGCGAAATGGCGGTCGGCGAACTGGTTGCTGAAGAACATGCCGATGATGGCGGCGATGGGGAAGGCGTTCAGGATCCAAGCCTGCTCGACGGGCGTGAACCCGAGGCTGGGCAGGTAGCTGTAGATCAGAGGCAGCCAGGCGCCCCAGATGAAGAACTCCAGGACCATCATGAAGAACAGCTTGCG
>Ga0116186_1001729_pt1 | contig 20949 bp, 19 predicted proteins | sample AD_JPNNA4_MetaG_FD_89806 | JGI IMG/M metagenome (GOLD analysis project Ga0116186, IMG submission 89806) | Active sludge microbial communities of municipal wastewater-treating anaerobic digesters from Japan - AD_JPNNA4_MetaG | ecosystem: Engineered > Bioreactor > Anaerobic > Digestate | place...
CCGCACCCGACACCGCCGCACCCGACACCGCCGCACCAGCCCCGGTCGACTCCGCACCGGTGGTGGGGCCATGACCGCGATCGAACAGACACCCGACTGGCCGACCGCGGTCAGATCTCGTCTCAGCGGCGGACGCGTGCTCGGCGTCGACAACAGCGTCTGGTTGTACCGCACCGTGCCCCTCGCTCCAGTCGTCGACGCTGCCTCCCCCGCGGAGAGCGTCGAGCCCGCAGAACCGCTCCTCGCGGCGTTCGACGAGCTCGCAGCAATCACCACGGTCGGCCTGAAGCGCCGAGCAGCGAGCAAGGGCAACTACCGCCGGATCCACCTGCTGCTGGTCAATCTCCCATGGGAGTACGACCCGGCACCGGGCCCGATCGCGGAGTACCTCGCCGACAGCTACCGCGGGCGCGTCGTCGACCGTCGGGTCCTCATGTTCGGCGTCCGCCTCGTCGACAAGATCGGCAACCGCGGCGGACTCAGGGCCGCCGTCGACTCGGTCGTCGAAACCCTGGTCTCAGGTGGACGCCCCATCTCCGACTTCGACGTCGACACCGCGGCGGTCGAGGCCGCCCTCACCAGATCAGGACTGGCAACCCCGACCCACGAGGAGTTCGCCGCGGTCGAGGCCTGGTGGAATCACGGAGTCCACGCCGACACCCCTGTGCTCGAACACACCGACCATCTCCACGTGTTCTCCGAGATCGCCGCCGTCGAGACGGCCGCCGCCGAGCCGCTCAACTGCTCCAACTGGCCGGCCGACGATGGCCGCCACGCGATCACCTTCGCCACCGTCAAGGAGTTCGACGGCGGTGTGGTCCCCGTCGACTCCCCCGCCGCGTGGTGGGTCCCGGCCCTGCTCGCCGAGGGAGCGCTCGCTGTGTCGATTCGTGGGCTCATCGAGCCGTGCGAGATCACTCGAGAGGAACTTCGCCGACGCAAGAAGCAGATCCTCGACGACCTTCGGGAACGAGTGACGGCCGACAAATTGGAACGGTCCGAGCAGGACGAAATGTTCCAGATGGTGACCGCCGTCGAAGCCGACTACGCCGGCCCGGTTCCACCGACCCTCGTCGATGCGTCGGTGCTCGTCGCGTTCGACGGCAAGGTCGGCGACATGGCCGAGGTCGCCCGCGGCTCTGGACTCCTGTTGCGAAGCATGGACATGCGCCAACGCCAGGCGTGGGCAGAGACCATGGTGGCGTCCGCGGTCTCGGCGAACCCGTACCTTCACGACCTCCCAGCCCAACTGATCGCCTGCTCGGGCCTCCCGTCGCTGTCTCGGGTCGGCGACGCCGATGGGGCCCAGCTTGGCTTCACCGAACGGGACCGCCAGCCGGTCTTCCTCTCCCCCGAGGCGGCGTCGAAGAGTGACAGCGCTCCACTGGTTCTGGTGGCGGGAAGTACGGGTAGCGGGAAGCTACTGACCCTCGACACCCCCCTCCCGACACCGACAGGTTGGACCACCATGGGCGATCTCAAGGTCGGCGACCAGGTCTTCGGGCGCGACGGATCACCGTGCACCGTCACGTTCCTTTCGGACGTCGACGAGACACCGGACCTGTTCCGCATCACATTCTCTGACGGTCAGACAATCGATGCCGACCGCGACCACCAGTGGGTGGTAAGCGGGTTCCGCGACCGCAACCGTGGCCGGAGCAAGAAGCGTGTAGCCGCGATTTCACGGTGGGATCGCGCCCAGCAGACGATCGCCCAGCTCAACGGTCTTGCTGTCCGCTTCACACCCGAAGACATGCTTCTTTCCGAAGAGATCTTCGAACATGTCAAGAGCGAGGCCCCCGACGCATCCTGGCGTACCCCAGTAGGCATCTCGACAGCGCTCGACTTCGTCGGTTGCCCTTCCGGATTCGAGGACCGCACAATCATCGCGACACAGGCAGTGATGACCGTCGAGAAGGTCGATCCTGTGATTCTGTTCCCTGTGGCCGCCACGCTTGTGGCCTGTCGACGCCGTTGGGTGGCGACAACCGGTGGCAACGCCGTTCGATGGGCCGACCAACTCGCCACCCGAATCGCTGCGACCGACAAACTCCTGCCGACCGTCGGACCGGACCAGGAGGAGCCGGTCGGTGACATCGTCCGCCGGCTCGTCGAGCACGGAGCAATCTTCCCGCACAAGAGCGGTTCACAGCTCGCCACTTTCGCCCGGGCGGCTGGGATCCAGGGTCGCCCGGGGCGTGCAGTCGTGCGAGTGCCGATGCCTCCGCGCTATCCGGTGACCGCTCCTCGACGCGTATGGTCGGCGCCCATCGCCTTCAAGTCGTTGGCGATGCGCGTCGAGCAGATGTACGGGAATCGCCCGTCCACTGATGCTGACGAACGCATCTTGACCACCGGCGACATGCTCGAAGAGGGAATTCGCGGTAGCGAAGGTCACGCCACATTCGCCGTCCATATCGCCGAACCGGTCGACGGGGCCGACGTCGAGCTCCCAGTCGACCCGTACGTGCTCGGAGCATGGCTCGGTGACGGCTCCACTGGGTCTGGCACGTTCACCCAGGGCGCCGGCGAATCCTGCACCGATGCCGATGGTGTTGTCGACCAAGACCATCTGATCGACCAGATCACGGCTGCGGGCTATCAGGCGCAGGCGTTGCCTTCGTCGGTCAAAACGATCGGCACACGAGGGTTGACGGCCCGCCTTCGGACCGCCGGTGTGCTCGGCGACAAGCACATTCCGGCCGTCTACCTGCGGGCGTCGACCGCCCAGCGTCTCGCACTTCTCCAAGGCCTGATGGACACCGACGGCCACATCTCTCCGGAGGGAGCGTGTGAGCTCACGCTGTGCGACCAGCGGCTTGCCCACGACGCGGTCGAACTGATTCGTTCGCTCGGCATCAAATCCTCAATCCGCCCGTCGGACGCATGCATCACCGAGAACGACCCTGACCGGCCCGGCCGCAAGCGGCGTCGGGTCACCGGAACTCGTTGGCGGATGGTCTTCACGACGACGACTCCGGTGTTCCGCTTGCCGCGCAAAGCCAACCGGCTGCCGGAGTCGGTCCGTGAAACTCAGCAGTGGAACTACATCGTCGACATCACCCCAATCCCGACACGGCCCGGCCGTTGTATCCAGGTCGACTCACGAGACAACACCTACCTCGTGCACGGGTTCGTGCCGACCCACAACACGATGGTGATGCTCTGGGCGGCCGACCAGTTCGCACGCTCCGGCTCGCCCGTGGTGATGCTGGACCCGAAGGCCTCGAGCGACCACAGTGCCGCGGTACTCGCGTCAGGTGGGCAGGTGGCGTCGCTCGACAGCCTCACCAAGGCTGATGGTGTTTTCGACCCTTTGCGCTTCGCGATCTCGCCTGAGGCGGGGGTGGACATGGCCGGTTCGCTTCTGCTTTCGGTGAACCCGTGGGGTTCGCAGGCGCGCGACTTCGAGGTCCCGCTGATGCGAGCGCTTCGGTACGGCGTCGATAGCGGAGCAACATGCATCGGGGAGGCGCTCATGCTCGCCGAGCGCAATGGTAAGGCTCCGGCGGCTCTCGTGCGTGGAGCGCTCGATCTAGCGGAGGCCTCCCCCCTGTTTCGTGCTTGCCTGGGAATCAACCCGGGCACCGACGCTCTGCGGGTCGCAGACGGGATCACCCTGATCAAAGTTGGCGACACTCACCTGGAGCTTCCGGAGCCAGGGGCGCTGCGTGCTGAGCTCACCCCTCAGCAGCGAATCGCTATGGCCCTCGTTCGGATGATGGTCTTCGGGTCGGCTACCGCCTTGACGGGCCGGAAGGGTGTCCTTCTCGTAGATGAGGCCTGGACAGTGCTCAGCGCCGGCAGGAGTGAGGTCGAACGTCTCGGCCGCCTGGCCCGCTCCCAACAGGTGCTGCCAATGCTGTTCACCCAGCGGGTGTCCGACGCTGTCGACGCGAACCTGACCGGCTACATCTCCCGGGGCATCATCTTGCCCCTGTCGGACCCCGCCGAGGCCCAGGCGGCGTGCGAACTGTTCGGCCTCGAGCCGACCCCGGAACGGATCGCCCGCATCACAGACAAGGCCACCATCGGTGGCGGCGACAACTCCCACGGCGCGTCGATGGCCCAGCCGAACTGGCGCTCCATGCGACACCTGCGTGACCCGAACACGGGCGCCACCCTCCGAGGCACCGTCGCGATCTACGCCGATCTCGCCGGCCGCGCCGTGCCCGTCGAGATCGCGATTCCGCAGTCGTTCATATCGATGGCATCAACCAACCCCGACGACATCCGCCGGCGCCTCGAACTCGGCCCATGACGGCCGGCCGCCGATCGGTGTCAACCAACAAGCACTGGTGCACCCCGCCCGACATCGTCGAGTCGGTCCGGCGTTGCTTCGGCGGCGCGATCGCGTTGGACCCGTGCTCCAACGCTCATTCGAGGGTGGGAGCGGAGACCGAGTACCGGCTTCCGGAGACCGACGGCCTGACTGCGACGTGGTGTCATCCGACCATCTTCGTGAACCCGCCGTACGGCAGAGATCCGGAGCGAGGGTCCCGGATCCTCCACTGGTTCAGCCGGATCGACGACGCTGCTGAGCGTGGCTCGGCGGTGATCGCTCTCGTTCCGGTCGCGACGAACACCGAACATTGGAAGCGATACGTGTACCCGAGGGCGCGCTCGATCTGCTTCCTGTTCGCAACGCGGCTCCGCTTCTACATCGACGGCTCCGAAGACCCCAGGGGTGCCCCCATGTCGTGTGCAGCGATCTATTGGGGGCCCGACGATGCGGTGTTCGCGGAGGAGTTCAGCTCCCACGGGGCGGTGGTGTCGCTCGCCGGCGTACAGGTACCTGGCTGTCGTTGAAGGGGCCGCTGCTTGCGATCGCTGGCGACCATGGCTCTGCCGTTACCAGTGCACGAGCCTCTGCGGTTATCGTCCGGTCAACCGTTCTCGACGATGAGTTCGATAGGCCGGTACGCCCGCTTGGGGTCGGTCCAGCGAGGCTGCTCGACGAGAGCCCAGGCAGGGTTGGTGACCCGGATCGCTTCGACGAGGCTCTCGAGCTCAGCGGTCGCCAGTGCGACCCCCATGCATCGATGCGCACCGAACCCCCAAACCGGGAGATCGATCTGGCGGCGTGCGGGGTTGAACACCCACGGGTCGTCGTACGCGTCGCAGTCTCGGGCGATGAAGAACGTGTACGCGACGAGCATGTGGCCCGCTTCGATGCTGAGCTCCTCCCACTGGAAGGACTCGGACGCGATGCGCATCATGGCGGCCGCCGGCGGCTTCCAGCGGAGACACTCCTCGACAACGGCGGCTGGACTCCAGGCCGCTTCGACGACGTTGCGGAGGCGCGACGGGTCGTCGAGCAAGGTGTGGCAGATCCCGAGGATCGACGCGACCGTTGTCTCCCAGCCGGCGACGAGGGTTTGCATCCCTGCAGCGACACGTACGTCCCACTCGGCGTCCGCTGCGGCGATCCGGCCGTACAGGGTGTCGAGGCCTTCCTGTTCGCGCAGCAGCAGGTCGACTACTGCGCGGAGGTCCACCGCCGCACGGTTGATCACATCGACCATCCGCCCCGAATGCCAGCCCCACAGGTTCGCCAGATCGGTCGCGGTGTCGATCACCGACATGTCGATGTGAGCGCTGTTGGTGATCCCGGCGACGACGCCGAAGGCGCGGTACGCGATGTTGTTGGCGAGCTCCGCCAAGTCGATCGGGCCCGATGGCAGCTGCTCGATCGCCTCGACGCAGATGTCGACGAGTCGCGGTCGCAGTCGGTTCACGGCTGAGGCAGAGAACGCCGGCGCAAACAGTCCGCGCAGTTCGGCGTGACGCGGTCCGTCGGACCACGACGTCACCTGCTGGGACCATTCCCATGCCGGCCCTGAGGTGATGGCCCCCAGGCTCGTCTCTTCGATCGCAGCGGCGCGCAGGTGCTTGAGGGCGCGGAACTCTTCCCACCGGCGATTCGACGAAACGAACAGGATGCCGAGAGGCCCCTCGTACCACTCAGCGGTGTTCGCAGCGACGAACGGCCACGGGTTGGCGTCCCACTCGTCTGCCGGCGGATCGAACGTCTCGAGAAGGCCGGTCTTCACGGGCGGATGTCGAGGGCCGCGGCAGCGATCGAAATGGCGCTCTGCTGGCGACGCAAGCCTGCCTCGAGCGCGGCGATGCGCTCCACGATGCTCGGTTCGTCGTCGTCGTCGTGGTCGTCGTGGCGGACAGTGTCCACAGTGGAACTCTGCGGAAAGTTCGCTTCGAGCACCTGGAGCACCCGCCGCCAGTCGGCTTCCATGTTCACGAGCTCGTCGAGCGTCCATGTGAGCGTGCACCGGTGAGCCGAACCGCCCAGGTACCCCATGAGGTCGGGTCGGGCTGCCTTGGTGATCCTGTTGGTGAGGTCACCACCCATCTCGGCTTGGAGGTCGAGCGAAGCCACGTAGAGGTCGATGTCGATGACAAGCAGCATCTCCATGAGCTTCAGTTCGGCCAGGTCGTTGTTGGCGAGCAGCCACCGCACCGCGTCGCGCTGAAGGCACGAGGAGTCCCGGAACATCCGCAGGAAGTCCGGGGGTACTAGTGTCGCCATCCTCCAGGCCACCGATTCGCGGTCCCAGCTCATCGACTCCGTGAAGCGGGGGCCGGCAACGCTACTGATGGCGACCGCCTGTTCGGCGATGAGCCGACGTTGCATGGCGTAGGTGTGGAGGGCCATCAGGTCGACACCCTCGGTCCTCATGACAGTGCTCGTTCGATGATTCGCATGATGATCTCGATGTCGTCCTCGCTGAGCCGCGGATCCGCGGTCAGAACCTCCCGGGCCAGCTGTGCTGTGCGCAGCGGCTCGGCGAAGTCGAACGTAGCCGGGTCAGAGACCGGCAAATAACCGAGATGATGAGAAATACTACCCGGTGGGACTCGGAGGACTTCTTCTAGGCGAAACACCGTCGGTGGCTCAGGCGTCCGCTTGCCAGACAACCATGTGCTTACTGTCGCCTGCGAAACCGACATTCGTTCGGCCAGCTGGAAGCTCTTGAGGCCCGAACGGTCCAGAGCCGCCCTGAGCGAAATCCCCCAACCGCTCGATTCCTCTTCACTCTCAGTCAAGTTTTTCCTTCACCCGCCGTAAATGAGGTATGGCCTCAGCCCCCACGACAACGATAGAGGACACTGGCTCCGAGAGGGCCGAACGTGTCACCGACCTGATCGACCGCACGGCGTCGGCACTGTGCGCAGAACTCACGGCCACCACCGCCGAGCTCTACAGCGGTGGTGATACGCCGCCCGGCGCCGCGGAGATGTCGGTGCGGTGGTCGCTCGTGGCGCTGCTGCTCGAGGCCGAGGTCGTGCACCAAGTGGTCGCCCGAAGCGCCGGCCTCACCGCCATGACTGCCGACAAGGTCGCCGACTCGCTCTATCAGCTCCTCACCTCTCAGATCGTCGAACCGCATGTCCGCAAATCGTGGTTCGATGTCGCAGCCTGCGCGGCTGGAACATCGTTGTGCGGCTGGGCCCGGGCGATGGGAAAGGCGGCGCTGCCCAGCGAGAGCCAAAAAGTGATCCGCACCGCCAACCGGACCGTCCCACTTCCTGACGCCGAGATCGACGGTTCGACGTGGGCGCCGACACGGCCCTTCGCCAACACCCAACTCTCCGACATCGCCGACATCGTGACCAGCGACATCGCCGGCGTCGACCCCGCCGAGGCTGAGCACGAGTTCCGGGTGCGCACCTTCGGGCGCCACGGCTGTACCGAGCACGAGGCGGCCCGAGCAGTAGCCCGCACGCTCGGCACCCCCATGCCGACCCGGCTCGGCCACTCTCCTTCGCACCCACACCACCGAGCGCTTCTCGTGCTGACCGACGGCAACCACGACCGCGAGCTCGCCGCCGCCGTCCGCTACATGTGCGGCGACACCACCGGGCCCGCCGTGAGCCGTCCGGTGCTGGCTGCCCTGCTTAAGGCCACCGACGGATGGACCACCGCCGAGCTGGACCGTCTCGCCGACTGTGACTTCGCGTTCAAGCGGGCACTGCTGCGCGGCGCAATCGCCCCGGTGCCGAAGTCGTCGGGCGAAGCCGTCGAGCGGCTCACCACATCCATCAAGGACCTCTGCGACGCCCCTGGCTGGCCATCGCTCGCCGGACGGCTCGCCAAGGCGTACGCCTCCGCCTCGGCGACCCGTCGCGGCGTCTTCCCTGGACACGGGCAGGTCGACAAGACCGCAACCGAGATCGCCGAGGACCGGGCCGAGTTCCGTCGGATCGCCGAGCGAGCACTCGCAGTCGCAGCGCGTCACGGCGTCCAGCCGTTCCGAAGCGACACTCCCAAGGGCGTATACGACGAGGTCGCCGCCATGTGCGACACGATCGTCACCGACCTCGGCCGCGAACAGGAGGCTGCGCGCCTCGCTGCGCAGGCTTAGCCGAAGCCGGCCTCGGTCACTCGCATCGGCCGAGTGCTACTCAATGCTGAACGAGGCGCTCGCACGTGGGGTCGGGATCACGACGGTGAAGTCTGCGGCGCGCTGACCACCATCCGCGTCCCAGATGTTGATCCGCAGCCGGACCGGGGTCGCCGGCAGCGACGCCAGCGCAGCCTGATGTGGAGACGGCAGGAACACCTCGAGGCAGGGGTCTTTGGTCGTCCGGTTGAGCAGGCCCGCCACATCCAACATCTCGACGTCGCCCGGGAACAGGCGATGCACACCATCGGGCGTGCCGTGGCGCCACTGGACCGGCCACGGAACCTCGGGACCGGGGTCGACCCCGTCGATCTCAACGACCTTGGCGATGAGCCGGTGAGCCACAGCAGAGTGGTTCCCGACGATGACCCGGATCCGATCCGAAACCCCTGTCAGTCCGCCGTCTTCGCCGCTGTAGGCAACTCCGAGCTGGGGGCCGGGACCGACCGACAGGTCCGGTGTTCCCAGGAGCGTTCGCAACGCAGCCGTCCGTTCGCGGAGCACACCAACCGTCGCCCAGACGCCGGCCCCCGCGACAACCAACACGACGAGCCCGCCTGTGGTCTCCGCATCAATCGCGTCCGCGACGTTCGCGCTCACGATGGCGACGACGCCGACGACGAGCCACACGAGAGTCCCGAAGTTGTCGACATTCGCCCACGCCTGACGGATCACAGTCCGGACGATCGGCTCCCGTACGTCGCCGGCCGGCCACTGCGAACTGCTCATGGCCCATTGTCCCATCGGGCACACCTCCGTCGGGTGACGGTCGGCCAGCGCATCGCATAGCTCGCCGGGCGAGCCCATAGGTCGACGCATGGCCAGCCTGAGCGACGTCACCGAACAAGGGGTTGAGCGGTGAAGGCGCCGTTCGCGTACTTCGGTGGCAAGGCGCGCCTGGCCCCCGCCATCGTCGGGCTGTTCCCCGAGCACCAGACCTACATGGAGCCCTACGCCGGATCGCTCGCGGTGTTCTTCCACAAACCGCCGGTCCGTCACCAGATCCTCAACGACCTCGACTGCGCCGTCGCCACGTTCTTCAGAGTGCTCCGCGACCATCCCGAAGAGCTCGAACGTGTCTGCCGGCTCACCCCGCATTCCCGCACAGAGTTCATGCTGGCCAACCTGACCGAACCCGGCCTGGGCGATCTCGAGGTCGCCCGCCGGTTCTGGGTTCGCGTCAACCAGAGCTTCGTGAAGACCGCCGCCACCTCGAGCGGCTGGTCGGTCACCACGTCGCGCACCCAGTCGGTACCGGCGTCGGTGGCCGCTCGAATCGGCAGGTTCGCCGACTGCGCCCACCTCCTGTCCACAGCGTCGATCGAGAACTGCGACGGCGCCTCGCTCGTTCGCCGTCTCGCCAACGACAAGACCCTCGTCTACGCCGACCCGCCCTACTTCGAGGACACCCGCACAGCACGCCGCAAGGGCCCCATGACCGACTACCGCACCGACATGGGGTGCCGGGAGCCACACGTGGACCTGGCCGACGCACTCCGCGCAACCCCCGCGACCGTGTTCGTCTCCGGGTACCCATCGGACCTCTACAGCGAGCTGTACGACGGGTGGGACTTCGTCGACTTCGAGGTGGCCGCCAGCTCGGGAAGCCGTAAGGCCGGGGCCGCCCGCGGCCGCCGGATCGAACGGGTCTGGTCGAACCGGCCGATCCTCCGCTCCGCCGGCGAACAGCTCACCCTCGACACAACCGCCTGACCCAGCGTTCGGCCAGCGCCGGTGCCGGCGGGCTCGATCTCCGAACCCGCCGAAGGCACCGAAACAAGGCGCCCAGGCCCCGCTTCTCGAACCGGATTGCGGTTAGGCCCGGGCCCCCGCGCATAGGTCGCCGAGCGGGAGGACGGGCTGCAACGGCAACCCACACCTACCCCACTCGACCGACCAACCGGAGCATCGAATGAACACCTCAGCCCTGGCGCCAGCCATGACCATCGTCAAGCGCAGCGGCGCTCGCGAACCCGTCGACCTCACCAAGATCGTCGACGCAGTCACCGCCGCTGCGACCGTCGACGGCAAGCCCCTCGCCGGCGTCGACCCCATGGTCGTGACCACCCAGACCATCTCGGGCCTGCACGACGGAGCGACCACCACCGAACTCGACGAGCTCACCATCCGCATCGCAGCGTCGCTCATCGTGACCGAACCGAACTACTCCCGGCTCGCAGCACGCCTCCTCGCCAAGCTGATCGCCGAGGAGGTCGCCCAGAGCGGCGTCACCACCTTCGAGGATTCGATCGCCCTGTGCAGTGAGCTCGGCCTCGTCTCCGCCGCCACCGCCGACTTCGTGCACATCATGCGCGGCCGGCTCGGCCTCGCAATCCGCGACGATCGCACCGACCTGTTCGAGTTCTTCGGGCTCCGCACGGTCTACGACCGGTACCTGCTCCGCCACCCAGTGACCCGCAAGGTCGTCGAGACCCCACAGCACTTCATGATGCGGGTCGCCTGCGGACTCTCGCGCAACGCAAACGAGGCCATCGACTTCTACGGACTGATGAGCCGACTCGAATACCTCCCAGGGTCCCCCACCCTGTTCAACTCCGGCACGCCGCACTCGCAGATGTCGAGCTGCTACCTCCTCGACTCCCCCGTCGACAGCCTCGACGCCATCTACACGAGGTACCACGACATCGCCCGCCTCTCGAAGTTCGCCGGCGGCATCGGGGTCAGCTACAGCCGTATCCGCAGCCGCGGTTCGCTCATCCGCGACACCAACGGCCTCTCCAACGGCATCGTCCCCTGGCTCAAGACCCTCGACGCCTCGGTCGCCGCGGTCAACCAGGGCGGCCGACGCAAGGGCGCCGCCTGCGTCTACCTCGAGCCGTGGCACGCCGATGTCGAAGAGTTCCTCGAACTGCGCGACAACACCGGCGACCACAACCGACGCACCCACAACCTCAACCTGGCCAACTGGATCCCCGACCTGTTCATGCGTCGGGTCCGCGACGACGCCACGTGGTCGCTGTTCGACCCCAAGGTCGTCCCCCACCTGCCCGACCTGTACGGCGCCGAGTTCGACGCCGCGTACGAGAAGGCCGAGGAAGAGGGTCTGTTCGAACGCCAGCTCCCCGCCCGGGCGTTGTACGAGCGGATGATCCGCACCCTCGCCGAGACCGGCAACGGCTGGATGAACTTCAAGGATCCGTCGAACCGGCGCTGCAACCAGACCGCCCTTCCCGGCAACGTCGTGCACCTGTCCAATCTGTGCACCGAGATCATCGAGGTCACCAGCACCGCTGAGACCGCTGTGTGCAACCTCGGTTCGATCAACCTGGCCAAGCTCGTCACCAACGACACGTTCGACTTCGAACGCCTCGCAGAGATCGTGCGCCAGGCAGTGCCGTTCCTCGACCGAGTGGTGGACATCAACTTCTACCCGATCGACAGCGCGGCCGACTCCAACCAGAAGTGGCGTCCCGTCGGCCTGGGCATCATGGGGCTGCAGGACGTGTTCTTTCAGCTGCGGATGCCGTTCGACTCCCCCGAGGCGGCCGCACTCTCGTCGCGCATCTCCGAGACGATCTACTTCTACGCGCTGCACGCCTCGACCGAACTGGCCCGGATCTCCGGTCCGCATCCCGGATGGGAGGAGACACGCGCTGCGTCCGGCGCTCTCCAGTTCGACCTCGCGGGCGTGGAACCCACGATCGTCGGCTGGCCCCAGCTCCGCACCCGCATCGAGCGCTACGGGCTCCGCAACTCCCTGCTCATCGCCATCGCACCGACGGCGACGATCGCGTCGATCGCCGGCTGCTACGAGTGCATCGAGCCCCAGGTGTCGAACCTGTTCAAGCGCGAGACGCTGTCGGGCGAGTTCTTGCAGATCAACCGGTACCTGGTCGCCGACCTCCAAGAGCGCGGCCTGTGGACCGACGAGGTGATCGAGGCGCTCCGGTCGGGAGCCGGATCGATCCAGCACATCGAGGTGATCCCCGAAGACCTCCGCGCCATGTACCGCACCGTGTGGGAGCTCCCCCAGAAGGCACTGATCGACATGGCCGCGGAGCGTGGAGCGTTCGTCGATCAGTCCCAGTCCCTCAACCTGTTCGTCGAATCGCCGAGCATCGGCCGCCTCAGCTCGATGTACATGTACGCCTGGGAGCAGGGCCTCAAGACCACCTACTACCTCCGCTCCCGACCAGCGACCAGCATCCGCCGTACCACCGCCACCGCGGCCGCCCCCGCCACCGCGGTCGCCGTCGACGCAGCGGAGGCGATCGCCTGTTCCCTCGAGAACCCCGAGTCGTGCGAGGCGTGCCAGTGACCGCCGCCACGTCATCTGATCACGGGGCCGAGGCGACCGTGATCGCCCACTCCATGTCCAGCATCGACGGCTCCGAGGTGGCCACGGTTCAACTTCGACACCACCGGTTCATCCTCGCCGAGGTCAACACTCACGGCCACGCCAAGTCCTCGGCGTCGAGCCGCGCCGTCCCAACCGCCAAGCAGCTGAAGGCGTTGCTCGCCGACATCGCGTATCCCGTCGAGTTCGGGACGATGCGCCCGGGGATGCAGGCCGGTCCGCCATTGACCGGCGAGAAGGCGATCGCCGCACACCAGGTGTGGACCCGTGGAGCGCTCCGCGCCATCGAGACCACCCTCGAGCTGGTCGCAGGCCCTGAACTGGTCCACGACGTCATCGGGGCCTACGAAGAGCGCTCCCTTGTCGGCATGTGGTCGTTCCATGAGCCGACCGCATCCAGGCGAGCAGTCGACGCCGTGATCGAGGAGGTGCTGGACAAGGTCGAGCGGTACCCGAGCTTGGCGCTCAACGTGCACAAGCAGATCGCGAACCGCCCGCTCGAGACGTACATGTGGCACCTTTCGGTGCACACCGCTCACCTGAACGGTCATGGGTCGTCGTGGGAGAATCTGTTCCGCCAGCGCTGCACCCCGACCGACGGGAGCCCAGCTCTCGCCCAGCCGGAGTTCTACGTCGCCGCCGACCTGATCCGGGCCGCTCTCGAGCAGTCGACACCTCGACTGCTCGATGCGACCGAGGCGCACACCCCGTACCTCCAAGGCGTCGACCTCTCCGAGTACAGCCCGGACCTGCTCGCTGCGATCTCGACCGCACGGTGCGCCCGCACGAGCTACCAGAGCCAGGCCGGCGTTCGCGACCCCCTCGACGACCTCCGGATGTTCATCGACCTCCGGAGGGCCCACCCGCCCCACTGGGCACCGTTCGAACACGTCACACGGCCCTCCGTCGACTCCGCTGGACGTATCCCTGGTTGGCGGCCGCTCCGCCACGACGACGGGTGGCTGCTCGAGGTCGAGTCCGCAACGAAGACACGCCGCGCTCTGGAAGGCGCCGCGTCGTGAGCGCCGGAGAGTTCATCGCGTTCGACGGCCCCGACGGCTGCGGCAAGTCGACCCAGGCGGCACTTCTGGCCGAGGCCTTGGGTGCCGTGCTGACCCGCGAGCCAGGCGGCACCGCGATCGGAGCAATCCTGCGGTCGATCCTGCTCGACACAGCGAACACCAACCTCTGTTCCCAGGCCGAGATGCTCCTGATGCAAGCGGACCGGGCTCAGCACATCGAAGAGGTCGTTCGTCCCCACGTCGAGGCGGGACGCACCGTCGTGTCCGATCGCTCCATCGTGTCCACCCTCGCCTACCAGGGCTTCGGCCGAGGCCACTCCATCAGCGACCTCCTCGCCTTGGGAACCCAAGCCTCAGGAGGCTTGCTCCCCACGATCGCCATCGTGTTGTCGACGCCTGTCCACCTGCGCGCAGAGCGCCTCGCCGCCAAGGACCCCGACCGGTTCGAGAGCGCGGGCGCGGCGTTCCAACACCGCGTCGCCGACGGATTCGATCACCTCACCCAGCGACAACTCCCGTTTCCCGTCGTCGTCGTCGACGGGACCGGAAACCCGCTCCAGATCCACGTGCGCGTCCAGGAGGCACTCGCTCGCCACCGGGTTCGCATTCAGCGCCGCCGCCGCCGCCGCCCCACCACCCGTACGCCCAAGGAGACCACCCAGCCATGACCATGCTCGACCACAGCGCAGACTTCGACCACGCCGACCTGTTCGACCCTCCGTCGCCGGTCCCGGCGGACTTGCCCGACTCGCGGCCGGCGCTCCTCGACCCCGGGTTCAACCTCACCCTCCGCCCCATGCGGTACCCGCAGTTCTACGACATGTACCGCGACGCGATCCGCAACACGTGGACCGTCGAGGAGGTGAACCTCAGCGACGACGTCAGCGACCTGCAACGCAAGCTGACGCCAGCCGAACGCCACCTCATCAACCGACTCGTCGCCTTCTTCGCAACAGGCGACTCGATCGTCGCGAACAACCTCGTGCTCAACCTCTACAAGCACATCAACGCCCCCGAGGCCCGCATGTTCCTCTCTCGTCAGCTGTACGAGGAGGCGCTCCACGTCCAGTTCTACCTGACACTCCTCGACACCTACATCCCCGACCCGAATGAGCGCGCTGAAGCCTTCGCTGCGATCGACAACATCGCGTCGATTCGTGCGAAGGCCGAGTTCTGCCAGCGATGGATCGGTTCCATCGAGCGTCTCGACGAGCTGACCACCCGTGAGCATCGCCAGCAGTTCCTGCTCAACCTCATCTGCTTCGCCGCCTGCATCGAGGGCCTGTTCTTCTTCGCCGCCTTCGCCTACGTGTACTTCCTGCGCTCCAAGGGGCTCCTCAACGCCCTGGCGTCGGGGACCAACTGGGTGTTCCGCGACGAGAGCGGCCACATGAACTTCGCGTTCGCCGTCATCGACACGGTTCGCGAGGAGGAACCCGACCTGTTCGATGACCGCCTCGCCGAACAGGTCGCGACGATGATGCGCGAAGCAGTCATGGTCGAAACCGAGTTCTGTCGCGACGTGCTGTCCCAGGGCGTCAGCGGCATGTCGGTCGACGACACCCGCAGCTACCTCGAGTACATCGCCGACCAGCGAATGGCGACCCTCGGGCTTCCGCAACTGTTCGGAACGCGGAACCCGTTCTCGTTCATGGAGCTGCAGGACGTCCAGGAGCTCACCAACTTCTTCGAACGCACAACGAGCGCATACCAAGTGGCCGTCGAAGGCGAAGTCTCCTTCGACGAGGCGTTCTGATGCGCAGCGCCGACGTCACGGCACTCGTCGACGCCCACGTACGCGGCGATCACCAACGCTTCGTCGCGGTGGCCCGCACGATCGCTGCGAACGAACGGTCATCAGGCCGAGACCGCGTGGCCGGCCAGCTCGAGCGACTCGTCGGAGCATCCGGGCCCTCAGCCCAAGCGCTCGGATCCGCCGTCTCCGGCTTCGCCGCGCCGCTCGCGGCGAAAGGAGCGCCGATCCTCGACCCCGACACCGCCGCGAAGGTCTCCCGCGTCTGCGCGGAACACGCGGCCGCCGAACGCCTCGCAGCAGCCGGACTCGCTCCGGTCAACTCCCTGCTCCTTGTCGGCCCGCCTGGGGTCGGCAAGTCGATGACCGCGGCGTGGATCGGCGACCAAATCAGCCTGCCCACCTACATGGTCTCAATCGAAGGGCTGATCGACTCGCACCTCGGCGTATCGGGCAGGAACCTCAACACCTTGTTCGACGAAGTCTGCACGCGGGCCGCCGTCTGGGTGTTCGACGAGTTCGACTCGCTCGCCGCTACCCGCAACGGCAGCAACGACGTCGGCGAGACGATGCGTCTCGTCAACTCGCTGCTCCGAATGATGGACCGCCCGCGCCCCGGCATCGTGGTCGCGTGCACCAACCGCCCCGACGCCATTGACCCGGCGGTCCATGACCGCTTCGAAACGACCATCGAGTTTCCCGCGCTCACCCGCCAGTCCGCCCACACCATGTTGGAGGCAGCACTGAGCGGGACATCGGTGGACCCCGCGGCGGTCGCGCCGACGTGGGACGGCCGCTCCCACCGCCAGCTCGTCCAGGCGATCCAAATGGCCCGCAAGACAGCGACGCTCGACGGCCGCACCCTCGCACTCTCCGACCTCAGCCATCCGGACGCATAGCGCCACCCTCGACGCATAGGTCCGACCGACTCTCCGTATGGACTGACCACAGGACCACCACGATGTGCAACGGCCCCACCCTCGACCTCGACTCCGCCATCGCGTACGCGGACGCCAGCAGCGACCAGCTCGCAGCCGCCGGCATCGTCGTCAAGGTCGTCCTCCACAATGACCGGCGCACGATCGAGTACCGACGTCGCGGTGCACGCCACAACCCCGGCGACGGGGTCGCGGCCTACACGTCGTTCCGCTCCGACGGGGCCATCCTGTGCGCCGGGTTCTACTTCGACGGCCTCATCCGCGACCCTGACGCGTTCACGCCCGGCTGGACCACCTTCCACTCTGACGGCACTCCCCAGCGCGTCGAACGCTGGAGGTGCGGACAGCTGTGCGACACCGCCGACGGGACGCCGTCGATGCAGCAGTTCTTCCCCGACGGCTCCCTGCATGCCGTCACCCACCGCCGCCGCAGCCTCATCACCGACCCCGCCACCGGGCTCCCCGCCGTGCAGCGCTTCTGGCCCAACGGACTGCCCCAACTGCTCGTCCACTTCACGAACAACCGCCGCAACGACCCCGCAGACGGGACGCCCGCGCACCGCGCGTACAGCTCCGACGGGACGCTGATCACCACCGCCAGCTTCCGCTCCGGTCTCGAACAGCACGACTTGCCGCAACACCGATGACCTCCACCGACGCAACGCGCCCGCCCACAGTCTTCGCTCTCAACTCCGCAACGACGAACGCCGAGCTGATGGTCTACTGCCGCGACCTCGGCTACCTCACCAACGACAAGGCCACCCTCGACGCGACCTGGGGCCTCGGCCGGTTCTGGAATCTGTGGGCCCCGGACCTGCTCATCGGCAACGACCTCGTCGACACCAAGGCGCACAACCTCCGATCGAGCTTCACCGCGCTCCCCTTCGCCAACCGATCGATCCCCAACGTCGTCTTCGACCCGCCGTACAAAATGTGCCTCGACGACGAGACCCAGATCCTGACGCGACGAGGATGGCTCACGTGCGATGAGGTGACCATCGGCGATCTCGCCTACTCGCTCGACCACGCGACCGGCCGTGCCGAATGGAAACGGATCTCCAGCGTCAACATCTACAGCAGTGAACTCTCGGTCGTTCACGTGTGCGACGGCAAGAATCTCGACTTCGTTGCCACAGGCGACCACCGCTGGCCAGTCCTCACGGGGAACGGCGTGCGCACGTGGAAAACCTCGGCGACCCTCGCTCGCGGGGACCGGGTCATTCACTCAGCAGCCTGGTCCGGGGCGCCGTCGACTTCGACGCTCACCGATGCGTTCGTCGAGCTTGTCGCGTGGTTCTGGACGGAAGGCACCTACGATTCAGTTCGGAAGAGCGGCCGGTCCAATAGCACCTACGGGTCGATCTGCCAGAGCCACCAAGTCAACGCTGCAAACTGCGAGCGCATCTCTGCCGCCTTCGAGGCTGTGTACGGTCCGAGCGTCGAACGATTCGAGCGCGCCGGCCGCCTTCGTGAAGGTGACTCAGTAACCAGAGCATGGAGGGTTCATGAGGAAGAACGGAACACACGCTTCACCTTCTCGGCGGCCATCGGCAGAGAACTGCTCGAATGGGCTCCAGACAAGATTCCTTCCCTCGAGTTCTTCGAGCTACTGACGCCTGACCAGCTGGAGCTTTTCATCCAGGTGTCGATTCTCGCCGACGCCCAGAACCCAGGAATGCTCGCTCAAGCCAACCCAGAGGCCGCCAAGTCGTTTGCTCTCGCCTGCATCCTCTCAGGCCGGGCCGTGAGCCTCGCCGACGATCGAGGCGACGGGAACGGAACCAGCGTGAGGCTCAAGAGCCGCCACTACTCCAAACCCTCACGTCCTGGAGTACAGCGAGAACTCCGAGTGACCCGGGTGTGGTGCCCGACTGTCGAAGACAACTCCACTTGGCTGGCTCGCCGAGGCCTTTCCGTCTATTTCACCGGCAACTCAGGCCGCGCCGGCACCCACCCCTCTGACGAGGGGTACGGCGTCGCGGTGCAGGCGACGGCGGCACAGCGGCTCGGGCTGATCGGCGACGGATGCACCGAGTGCATGCGGGTCGCGAGCGAACGATGCTTCGTCAAGAGTCAAGACCAGGTGTGTTCCGGCGATGTGGCCTGGCAAACCGACCTGATCACCGCTGCGTTCACCGACGACGGTTGGCTGAAGGAGGACGCCCTCTTCCTTCGGAACAACATCGGTCAACCCAAGCGGGGCCGTTGCACGGTCTGCTCGGAGCACTACGTGCTGACCCGCAGCGGCGAATGGCGAACGGTCCGCCGCACATTCGCTCCGAACGCCTGCCCCGACGGGTGCGAGATCGAGGAGAGCCCCCAGCAGCACGCCCGCCGCAACTACTCGACGCTGCTGGTGTTTCGACGCACCAGCACGCCATGAACTCCGAAACGGCGCCCAACGCCGCCCGGCCGTCGCTCCGGACCGACGCCGAATCGTGGGCCCTTGTTGCCGACAATCTCGGCCTCGTCTGGTTCACCATCAACCGGTACTTCGGTGGCGCGACCCGGCCAGAGCACGAGCTGGATCGCATGTACTCCGACGGCGTGACGGGACTGTTCCGCGCTGCCCAGCTCTGGGAACCTGCGAAGGCGAAGTTCTCGACCTACGGCGTGTTGTGGGCGCGCCAGGCAATCTCGCGAGGGCTCGACCAGCGCCACGACAGCTTCACGCGGGCTGCGCGGAGACGCGGCGAACAGTCCCCGGTGGCGCTCGACGACCTGGTCGTGGACGCTGCCGTTGCAACTGACGACCCGGCTTCGGCGGCTGTTACTTCGACAGTCTTGGCGGCCGCGTATGGAGCGTGCCACGACGATGTCGATCGCGCTCTGCTCGAGCACCTTCTCGGCCACAGCGACCGAAGCCTCGTCGACATCGGCGCATCGTTCCGGTTCAGCCAGCAGGGCCTCCAACAGCGACGCAAGCGCCTCCTCGAGCGCATCGCTCCGGCGGTCAGCGTCGGAGACTGACGGCGGACACACCACCGCCCCAGCCCACATGGAAGAGGTGAAGGTCCGCCCCCTCCTCGAACAGCTCGAACGTCCGCTCACGCGATGCCCGGGCACCCTCGTCTCGATCTCCGAAGCATCCAGCGACGACGGAGCGACCACCGTGACCGGAACTCTCATCGATCGGGGCCGCGCCGCCGGCACATGGACGCTTCTCCTCGAACCCGACGACGAACTCTGCCACGTGACCCACATCGAGGTGACCCGACGACGGCGGCGCGGGCCCGGAATCGGCGCGGCCTTCGTCGCCGACCTCGAATCCGCCCTGGCATCGGTCGGGTGCCGCACGATCCACCTTCACGCGGTCTCCGGGAACGGTCGCACCGGCGCGTACTTCTGGGCCCGACAGGACTACGCCTGGGACGGCCAGTACGAACAACTTCGGATCGGTCGCGAGGTCGCCAATGTTGATCCGCAGTCCGAGCTTGCCAAGCGACTCCTCGACGGCGATGTCACCGCTGCACCTCGGGTTGTTGCCGACGACCCGTGCGGACGACAGGTTCTTCTCGGCGACCACCTCGACTTCGACGACTGCATCTCCTGGCTCGCGACCAAGAGTCTTGACGCCGGCGCGATCTCACGAAGGTTCGCCTGCACCTCATAGCCGCCACGACACCTGCATAGAAGCGAGCACATCCACCCCGAAGGGAGTGCCTCATGCCGGCAGACGCCAGCGCCCTTACCCCGCTGGCTCAGCCAGCGTGGCAAACCCACAACATGACGCGAGCCGAGCTCTGTGACAGCCTCATCCGGCTCGCCGAGACCGTGAACAACGACGCGCCGATCGACCGTCCCGCGGCTGCGCTCGCGGTTCAGATCCGGTCGGCGCTCGGTGACCTGATCGCCACCGCCCCGCTGCCCGAAGGGTGGCGTGTCGACGAGATCAACGACCAGCACTGGCAGATCCTCGACGCCGCCGGCGAATGCCTCGGCCATGTCCACTCGTGCGGAGCCGTGTTCCAGCCGGTACTCGTCCTTCGCCGCGGCGGCAAGAGTCGACTCACGTTGCGCCACCAGCCGACCCGGGAACAAGCGGTCGCGTCGATCGTCACGAACGCCCTGCACATTCGGCCATGACGCCAGCCCGCCGGCGCACCTTCGCCGCCCTCACGGCGTGGATGCATGTCGTCGCCGTCTCGTGGACGATGCGGACGGCAGGCCCAGACCTGGCGCTCGCAGTGCTCGCCCTCCCCGGGTTGGTGACGACGATCGCAGTGCCTATGTCGCGACGACGCTCGTGGCGATGGCTCGTGCTCACTGCACTGGTGCTCACTACCAAGGCCGAGTTCCAAGGATTCGTTCTGCTCGTCGGCGAAGGCTGGCTCCTCCATCGGACGTGGACCGTCGAACAGCCCGCTCCCGGCCAGGCGCCCAGGGCGCGCCGGCGCAACGATGCTGGACTTCGCCGTTTCGACGCGACCGGCAGCTGATCGAAGCGTCCTCCTGAGTTCCGCCGGGACACGGTCGGTACGGTGGCATTCGGCGG
>Ga0116186_1001756_pt1 | contig 20741 bp, 18 predicted proteins | sample AD_JPNNA4_MetaG_FD_89806 | JGI IMG/M metagenome (GOLD analysis project Ga0116186, IMG submission 89806) | Active sludge microbial communities of municipal wastewater-treating anaerobic digesters from Japan - AD_JPNNA4_MetaG | ecosystem: Engineered > Bioreactor > Anaerobic > Digestate | place...
GAATTGATATAATCCAGGGTTCTGGTTATTTTGAAACTATTCTCATTGAGAAAAGGCACCTGGGCGTTAATTTTTGCAAAAGATAAGAGTACAATTAGGTTTATAAAGAAGAGCTTTTTTTTATTCATTTTAAAAAGGTTAAAAAATGAGGTTAAAGGATAATTTCAGAGAGATGGTTAAATTTAGAGGTTTTTATTTTGCTATTAATTGAAAGCAACAACGTTTACAGGTATTTTAGCAATTTCTCCAAGCTCTTTTCCATTCTCAGCCATAGATGGATCTTCGCCGTCATATTGCCACTGAACGTTGACCGGGATGCCCATGTGATATATTTCAGCGAAATTTTGAAAAATTTCAACAAGCTGTCTTAATGAAGCTGAATTGTAATAAACCATTTTGAAAAAAACTTGTACCTGTGGCAAGGTTTCGAGTGAATTGCTAAGCAATTCTTTGTATTCTTGCAGCCAGGAAATAACCGGGGCATAAAATTCAATTGCATTTTCGGGAAGTGAAAAACCATAAAACTCGAGCACATTCTGACCTGGGTCAAGAATTATGCCAGGAGTAAATTTGGTAGATTCAATTCTAAGCAGCTTCATTTATTGCAGTAATATATTCAGGGCACTAAAAGTAATAATTATTCTTCAAAAAAAAATATTTTTCAAAAAATAAGTAACGGCGAAATGCCTTATTCCCACTCAATTGTAGCAGGTGGTTTTGAACTTATGTCATAAACAACCCTGTTTACCCCTTTTACTTTGTTGATGATTTCGTTAGATATTTTAGCCAGGAATTCGTATGGGAGGTGTGCCCAATCAGCCGTCATTCCGTCTGTAGAGGTTACAGCCCTTAATACAACGGCATTTTCATAAGTACGTTCGTCTCCCATAACCCCGACAGATTGAACAGGTAGTAAAATTGCGCCAGCCTGCCATACTTTGTTGTAAAGATCATTAGATTTAAGGCCTTCGATAAAGATACTGTCAACTTCTTGCAAAATAGCTACTTTTTCAGCAGTAATATCGCTAAGGATACGAATAGCTAAGCCAGGGCCTGGGAAAGGATGCCTGTTAAGCAAGTCTTCCGGTAACCCAACAGTACGGCCTACTCGTCTTACCTCGTCTTTAAATAGTAAGCGCAATGGTTCTACTATCTTAAGTTTCATTTTTTCAGGCAATCCACCAACGTTGTGGTGCGATTTGATAGTAGCAGAAGGTCCATTGACCGATACAGACTCAATAACATCAGGGTAGATAGTACCTTGGGCCAACCATTTTACATCAGTTATTTTATGAGCTTCTTCATCAAATACTTCAATGAAACAGCGCCCTATAATTTTTCTTTTTTTCTCAGGATCAGAAACGCCTTTTAATTCTGATAAAAATTTATTTTTAGCGTCAGCGCCAATTACATTCAAGCCAAGATCTTTATATGAATGAAGTACTTTTTCAAATTCATCCTTGCGTAAAAGTCCGTTATCAACGAAAATACATGTAAGATTTTTACCAATAGCCTTGTGTAAAAGTAATGCAGCTACTGACGAATCTACACCGCCTGATAAACCAAGGACTACTTTGTCGTTTTTGACTTGTTCCTGAAGGCTTTTAATTGTACTTTCAACAAATGATTGGGGGGTCCATTCGCCGTGGCATCCGCAAATATTTCTTACGAAATTGCTCAATAATACAGAGCCTTCAGTAGAGTGATAAACTTCTGGGTGAAACTGAATGCCAAAAGTATTTTCTCCTTTGATTTGAAAAGCGCCGACTTTCACGTCGTTGGTGCTGCCAATAATTTCAAAATCGGCAGGGATTTTGGTAATTGAATCACCATGCGACATCCAAACCTGTGTATTGGCTGATAGCTTAGTAAGTAATGGATTGTTCGTGTTAATAAATGACAAGTTTGCACGGCCATATTCGCGTGTTTTTGAGGCTTCTACTTCGCCACCTAACAATTGTGCCAGGTATTGAGCTCCATAGCATATACCAAGTAGTGGAAATTTCTTACGAATGCTGCTCAAATCTGGTTTTGGTGCATTTGCTTCACGCACTGAGAAAGGGCTTCCGGATAAGATAACCCCTTTAACGCTCTCGTCAAGCTGAGGGAAATGGTTGTAAGGATAAATTTCACTGTAAACATTGAGTTCACGAACCCTGCGGGCAATCAACTGTGTGTATTGTGACCCAAAATCGAGAATAACAATTTTTTCTACCACTTGTATATGTATTGATAATTAACTACTTGAGAATAATTCTACTGTTGTACAATTTTTCTGCAAAGATAGAAAACTATCTGAATGAATTATTGAGTAGTTTAGCTTTTTAGCTGAGGTTCATCCAGCTCGAAAGACAAACCGTCAAAAGCTATATTAATCCCAGGAGGAAGAGTTTCATTTAGCTCACTATGAAGCCCGGCTTGGTGGCTGATGTGTGTAATGTAGCCATAGGCTGGTTTTATCTCATGTATCAACCCTATGGCTTCTTTTAAGGTAAAGTGGGAGAGGTGTGTCTGGTGTCTCAATCCTGATACGGCAAGATGGGTGCAGCCTATGAGTTTTTTCTTTTCTTCTGTGCTAATGGTTTTGATATCTGTGAGGTATGCAAAGTTGCCAATTCTAAACCCTAAGATGGGTAATTTATAATGCATCAAGCGAATAGGGGTAACAGGGATATTTTGGATGAAAAAAGGATTTTCATCAATGGTGTGAAGCATAATCTCAGGCACTCCAGGATACTTAACTTTAGCAAAGGCGTATGAAAATTCGTTTTTTATGGTGTCTTGTACACGAGATTCGGCGTAAACGTCCATTGGTTTCCCACTTATGTAATTAAAAGACCGAATGTCATCAAGTCCGCCAATATGGTCTTTGTGTTCGTGTGTAAATACAATTGCCTCAAGATGCTTTACGTTCTCACGCAGCATTTGTGTCCGGAAGTCAGGCCCACAATCAATAGAGATGTTTATGCCATGTGTTTCAATCATTACAGAAGAACGAAGTCTTTTGTCATGTTTATTTGTCGAGCAGCATACATTACAATCGCAAGCAATTACTGGTACGCCTTGGGATGTGCCGGTGCCAAGAAATGTTACTTTCAATGTTGTAAAAATTATTCTATGTAAAAGTAAGGTTTTATTTAGAAATACGCGATATTGTTCATGTTTAAGTATATGTAAAGAAAGTATTGGTTATTTAAAACTGGTTAACTTTGCGAGGAAATAATTACGGATTACGAATTACGGATTAATATTAACTAACAACTAACAACTAACAACCATACTATTATGGGCGAAACAAAGATAATTACACTGAATCATGGAAGTGGGGGAAAGCTTACTCATGATTTGATTGAAAACCTCTTTTTGAAATACTTTAAAAATAAAGATATAATTACGCTGACCGATTCGGCCATTGTTCCTTCTCAAAGCAGCCATTTAGCTTTTACTACAGATGGGTATGTGGTGGAGCCTATTTTTTTCCCTGGTGGAAACATTGGTAAGCTTGCTGTTTGCGGTACGGTAAATGATTTGGCTGTATCAGGGGCAAAACCGGCTTATTTAAGTTGTTCTTTTATTATTGAAGAAGGATTAACCTTTGATGAACTTGAGAAAATTGTTGTTACAATGGCTGAAGAAGCTTCTAAAGCTGGAGTTAACATTGTTACCGGGGATACAAAGGTTGTGCATAAAGGGAAAGGGGATAAAATATTCATCACGGCCTCGGGAATTGGATTTGTTGACGAGGATAGAGCTAAAATAGGCAGTGCAGATAAGGCTAAAGAAGGGGATAAGATAATAGTTACCGGTTCATTAGGGGATCATGCCATAGCTATCCTCTCGTCGCGCGAATCACTTACTTTTGAAACTCCTGTTGTTTCAGATTGTGCATCTTTAAATGGATTGATAGAGAAAGCCCTGGAAGCTTGTCCAAATATCTCATTTATGCGTGATGCAACAAGGGGTGGGGCTGCGACAGTCTTATGTGAGCTTGCAGAAAAGACTGGAAAAGGAATAATTATCTATGAAAAAGAGATTCCTGTGAAAGAAAGTGTAATGGCAATATGTGAAATGTTTGGTTTTGATCCGTTGTTCCTTGCCAATGAGGGTAAGGCGGTAATCGTAGTTCCTGCAAATGATGCTGATAAAGTGTTACAAATTCTTCAAATGCACGAACTTGGCAAAGATGCTGCTATTATTGGCGAAATAACTGCCGAAAACCCGAGAAAAGTAATACTAAAAACGAGTACAGGGGGAAAACGCTGGATAGATATGCCATCGGGGGCACAGTTGCCACGAATATGCTAAGAAAATTAGCGAATGAGATAATTTGAAAATTAGAAAATGGGAAAATAAAAAGAGCTGGTTTTTAAGTGAAACCAGCTCTTTTTTTATTTGTATTTAATTGGCTAATTAACTTATTCTCAAATTCGTTAATTATCTTATTTCTTTTTCCATAGCCCATCCATTTCTTCCAGAGATTTTCCTTTGGTTTCGGGAACAAATTTCCACATAAACAATGCTGAAAGTATGCCCATGATGCCATATATCCAGTAAGCAAAACCGTGGTTGAACTTTTCTGTAAGCCAAACATTGTCATTTAACATTGGGAATGTCAATGAAACAATCCAGTTGGCAATCCATTGTGCAGCAACAGCAATAGATAATGCGCCACGGATAGAGTTTGGGAATATTTCGGAAAGCAAAACCCAGCATACCGGGCCCCAGCTCATGGCAAAAGCAGCTGTGTAAAATAACATAAAGAACAGTGCTGCATATCCCTGTGCAGCTGTAAGTTGACCACCAGTTTGTCCCCAATAGAAAGTAAAGCCTAATGAAATCATAGCAATGGCCATACCTATAGAACCTATAATCATCAAGGGTTTACGGCCAAATTTGTCTACTGTAAGGATAGCTACAACAGTAAAAGTAAGATTAACAGCCCCAACTATGATAGTTTGCAGCAATGAACTATCAGTAGATGCTCCCATGTTGCGGAAGATGTTGCCGGCATAATATAAAACCACGTTAATTCCTACAAATTGCTGAAATACAGAAAGCATGATACCTACAAAAATAATTAAGAAACCATATGAAAGCCATGGTGCATGGTGTTCATGAAGTGTACCTTTTATTTCTTCCAGTATTTTAGGTGCATTTTCTTCACCTGCAATTTTCTTCAATACTTTTAGCGCTTTATCTTCTTTGTCATTAAGCACTAAAAATCTTGGGGTTTCGGGGACAAAGAACAGCAAAATAATGAAAATGCCGGCAGGTATTGCCCCTGAAAGGAACATATAACGCCAGCCATCAGTAATTAGCCAGGCCTCATCTCCCTGTTTTGCAATGAAATAGTTGACAAAATAGATAACAAGCATACCAAAAATGATAGCAAACTGGTTGAAAGATACCAATTTGCCACGAGAGTTGGCAGGGGCAATTTCGGCAATGTACATTGGTGAAATCATCGAGGCAATACCAACCCCTATACCCCCGATAATACGGTAAACAACAAAAGAATAAACGTCTAATGTGCCAAAAATATTAAAAGCTTCAGGTTTCCAAGCTCCTATTGCTGAAATAAAGAAAGCGACAGCTGCAATGAAAAGTCCATTTTTACGGCCAAGAGAGCGCGAAATAAAACCTGAGAGCGCCCCGCCGATGACGCATCCAATTAGCGCGCTGGCTATGACAAAGCCTTTAATAGCATCAGCAGTATCTTGTAAGGCAGTAGCTTCTGTAGGGATAGGTTTCTTCAAAAAACTTATCATCCAGATTACTACAATAGCAATAATACCTGCACTTATTGCTAAACCTTTTCTTGTGCCTAAAAGTTTAACTATCTGGCCTGATATAATTCCAAAAACCAATAAAATAACCAATGACATCAGTATTTTATACTGGGTTATCATGGATATAGCGTATGTTAATTGTGAAGGGTCGAGGATTTTTGAAATGTAAAATTCGACCAGCGATTTTTCAGCCCCGTTAACAACAGCGGTATCGTAACCAAAAAGCAAGCCTCCTAAGGTGGCAACTAAGGTCAGCATGGCTATATATAGCGGGTTCCCCTTGCTATAAGTTGTTGATGCTGATTTTGATGAAGTGTCAATAAAAGCCATTAGTATTTGTTTTTAGTGTGGTTAGTAAATAAAAACCCGGAATTTTTAAAATTCCGGGTTTAAATATAGAAAAATTAAATGTACAAGTTGATAAGTTGTTCGTAAAGTTCTTGTTTACCGCTAATTTGTTTTGGTTCACCAATTTCTTTAGCGATGTTGTACAAATCTTCAAAATTGAGTTTGCCTTGTTCGTATTCAGCGCCTTTACCACTGTCAAATGAAGCATAACGGGCTTTTCTCATCTTTAAGTAATCGCCATCAGCTAAAATTTTGTCTGCAATTACCAAAGCGCGGGCAAAAGTATCCATACCACTGATGTGGCCAATGAAAATATCTTCGAGGTCGGTAGAGTTACGACGTGTTTTAGCATCGAAGTTGATACCCCCGTGTGTGAAACCACCAGCCTGAAGAATTTCTAACATTGCCAAAGTTGTTTCAGTAATTGATGTTGGGAATTCGTCTGTATCCCAGCCGTTTTGATAGTCACCCTTGTTAGCGTCAATAGAACCTAACATACCAGCGTCTGCAGCAACACGAAGTTCGTGTTCCATAGTGTGTTGAGCTAATGTAGCGTGGTTAACTTCAATGTTCAATTTGAAATCTTTTTCCAAACCATATTGTTTCAAGAAACCAATAACAGTTTGAGCATCAACGTCATACTGATGTTTTGATGGTTCCATAGGTTTTGGTTCAATGAAGAATGTTCCTTTGAAACCTTTTGCACGTCCGTAATCTCTTGCAAGGGTGAGGAATTTACCCATGTGTTCGAGTTCACGTTTCATGTCGGTGTTGTGTAAGCTCATGTAGCCTTCACGGCCTCCCCAGAATACATAACCTGTACCACCTAATGCAATAGTAGCGTCAATAGCGTTTTTAACCTGGACGGCAGCATTGGTCAATACAGCAAAGTCAGGATTTGTAGAAGCTCCGTTCATATAACGTGGGTTAGAAAACACGTTGGCTGTGCCCCAAAGCAGGTTAATGCCTGATTCAGCTTGTTTTTTCTTAGCTATTTCAGTGATAATGGCAAGACGTTTTTCAATTTCAAAAACAGAACCATCTCCAACTAAGTCGGTATCATGGAAGCAATAAAATGAAACGCCTAATTTGCTGATGAATTCAAAAGCTGCATCAAGTTTTTCTTTTGCAAGATCCATAGGATCTTTAGCTCTATTCCATTCGTAATTGATAGTGCCCGGACCAAATGGGTCGCCACCTTCGCCACAAAATGTATGCCAGTATGCAACTGCAAAACGTAAGTGGTCTTTCATGGTTTTTCCACCAACTACTTTGTTAGCATCGTACCATTTAAATGCCAATGGGTTTTTTGAAGTAGGGCCTTCAAATTTAATTTGGCCAATACCTTTAAAGTACTCCTTGTTTCCGATTAAAACGCTCATAATTAATAAATTAAAAATGTTAATTAATAAATTCTTCTTATTTTATATAGCTTTGTTTAAAGCTTTTTTCCAGTTCTCAAAAGCTTCAGCATATTGTTGTTTTTTAGCAACATCGGGCTGAATAGTTTGTAATTTCTTTAATCCTGAGAAAGCTTCAGTAAAAGATTTGTAAATACCTGCACCTACACCAGCTCCACGAGCTGCGCCTTGTGCACCATCGGTATTGTAGAGCTCAATTGTAGCGCCAGAGATGCCGGCAAGGGTATCACGGAATATTGGGCTTAGGAACATGTTGGCATTGCCAGCTCTGATAACAGATGGGTTGATACCAATGCCCTTCATGATTTCCATTCCGTAGTGGAAAGCAAACACAATGCCTTCCTGAGAGGCTCGAAGCATGTGCTTGTTAGAGTGAATGTTAAAGCTAATGTTGCTGATTAAGCTGCCAATGTTTTTATTCTGAAGCATACGTTCAGCTCCGTTTCCGAAAGGTAATATAGATAAACCGTCACTACCAATAGCAATAGAGGCAGCAGCTTCGTTCATTGCTTCGTAGGTTGAATCTGCAAATCCGGTATTTTTCTTGATCCATGAGTTCAAAATACCAGTGCCGTTAATGCACAACAGAACGCCAAGACGAGTACTATCCTTAGCGTGGTTAACGTGGGCAAAAGTGTTTACACGTGACAGAGGGTCGTATTTAATTTCGCTACTTACACCATATACAACCCCTGAAGTTCCTGCTGTTGCTGCAATTTCACCAGGGTTAAGCACGTTTAAAGAGAATGCATTATTTGGTTGGTCGCCAGCACGGTATGCAACAGGGGTGCCTTTTGCTAATCCCAGCTCAGCAGCAGCTTGAGCTGATACTTCTCCCTGGTTTGAGAATGTTGGCAATATATTTGGAATGAATGATGCATCAAAACCATAGTAATCCATCAGAAAAGATGCAACAGAATTGCTGGTGAAGTCCCAGAACATTCCTTCAGAAAGACCAGAGGCTGAAGTGGCAATGTTTCCGGTAAGTTTCATAGCAATGTAGTCGCCAGGGAGCATGATTTTGTCTATTTGTTTGTACACTTCAGGTTCGTTTTCCTTTACCCATTTGAGTTTTGAAGCGGTAAAGTTGCCTGGGGAGTTCAACAAGTGTTTTAAACATTTGTCCCCGCCAATTTCGTTGAAGGCTTTTTCGCCATAAGGAACAGCCCGGCTATCGCACCAGATAATTGAAGGGCGAAGTACTTTCTGGTTTTTATCTATAGTCACCAAACCGTGCATTTGGTAAGAGATACCAATGGCTTTAATGTCTGAAGCAGAAGCTTTAGATTCTTTAAGCACTTCGGCTGTTGCAGCCTTAAGGTTTTCCCACCACATTTCGGGGTCTTGTTCTGCCCACCCAGGCTGAACAGCCTTTATTTCCATTTCTTTTTTAGGATAGAATGCAGATGCTACGCAGTTTCCGGTAGATGCTTCTATTATACTCGCTTTTACAGACGAGCTTCCAATGTCAAAACCTATCAAATACATGCTGAATGTGTTTAGTTTATAAGTTATTCAAAAAATTCTTTTTTTAAACGCTGGTATGCCCTTTTATCAAACCTGTAAAACTGTGCCGGTTTGTGGGCTACGTTTTTTTCTTTTTCATCAATAGGCTGTAAATATTGCCAACGCGAAATACTTTTTCGAAAATTACGGTTGTCAAATTTTCGTCCTTCAATGATTTCGTATAATGTTTGTAATTGTCTGATGGTAAATTTTTTAGGCAATAGTTCAAAGACCAGTGGCTCGTATTGCACTTCTTTTCGCAAGGCTGTAAGGCCTTCAATTACAATGTCCCGGTGGTCAAAGGCAAGTTCTGGTATGTTCTGGGTGTCTTGCCAAATTACTTTGCCCTCGCAAGGCATAGCTTTATGAAGCTTGATAAGAGCATAATAAGCAACTGTAACAACGCGGTTTATGGTCATCCTGGTTGCTTTTTGCAGCCAATCTAAGTCATCTTTTTTTGAAAGACGATCGGGCGAACCAAATACTTTTAATTGTTGAAGGTAAATATTCTCAAGGCCTGTAAGCTCTTTTAATACACGGACAGCAGCTGTATCTACATCTTCATCATCGTAAACCATGCTGCCAGGGAGTTTTAATGAGTTCGGGGCAGTTTGTTTTTCTGGTGTAAGTCCCAAGTTTCTGTCTATCAACAAAACTTTTAGGCTTTGTCCGTCAAAACCAAATATGACACAGTCAACAGAAACATGCGGATTGAGCTTAACTGCCATAAATTATTTTTTTGTAAATGTAATACATCAAATATCAAAAATGCAAACTTAGCGTAAAAAATACGTTAACTATTTTATAAAAAAATGTATTTCAGTAATTTGTAAAGAATATTTTTAAATTGCTAAATTTTGAAAAAATATAGGTGATAACTACGAAGGTCTTATGTAGTAAAGCATTTATGGTTATTTTTATGCTATTTGATAAAAAATGAAATGTCCCTAAAAATTAAGTCCAGGTTATTACTGTTAAAACTGGCGGTTATATTGTCGTTGATGAGGGCAAGGCATGTGTTTGGCTTTGTATTATTTGTTGGTATTTGTTGAAAGAAAGTAATGGAGCGTTCTTTATCTTGTATTGTTTTGATTTTTATTGAATATAAAGCTTTTTCCTGTTTAATGTTATTTTTAAAGCTAATCATGTCAAGTCTTTCTTTTAATAAAAAGTTGAGATACACTTGCATAGCTTCTTTTTTATATTTTACTTCCTGGCCTTTTGCATCAATTAGTACAGGTATTTGTCCGTTACTGAAGTCTATGGCGAACGATAGTGCACGGTTTGAAAGGTTTTCAAATGAAATCAATTTAATATCTCTTGGGTTAAAATCAATTAATGATTTGTTGTACCATTCTTCCTGACTTAAAGCAAATATTCCTGCAAAATTGCCCTGATAACCTGGTATTTTAACAATGTATGGCTGGCTACTATTTTTCATTATGGCGTATGTTGTGTGGTTGTGGTTGTTTGCCCAAATGAAATAGTCTTTTATCTTATTTTCATTTACATCATAAATTATCACTTCGTGTCCTTTTTTTGTAAGTGAATCTGCAATGGTTTGCGATATGTTTTCAGAAACTAATGATGAAACCTCTATTGTAGAAATAATTTGAAACAAGAAGTGCATTAAGGTTTTGTCTGTACTAAATTTGTCACAATATGACCATCCGTTTTTATTGCTTTTTAAATAAAAAACATTTTGTTTGTTTTTATTTATTTCAATTTTGCTGACAATGACATTGTTCTCAATTTTAAAAACCGCTTCGTTACTATTAAGTGTGCTTGAATAATTTTTAAAGTACAGAAATGTGGCGGCAATAGCTAAAGAAAAGGCTGTAATTATCAGGATGATGATGTTTTTTCTCATATCATGAGTTTATATAAAGCGTTTTTTTTGGATATAGAAAAATATTAATGCTAAGATGGCTACCATAACAAGTGGTAAAATTATGTTTATAGCTTGCCAGAACCTTAATTCTTCTGTTAGTTTGATTTTGTTAAGTAATCGCATCTTTACTTCTTTATTCCTTATCGAAATAAGGCCGTTGTCATCAGTCAGGTATTGAATTGCGTTTAAAATAAAGTCTTTATTGCCAAAGATTTGTGAAGTGTACTTGTCTCGGCCAATGCGCCCTAAATATATTTGCGAGTTGGTATATCTTACGTCATTTCTGATAATGTCGGCATCGGCAATAACTATCATTTTGTTGTAAACGCTTGTTTCAATTACTTTTTTGCTTCCGACAATTTGTAAATCATCCAACATCCTGTTTTTAAAAACAGAAGTAAACGTTCCTTCGGCAAGAACTGCTACCGGGAGAAATTGTTTGTCAAAACTTTCTAAAGCTGGTTGTTGCTTGATTTCTTGCATAGAAATAATGTAAGGCACTGTTTTTATCTTTGCTCTTGCCGATGATGTTAATAAGCTTGTAAAATGAATATTTTCAATGTTAAGTGTATCTATATAGCTTGTATATTCTGATTTTACAAGATTGATATTTCTTGAAATCGCACTGTTCTGATTACCTGCCAATAAAGGCAAGTAAAGCCAGGGTGCAGGGGAGAATTGTGGGCGTGTATTTGATGTTGCCGTATTGACGGGGATGATATTACATTGGATGTCTTGCACAAGCACAGGGTTTAGGCGTATTCCGTAACGAAACAGCTGGTCGTCAAGGTTGAGCTGGGCTATGTTGGCAAATGTTTTTCCATAAACGAGGCTGTCCCGGGCTACAGAAACCGGGTCGATGAGCCACAGCACTTTCCCTCCCTGCATAATATATTGGTCAACGGCAAACTTGTCTTCTTCATTCCATGGTTTTGTTGGATTTGCTATAATAATGCAACTGTAAGGTAGTAATAGTGATTGATTTCCGTGTATCTCGCCCCGGTCAACTTGAAAATAGCTGGCTAACTCGCGGGTAATATCTGCAACCTGGTACTGGTCATATTCTCCATGACCTTCAATAAAAGCAACTTTCCGGTTGTCACGAATAGCAAGGCAATGAATGGCATTTATCAACGAATATTCCAGGCTTTGTTCTGAGTGTGTAAGGTTTTCTTCTGCTGAAAGCCCGGGATTATTGCTAAGCAGGTTTATAGGAAAATCAATGTTATTGTAACTGGCAATAGCTCCGGGGATAATGTTTTTTTCGGCCATGTTGCCTTTTTTGTCTTTAATCTTTACCGAAACAGGCTCTAATCCTTGTTTGTATAGTTCTTGTATTTGTTGTTGAATGCTCTTTTCATCGTTTCCGGCATAAGGGTCAATAAATGAGTACTGAATGTGGTCTCCGGCAATAATTCTGAATTCGTCGAGTGTTTCTTTTACAGTGCGGCTTAGTCGGGTAAATCCGCCGGGTAGTTCGCCATCCAGATACACCTTTATGAAGATTTTGCCCGGCAATTTTTGTAGAATCTGCTTTGTAGGCTCAGAAAGGGTGTATCGTTTCTCTTGTGTAAGGTCTATCCTGAAATATATGAATGAAGATATGACGTAAATGCTGACAATTATAACGATGTACAAAATCAGTTTTACAAGATGCCCGCTATTTTTTAAGTTTGTTATCATTGTATGTTTTATAGTAATGCAAAATAAAAAAATATTCTTGTCACAATTTACTTAAAGGATACAAAAAAGGCACATAATGAATGTTTATGTGCCTTTTGGTGTTATATCAATCCCGATTAGTTTAAAATAGGGATAATTTTGGGTTCTTCCTTCATAATACCGGGAGCTGAAGCTTTAATATCTGCAATGGCCTTTTTTATTTGCGATAAAGAGCAAGGCATGGTGGCTATTGAAAATACCGCTTTGCTTTTTTCAGGTGTATGCCTGTTATGGCTTACTGTATCTATATTTATTTGTTGACGACCTATTGCAGTAGTTACTAATCCTGTTATTCCAGGATAATCTTCTGTAACAAATGTAATGTTGTAAGGAAGAACAACAGAATCTGCATCGGCAAGCTCAAAAGAAACCTCTTCGGGGATATTGGTTATTTGCTTGTCATAACGGGCAGCAAAAATGATATCCCCGACAATTGAACTGGCTGTTTCAAGGCTTCCTGCCCCTTTGCCGACAAAGTGGTGTTTGCCTGAATATTGGTTCAATATCTCAACGCAGTTTGTGGCTCCGTTCACTTTAGAGAGAATGTTTTCATTTTTCACCATCATTGGCCTTACTGCTGCATATATTTTCTGATTGGTTTGTTTGGCAAAACAAATCAATTTGAGAGTACAATTCATTTCGTTGGCCAAATCAAGGTCATCCTTAGTCAGCGAGTTTATCCCTTCTTTGTACAGATGGTCATATTTTACTTGTGCCCCAAAAGCCAAACGCAGCAATATTGTTAGCTTGTGGGCAGCGTCGCCACCACTGATATCAAGTGTCGGGTCTGCTTCGGCATAGCCTGCTTTTTGGGCCATAGAAAGAGCTTCGTCAAAACTTAGCCCGTCTTCTTTCATTTTTGAAAGGATGTAGTTGCTTGTTCCGTTCATAATGCCAGAAATTTCAAGCACTTTGTCGCCGGTAAAGCTTTCTCGGATGGCTTTGATAATAGGTATTGCCCCACAAACGCTTGCTTCGTAGCCCAGGCTGACATTGTTTTCGATGGCAGTGTTGAAAATTTCTTCGCCTCTTTCGGCCAGCATGGCTTTATTGGCAGTAACAAGGTGTTTTCCGTTTTTTAATGCTGAGATCATTACGTTAAAGAGGTAATCGCTTGTGCCACCTATGGTTTCAACTACTAAATCAATTTCTTTGTCTTCAAGGATTTCTTTTGTAAAAGCAGAAGCCTCTTCCTTTGTAAGGTCTTTGCCGCCTCCGCAAAATAGATTTAGCGGAAGTTGGTATTGTTGGGCGCTTTTAGATGGAAAAAGGTCAACAATTTTTTTTAAAACAATCTTTTTTTGGGCTCTCAGGTGAAGATCATGATCCAAATCAAGAAGAATTTTGGCAACACCGCTGCCTACTGTCCCACAGCCCAGTATTGCTATATTGAAATTTTTACTCATTGTTCTAATTTTTAAATGTAAACTTTGTGAAAATTTAGCAGCTTACTGCTGCAACTGCCTGATTTTGCTAAAACAAGGAAAACAAAAAAATATCTCCGTAAGATACAAAACACACTCAACCCCCCAAGGGGGTGGTAGTTGAAGTGGTATATGTTATGCACATCAGAGGTGCAAAGTTCGAAGATATGTTCATCTTTTTTTTATTCACAAAGGTAAAAGAATGTATCAAATGTCAACAAATAGTATGCCGAAAACAATATCCTTTTTCACTGATTATTTAAAAACGTTCAAGTTGTGAAAAGAAATAATTTGTTTCGATGATGGCATTTTCGTCACAATCTGAGCCATGAATAGCATTTTCCTGAACGCCAGTGCCGTAGAGCTTACGTACAGAGCCTTCTGCTGCGTTGGCAGGGTTAGTTGCCCCTATCAATGCCCGAAATGCTTCAACGGCATTGTCTTTTTCAAGGATTGCAGCTATAACCGGCCCGGAAGTAATAAATTCAACAAGTTCGCTAAAAAAACTTTTTTCGCGGTGCACAGCATAAAAGCCTTCAGCCTGGGCTTTTGATAAACGAGTCATTTTAAGGGCTTTAACCTTAAACCCGGCTTTAGTAATCATTGCCAAAATTTCGCCCGAAAGGTTTCTTGCTGTTGCATCGGGTTTGATCATAGTAAATGTTATGTTACCTGCCATATACGCTTTGTTAATTTTGCGAATATAAGAAAATCGGTTTTATTTATTAATCATATCCACTATTTTTACAAAAAATTAAAATTTGCAATGTGGAATACGATATAAATAAAGATATTCGGGCGGTAGATGCCCTGTTAAATGATAAATCGCCTGTTTTACTGGTAACTCATATCAACCCTGACGGGGATGCTATTGGTTCTACTATGGCCATGTATCACTATTTGAAGAAAAAAGGCAATAAAGTTTGGGCTATGACACCCAATGATTTTCCTCAATTTCTTGCCTGGGTTGAAGCAAGTAGTGATATTATTATTTTTCAAAAAAACAAGGAGCTTGCCCAGGCTGTGATTGCTGAAGCGAAGTACATTATTTGTATTGATTTTAATGGTTATGCCAGGTTAAAAGAGCTTGGCCCATTGTTAGAGGCTGCTAATGCTATGAAGGTTCTTATTGACCATCATCCGCAACCTGATAATGGCTTTATTTATAAAATTCATGATACAAAAGCTCCGGCAACAGCACAACTTGTTTTTAAATTTATCAAAGAATCCGGGAATATTGAGCTTTTGGACAAAACGATTGCCACATGCATTTATACTGGCATGATGACCGATACTGGCGTATTTTCATACAATATCAACAATTCGGAAACGTTCAGGGTAATAGCAGATTTGTTAGATGCCGGTATTGACAGGGATTTGATATATGATAATGTGTTCAATAACTTCTCGCATCACCGCATGCGGTTGATGGGCTATTGTCTGAACGAGAAAATGGTAGTGTTGCCTCATCTTCATGCTGCATATATATGGCTGACAAAGAAAGAAATGGAAAAGTTCTCGTTTGAAACAGGAGATACCGAAGGATTTGTAAATATGCCTTTTGCCATAAAAGGAATTAATATTACAGCTTTGTTTACTGAAAAACATGACCATGTGAGGGTTTCTATGCGTTCGCGTGGCGAATTTGACGTAAATAAAGTATGTTTAAAATATTTTTCTGGCGGAGGCCATAAAAATGCTGCCGGAGGAGAATCTAAAGCTCCGATAAAGGAGGTTATTAAAGAGTTTGAAAAAATACTTGAGTCGTACCGAAATGAGATACAGTGCTTTTATCATAATTAGTTGTTTTATTGGTTTTCTCTCGTGCAGACAGCCGGTTGTCCAGCCTAATAAAAACCTGCCAGACCCTAAGAAAGAACACCTTATTGAGCTCAACCGTGCCATGGTAAAGCAAAATGAATTGCTCATTAAAGCTTATATCAAGCGAAATGCTTATAAAATGGTGCAAACTGAAACCGGTTTGTGGTATGGGATATATAAAAAGGGCAAAGGGCCGAGGATTAAAGTTGGAACTCCGGTAGAACTCAAATACACATTAAGCTTGCTTGACGGAACGCTTTGTTATTCATCAGATTCGTTAGGGATGAAGAAGGTTAAGGCCGGGCTTGGCAACGTTGAGGCTGGTCTTGACGAAGCCTTGTTGCTTATGAATATTGGTGATGCTGCCCATATAATATTACAGCCCCATTTGGCTTATGGCTTTTCGAGTGACGGTAACCGTATTCCTCCTACATCTATTATTGTTTATGATATAGAAGTTTTTGCAGACCATAAATAAAAGGGTTCAATTTTTCTTTTATTTAAAAGCAATTTTGGAAAAGTCATGATATAGATGATTCTTCTAAATTTGCTCAAAAAAACAACATGCCCCGTTTTAACAAACTTATCATCTATTATTTTTCCGGAACAGGTAATTCAAAGAATGTAGCGCTTTGGTTTTCAAAAGTGGCCACAGAAAGAGGTATTATTACACTTATTGTCAATATTGCAGAAGTAGATAGATTGCATATAGAAACGCCTCCTCCAGATGCGTTGATTATGTTTGTTTCGCCAATACATGGATTTAATTATCCTCCGGTGATGATGCATTTTATCTTGCGTTTCCCGAAAGGTTTTAACAAGGTTGTGCTGATGAATACGCGCGCCGGAATGCTTATTGGCAAATGGGTAACTCCCGGATTATCCGGTTTGGCTTTTTATTTTGCTTCATTGGTATTGAAATTCAAGCATTATTCTATTGTTGGGATGATGCCTGTCGATCTGCCTTCAAACTGGATATCGCTGCATCCCGGACTGAATGAGCGCACCGTAAAATTTTTACACGAGAAAAATAAAGTGAGAGTAACCGCTTTTGCTGGTAAAATTTTGGCCGGGAAAAGATGTTACAAAGCCTTGAAGGAGATTGTCCAGGATTTGGCAATATCGCCAATTTCATTGTTGTACTATTTTGTGGGGCGTTTTGTTATTTCCAAAACCTTTTATGCATCTGCAGACTGCAATAATTGCGATTTGTGTGTTAAGAATTGCCCTGTCCGGGGAATTATCAAGGTTAACAATCGTCCATTCTGGACCTATCGCTGCGAAAGCTGTATGAAATGTATGAGCTATTGCCCCCAAAAAGCAATAGAGACTGCTCATGCGCCATTTGCGATTTTTGTTGTTTTATATAACCTTGTGTTGATGGTGCTGTTTTACAAGTATTTTGGGCTTCTGTTCTTTACAATAGAGAATGTAATTGTCAAATTCGTTGTTGAAACAGTTATATTTATAGTTTCTCTGGCTGTTTGGTACCGGCTTATGCATTTTTTGCTGCGTTTTCATTGGTTTGAACGTTTGGTGGTTTATACATCGCTTACAAAATATACCTGGTGGGGTAGGAGATATAAAGCGTTGAAAGACAATTAGCGAATTAGTTAATTTGAAAATTTGAAAATTTGAAAATTTGAAAATAAGGTAATGTTAAGGGAGCAAACCCATACATATTATGAGCAAAAGGCTGAATTGTTGCTTCAATATATTGCCAACCATCTTGATGGCGATTTGAGTGTAAAAACATTGTCTGATATTTCTGGGATTTCGTTGTTTCATTTTCACAGGGTCATGAAAGCTGCGCTGGGTGAAACTTTGGGAAGTTATATTGACCGTGTCAGGCTCGATACTGCTGTTAAACTTATCAGGTATGGCGATATTTCTTTTACAGATATAGCTCTTCGTATTGGATTTAAGGATTTATCAGCTTTTTCAAAAGCTTTTACTAAAGAGTTCGGTATTTCGCCTAATGATTTTAAAGCGGATAAAAATGCTGTCCTCAATACTCACATTGATTATAAAATGACAGGTACCCAAAAACTGGTTGTAGATGTTAAGCCGAAAATAAAGACCCTGCCTGACCGGATGGTTTATTATATCAGGGTGAAGGGCATATATGGCGGCTTGGAAGTAATAAAAGCCTGGGATGAATTGGGAGACTTTATTGTCATGAATAAACTTGACGGCTGGAACCTTAATTTGTTTTCGGTTTATTATGATGATGGCGATGTTGTGGGTGTTGAAAATACCATTTCAGATGTTTGCATTGCTTCAAAGAAGATGGTATCTGTATCAGGGCGAATAGCCGTTCAGAACATCCCGGGAGGAAAGTATGCTGTTTATAGGTATAAAGGCCCATACGATTATTTGTGGGATGTGTATGATGCAATCTTTCGTGATGGGGTATATCCGGGCGATTTTAAACTGCGCGATGCTCCAATTGTAGAAAAATATCTAAACCTTTCGCACAAGGTAAAACCTGTTAATTTGTTGACCGAAATTTTTATCCCTATAGAATGAAATTTGTACTTAAATATTTCACCGGAACGGGCAATTCATTGAAAATACTGGATACTTGCAAAGATGCCTTTATTGCTAAGAGCCATGTTGCCAGCATATCGGCAATTAAGGTTGGACAGCAGTTGCCGCAAGATGCCGATGTGATTGGCTTTTGCTTTCCGGTCTATGCTTTCGGGATACCCCGGATTTGCAGGCAGTATTTGAAGGAGCTGAACAGGTTTAAGAAACAACAGAAAGTATTTGTTCTCATCTCTGCTGGTGATGCAGATGAGGCGGGTCTTGCATTTCGCAATTGCGAAAAAATTCTTACTAAGAAGAATTGCCGGGTTATATATTCGGCAGTGGTTCAAATGCCTGTCAATTGGATAATTTTTGAAAAAGCACCTTCTGAAAAAGAAGCAGAAGCTATTATTCAAAAAGGGGTTGAGTTTACATACCAGGTTGCTCGCGATATTCTGAATGGCGTTCAGAAGTTTCACCAGTTTAATTATCCAAAGCGTTACAGTAAGTTTGGGTTTTATAAAGATTACTTTTTGTTCAAATATTTGGGCATTTACAATCTTTGTCGGATGTTTAAGACCTATGACAGCTGCAATGGATGCCAATTGTGCTCTAAAATCTGCCCAACTCAAAGTATTGTGATGGTAAATAACAGGCCAACATGGACTTATAAGTGCGAACAGTGTATGCGTTGTGTCAATTTCTGTCCAAAGGGGGCTATATATCAAATGTATGGCGGTGACACACTGGGAAAGGATAGATATTATGAGCCAAGTTTCAAACCATTAAAGGAAATGTAATTCTAAAAGCGCCAAACACAGCCTGCTCCCTGAGGCGTAACATACAACGAGTAATTGGCAGGTTTTTCGTCATTCATAAGTTGTTTAAAGCTCAAGCCTACTGTTTTTCCGATGGCATAGCCCAGAAGGGCCCCTGCAAATGCATCTGAGAACCAGTGAATGTTTACCGAAACGCCTAACCCAACTATGCTTGCATAGGTTATTGCCCCAATTTTCAGGGCTTTGTTTTCGGGGTAAAGTTCGGTAAGCGTTATAGCCATAGCAAATGCTGTAGTAGTGTGGCCGCTTGGCCATCCGTTGAATGCTCCCCTGCGCAAGATGCCAAATGCAAAATCGTCGCTGTAATCTTTTGAACGGTCAGTTATTTCTTCATCATCGCGCAATATTCCCGGAGGACGGCGCCCGGTAAAGACTTTGATAGAGGTAGTAAGCCCTGCGCCAAGAATTGCGGCTTGACCTAATGCTAAGCCTGTAATTTGCAGTTTTGTATTGTTATGTTTACGCCCATAAATGTAAACGCCAAGAGGGACAGCTAATGGAACCAATCCGCCAACAGCAACAGCAGGCATACCGCTATATGCTACAAATTTATTTTCGTATGAAAGTTTGTTTATCTCCCAGTCAATGCCGCTTTCCACCAGGCCATAAGTGCCGGCAATGGCAACAGCGCTGTTTAATCCATAGTTGTAGGTGAAGGTGTGCACCGTATTTGCCCCAAGTTTGTAAAATATTTTGGAAAAAGGGATGATGGAACCTATGTTTGCAGGCTCGTATGAAAAGCTTAATTTACTTATCATTAATAAGCTTAAAGAGAATATAAAACGCATTGTTGAAGGGGTAATCAAATTTTTGCTCCGAAGTTAATAATTATACGCCGTCAAACCGTACTATCTTCAGATATTTTTGCTACCTTAGTTAGCGCTAATTGCCCTGTGTATGGAAAAAACTATTGATCAATGGCAATTTGAACAAAGTACTACCGATTTTAACCGGTTGATGCAAAAACGCATTTACAGGGTTTTGCTGGTCTGTAGCCGGTATGATTATTTTATTCTTGAAGAAGATGGTCGCATTGAGGAGCAAATCTTCAATGAATACATGGCTTTGAATATGCGCTATCCTCCGGCGGTAATTCAGACTGACTCAGCAGAAGAGGCGCTCAAAATCCTTGAAGATGAAGAGACAGATTTGGTTATATTAATGCTGAATATTGGCGAATCTGAGCCATTCAGTTTAGCCAGGAAGATAAAAGACCTATATCCTGGCAAACCTATTGTGTTGCTTACGCCATTTTTGCGTGAAGTTTCTGCCCATTTGAAACATGAGGATTTGTCAGCTATTGATTATACATTCTGTTGGCTTGGTAATGCAGATTTGCTGGTAGCTATTATTAAGCTCATAGAAGACAAGATGAACGCTGCTAACGATATTATTAACAACGGCGTTCAGGCATTGTTGCTTGTTGAAGATTCGGTTCGTTATATATCGCA
>Ga0116186_1001774_pt1 | contig 20605 bp, 16 predicted proteins | sample AD_JPNNA4_MetaG_FD_89806 | JGI IMG/M metagenome (GOLD analysis project Ga0116186, IMG submission 89806) | Active sludge microbial communities of municipal wastewater-treating anaerobic digesters from Japan - AD_JPNNA4_MetaG | ecosystem: Engineered > Bioreactor > Anaerobic > Digestate | place...
ATACAAGCTTTTTCCACGATTGGCTAATTATCCCAATATGGGGATTATATTTTAAATATTCAGAGCCATTATTTTTTTCAACAACACTGCGCGCATATTTATGTAATGTGTAAACCTCAACATGCTGTTTTTGCTCTTTCGATAATCCTTGGTCGGCCTCTATATCATTTTGCAAATCAGCAACAAGTTTTCTGACAAAACTTAGAGCTAATATTTTAGAAGCGGGCCTATTTTGTAGCCAGTAATTGATTTTTTGTTTGAATAAAGTGCTTTTCCCTGTCCCGGGGCCAGATACTATGAGCATCTTATTTGATTGGTTTTGAGCAATAGCCAGAGCATTATTATTTCTATATTGAACTCTTTTGTCATCGGGCAAGGCGTCAAGTCTCTGGAGGAGCTCTTGTAGCTCGGCCGTGTCGAATGGTAGACCATCGTTGTTGATTAAGTGTCGGATAGCCATAAAAGGTCTATAAGATAGTCAAATCAAAGAGGTGAAAATAAGTTTTTTATTAATTAAACACTTTTTGCTTTGCTAAGACGGTTCCAAACAAGCCGGCAAACAGCGCGATAGACGTCTTTTCTTTCTTCTTCAGAAAGATTTAGAGAGTCAAACAAAATATTATCTAATTCTGCCCGATCATGTGCTGGCCGTGGATCTTGTAACTCAATTGGAACTGAAGATTGAGGGTCAATTCCACACTCGTCAAAAATGGATTGGATCGGTCTCGAAAAAAAACTATCTGTTAATTTATAGGATTCGAGGCTTTTTAAATTAACGATAGGTAATTTTTTAACAACATCAACAGTAACATCTATGATTGCTTGAGCACCAGTTAATTCATTTGAAAACAGTTCTAAAAACAATCTTGAAATAGTAGCATTTAATAATAAAGCGACATCAGAAAGTTTTTCTTTATCTTTAATAAAAATTCCATATAGTTTTTTATCTTCAAAATAATCATATTGATTTATATAGACTAAAAATCTTTCACCGACCTTTGAATTTATTATCAAATCAGCGGGACTCCAATCCGCAGAAAAGCCATACCAATATTTTCGATTGGAGCACGACGATATGTTTTGATAACCTATGATTGTTTTTCCTTTCTGGCCGCCCTGTTTAACAATAACCCTCTGTTTTTCTCCAAATTCAATATACTTTAACGCGTTAGTATTTTTTATGGTTTTTTTATCGAAGGGACACCAAAAAAGCGAAAACCTAAAATTGATATTTTTTTGAATAATTGATTTTATTTCTTTAAAGGAAAATATGGTTTTTCGTAAAAAATTATTTTCGATACCCCATTTATGTATCTCTTCATTATTTAAATAAAAAAAATCATTAGCCCCCGTCGTAAACCCACGTCGTACATCGGCAATTTCCCACAGTTTCACCAGTTTGCCTTTTCCCTTGTTCAGAATCGTGAAGAAAATATCCGGCGCACGCAGATATTTGCCACCCCATTTGTCGCCGACATATTTTCCACCAAGTGTTTTTTGTTCTTCATTGGTGAATTCTGTGCCCGATTCCCTGAGCTCTTTAGTTGTAATAGGGTAAACGCGAAACACATTATTGCTAGTTACATTCTGCGCGTTTTCAATAGATTGTAAATTTTCTGTAAAAACGGATTCTTCAAATGGCGTTTTGAAAGCCACAAATTTAACAAATTTATTTTCATCAATCCTCTTTTGTGGTGCGTGAATTATTGAAATAATTGTATTAACATCGGCAGCGCTAAAACTTCTCTTTGCGTGGTTATCAATAATTAGCTCAATTTGGCAGCGCTTTAATAAGAAATCTTGAAGCCAAGCGCCATAGCCAACGTCCAACCAGGAATTGGAGCAAATAAAAGTATGGATGCCTTGCGGATTGAGTAATCGTAATCCGCGAATATAGAAATAAGTGTAGAGATCCGATTGAGCGTTAATTTTTAATTTTGGAGGAAAATCATTTGGAAAATCTATCTTGACCATTTCCTGGAGATGGTTTTTGTATTCTTTTTTGTCTTTTATTTTTCCGGTTGGATCTGCAATAGCCTCCTGGCGCACATAAGGTGGATTGCCAATGATTATATCAAAACCATCTTTTTCTCCAAAGACATCAGCAAATTCTATGCTCCAAACTAAAGGTTTGTCTTTATGAAGTGCATCTTTTTGTTCTTCAAGATCAGATATTTCCCTTTCAAGGATTGTGATTTTGTCCTTGTTAAGTTCTAACTCGACCTGAGCCCCACCATCTCTTTCTCCAAACAGTGATAAAGTTTTTGCGGGTTTTATATTTTTAAGGTTTCTTACTTCAATAATTTTTTCAGAAATCTCTGTGTCAAGAATTTCTTTATAAATTGCCAATTCTCTTTGCCGCAATTCCCAGTCGTTAAGATCGCTTTTATTGTCAAAATATTGAAGTTTAAGGCTTTTAAGTTTTGTAATTTTATCTTTCAGGGCTTTACTTAGCCCTATGTTATGGCCGGAAACAGGAAATGCTTTAGAGCCTACACGCTGAACCAGGGAATCTCCTTGTCTTACCTTAAAATCCAAGCTGGGTAAAATTGGCTCCAGCGAGTTTTTCAATTCATCTGGGGCATCTACAAAGAGAGATAGCCAAAGGCGCAGCTGGCAAATCCAAACAGCCCATTCTTTTACTTCTACCCCATATAAGGAGTCCTTGATGATCTGCTTTTTTCTTTCAAATAAGTCTTTTCCGTTGATGCCATATCTATGCTTTAGTGATTGCTCAACATCATCTAAAACTTGCATCATTCCAACCAAAAAAGCGCCTGATCCAACGGCAAGATCGCATATGGCTAAATTCTCAAGCTTCGTCAAGATTTCCTGGGCCTCTTTGCGAGAAAAGCTCCCCGACTTTTGGTCGTCTTCCTGGGCGCTTTCTTTAAAAAATAGCTCATAGAGGTTTTCCGTTCGAATTGGATTTTCTAGATTTTTCTGAAGCCATTTAACCAGGCTTAGCCGGCACATCAAATCTACTTCAGTTCTCGGAGTATAAACCGCGCCATCGGCCTTATTAACTAAACGCTCAAAAATGATACCCAAAAACTCAGGATTAAGCTGTAAATCTTCGTCCTCAAGAGAATTTTCTTCTATTGTGAAACTATGTGCAAATAAAAAGTCGAAAAATTCTTTAATTTCTTTGTCTGGAACAATCCAAGCATTGTCATCATAGCCCTTTTTTATCTTAAATAGCCCACCATTAAGATATGGCGCCATTTGTAAATTAAGTTCCGTCTCCTTGCAAAAGTCATTGTTTCCACAAGAAACCTTCCTGCCTTGTGGAGAATTAAGGGCCTCAAAAAAAAGCGGCGTCAACCAGCGAGCATAAAAACGGTTATTCCCAAAAGACTGTTTCTGATATTCACTCCAAAAATGTTGAATAAACCTCTCATTGTCACCGAGCCACCGCTTCTTTTGAATAAAACCAATAAATATTGTCCGGATGCAGAAAAGTAAAATAAAATCACGCACCATTTCAGGGTTGCTGATTTTATTTATCTTTTGAGTCTCTTTTACGGTTTTATCATAGATTTTGAAGAACTCGTTATAAAAAAGATCTGTAACGGCCGTAATGGAAAATGCAGATTTAATATTATCTAAATGGTCAAAATCGCCGGCGCCAACTTGCTTTAGAAAGGTTTTGTTGGTAAATTCCCGACTAACAAAATAAGTAAAGCGACGAAAGTTATTCCATTGTCTTTGTGTTCCCGTTGATTCTGGATAAACAAGAGAAAAGCGAAAACTTCCGCCCTGATCTCTAAAAATAAAAATGCCGGCAGAGTGAATCTGGTTTTCAGAGGACTTTAAAATACTTTTGGCTTTTTCATATTGAGCCCTCTTCCCGGCTCGCTCGGAGAGTTCGCCCTTGACCCCAAAGGAGCAAACCAAAAGGCTCTCTGTATCCGAGAATTTTATTTCTCCCAATTTTATGCCAGCCTTAAAATAGTCGTCGTTATATTGACTATAATTATCATTTTGTTTCACAAACTTTCGGCTTTTTGCGCGGAAAAACCGGCATAATTGATCAGTCGAAAAGTTATTAATTAAGCCGTCTAAGATTTGTTGGGCTTCATTCATATTTTTTATTCTCGATTGCGATTATAATTTCTTTTTTATAATCCTGCTGACGATTTTTATCTATGGTCAAATAGTCGTCGCCCAGCTCTTTCCTTAATTCATCTATTTCTTTCGGCACGCCTTCTTTAAAGTTTGCGATTCGACGCAGGGTATAGTCAGGCAGAGTGCCATAACCCAAAATATCTTCTTTAAGCACGCGCAAAAAGTCTTTATATGGCATTAAATCATCTTTAGTGCTTTTGATGAGGAAATCAAGATTATTTAAAGACTTCATTTCTAGGCTGACTTCGCTGGTTTGGCCTGTTCGAAATTCTTTAAATGATTGTATGGCTTGATATGTACGCCAAAAACTGGCTGTATTCCATTCACGTCCCATTTCATCGGGCAGGCAATAAATTTTATCAAATACATCATTAAGAGTAGTTAAGTGGGGCTCGGCACCCTCCTTTTCAGTTTGGGCCTCAGCTACGTATAAACGGCCTTTTTTAAAAAACACTAATAATGAATTTTCCTTATAACCCTTAGCGACCTTGATACGCGGCGGATAATTGTTCAGATTTTTAATTAATTCAGGATGATCTTTCTCTATCTCGAGGAAGGCCTTTAAGGCTTTTGTATAAAAACTTTCCTCTTCTTGCGCGCCCGGATTCTGCTGGACACGATTATAAAGTCCGGACGGTGTTGGCTCTTCATCTACGTCAAAAATTTTAGAATCTTCCCCGAGGGCATTATGAATCAGAAACATCTTATTGGCCGCAATTTCTCGGGACTTCAACTTGTTGGCCCCCCTCTCGGTTGGGAAAAAATTAACAATATAAAGTTCATCAAAAACTTTCTTACTAATTCGGTTTATGCGGCCCAATCTCTGAATCACTCGCACGGGATTCCAGGGTATATCGTAATTAATAACCATGCCGGCTCGATTTAAGTTAAATCCCTCGGAAATTTTATCGGAAGAAAGCAACAATTGATAATTGTCTTCTTGGTCCCGGCAAGAGGCATCAAAATCTTTGTTTATTTGATCAATTTTTGAGGCCGGCAAACCTCCTGCCACAACCAACAGCTCGTCTTTATAATGCCGCGCCAAAGCCTTTTCTAAATAAATGGCGGTATCCACATATTCAGTAAAGATTATGATCTTCCTTTTAGGCTCGCCTTCTTTGGGCTTTCGCGCGAACGCCTCTTTAAGGTGTTCAATTAGACAAGCCGACTTTGGGTCATTATGAACAAGATCCAATCTTGAAAGCTCATCTAAAATTTCATTGAATAGCTTCAAATCTGATTGAATATCAGCAAGAAATTTATCCTTATCCTTAAAGTCCTTAATTTTGTACCGCTTGTGATTTTTGGGATATTCGCCCCGATTAATCTTTTCCTCATATTCCAGCAGATATTTCTCTATCTCGTCTGCGTCTAGTGCGTAGATTTTTTCCTGTAATGCCCGATCGAGTATATACTCACCGGTTTTATTAATAAATTTTTGGCTGTTTTCAGTAATCCTTCTAAAGTTTATAATACTCTGCTCAAAGGCACCAAAAGAGCTTTCAAAGCGCTTAACTAATAATCTCCTCATAAAATCAAACAAGTTGCGTTGCTGTTGGAACTGACGATTTTCATCTTCAGACATATCCATATCTTCGTTAATGCCTTTTTCATATTCAAAGGGCCGATATATTGCTCCCCTAAAACGCCCGCCCTCATCTGAATTGCCAAAATAAGACTCAATGATTTTAGAATAATAGGCGGATTGCTCCCGACTCAACTCAAAAAACCACTCTATGGGATCGGCCACACTGGACAATTCTTTTACTTCGTTTTTATATAAAGGATTGTTAGTAAGATCAAGCCGATTGCGCCTAATAGTCACGGGTTCAATTACATTCCTAATCTGCTTAGCCAGCAAACTGGCCCGACCAGCCACTTTTGCCAAATCAATATTTTCTTCCTCAAACAGTGCCATATAATAAGATAGGGCCTTGGCCTTTTTGCTATTGTCTGGTGAGTTCCAATATTTTCTAATATATCCAAGCCGATCAAAAATACCCTTAAAGCTCTTAAATTGATCAACCAGATTATTTTCCAGGGTAATAGATGATTTTTTGGGGATTATAAAAAGCTTGAGAAGAGATAGGATATCAGCGGGCCGATTATTGAATGGTGTTGCGGTTAGCAAAATAACTTGCTTTCCCCGACAAATATTTTTGAGAAGTTCATAATCCTTAGTATCCTGATTTCTAAATCGGTGTGCTTCATCTACAATAACAACCTCTATGTCTTTGGCTTTATTAACAAATTCCAAGGTGCTTTCTAAATCGCCAAGCGACCTAACTTCCCAATCATGTAATTTAAACTCTTCGACATATCTCTTCCATCCAGAGTTTTTGTTTTTATCACCAATAATACCAGGAGGACAAATAACAACGCCCCGTTTCTTAAGCTGCTTGGCGATGGAACAGGCCACAATGGTTTTGCCTAAGCCGACGACATCGGCAACAATTACCCCATTGTTATTTTCTATAACAGCAAGTGCTTGCTTAACGGCATCAAGCTGATATTTGTATGGTGTATAGTTGTTTTCTTCAAAAGCCTTTATTAACGATTCGCCCAGATCCTTTTGTTCAAAAGAATCTAAATATGTTTTTAAAACTAAGCAAAAAGCCTCAAAAGGCGTTACGTCTTTTATGAGCGTTTCCTTTTCAACTACCTCAACGAGCTTCTTTTTAATATCAGCATATTCGGTAATTCTAACCGCGTCTTCCCAAAGATCATTAAAATATTGTTCTGCGTCTTCATAACCGTAATCACCTATTTCTACATTAAACTCATTTTGTGTTGAAAGCCCCGCCCGCGTTAAATTGCTACTGCCGGTAATAAAAAGATTCTTTTTGCCAACCTGGCCTTCTTCCAATTTGAAAAGATATAGCTTGGCGTGATTGGGCTCAAAGGTTTTGCGTATAATTAGGCGGTCTTTTTGGATCAAAACAATAAAATATTTTACCTGTTCGTAAAATTCTTGGGTGTCAAAATTCTCATTATTCAATGACTTCTTTATCGAATCAAAAAGCCTGTATGTCTTTTCTTCATCGGAAAGTTGAGCGTTCTCAGCAAACTCAATAAGTCCAAAATTAGAGCGATCTATACTCAACCCCACCAAAACTTTTATTGCAACATCCGGGTTTGATTTTAATCCCTCATAAAGCTCCCGAATGCCAGAGAAATAAAAAAAGCCAACCAAAAACTTTAATTCGTCGCTTTTTTTAATTAATTCTACGAGTCGTTTTCTTAAATCGCGAGTATCGTCGTTCGTTATAAAGTTTGACATAATGGTTTTCGTTTTCATATCTATTAAAATCAAAATTAAGTTATCTGTTTTTATTAATTCTCATTTTCTCAAGGTTCTCTTGGGTACGCTTAAGCGTTGGGTGCGTGTAAATCCCCAGGCTGGACAAGTTGGCGTGGCCAGTAATAGCCTGCAAGCCAACCAGATCGTTTTGGTTCGCCGCGTTATAGGCCGAAGCAAAAAGGTGCCTTAATGAGTGGACCGCAATCCCCTTTTCATCAATACCCAGCTGTTTCAATTTTGATTTAACCAGCTGACGAATTGATTCCCCCGTAGGCCTAGTGCCAAGCCGAGTAATAAAAACAGCGTCCGACTGGATCTTGCCGGGGTAGTGTTCCCGGACCGCTAGCCAGTCGGCGAGAGATTCTTTCTGAGCGCCGGCCAAAGGAATTACCCTTAGCTTGTCGCCCTTGCCTTTTCTGATCGTGATAGTGGCAACCCTGGTTTTGGAAATATAAATATCTTTCAAATTTAATCCAACCAATTCCTCTCTTCTGATGCCAGTGCCGAGGAGTATATCTAAAATCGCGTAGGCTCTCTTGCCTGTAATGGTATCGGTTTTGGTGATTGAAAGCAAATTGATCGCTACTCGCTCATCCAGGGGCTCAACCTTCTTTTCATTGTCGCTTAAGCGCTCAAGGCGAATGCGCTCGGTGGGGTTGTCTTTTAAATGATGATTTTCCCACAGCCAGTTGTAAAATGATTTGATGGTAGCCAGCCTGCGATTGCGCGTCCGCTTGGCAAGATCTCTCTCTTCCATGTCTAATATATAATTACGGATATCTTGCTCTCTTGCAGACAAAAGGTCCCCTGTCTTTAGCCATTGGCTAAAATTATAAAGGTCGGCCTGGTAGTTTTTAAGTGTGCAGGGCGAATTAAAAGATCTCAACCACGAGGCAATAAGTTTTTCTGCTCTTGTTATCATAGTCTAAAACTTTTTCTTGGCTCGATCATTCATTAAAGTGCTTGGATCAGTATATGGCACGATAGCAGCCACCCCCCTGCCCTTTTCGGTCAGAATTAGGGGCTTGCCCTCCTCCCTTAAAGAGTCGAGCAAGCGATAAAAAGTAGTCGAGGTGATATCAATGCGGTTGGTGCGTTGTGGTTGGTTCATATAATTGGCAAAATTATCAACTTGTTATAATATTTAATTATAACAAGCTCGTCTATCAAAGTCAAACAAAAAAGAGCACAAAGTGTGCTCTGTTTATTAAAATTGAACTTGGTATAACAAAAAGGCAATCTTATTCTTTCTCCTCTCCTTTATGGGCGGCCAACACCTCTTTTATAATATTCCGCTTCATTCGTGCGTCAAAATCATTCTCTATCCATAAATCTCTTAATACATCCCTAGTGTCTTCAGAGTTTAAATCATAAACTTTAGTAAGAGGATCCTTATTTTCCATCTTTTCAAAAACGTCCTTTGTCGTGGATCTAATATATCTAGCGCTATCACTATCATCAACCAACAATAAATCACCATCTTCTTTATATATAGCAATCATTCTATCAATCTCTCTATTAATTATTTCCTCTACCTCTGACCCATACTTCTCTTTAATATTATACCAGTCTACAGCTAATTGTGCCTTTTCTTCTGCCGTGGCCTCTGCTTGCTTAGCCTGTTTTCTAAGTCTAATAGCACTATCCATATAAGGCGCAGCCGCATGAGCTGCCACCCATGCATCTTCGGGTGGTAAAATTTGAGACAGATCTTCTTGTTTTAGCATATGTTTTTATTAAATGACTAAATATATCTTAAGTATACTCCTTTTCGAGCGAAAAATCAAGTTGGGGTGGTAGTTAGTAGTTTTGGCGAGTACCCTACAAAAAAAAGAAAGGCATAAAAATATACTGTTTTAAAAAACCGGCCGGGCGACTGAGCGCTAGGCCGGCAATATCCAAATAAAAAAAGCGGACCCCTTTCAAGGCCGCCATTATTTTTTGTTGGATTAAAAAGTCTTTTTATTGAAACCGGGCCCAAAATTCATCTGCGGGAATTTGAGCCGCCCTCCGATAGTTATTCAGCCCCTTTTCTTCTGCCAGTTGTTCCCAGAACTCTTCGGCTGATAAAAATTTATTAGGTGGTTGCTCTGTTAATCCAACTTTTTTCTCTTCCTTTTTTTCTTCGTCCATGGGTCCCTCCTGTTTAAATTTTTCTAATACCATGATAGCAGATTGAGTAAAACAAAAAAAGAGTAAAGACAACGAGAATGACACCCGGGACGATTTTGGCGGTTCATATAGATTGCTAGAATTATCAATATGGATAAAAAATCGGCTTGGCGATTACGCGCAAAGCCGACAGTATTTTTATCGCCGCCTACAATAAACCCTGATCGGCGAAAGAATAATACTCGCCGTCGCCGATAATGATGTGATCTAAAAGCGTGACGTTCAACAGGGCGACAGCCTCTTTGACCTTCTTGGTTACGGCCCGATCTTCTGCCGATGGCGACGAGTCGCCGCTCGGGTGGTTGTGGGCAATGATAATACATCTGGCATTGCTATAGAGCGCCACCCGCAAAATGTCTGATGTATCAACAACCGATTCGGTGGCTGAACCCAGGTGAACAATTGAGGTGGCGTTTACTCCGTGACGGGTGTCCAGCGCTAAAACCACAAAGGCCTCGCGGTCATAATCGCCAATTTGTTCTCTGATATGCTGGGCGGCTTCTGTGGAGGACTGGATCTTAATTCTGAGCAACGGCCTTTCGCGGACCAGCTGGCTTCTCACAAAGTAATGCTCTTCTTTGAGGCCAGCAAACAAAGGCAGGTCCGAATAATCGTCAGGGATGCTTTTCATAGACCCTCCTTTTGTTAGGGTTTTGTCTTTTATATCTCCAGCCTAACAAAAGCGACCCGCACTGTCAAAACCGGCTTGTGGATTTTCTGGCCAGGTGAGATATAATGAAAATGGCTTGAGAAAAAAGGAGGCCTTTAATTCTGCTTATGGAGACTGGCCAAAATAAAACTTGTTACTTTGCCCATGGCAATTTTTGGGGACAAGAACAGTTGGTTGGCATTGGCGCAAAGGATCGACGCAATCATATATATATCGTTGGCAAAACCGGCATGGGCAAAAGCACGCTCTTAGAGAATATGCTGATCGCGGATATTCGAGCGGGGCGCGGAGTGGGAATCGTGGATCCCCACGGCGACTTGGCGCAGAAACTTTTAGCCTTTATCCCTAAAGGTCGTGTCAATCAGGTTGTCTACATTAATCCCGCTGATGCCGAGTGGCCACTTGCTTTTAATCCACTAGATCACGCCAACACAGATAACACACACCTCTTGGCTTCAAGCTTGATCTCGGTCTTTAAAAAAACCTGGGCTGACTCCTGGGGCCCGCGCCTGGAATACATTTTGAGAAATGTTGTCCTAACCCTTCTTGAGTGTCCCAAGAGTACACTGCTGTGGGCTAACCGACTGTTAGTTGAGGAACATTTCAGAAAAAAAGTGGTGGCCAAAATCAAAGATCCTCTGGTAAAATCATTTTGGCTGGAGGAATACAACAAATATCCGGAAAGACTTTTGAGGGAAGTTATCTCGCCTTTACAAAACAAGCTTGGGGCGCTGTTGTCCAGCCGGCCGATAAGAAACATTATTGGACAAGAGAAATCACTCTTAGAGATTGACCATATAATGGATTCGGGCAAAATATTAATCATTAATCTTTCTAAGGGGCTGATCGGTGAAGACGCCTCCAGGCTCTTAGGTACTTTGTTTGTGACTGAGATTCAACTCGCGGCCATGGCCAGGGCTAAAATGCCAGAGGCCGAGCGCCGCGATTTTTATTTCTATATTGATGAATTTCAAAATTTTTCAACCTCGGCGTTCGCTGACATTCTGGCTGAGGCCAGAAAGTACCGCCTCAACTTAATCCTCGCCCATCAGTATATGGATCAACTAGAGCCGGAAATTAAAAGCGCGGTGCTGGGCAATGTGGGCACCATGATAGTCTTTAGGGTTGGCGCTGAAGACGCGCACGAATTAGAAAATGAATTTTTACCCGAATACAGTTGGCTGGACTTGGTTAATCTTTTCCCCTATGAGATTTATTACAAGCTAATGCAAAACGGCAAGGTTCTGCGGCCGTACCCAGGCGATTCTCTGCCGCCAGCCAACGATCAGCTGCGCTTTAATTTAGAGGACAAGATTATTAACTATACCAGGGCCCGCTATTGCCGTCCCAAGGCCGCTGTAGAGGATAAAATAGAGGAATGGCTCAAACATCCGCACTTATGAGGCAGGAAAATGGCTATAAACGTTAAAGCCCTCCTGTTTAAGGAGGGCTTTTTTGAATACAGCCGAGACTAGTCTTGGATAGAGAAAAGGCCTATCACCCTAGCCAATCCCCCATCCCTCTTTAGCCGGGTGATGGATAAAGAGCGAAGCGGCCAGCTCCTTGTCCGCGAGCGATGCCGCTGACGTAGAGTCATGAGCTGATTAGATAAAGTATATCACAAGGATAATTTTCAATAAATAGATAAGGCCTGCTCACAATAAAATTAAATGCTGCATTAAAATTTTAAAATCGCGGCGACTGCCACAATTCCCACTAATTTAAAAAAAGTAAAAAAACGGAGACCATCGCCAACATCAATTGATGATTGGGTTTGATCATCGTCGTCCCGAAGTGCCTTTTTAATGCGATCACTATAAATAATATATGATAAAAGGGGCGTAAACATTAAAATTAAATATACCAGGATCCAATATTTGTCATTTAAAACTTTGAGTTCAAAGAAATGATTTATATCTGCTATATTCGTTAAATAAAAATAAAAAATCGTCAGCCAACACGACACAAAAAATAAAACAATTGAAACGGCTGTTCCGACAGCTAAATCTATTCTTAAAAGCTTAGCCATAAGACCCGAAATAAAAATTGCAGAAGCAATCTCTAACAAAAGATAAAATATGATTTGAATAACTAATAAATTAATTGGAAGTGCTGGAAATGAAAAGACAATTGCTCCTTTTACAAATACAGAAAAAATAAAAGTCAAAATAGTGATTATAGAAGCAGCTAAATTAATAATATCCTTCGCTTTCATAAGCCCTCCCCGAAATCAGCTAGCTCCTCATGTCGCGCGCCGACATATTTTTAAAGTATTATAGTTTAACGCTAATTTGTAATATTATCAAGCGTTTTTGCTCTTCATGGCAATAAACCCATCCTTTATTCTGCCCACCGGAAGCTCGATGGGCAGTAAAAGGACACTATATCTTATACTCCAAAGCAAAGTTATGCGTGTTGATATAGTAATCAGCCTCCTCCTCGGCATAGCCCTCGCTGACGCACTCCTCAGCAATCAGACGATTAGTCACTTCCTGAAATATCTCTGACTGCAAATCAGCAGATAGGTCCTGAAAGTAGATATCTTTTTTAATAAGCATAAAAACTCTTTACAACCTAAAAAGCCCCACCATCAAGTTTGACAGCAGGGCCTTAAGGATGCTAATAGATAAAGCGATCGCTAATTACTCACACCAAATTTTGATGGTATTATCGCCCCGGCGGCTCTTTAGAACCGCCTGTCTGAAAGAGCCCTTGATAAACTCAACTGGCTCCTCATCAGAGGACTTAGTGTCCCTAGCCTGAGTACACGCGGGACAGACCGCATAAGTCCCGATGAAGCAACCCCCTTCTGCAGAGTCGTCTTCAAAGGATAGGTTGCAGAAGTCGCAGACGACCTCTTCACCAATATCAATGACGTCAATGAGTGGCATAGAATTGCCATGTTAACCAAAAAGCCCTGCTCTCACGAAGGATCACAGGGCTCTTGATTATTAGTTAATAATTTAGGACCGCTTACCCGTATAGCCGTTAGCTTTAGGATATTTAGTCCTGGACATTTGCATGCCGTTTTTGAATGACTCTTTGGACTTCTCTGCAAGCAGATTTAAGACCTGCTCTTTGAGGGCCTCTACGTCATCCGTCTCAGCGAATAACGCTTCGACTTGGGTTGTAAGATTGTCTAGGTATGACATATGTTTGATATGGCTTGGTTAATAAAATCGACCTTTGGTGAGGAAGTGGCCCTTGCCTCAACCTCATGAATTGTAAAATACATAGAGGGGTGGAGTCGCCGAGAAAATAAACGGCTTCATTAATGAGCCGTTTTTATTTTCTCGGCCAAGCCTGGGGCTTGGTTGTGGTAAGGCCAGCAGGGCTTTCCACACCAAGTCGCTGGCGCTGTTGAGTCAAGGTGGAGGCGTCAGCACTACCTTGAGCTCAAGACTGAGCCTCTATGATACAATTCATAAAACCAGTGAGGCAAAAGCCAAAACATTAAAAAAGGCGCTTAAGAGATTATCTTAAGCGCCTTGCATTTGTGCGCCACAAAAAACCGCCTGGGCGAGTCGGGCCCTTGTAAAAGGGCGCTTTTTAATATCAATACCGTCCGCACTATTTTTTCGAAAGATATCTTGTTGCTTTTGTAGATATTTTTTATATTTCAAACATAATAATCAAGTTACGTATTGGCTTGTTGGGCGAACAAATAGATAGTATCACAAAGGAGGCCTGTAATGGCAAAAAAAAGAGTCTTTGTAAGCTTCGACTTTGACAATGACAAGATTCTTAAAGATTTTATAATAGGCCAGGCAAAAAACGAGGACTCTCCTTTTGATGTGTCTGACTATTCGCTGAAGGAAGCCGCCCCAGAGAAAGACTGGATTGAAAAGGCGACGGCCGCCATTTCGCGCGCCGAGGTCTTTATGGTCATGCTCGGCCCCAAGACGCAGAATGCCCACGGCGTTCTCAAAGAGGTTAAAATCGCCAAAGAACTCAACAAGAAAAGGTTTCAGATTATTGGTTATACGACCGGCACGGCGTCCTGGGCCGTTCCCGACGCAGGCAGAACCTATTCTTGGAGTTGGGAAAATTTAAAAAAACTCTTGGAGTGAGTGCTTATGGATAAAATTAAATATGACTCTCCCGCAGTGCAAAGTTCCCTTACCATCCTCCAAGACGTTATCGCCCGGATGGCAGGGAATAGCGCCAATGCAAAGTCCTGGTGCGTTGCCTTGGTTTCGGCAATCCTTGTTCTTCTTGCAGACCGGGCTTCGCCAGACCTTGTTTGGATGGCAATTATGCCTATCATTATATTCTGTATGCTTGACGCATACTATCTTGCTATGGAGAAAGATTTTCGTAATCGTTACAATGAGTTAGTAAAAAAGTTGCACGCCGGCGTGGCCACCGTTGATGATCTGTTTGTTATCATTCCACCTGGACAAAGCCCCCTCTCCACAAGTAACGCTTGGCGGGCGCTCAAATCATTCTCTGTTTTACCGTTTTATGTTACCCAAGTAATTGTCCTTTTAATCGTAACGCGTCTACTTTTCTAGGGCTATCCGCCCAACCTGCTGCTGGGCTGCTATGGTACAATTCATACAATCCATGCGGCAAAAGCCAATAAATTAAAAATGCGCTTAAGAAACGATCTTAAGCGCATTTTTTCAAATTTTATGCGGTGCCCTTCGGCCTTATCGCATTACATAAATTCACTAATGTCAAAACACAATGGCCATCAAATGAGTTCCTTAAACCAAACTTTATTTTCTTCTTTATTGCGAACGATAACTTCTACTTTGATCTCAAGGCCGATGGCCACTTCTCCCTGGTTAAACTGCTGCAGCAGCTTGGGAGACATATGTCCCTTATCAAGCCCCCCGGGCCTAATACCTTCTTCATATTCAATAAGCACATATCCTTTATCATAATTGGCGCGAATAATTTTACCCGTCACTTGTTTGCCAATCGCATAGGGGTCTTGCGAGACCAGTTTGCGAACAAACGCCAAATTACTCACTCTGTTCTTAGTATCAATACTAATAGTTTTAAATATTATTTCATCGCCCACCTGGAAAGAAGTGCCCTTCGGGAGATTTTCCGCATGAATAAGACTATCAATTCTATGCGCCTTGTCTAACCTAATAAATATGCCCGCAGCAATAACACCAACAACTATTCCAGGCTTCTCTTCATTCTTTGGGAAATTTTTTTCCAGTATAAGCCAAGGATTATTCTTTTCATCTATACAAGAAAACTTTAATTCTTTATTCGGGCCATTGAAAAAATGGCCCTTTACCGCCTTGCCAACCTCAAGGACGCTGGTTAATTTAAAATTGCGCCTGCTCCATGAATAATTTTCGGCATTCAAGATACCCTGCTTGTCGCCATGTTCTACGACAGCGACCGCTTCTGCAACACTTAGTACTTTAGCTTCTACTTCTGGTCCAGCGCCATCCGAGCCCCAAATCGGCCTTAATTCCATCTCTGCCGCGGCGGGTTGAGATCTGGCCTGTATTATTGCTTTCTCTAGGTCTATTGAAAATTTAAAAGAAGCGTTTTGCTCGTTTTGTTTATATTTAATTACAAAATATTCTCTTAGATCAACGGGGACCTCTTTCTCATCCATCGCCACCAGAATAATGGGCTTACCAATAACATGAGCCAGGGCAAGAGAATAAAGAACATTCGGATCTCGTCCACAAAGATTGGCTATCACCAATTCCGCTTTTTGTATGCTTTGCCAGTTCTGCTCCATCATTGAGCCCGTACTATACATGTCGCTTAATTTGCTGGGCGTCATGCCAACCCGCTGGACTACATTTACTATAACTTCATCATAAATATCGTTCCAGTTAAGTTCTTGTTCTGCCGCGGTTCCGCCAAAAGGCATTAGAACAAAGCAACCGCCCTTCTCGGGCTGAAAAGTTCGAATATATCTCATATCATCCTCTCCTTTTAGTTTGAACTTTTAATAAATATCTCCCTTTACCAATTGTCTAACAATTTCATCCCAAATGCCTTCTTTTATACTATCCAAAGGGACTTTTCCGCTATAGAACTTGCATATTTTCTCAAAATCTTGTTTTGAGATCAATAAATTTTTATGCAACCAATGATCAAGCGATTCTCCTTTTTTGTCACAAAACACCTCGATGCTTTGCTTGTCGCTTTTGGTTTTGTCCCAACTGATTTTAATTGAACCGAACTGAACAGCCAACTCATATATTACTTTTCCTATCGATACGGGCATAACAATATCCTCTGTGCCATCATTACAGGCCAGCGAATATGGCCCTACCTCGCCCTGGGCCGCCACATAGTAGGGCAACTTATAATAAATGGCCTGTAATCCTTCTGTTTGGGCAAGGGCCGCATTTGTTTTGTCGGTAGTCAAAAAGAATGAGCCACCATCAAAAAAATCAATCTTCCTAAGAAAATTCTTGAATTGATCTCTTATAATAGTATCGCCACTTGATGTTTTGGGGGAAATATATCTTTCATGTTTTTTATCAAAATCAGATTTTTTTTCAAAATTTGTTTTAGCATAATCTTCTCGAAGCCCCCTCAATTCAACTCTCAAATCTAAAATTGGGTTAGCTTCGCCAGATATAATTAGGCTTATACCAGCTAAATCTATGCATTGTGTAAGCTCAAGTATCTCTCCCAAGGCCCTGAATCCCACCCGGCCATACATGCTTAAATTCCCTTCGACGTCGCGACTGTTTGTCCCCTGCTCAAGTTCATGTATCACGGCGCTTGGTATCACAACTAGCACCCAATTTGGTGTCTGCACATAGTCTTTTGAGTTGATCAGATAAAGAGAATAAAGAAAATGCTCACTAAGCGTTGAATTAAGTAAAATATTTGTGTCTATACCTATAACCACATCATCGGTTTGAGATAGCTTTGCAGCAATCTCTTTCCAGTTCTGCGGTACCAATAAACCACTTCGATAGTATGCTGCACATAGATTAGTATACATTTTCCTCCTTTTTTCATTATCCGTTAAATTACTTTCTGCGCAGCACTTAAAATTCCATTTGTCTTTTGTTATAGTAATAGACCATCGATCATTAATTTCCGCTTGATCCGAATTGCTAATATATATATTTGTATTATTATAAAGCAAATAATCAATTAAAATGCTATAAATTGGATATTTAATAATTAATTTCCCCTGAGTTTCTCTGAATTCTTTATTAAGTATATTCATATTGCTCGATGTGGTCCTCAGGACATCATTAAATTTAAGATTTATTTTTAAACAGAGGGATTGTTTGTCTGCTATCTTAATTTTTTCAACGCGCGTTTCTCCGAGTTCTATATTATTGAAGCTATCAAGTAAAATCTGGGCAACCCTCATGCCCTTCGACACACTACCCACAACAGATCTCAAAACAATTTCATTTGCACCACGATTAAACTTCGATAGACAGTCCACTAAATAATCTAAATTTCTTTTGGCGCCCACCTCAACAAAAGGAATATCCATGGCCATTTCCTCCACCAACACAAATTAAATAAATATTATTAATAAATGTTGACTTTTTGGATTTTATTTTTTAAATTTATATAAGTTATTTGAGATGTTTTTAGGCACATTAAGAACATTGTTGTTTGTTTTGTGGTAAGGGATAATTAGAGAGCAATTTTATAATCTGGCTTTTAGGGTTATTAAAAAAAGGCCATGCTGTTATTACAGTATGGCCTTTTTGATGTACACCCCTCATCTTTTCTCCGCCGCCTCTGTGATAGGTCTTCTTGGACTTCTGTAAAGAGAATTCTGCTTTAAAGTATCTTATTTTCCTCTTAATTGCAAGCATAACTTTAATATTTTATAAAACCCAAACTCCTGCCTCACCATTATGAACCGCACGAATATAGTATTCATACAATAACAAATATCCTCTAGAACAACTACCAATATTATAAAATACAACCCAAGGCACGTCTTTTTTAATTATATCTGACGTCCAAATTGCCGTTTGCATATTATCAAAAATTTCATCAATATACAACCCCCTCTTGTTTTTAAGGGGCCGCATCAACGCCATTGCCTCCTCTAGCCTTGGTAGCCTCCATTCATTTAAGCCCGCATATCTTATTTCATTTTGTTTTTTTATCCAGCCAGAAACCGCCCCAAATCCCATAGGATACGCGGAGCCGGCCTTTTGCCATATTAATCCACTTTCTTTGTCTTTAACAATTTTATATCCCTTATTTGTACTCTCTTCGAAATTATTTTTTATCCCCATCCCGGCCTTGTTATAATCAGAATCATAAAAATTATTATGTTTCAGCATTGTCTTCACGTTTTCAATTAATAATATTGGCGGCTCCTTGGCATTTTCTCCATTTACATTTAGTTTTAAGTTGTCCGATAATGATTTATACCCACCTTCAAAGTCTTTAAAATCTATGTAAACCCTACTTCCAATGAGGGGCGGCCGTTTTGTATCGTCAAGCAAACACGGAATAATTCTTTTATTAATAAGCTGAAGCGCTGCCTCTAATTCCAGATTCACCCAATGAGAAACTTCGGCCTTTTTTGACCAAAGAAGTATAAAAACATCACACCATGTTATTGCGTCGTTGACATGTTTCTGCCAACTATATCCGGCGGGAATTTGAAAATCTATTCGAACCTCTATGCCGCCCCTCTTTAATAAATCAGCCAATTTTTTTGCGGCAGCATTATCACCCCAAGAATGACTTATAAATATTTTAAGCATTCCGCGATCCTATTCTATCTCGATCTCTGCAAAATCTAGACTTATCTTATTGGTTATCATATTTTTGCACTTCTAAGATTTTTAAATTTTGAAGACAAAGCATCGGAAGGGTTCGCTTTTTCAAAACAATAAAATATCCGTTGCCTATTCTAATATATGATGTCCGTTTTCTTTGTCTTTCTTGGCGACCCTGAAAACCTGTGCCAAAAGACTTTGGGGACTATCTAATGTATAATCCGTCTCAGACAAAAACCAAAAAAGATTAATCCCGACCGCCTCCTGCATGCTCCCCACCTGGTTTATTTTCACTTTCTTGGTTATTTCCAGCCTGGCGTCGCGCTGAAAGGCCGTGGGGCAAACAGTCAACACGCGAAAGTTTTTAATATTAAATTTCTCCTGGTACTTCTTTTGATCATACCAGTGATAATAGGCGCGCATTTTATCCAGCCATCTGGGGCCGCTCATGGTGTAGCGGTCGATTTCCAAAAACCAGTACATCTTGCCCCGCTCATCTTCAAGGCAGAAAAAACCATCCGGAGCAATAGGCAAATTTTCCTTGTGGCCTCGCCGGTCAGCGATTTCAACATAATCGCGGATCTCTTTATCCTGCCGCCAAAACAGAATCCTTCCCTTTTTACTTTTGGCCAGGGCCAGGCTTAAGGTTGCCCGGAACTGGCCGCCCATCAACTGGTGCTCAACATAAGAATACTCTGGTTTGTTGTTCCGTAAGATATGTTTGATGTGCGACGGATCCGCTTTATCGTTTTTGATTAACGGATTACCCCCGCGATAATCCAAAGAATAAATGGCCCTGCGGGTTAAGGGTTCGCGGCCGTTAACCACTGGCAAAAAATAGCGCTCTAAAAAGCGGTGTTCCCATAGCTTTCTAAGGCGCTTTTCTAAAGACGAGCGATCGCCTGGCGTGAGGGCCACAAGCTGATCGGTTCTGATAAAGCGGTAGCTATAAACCAGACGAATGATGTCTAAATCTTTAGGCTGAATTTCTATGCGGCCCAGCTGCTCCTCAGTCGGACGCACATAGCGGGATTGGCGTTTTTGTTTCTCAAGCATATATTTTATTTATTCTCTAAAATCTTCTGGCTCTTTTTTTTCATCGTCCAGCAGTTTTTGAATTTTATTATCCGTCTCAACAAACTCAGCCTCAATTTCTTCCTCGGTCATATAATAGCGTTCGTTCTGCTGGTAGGATATTTCATGGAGCTTCTGCTGCTTTTCTTCGTCAGCCACAAAATCGACCACGTGGGTGATTTTAACTGGCACTGGCGGCTTTTCCAAAACTTTTATATAGGCAAATTGCGTTGGCTGTTGCTTCAATTTAACAATATTTTTATAGCGCTGCTCATCCAGGTTATAAAACTGTCTAGAGGTGGTCACCTCGTCCATGACCGGAATTAACATCGGTACCTCAGACCACGACCGGCCTTCACTGTGCCCTTCACTGTCCGCGTTCCCGCTCGCCCGGGAATGACCAGAGGAAACGCCCGAACTTGAACCATGCATGGTATACAGCACCGGATTAATCGCTTCTTGATTGCCGCTTTCAGAAAACATTTGCGCCATGGTCTCGGCGTCTGAGGAGCCCTCCATATTACTTTCGGAATGCGACCAGCTCGACGAAGA